>Ga0081539_10000019_pt1 | contig 369381 bp, 291 predicted proteins | sample TabmetS4T2R2_FD_71023 | JGI IMG/M metagenome (GOLD analysis project Ga0081539, IMG submission 71023) | Tabebuia heterophylla rhizosphere microbial communities from the University of Puerto Rico - S4T2R2 | ecosystem: Host-associated > Plants > Roots > Rhizosphere ...
ACGTCGCGACGGACAACACGTTCGGCAGCGGCTTCGTGTCCGGCTTCCAGGATCGCACCGTCGCGGGCGGCGGCACGACGTTCGAGAACGTCACCGGACTGACGGCCAACACGACCTACTACTATCGCGTCCGCGCCGTGAACTCGGGCGGCACGAGCGCCAACTCGGGCACGCAGACCGTGCTCACCGCGCCGGCTCCGCCGGTCGCGGCTGCGGCGACGACCATCACGACGACCACGTTCGACGCCAACTGGGCGTCGAGTACCGGGGCGAACGACTACCGCATCGACGTCTCGACGGACAACACTTTCGCCGGCGGCTTCGTCGCGGGCTTCCAGGACCAGCTGACGGGCAACGTGACCACGATCAACGTCACGGGGCTGACCGCCGGCACCACGTACTACTACCGCATCCGCGCGCAGAACGCGAACGCCGACACGAGTAACAGCTCCAACACGATTACGGCGATCACGATCCCATCGGCGCCAGTACTCGTAGACCCGCCGACGGGGAGCACGGCCACCAGCATTGACGCCAGCTGGGCTGCGGTGACCGGAGCGACGGATTACAAACTTGACGTCTCCACCGATAACTTCGCGACGACGCTGCCGAGCTACACTGATCAGAGCGTGGGCAATGTCACCTCATTCACGATCACGGGACTAACAACGGGAACGCAGTATTACTACCGCCTCAGGGCGGTCAACGCCGCGGGCGGCACGAGCGCGAATTCCAATGTGGTGATCTTCACGACACCCTGATGACGTGGCTTTGGCGGCGCCCAGGTTCTTGTGTGACAACTGTCACGTTGACATAGTCTTATACCGAATGAGGGCGCGGGTTGGCCGCGCCCTCACGTCCTAGTTCCTTCCATGTTTTGTCGTAACTGCGGGACTACCCTCCCTGACAACGCCGCCTTCTGCGGCAACTGCGGTACCTCCGTCGGCGACACGGCTCCCGAGCCGGCTGTCGCGACGGCCGTCAGCGAGCCGCCCAAGACCGGTGTCCCGCCGATCGCCATGACACCCGACAGCAGCAGTGACACGCTGCTGAAGATGACGAAGGAGCATCTCGGGAACGACTACCGCATCGAGAAGGAGCTCGGCCGCGGCGGCATGGCCGTCGTGTACAAGGGCGTCGAGATCGCGCTCGAGCGCGTCGTCGCCATCAAGGTCGTCCCACCGGACAACGCCAACGCCGGCCAGGCGGCGGAGCGATTCCGTCGCGAAGCCAAGCTAGCCGCATCCCTCGACCACCCGAACATCATCCCGGTGTACCGCGTCGGCCAGGCCGGCCCGCTGCACTACATGGCGATGAAGTTCGTGGAAGGGCGCGCGGTGGACGCGATCATCGAGCAGCAGGGCGCCCTCCCCCTCCCCATCTGCATCGCGATCCTCAAGTACTCGGCGCTCGGCCTCGCCTTCGCGCACGAGCGCAAGATCGTCCACCGCGACATCAAGCCCGCGAACATCCTGGTCGACAAGGACGGGCGCGTCATGGTGTCCGACTTCGGCATCGCGCGCGCGCTCGAGGAAGTCTCGATGACGGCGTCCGGCATGATGATCGGAACGCCGTACTACATGTCGCCGGAACAGTGCGGCGGCCAGAAGGTGAGCCCGCAGAGCGACCAGTATTCGCTCGGCATCATGGGCTTCCAGATGCTCACGGGCGAGGTGCCCTTCCTCGCGGATTCGATGGTCGGCGTCATCCAGCACCACTACATGACGCCGGTGCCTGACATCACGCAGGTACGCCCGGAAGTGCCCAAGGAGCTGCTCGACATCGTCTACTGCGCGCTGAACAAGGATCCGAACGACCGGTTCCCGACGACGCGCGACATGGCGACCGCGCTCGAGAACGTCCCGATGACGGACGCCGATCGCGAAGCCGCCGAGTCGATGCTGAAGGATCTGTCGGCGGGCCGCATGATCCCCAAGGTCCGTACCGGGACCCTGCCTCCGCTGGCGCTCACCATCTCCGGTCCGGGACCACGCGTTCAGCCGCGCCCCGTCCTCACACCGAAGACGAAGCCGCCCGTTCCGGCGGTCAAGCCGGTCAAGCGCAAGAAAAAGAAGAACAAGATGATGCTGCCCGCGATGCTGCTCGTGTTCGGCGGCCTCGGGAGCGGCGTCTTCCTCCAGGTGCAGAACACGCAGCAGGCCGCGGCGCAGCGGCGCGCCGATTCACTGCGGGCGGATTCGATCGCACAGGCGAAGATCGACGCGGAGACGAAGGGCACGATCGTCGTCTCCGGCCTGCCCGAAGGCGTGAAGGCAAACATCCTCGGCCGATTCTACGGGAACGGCGACCGGGTGTTCGCGGACACCGGCACGGTACCCGTGACCGCGTCCGCGGTCGGCTACGAGGCGCTCAACGAGGCGGTCACGTTCCAGGCGGGGCGCGTGGATACGGTGCGCCTCACGATGCGCACCCTGCAGCAGGCGGCAGCGGCCGTCGCTCAGTCGCAGCCGGGACGCCAGCTCGTCCCGCGCGGTCCTGTGGATTCGAGCGACGTTCGCCTCTCCGTGATTCCGCTGTACGCGGACATTCTGATCGACGGCTCGCGCATCGGCTCCGGCCGTACGGCCAAGAGGCTGCCCGTCGGTCCGCACACCGTGACGTACAGCGCTCCCGGATGCCAGTCGGAGGATCGCAGCATCACCGTCAGCAAGGGGCAGACGCTGACGGTGCCCTCGCTTACGCTGACATGTCAGTGAGCCGGCGCGGGCCCCTGCTGCTCCTCGCTGCAGCTGTCGCCTTCGCGCGTCCGTCCCTCGCGCAGACCACGGAAGAGCGCCTCAAGGATGCGATCGAGAAGTACAACGCCTTCAACATCGAAGGCGCGCGTCCGATCCTGCTCAACGTCGTTTCGCCGAACTACATCTTCCCGATCACGACGGAACAGAAGGTCCGCGCCTACAAGTATCTCGGCGCGTCCTACGCGGTGCTCGACCGCCGCGACTCCGCGGTCGTGTTCTTCAGCGCGGCGATCGACTTCGATCCGTTCACGGACCTGGATCCGCGTGAGTTCAGCGCCGCCGAGCTGGCGGCGTTCGGCGAAGCAAAGTCACGAGTCTTCAAGGTGGCGCTGCGCCCGATCGTGCCGGCGCGCCTCGACACGAATTTCTCTTTCCGCCTGATCACGACGCAGCGCGCCAACCTCACCGTCGACATCGTCAAGCAGAGCGACACGACGCAGAAGGAAATCCTCTTTCAGAGCGACAACGACGGCCCGCGCGACGTGCGCTGGAACGGCTTTCTCCGCAACGGCCAGCGTGCCGACTCGACGCTCTACGAGGTTCGCGCGATCGCCCGGCGCGGAAACAATCCCGAGGTCATCGATCGCCAGCTGTTCAAGCTGGAGCACGTCTTCGAGCCACTCGAAGACACCCTGCCGTCGATTCCGACCTCGGACCTGCTGCCGGAACAATACAAGTCCTCCGCGCCGTGGTTCGATCTGATCAAGGGCGGCGCGCTCGCGACGGTCGCCGTCGGCCTGCCGTACATCGCGTTCGGCTCCGATTTTGAGCGCCTCGACTGGCGCCCGCACGCCGGCGCCGCGGTCGGCGTAGCGCTCGCGAGCTCGATCATCTCGTTCTCCTATCGCCGTGGCCACCGGGAGATCCCGGCGAACGTTCGGGAGAACACCCGGCGCAAGCAACAGCGCGAGCTGTTCAACTCGGGCGTGCGCACGCGCAATCAGGATCGCATCGCGCGCACGATCATGCTGATCTGCCCGGCGACAGGATGTCCAAGATGAAGGCGGCGTGCGTCGTGCGTCGTGCGTCACTCCTGCTCGCACTGACTCTCTTGCCCGCGGCTACCGCAGCCGGACAAGTACGCTTCGAACGCACGGGGTATCGGCTCACCAGCATCGGCGAGAAGATGGCCGTCTCCGCGCGCGTCCTGGATGCGCGGCGCCGCGCGGCGAGCACGCGCATTCGCTGGCACATTGCCGATTCGACCATCGCGACGGTCACACCCGCCGGCGTCATCACGTCGCGCAAGCCCGGCTTCACCAAGCTCTGGGCTGTCGCTGGTGGCGACTCGGCGTCCGCCCTGATTCTCGTCGATCAGTGGGCCGCGAAGTTCGACTTCTATCCGGCCGTCGTTCGCTTCGACGCGGTCGGTTCCAAGGTGCCGCTCAGGGTCCAGGTTCGCGACGCGGCAGGGCACCTGATCGCCAACGACAACGGGCGCGGAGCGGCGTGCCGCTCGATCAACGATCGCATCGCGCGGCTCGCGCCGAACGGCGAGGTCACCGCGCGGTCCAACGGCGTGACGTACGTGCGCTGCACGGACCGCGGGGTCGCCGACAGCGTGCGCATCGAGGTGCGGCAGCGCCCCGCCAAGGTGATCATCGCCGACAAGGTCAATCTCGGCACCAAGGTGGTGGGCGACACGTTCCAGCTGCGTCTCAGCGCGATCGACCGCGTGGGCGACGAAATCCGCGACGTGCAGGCCACGTGGGCGTCTCTCAACACGAACGTACTCAGCGTGGACCCGCTCACCGGGCGGGCGCGCGCGATCGCGCCGAGTCCGGGGCCGATCAAGGTCGTCGCCCAGGTCGGCGACGCGACGGATACCGTTGCGATCGCGGTCAACGCGCCGATGGGCATGACGATGGCCGTCGCCGACACCTCCACCGGCCTTCCCTCGCTGGACGCGCCCCGCACGCCGACACTCAGCCTGCAATCGCTCTACATGATCGTGGGCGATACGGGGCGCATCAGCGCGCAGGCCAAGGACGCGTCGGGCAACCCGATCCCGAACCCGGGGCTGATCTTCCGATCGAACGACACGTCCATCGTGAGTCCGATCTCGACGCGCGCCGGTCAGGCATGGGTGGCGAAGCAGACGGGCATTACGTACATCGTTGCGCAGTTCGGAACGGTGCTGGACTCACTGCAGGTGAGCGTCCGCGCCAAGGGCTCCGCGGTCTCCACCTCGCTCGCCGGCGCCGCGGCCGTGGCATTCGAGCGCCCGCGCTTCGATACGCTTGGCGCGCGCCGCGCCTACGCGCGCCGCCTGGACAGTGCCGCCGCCGCGATCCGCCGGACGACGGTCGTGCGCGACCTGACGGGGCGCATGCTGTCGCTTTCCGCCATTGCGGGCCCCAGCGCACACGCCACGTTCCTCGATTCGTCGACGATCCGCTCGGTCACCGAAAAGCGCAGCGGCCTGGTCTACGGCGGGCGCGCGGAGCTCGTGCCGCTCTCCGGCCTGTCCATGACCGCCGACTTTCGCGCCGGCCAACTGAACGCACCCAAGTCCGGTACCGGCGAGGATCTCTCCCTCACCGAGCTGCAGGGGGACCTGATGTACTCGCCGGCGCAATGGTTCAGCTTCGGCGGCGGCTACCTGCGCCGCGCCGAGCGCACCGAGCTCGCCACGCAGCGCTGGTACGGTCCACGGGCAACCCTCGCGAGTCGGCTGACGTTCGTCGGCGGCGCCGTGAACACTCTGACTGCCGTCACCGTACTGCCGGCGACGACCTTCACGGGGCTCAAGGACGACAAGGGGAAGGAAGCGAGGGCGAACGCCTTCAGCCTTGCGGGCGAGGCCGGCGTCGAGGTCCGCTCGGGCGTGTTCACGGCCGCCGTCACCTATTACGTCGACCGATTCAGCTTCCCGGAGCTCGGCGGAGTGAAGCGGCGCGACCAGTTCTCGATGGTGCGGGTGAAACTGGGACTGCAGGCCGGACAATAGAACCGTACGTCGTTCGACGTACGTCAGCGTGCGTCGCGCGTCCTGCGTAGCGTGCGTCGGGCGTCAGCGCGCCTTCGGCGGCACGATGTCGGGCGCCGCTGAGGGGAACAGCGGCAGCATCCGCTCGATCTTCGTCTCCGGGTGGAAGAACTTGATGCTGACCGTCGAGTCTCTCTGCACCAGCAGATAACGCAGCGGAGCCCAGCCACCCTTCGCGTACGTGCGCTTCTCGTTGCCGAGCGAGTCGAAGGTCGTTGCGACGTGAAGTGAGTCACCGTACTGCCAGAGCGCCTCGCGATCCTCGTCGCCGTGATGAATCAGGAGGCTGTAGCGCGGCAGTGCGCGATCGGTCTCGAGCATCGGAGACAGGAACGCGCGCACCTGGGAGACCTGATCGAGGAACTCGGTGGCCGGCTTGGCGATCGTGACCAGCGACGGGTCGCTGCGCAGCGAGACCTCGCTCGTCGCGGTGAACGCGTCGTACTGCTTGAGGAACTCGCGCAGCGAGCCGAGGTCGACGTCGGCCGCGCGCTGGATCTGTGTCGAATCCGCGAACGGGAAGCGGCCCGCGAGCCGCGCCGTGAACAGCTGACGCAGGCGTGCGTACGCCGCCACGGCGTCCGCGCTCGCACCCCCGCAGCGTCCCGCCATCGCCGCGAAGAACTGCCGGCGCCGAAGCGTGAACAGGTCGCCGGCCGGCTTCGTCGTATCGGGCTGCGCGACCATCGCGGCGCAGGACGTCAGATCCGTCACGGACATGCGCTCTCGCAGAAAGCGCTGCAGCAGGCCCACGGAGCTCGTATAGTCGCCGCGTTCATAGCGGGACACAGAGGCGGCAAACTCCTCCCAGTCCGCGACGAGCTTGCTGATGTGTGTCGTGTCGATCGTCCTGAGTCGCAGATACTTGAGCGCCGGGGTGACCTCGCGCGCCAGCGTGCGGACGTCGGTGGTCTGATTGATCAGCGTCGTCTCGAACAGGAGCGAATCGTTGACGCCGAGCGCGGCGTAGGCGATCGGGAAGATGCCCTGCCACGAGGCGACCTTCGCGGTCTGCGGGGCGAAGTATCTCTGCGTCTCCACGAGCGACTGCGCCATGGCGATGGCGTGAATGGCCTGGCGCCCGCCGGATGCGAGCAGCTTCCTCCCCTCGTTGCCGGCGTTCAGCGAATCCAGCAGCACGGCGAGGCGCACGATGCGCGTCGATGCCGCGTCCAGATTCGAGCCCTGCGTGCGGATGTCGAGGATGCTTTCGCCCGAGCCTTCGGTGAATCGCTGCGCGCTGGCGGCCACGTCCACTGCGCGGCCGCGCAGCTGGACCTCGAGCGCGCGCCGCAGGCGATCGGGGGGCTGTCCCGGAAATGCCGTCGCGACCGCGACCACCGCCTGGGTGAACTCACCACGCAGACCGAGCGCGAGCTCCAGCCGACCCACGTCCCAGCGGAGGCGCTGATTCGGGCGCAGCTCGCTCACGATCTCGCGCCCTTCGCGCGGCGCCATGAGTCGCAGCTTGAATACGTCGCCGATTACCCGCTTCAGGCTGTCCGCTGCCTCGATGGGAGAGAGCGTGTCGCGGCGGATGCGGGCGGCGGCGAAGCGCAGCTGAGCGTCCACCGAATCCTGAATCGCGCGCGCCAGACGTACGCCGAGGATCGCGGAATCGCTCACCGCGGCCACGAGACCGGTCCTCGGGTCGACCAGGTCCACGAGGGCGTGCAGCCCGAACAGCGCCTGGAGGTCCTGCTCCGGGTTGATCGCCTTTTCAGCCGCCGCGCTGGTGCGGGGGGCGAGCTGCGCGCCGGCGGCGCTGGCGACCTCGGTCACGCTGACCACGGCGCGATTGATCACGGAGTTCGCCATCGCCGGGGATATCACGATCTTGGGGGCCGCGCCCTGCCGCAGCGCGGTCTCGAACTCGGAGCTCGAGAGTCCCGAATCGGTCGACAGACGTTCGCCGAAGAGGTAGTCAAGGAGCTGCGACAGCTCTCTCACCGTGCCCGTGCGCGCGTCGGCGAGCGAGTTGTAGCGCGCGATGTTGAGGCTCAGCGTGCGCACGTCGCGGAGGTAGTTCGAGAGAGACTTCGGGTCGGACGCGTCGAGCCGCTCGACCAGACTCGTGTCCTGGACGCCGTTGCGGAAGCCGAGGAGACGGTCGGCGCGCTCGAGCAGGCGCTGGCGCGTCACCGGGAGCACGATGCGCTGCACGCCGCGCAGCATCGACTCGTGGATGTCGTTCGGAAGTGGCGAGAACCACGACGTCGGCAGGAAGGGCGAGCGCATCCGCGACGTGGGCACGTCGCGCATCTGTCCCACGAGCTCGATGACGGCGGCGTCGTTGGCGCGACGGTCCAGGACCGACTCGGTGTTGGTGCTCGCGCGAGCGACCTGGTCGAGATCGATCGCGAGCCCGGAGAGAACGCGCGTGAGCTGCTCCGCGTCAGACCGGAGTCCCGGGTTGATGATCTCCTCCCCACGCTGGAAGCCGTACAACGACGTCCACAGCCCGAACGTTCCACCGACGAGCAGGAGGACCGCGGCGGCCTGCGCTACGACCACGCGGCGGTCGCGCGCGAGACGGAAGCGCGCGGTCGGACGAGCGAGGCCGGCCTCCTTGAAGATCTTCTCGGCGAACAACGAGCGAAGGAAGACGAGGTTGTGCGGCTGGTCGCCGACCGTGGTCTCCGCGGAGATGCGAACGGTGTTCATCCCGGGCGCATCCGCCGTGGCCGGCGGCGTGTGATCGATCGTGTCGCCCGTGAAATACATGCCGCGGAAGAACAGCGACGGACGCCGCTCGCCGTCGGTCATCAGCTTCGAGACGAATTCCTTGAGCGGCTCGTGCATGTCCGGGAATTCGGTGTCGAAGACGAACAGCCCCACCGGATCGCCCACTTGCTCGGGCGCGGCGAGCAGCTCGTCGCGCAGGCCGGCAAGCTCGGTCTTCAGCGCCTCGAAGCCCGCGTCGATCCATGCGGGGTCGAACTTCGTCTCGATGTCATTCGGGTTCGCCCAGCCGAAGATGTCGTGGCGGCGGTCCTCCGGCAGCGTGTCCGCGAACGAGCGGAATCCGGGGAGCGCGTCGCACTTCGTGACGATGATGTGCAGCGGCAGACGCACGCCGAGCGCCTTGCGCGTACGCTCGAGGAAGTTGCGGATGCGCTCCGCCTGCTCGTTGAGCTTCTCGGGATTCGCCCGTCCGCTCAGGAGATCGGCGCAGGAGATCGTGACGATGATCCCGTTGAGCGGGGAGTCAGGGCGCTCGCGCCGCAGCACGTGCAGCAGCGTCTGCCACCCGATGGATGTGTCGGCGACCGTCTGGCCGGGCGGCAGCGTCTGCGCGCCTGCCGTCGGTCCCGGCGCCGCCGCGGGCGCCTCGAGAACGACCGCGTCGTCGAATTTCCACCACTTGCCCGCGTCCTTCCGGTTCGGATCGACGTGGAGCGGCGGGCCGAAGGGCAACGGAAGTCCGTTGTTCGCGAGCACCGTCTTCTTGCCCGAGCCGTCGGCGCCGACGAGCAGGAACCACGGCATGCGCATGTGGTCCTTCGACGTGACGGTCGCGCCCTCCTTGGAATCGAGCGATTTCTCGAACGATTCCATCATCGCCATCATGCGACTCTTGCGCGCGCCACCGCCGCGGTATTCCTCCGTCGTGGTCGCGAAGGGATCGTCTCCCTTCTTGGCGCGCTCCTCGTCGCTCAGCGCGAGGCTTTCATCGCCCTCGAGCCCCTCCTCCTCGTCCTCGTCCGGCTGGAGGTAGTTCCAGATGAACAGCCCGATCCCGCCAAGCACGGACAGGGCGATGATGATCCACGGAACCCACTTCTGCATCGTTATCGCACTCCAGCGGTGCTCGCGCCCTTGATGCGCGACGTCACGTCCTTCAGGTCCGCCGACACGCGCGTCCAAGCCACGTGGGCGATCACGGTGTAGCTGATGACGAGGAAGACCAGGATGGCCGCCCAGCGCTGCATCGCGGAGAAGCGCGCGACCGCGGTGCCCTCGAGCGTCCGGGACGCCGCCTCCGGAAAGACACGGCGGTCGTCCGAGTACAGCATCATCGGATCCGCGCCGTGGATGTACTCGTACAGACGCCGCCGATATTCCGCGATCGGACGCAGCAGCCCGAACGGCCGCCACTTGCCCTGGAAGCCCGCCGCGAGCACGAGCAGGTAGACGCGCGCGAGGTCGCGCGCGATCACGCTGTCGGGCGCGTCCTTGAGCAAGCGGTCGATGCGGCGGAACACGTCGACGTCCGCCGCGTTCGACTGAAACATCTTCCGCTCGAGCGAATACTTCGGCCACGCCGCCTGCCCTTCCCACTCGGTGTGGCTGAAGATCTCGTCCGCGAGCGCCGCCATCGCGTACTGTGCGTCGGGATAGCGATCGGCCGCTTCTCCACCCATCCACTTCGCTTCCGCGGCCTGCAGCTCGAGCAGCTCGCCCAGTCGCTTGCTCAACCCCTCGGCGGCGGCATCCGGGCTGAGATCCGCCGTGTATTCCGTGACGATGGCCGTCGCGAATCCGGCGGTGAACTCCGACTTCTGGTGCTGGAAGCGGATGATCTCGTTGTAGAACGCGCGGAACTTCGAGAGCAGGAAGTGGGGATGCTCCTTCTCTTCTTCCTTCTCGGCGCCGACGGTCTCGACCTGCGTGTCGCCGCGCCGGAAGAGGCGCATGAGCGACGTGGTCCAGCTCTTCTTCGGCGCCTCGATCGTCTCCGCCCTTTCGGGTTCGGGAACGACGATCTCGAACTCGTCGGTCTTCTCCTCGATCTCGAGAGTCGAGGCCCCGTCGAACGCGCCGGCAACGGCTTCCTCGGTGACGCCCGTGGACTCGCGGAGCGCCGCCTGCACGTCCGGCATCTCGCTGACCGGAACCTCGGCGGTCTTGCGATCGCCGATCTCCGCGCCCGCGACATCCTCGACGAACGGAAGATCCATCGGTGGAGCCGGCGCCGGCTCGACGACGGGCGGCGCGAAGCGCATGTCCGACTCGCTCAGCGGCGGCGCGACTTCGACGGGCGCCTCCTCAGCGAGCTGCAGCGGAGGTTGCGGAAGCGCATCGACTGCGGGCAGCGCCTCTTCGACGGACTCGAACACCTCGCGCGGCGGCGGCTCCGCGGTCCTCAGTGTGCCATCGAAAGACTCGAACTGCTCCTCCCCCACCGCGTCGAGCGCCTGGGCCGCCGCCTGAATGCGATCCTCGTGTACCTCGATCTCGAGGTCGGGCGTCTCGGCACGCCGCCCAAAGAGGCGAGCGAAAAAGCCTCGCTTGAGGGGTGCGTCGGGCGGCGCGGGCGCGGCAGGTGCGGCGGGTGCGGCGGGCGGCGCGAGGTCCTCGACGGCGACGCCTGCATCATCGGCGGTGGGAAGTGCCTCCTCCATCGACGAGAATGTCTCTTCGAGGACCTCTGGCGCCTGAGGGGCTTCCTCGACGATCGGAGCCTCCATCGCTGCCGCGTCCACGTCCGGGATAGCGTCGAGGGTCGTTTCGGCAGCCGGGTCTGCGATAGTCTCGGATGCGACCGCCTCAACGGCGAGAGGCTCGTCGGCCGCGGGCTCGACGGACTGCGTCTCGAGCGGTGCTGCCTTCGTCTTGCGTCCGAACATGCGGGCGAAGAAACCGGGCGCTTTCGGCTTCGTTTCTACCGCGTGCTCGAACGTGCTGATGAAGGTTTCTGCGGGAGGTTCGTGCGGGAGCGTCGTGTCCGAGACGGCTTCGACCGCCGCGGGAGGATCGGATTCACGCGTCCACGGAAAGCGAAAATCGTCGGGCGGCGCTACGGCAGCTGGCTCCTGCGCCGCTGGCTCGAAGGCCGGTGGTTCCGGCTGCGGCGGCTCGAACGGTGGCGGCTCGGACCTGGGGGGCTCGCGCTCGACCTCGACGGACGCGAGGCGAAGCTCGGCGTTCGTCTCCTCCGGCGCCGGGAAAATGATCGCCGCGTCCACTGAGGCCTGGTACGCCGGGTCAATCGGCCCGGGCTCGAGCATAGGCTCTTCTCGCGGCGCCGGCTCATTGAGGTCGATTACGGCGTCAACCGGGGCCGTCGCGTCGGTATCGATCACCGCGTCGGCAACGTGCTCGCCTGTATTATTGCCCGGATGCTTGCGCCCGAACAGCGATGCCAGACGGCTGCGAAAGCGCGACCATGCCGAGGGCTGCTCGTACGTCGACGCCCAGGAGCGAAACGGCCGAAACGGATTCTCCGCGGACGGCGGCTCTACAGGCGACGGGTGATCGCCTGAGCTCTCCAATTCGTTGTCGGAATCGCCGCTCAATGCAGTCCGAGGATCCGAGGAACGCCGACTTTGGCGCGACCGCTTCTGATCATGCGAGAGTCGACGTTTCCGAGAGGGTGGGAAGGGCTAACCGGCAGCGTTGAGCCCCGTAACGCGGACCATACAACCCCCCGGCAGCCAATAATGCGTTTATGGTTGGCCACCGGCAAGACTTAGGAGCGGTATGTCCTTTCAGGCCAACGATTAAGGGACTGGATAGCTGCGTTCCAGGTAACGTCGCGCTCTAAAGTAGCGATGCGTCTCCTCCGGCGTGCGCATGCCTCCTACCAAGTTGTTAGCTGGCAGCGACTTACTCAGCCGAACGTGAAAGCCCCGCTGGAACGCTGAGGGTGAAGCGGCTTCCCTTCCCGAGCGTGCTCGCCACGGTGATGTCGCCGCCCAGGAGCCTGGCCAGGCTGCGCGAGACGCTCAGACCCAGTCCGGTGCCGCTGGTGCCGCGGTGCCCTCGATCGACCTGCCAGAAGGGCTCGAACACGCGGTCGATGTGCTCCGGCGCGATGCCGATGCCCGTGTCGCTGACCGCGGCGCGGAGTTGACCCGCGCGGATCTCGACGTCGAGGGCGATGGAACCATTGTCGGTGTACTTGATGGCATTCCCCACCAGGTTCACGAGAATCTGCTTGAGCTTCTGCACGTCCGTCTGGACGACCGCGCCCGCGTCCTCGACCGAGGCGCGATAGTCGAGGTGCTTGGCGCTCGTGAGGGGTGTCACGATGTCGTTCACTTCCTCGACCAGTTGGCCGACGGGTCGCTGCTCGGCGTGTATCGACTCCCGCACGGCTTCGAGACGCGCGTAGCTGAGGAGTTGATCGATGAGGGCCAGCAGGTGCGTGGCGTTCGATCGCAGCCGCTTGAGGTGATCCTGCTGCGCCTGGTTCAGCGGCCCGAGGATCTCGCCGGACAGGAGGTCCTGATACCCGAGTATGGCGCCGAGTGGCGTGCGGAGCTCATGGCTCATGCTCGCGAGAAACGCGCTCTTCGACCGATTGGCTTCCTCCGCCTTCGCGCGCGCCGCCTCGGCCTCTTCGCGCGCGGTGTGCTCCGCGTCGAAGAGTCTCGCGCGGTCGACCGCGACAGCCGCGTGCTGCGCCATCGTCGCGAGCAGATCGCGATCTCGCGCCGTGAAATCGCGTGGCGTACGGACGCTGAGCCCCAGCGCACCGATGCGTTCGTTGCCCAGGAGCAACGGCAGAGCGATCCACGCCCGCGTGTTGGGGTCGGCCAGGTCAGCTACGGCCGGGAAGCGGGTATTCCACTCGTCGCGCGACGACACGTAGATCGGCTCCCCCGATCGCATCGCGATGGCGATCGGGACGGGCGCGTCGATGGGAATGGTGCGGAAGCGCTCGACGACGACCGGGTCGTATCCAAGGGAATGCAGCGCTTCCATGCACTGGCCGTCGCTGCTGAGCGTCATGAACCACCCGGCAGACGCGCCGACGGCGTCCATCGTGGCGCGCAGGGCGAGGTCGGCGACTTTCTTCCGCGTGGTCGCGGCGGACAGCTCGCGCGCGAGCCGCTGAAGACGCGCCAGCGGCGAGAGATCGCTGGAGACGCCGATGATGCCCACGAGCGTGCCGCTGTCGTCCAGCACGGGCGCGTCGACGACGTGCGCGAGAAAGGTGAGGCCATCCTTGCGTTGGACCTCGAACTCGCCGCTCCAGTGCTCGCCGCGCCGCAGCGTTTCCATGATGCGCAGCGCCTGCTCGCGCGACTGCTGCGTCGGAGTGACGTCGGTAATCTGGCGTCCGACCGCCTCCTCGCTGGACCAGCCATACAATCGCTCGGCCGCGGCGTTCCAGTAGACGATCTCCCCGGCAACGTCGGTCGCGATCACCGCCTGGCTGAGTATGTCGAGCTCTCGAGCACGAGTCTCGATCAGCGGCTGCGTGGCGAGCATCGCCGGCAATCTAGCGGCCGGCCGGGGCGGGCGCCTCCCTGAGCCCGGCTATTTGCCCCCGCCGTCGGCTCGCTCGAACAGGAACGAGATCAGGCGGGGCGGGGCTTCCGCCACGGCCTGCTCCTCCGTCCATTCGCCAAGTTCGCGAAGGGTGAAGCCCGCCTGAATTCCGCCGTTCACGAACTCGCTGACTGTGTGGACGTGCGCGGTGACGTTCACCGTCTCGCCGGTGGCTGCGTCGGTGAAGTGCGCCTGCACGCCGTGAAGCTGCCGGTAAGGATGCAGCTCGCAGATGAAGAAATTCCCGCCGTGGCGCAACACGCGCGAGGCCTCGAAGAACACGGGCGCCAGATCGTGAACGTGCTCGAGAATGAGATTGGCCACGACGACGTCGACCGTGGCGGATTCGACGGGCCACAGCTCACGCACGTCGTGCAGGATGAACTTCACGTTCGACGTGGTCAGCCGCTGATGCGCGCGCGCGATCATGGCCTCGGAAAAGTCCATGGCGAGGACCTTCCGCGCGTGCTCCGCGAGGAAGGTCGTGTTCTTGCCCGTGCCGCAGCCCAGCTCGAGCACGTCGCGATTCTCGAGCACCAGCGGCACGCGGCGCATCACGAGCGCGTCGAGATCTCGCGTCGCGTTCTTGTCCTCGTCATAGCTCGCGGCCCACCGGTCGTACGCGCCGGCGACCGAGCCTCGGGGTTCGTCCGTCATCCGCTGGAAGTATCGGCGCCGCTGACGCGCTTCTTTTTCTCGCGCCGGCCGTCGTACCACAGGTGCAGGTTTTCGCGGCGCTGGACGAACGGCTTGCCGCGGAGGGCGTACTTCCAGAGCAGCCGCGGCAGATCGCCCGCGTGGTACAACCGCGCCTTGCGCGCCGACGTCGTCACCGGCTCGGGGACGATGACCATAGGGCCCAGCTTCTTGAGCGCGCGACTGAGCACGATCTCCTCCGTCGCGAAATACTGCTCGTCGAAACCGCCTACGGTCTCGAACGCGTCGCGGCGAACGAACACGAAGCATCCCGCCGCCCAGTGCGCCATGCGCATGAACGCCGTCGTAACGGCAAACGCCCACACCACCCACCGCGGTGCGCCCGCCTCGACGCGGATGCGCGCGCCCCCGCCCACAGCGCCCGCCGCGAGCGCGGCCAGCGCCGCGCGAATGGTCGCCGGCGGCACGTGCGTGTCCGCGTCGACGAAGATGAAGACCTCCCCGCGAGCGGCCCGCGCCCCGGCGTTCCGGGTGGCGGCGATCTGGCGGCGATTCACCGGGACGACCACCGCGCCGCGGGCGCGCGCGACCTCCGCCGTCCGATCCGTGGACGCGTCGTCCGCGACGACGATCTCGAATGGAACGCCTGCCTGATCTGCGGATGCGTTCAGGATCGACAGCGTTTCGCCGAGGATCGCTTCTTCGTTGTGCGCTGGTACGATGAAGGAGATCACCTATTATAAGATCGTGGCTGCTGTCGCATGACTACTCCTTCCTCCATGTCTTCGACCGCCGCGCTGCCCCCGTCGCTCACGGCGTCGCGGTTCGTGCTCGAGCGAGAGCTGGGACGTGGTGGAATGGCGACCGTGTATCTGGCGCGCGAAACGAAGCACGAGCGTCAGGTCGCCATCAAGGTGCTCCACCCCGAGGTGAGCGCCGCGTTCGGCGCGGAGCGCTTCCTCCGTGAGATCGGGATCGCGGCGCGGCTCTCGCATCCGCATCTCGTGCCCCTCATCGACTCGGGCGAAGCCGACGGGTTTCTCTATTACATCTCCGCGTTCGTGCCGGGAGGCTCGCTGCGCGACCGGCTGCAGCGCGAGCGAACGCTCGGGATCGCGGACGCGATCCGCATTGCGGAGGAGGTGGGCGCGGGGCTGGATTTCGCGCATCGTGCCGGGTTCGTGCACCGCGACGTAAAGCCGGAAAACATTCTCTTTGCCGACGGACACGCTCTCCTCGCCGATTTCGGCATCGCGCGCGCGACGTGCGACACGGACGTCAACGTCACCGACGCCGGCATCGCCGTCGGGACACCCGCGTACATGAGCCCCGAACAGGCGGCCGGTGAGCGCCAGCTGGAAGCCACGAGCGACGTCTATTCGCTCGCGTGCGTCGTGTACGAGATGCTCGCCGGCGAACCGCCCTTCTCCGGCCGGTCGCCGCGCCAGGTGATGTCGAAGCACATCGCGGAGGCGCCACGCCGTCTGCGCGCATTGCGGCCGGACGTCCCGGCGGCCGTGGACGAAGCAATCCACCGCGCGCTGCAGAAGGAACCGGCGCGACGCTTTGCTTCGGTCTCCGAGTTCACAGCCGCGCTGAATACGGAGCCCGCGGCCCGACCACGCGCTGCCCTCGGACGCGTGCGCGGCGTAGCCGTACTGCCCTTCGTGAACTCGAGCCCCGACGCGGAGAACGAGTATCTCAGCGACGGCCTCACGGACGAGCTGATCGACGCGCTCGCGAAGGTCGAGGGCGTTCGCGTCGCATCACGCACGTCGGTGTTCGCCTTGAAGGGCAAGCCGCAGGACGTTCGCGCCATCGGTGCCCTGCTCGACTCGGAGTACGTCCTCGAGGGAACGGTGCGACGCGCCGGGAACCGGCTGCGCATCACCGCGCAGCTCACCTCCACCAATGATGGCGCGCTGCTCTGGTCCCAGCGGTACGACCGGCGTCTCGACGATGTGTTCGCGATCCAGGACGAGATTGCGCAGACGATCGTGAATACGCTCCGCTCCACGCAGTTCGTGGAGCTGCCGATGCCGAGCTCGGAGCGGCACACGGCAAACGTCCGCGCGTACAGCCTGCATCTCAAGGGCCGCTACGACATGAATCTGCGCACGCAGGCCGGCGTCGCGAACGCGATCAGATATTTCGAGGAGGCGATCAAAGAGGACCCGGGCTACGCACTCGCATACACGGGGCTGGCCGACTCGTACGCGCTGCAGCTGGACTACCGCAGCATCCCCGTGCACGAAGGCCTCGATCTCGCAAAGACGTTCGCGCTCAAGGCGATCGAGCTGGACCCCAGGCTCGCCGGGCCGCACGCGTCGCTCGGCTGGCGTCTGTTCATCTACGACTGGGACTGGGACGCGGCGACGCGGGAGTTCCGGAGGGCCATCGAGCTCGATCCACGATATGCGTGGGCGCATCAGTTGTACGGCTTCGTCCTCTCGTCGCGCGCGCAGCATAGCGAGGCGATCGTCGAGGCGCACACCGCGGTCGAGCTGGATCCGGGCTCGGTGTCGGCGCGGCGCGCGCTGGGATGGCAGTACTACTACGCGCGTCGGTGGGACCAGGCGCGCTTTCATCTGGAGCGCGCGATCGCCATGAATCCAAACGCCGAGGAGACGTATCGCGTCCTCGGACATACGCTCGCGCTCGCGGGCGTCTACGACGAGGCGATTCGCGTGCTACGTGAGGCCGCGACGATGCCCGAGGCCGGGACGTACACTCGCGCGACGCTCGCCTATGCCTGCGCGCGCGCGGGACAGACCTCCGACGCGCGCCGGATCCTGGACGAGCTCCAGCGCCAGAGCACGCGCGATTACGTCTCTCCCGTCGCGCTCGCGACCGTGCACGTGGGGCTCGGCGAGATCGACGCGGCGCTCGATTGGGCGGAGAAAGCGTACGACGAACGCCGCGGCTGGCTGTGCTACCTGCGCGTGAATCCGCTCATGGATCCGATGCGCGAGACCGATCGGTTTCGCGCGCTGATGGCGAGAATGCGCCTCTAGCGCGCTACTTGAGGATCTCGATGAACGTCGGCGCCATCCATGGTATCGCGAGGAACACCAGCGCGGTGACAAATCCGACGATCCACGGGCGCTTGCTGTCCAGCGGCGGATAGGCTGTCGAAGACCTGAAGGCGAGGATCGCCATCGGGATATGCGCCAACGCGACGACGAGCGGCGGCCACACGGCGGCGATGCTGAACGGGCGCGTCATCACGGCGGCAAAAACGAGATACGTCGCCTCGAGGACGCCGATGCCGAGGGCCATTCCGAAGCCGAAGCGGTCGCGGGTCCGGGCCGCAAGCCACATGAGCACCAGCAGATACGACAGCATCGCGATGCCGATGTAGGGCACCTGCACCAGCAGGTTGCGGCTGTCGCGCAGCAGCGTGACAAACTGGAACTCGAAGAGGAGACGGGCGACGAGAGCCGCTGCAAGCGCCGCACGGACCTTTGTCCGATGAGCCTCCACCGCGGCCAGCGCCTTGCTGAACGCCGACGATCCCCGCGGCGCGCGTTCCTCGTCCACGGCAATCTTGGGCATGGGCGGGGGGGTGTGCCCAGTGCTCACCGGTGGTGCGAGATCATTCCGAAATTCCATAAGGCGCGCCGAGGAAGGGGTCAGATGTCGTTAGAAGACGTCTGAGCCGGGTTCCGGCAACCGAACGCGAGAGAGGAGGCCCTGCGCCGTCAGCGCGGAAACAAACGTTGGGACAATCCGCGCTCGCAGGGCGCCAAGACAGGGTTGTTGCGGATTTCCGGGAGATGCGCGGACACCGTGTCCATGATCGCGCGACGAAGGTTTTCGGGAAGCACGGCCGTGTCGTAGCCGACCATCTCCATGAGGAGCGTGGTGCACTGCGCGGTCTCCCCAGCGGGGACACGCATCTGTTCCGCCATCTTGGCGGCACTTTCCCAGCGCTTGTCGAGAAGGAGGGCCGCCGCGCCATAGCCGCGGCGTCTGTCGAATTCACGCAAGAAGGGCGCGTTTGTCAGCGCCCCCGCGGCCAGCATGGAGTCCGCCATGGCTGCCGCCTGGGCCGTGTGACCGCCACGCAGCAGAAGGGACAGCCTGAAGCCGGGCCGGTTCTCGATGCCCGACTGGATACCGATGGATTCCGCGACCTCCAGCTCCGCAAGCGCACGCTCGTAATCGCCGCGCAGCTCCGCGATCCGGCTCGCCCACAGATGCGCGTCGGCGTCCTCGGGACCGGCGATCAGCCAGCGCTCCACCCAGTCCCACGCGAGGTCAGCGCTCCGGCGCCGCAGCCGCTGCTGCTCCGCGGCCGGCAGGCTGTCGAAGATCGCGCGTGGGATCATCTCGATGGTGTCCTTTCGAGCGATCGGCACCTCGCGCGCGTCCGCCCGCGCCATTGACCGTCGCCGCGAACGATCCGTATTCCCGAAGGTGGCCATAGATGTCACCCCACAGCAGCCCGCCCCCCAGACCATACACCATGGCCGGCACCTGATAGGCGGTCCGACGGCGTGGATCCGCGGCAAGGATCATCGACGCAATCGCCACCGCGCGGTTCGGATCCGAGATCAGTCGCCGAGGGCTCGCCGCCGTATCCACGGGGACGGCAAGGATCTGCGCGGCCGCAACCCAGAACGCGATGTCCAGACTGCCGGGATTCGCCGCGAAGAGCGAGTCGAGCTGGCGGCGCGCCCGACGGATCTCGCCGTGGAAGATGGCCTGGATCGCCGTCACGAACACCGCCTCCCGCGGCGACAGCTTGCTCGACAGCTGCGCCGCGCGCTCCGCCGCGCGGTACGCCTGACTGCGCGGATCGACGATCCCCTGCACCCCGCGCGTGCTGATCGACGTTGCCGTCAGCCCACTCCATGCGAGGGCGAAGTTGGAATCGAGCGTCACGGCCCGCGTGAACGCGGCCTCGGCGTCGCGAAAGCGCGACTGCTGGTACAGCGCCAGGCCGTCGACGTACGCGCGAAACGCATCCACCGACGCCGTGGTGGTCGTCGCAAGGGTCGCGGTCGTTGGAGGCACGCCCGCGGGCTCCAAGAGGCGCACGGCGAGCCTGTCGAACGCCTCGCGCGGATCGGCCGCCGCCCCCAGCTCCGTCTCGGCGCGAACGAGGACGCGGGATGATGCAATGTCGGTCGCCTGCGCGGTGATCCGCAGGCGCTCGCCGGTCGAGAACACGTTGCCCGTGACCGCCGTCCATCCGCCCGTCTCGCCGGCGAGCATGCGCAGCTGCGAGGCGTCCGGCACCGCGTTCTCCGCGACGCCGATCCTGCGGCGCGCCGCCGCGAGCGCTTCCTCCGGCACGACGGTGACGTCGCGCAACTGACCGAGGATCTGCGCGAACATCAACGGCGCACCGGTCACGAGCCACTCCTGCTCGGCTTTGCGCGTCACGTTACGGAACGGAAGCAGCAGGAATTGCCGAACTCGCGCGGACGCGGCCGGCGGCGCCGCACGCCGGGAACCGCACGGTGGAGGCGTGCCGTTCGGGCACTGCGCGTCCGCTGGCCGGACGGGTACCGCGAGACACAGCGCTGCGGCGCCGATGGCAATGCGCAACGTCACCTCCCGAATAGATGGCCTGTGCCCGAGCGCTGCAACTGGATGTAAGGTTTGGCCGTGTCGGGACGTTTCATTGATGTGATGGCAGCAGCTGAGCGGCGCGACAGCCGGCCGAGATCGTCCCTCCCCGCCCGATCCGACACGAGCGACGCCGACCTGTGCGTCGCCTGTCGCAACGGGGACAGCGAGGCGCTCGCCGAGCTGTACGTCCGATACGGCGACGCCGTCATGGCCATCGCATTTCGGCTGCTCGGCTCCGTGCCGGACGCGGAGGACGTGCTGCATGACGTCTTCATGGGACTTCCCGAGGCGCTGCGCCACTACGAAGACCGCGGAACATTGGGCGCGTGGCTCCGGCGCATCGCCGCCCGCGTTGCGCTCACGCGTCTCCGTCAGGATCGCGCGCGAAACCAGATCGCCCTGGACGACGCAACGCTGACACAGCGCGCGAGCAATCGCGACGACGCTTTGAGCCTGGAATCCGCGGTTGCTGCGCTTCCGCCCGGGCTGCGCGCGGTGCTCGTGCTCAAGGAAATCGAGAGGTTCACCCATGCGGAGATCGCCGGCATGCTCGGCATCTCATCAGGCGCGTCGGAGGTGCGGTTGCATCGCGCGCTGCGCCTGCTTCGCCGCGCCCTGTCGGAAGGAGAACGCTCATGACCTGGTTTTCCCGCCTGCGCGCGCGCGAGATCGCTGAGTACGCGGACGCGCTGCGACCCGAGCTGCAGTCGCTGCGCACACCGGCCGCGCCTCCGGATCTGATCGAGCGTGTGCAAGCGGATCGAGCGGCCGGGCGGCGCGTCATTCTGCCGATTGGCGACGAGCCTGCGCGGCGCGGGCCGTGGCGCTATGCCGCGCTCGCCGCCGCCGTGGCCGTGGTCGTCATCCTGCTACTACCCGCGCGCCGCGGCGATCGCGGACTGGAAGAGTCGTTCGCGAGCACGCCGATACTGGGTGGGATCGCGCTGGCGCAGGAAGCGGCACTGTCGGTGGGTCCGAACCTTCCACCCGCCGTCACGAGCAATGCGGCGCGGCTGACGCCCGTCGCGCTCGAGTATTCGCGGGTCTGGCACGACTCGTCGGGACGTGTGACGCGGAACTTTCGCGGCGTCGTGTCGCTGTCCGCCGACAGCGTCGCCGGCGTTCCCGCGTGGCGCGTCGCGTCGACCGACAAAGGGACGATGAACGGCCGGCCACAGCTCGAGGCGGAAACACTCTACGTCGCGCGCGCGGACCTGCGCCTGCTCGCGCGGCGCGTCCACGTCGCCCCGTATCTCCGCTACGAGCGCATCAACATCGACCAGCGATATGTCGGCGACAGCGTGCTCGGGCGGATGACGCTCGAGGGTCCGACCGTGCAGAAGGGATTCTGGCGACCGATCGCCCGGCGCCTTCCACCGGCCTTCGGACCCTATCTCGCGGACGCGTTTGCGCCGGTCTTTCTCCGGGCGGTGCCGCTGCGCCGCGATTCGCGGCTGAGCATGAGCCTCGTCGGGTGGGCTGTCGTGCCGCATGACGTTCTGTTTCCCATCGAAATGCACGTCGTCGGCGACGAGCGCGTGCGTGTCCCGGCTGGGTCCTTCGACTGCTGGAAGCTGTCGGTTCGTTTCCGCGGCGGTTCACAGGACTTCTGGGTGAGAAAGTCGGACGGGGTCGGCGTGCGCGCGCTGGACAGACACGTGAAGGAAACGGGCGGCACGCGTGAAGTCGTGCTCCTCCATGAGCGTTTTACCACCGGAGTGGCCAGATGAGAATCGCCTTGTTTGCCCTCGCTCCTGCCTGTCTCTCCGCGCAGGTACCGCGCGTCACGCCCTCTGCCCCCATACGAGAGTTTCGCGTGGAGGCTGCGCACTCCGATGTCGCATTCAGCATCGGCTTCCTGGGCTTCCCGGTGCGTGGCCGCTTCGACGACGTCCGCGGCACGATTGCCTACGTCGACGGCAACCCTGCCGCGTCGTCGATCACGGTCGCCATCGGCACCAAGAGCCTGAACACCGGCTCCGCGCACCGCGACGAGCATCTCCGCAGCTCGGATTTCTTCGACGTTGAGAAGTTTCCCGTGATCCTTTTTTCGAGTCGGAGCGTCGCTCGCAACGCAGGAGGTTGGGTGGTTCGCGGCCCGCTCACCATGCACGGCGTGACGCGCGACATCGCCATTCCCTTTCGCGAGGTCGGCGCACCGATCAAGGATCCGCACGGCTCCACGCTCGTGCTCTTCAGCGGCACCGTGCGCCTCAACCGCAAGGACTTCGGCATACTCGGCGGCAGCAGGTTCAATCCGTGGTTCGACGATCTGCGGCGCGCGACGATGGCGGATTCCGTCGACGTCACCCTCAACGTGCAGGGATGGGACACCGACTACGACCGCGTCGACAGGCATGCGCGCGCGATCGCGCGAGTGCAGCGCGAGGGCGCCGACAGCGTAGTGGCCTCGCTGCGCCGCATGCGTGCGCAAAACCCGGATACGCTGCGGAACGCGGAGTGGGAGTTTCGGGAGCTGGCCCGGGCGCTCGTCAGCGCGGGCAGGCTGGATGACGCCGTCAAGCTCGCACGTTTCTCCGCCGAGGCGTTCGCGAACTCGGCCGCGGCGCAGTCCGACCTCGCTCGCGCGCTGGAGCTCGCGGGCGATCGCGTCGGTGCACTGCAGGCCGTCCAGCGTGCGCTGAGCGTCGATGCGTATGACACGCACGCGCTCGAGATTCGCCGCCGGTTACTCTAGCGCGCGAAGCACCTGGTCGGCGGCCTTCCATCCCGACGCCATGGCTCCGTGCACGGTACCGTTGCGTCCTTCCGCGTCGGCGTGCTCGCCGGCGAAGAACAGCGTTCCCTCGACTGGTCTCGCCATCGTCCGCGACGCCGTGTCGCCACCCACGGCGGCGTAGCTGTACGCGCCGCGCGAGAAGGGATCGTTGATCCAGTCGTGCGTGAACGAGGCGACGACGTGGCGCTCGATCGCCCGCCGCGACATCGCGAACAGTGACGCGAGCGACGCAATCGCGGCTCCGACGACGTCGTCGCGCGAGCGTGACGCCATCGCTTTCGCCGGCGGGCCACCACGCCAGGCCACGAGCAGCGGCGCGCGCACAGGATATTGCGTCCACCAGACGGGGAAAGCGACCGCGCGCTGCGTCTGGGAATGCAGGAAGGACAGCGTATCGAAGCGTTCATCGCCGATGCGTTTCGCGAACTGCTCCGTGACCCAGAACGGCTCGTCGAGCTGCAGAGCCACGCGCACGACGTCGCCCATGACGAGCTGCGCGGCCGCGCGCTGCTTGGCGCGCAACGGCGGGTCGAAGCGCACGCCGCCACGCACGCCGGGCGGCGTCTGGAAAACGCCGAGCGGGATCGTCACGACGACCGCGCGTGCCTCGATGACTTCTCCGCTGCCCCCCGCCGCGTCAGTCGTACTGACCCGCGCGCCGCCGGGTCTCCAGCGGACGTCCGTCGCGATGCGGCCGAGTCGAATGCGATCGAGGGCGGACTGCGCGAGCGCGTCCATGAGGCGTCCATATCCCTCCGCGACGCGCCCGATCCGGCGCTCGCGCACGTCGTCTCGCGGACTCCCGCCCTCGGCGAGCGATCGTTCGCTGATGCGAGCCGTGTCTGCCGCGTGAAACCCCTCGACGTACTGAACGGCGAGCCGTCGGTCAGACGCCTCGAGGGAGCGCATGTGCGCGAGTGCGTCCGCAAAGGAGCGATCCGGCTCGCGCTTCTCGCTGAGGCGACGCATGACCCCGTCGAGCCGCTCCCAGAAATCGTCCATGACGCGAAGCTCGCCCTTCGCGCCGGTCCACCGACGGCCCGCGATGTCCACCGTGCGCAGCCCGGCGTTCGACGCGAGCTCGTTCAGCTCGGGCGTGTCGCCGTGGAGGAATTCCGCGCCGAGCTCCACGGGGACGGAAAGGGATTCCGGGTAGAGCGTCCAGACGCGGCCCCCGATGCGGTCGCGCGCCTCGATCACGACGACGTCAGCGCCACGCTCGGAAAGACGTTGGGCGGCGGCAAGACCCGCTGCTCCGGCGCCTATGACGCAGACTGTGGGCATTCCTTAATAGACTGTTCTCGGCCCCGCGCCTTCGGCGCCGCGAAGCGGCGGGGCCGAGAACGGTTTCCGTCTTCTAATCGGAAGCGCGCTGCCTGCAGCGGAGAAACGCCACCCAGAACCTGTCCGTCTTGTCCGTCCACAGCTGCTCGACCTCGAACCCCGCTTCGCCGACGAGCGCGTCGAGCATGGCGTCGTCGTACTTGTAGGAGGACTCGGTCCAGATCGTCTCGCCCTCGCGGAAGGCGATGCCGGCGCCCGCGACGGTCACGAGCTGATTGCAGGTCGAGGCGAGGTGCATCTCGACGCGGCTGGCCCTGTCGTTGAAGAAGGCGACATGGCGGAATCGCCGGCGATCGAAATCGGCGTCGAGCTCGCGATTCAGCCGATCGAGCAGATTGAGGTTGAACTCGGCCGTGACGCCCGCCGCGTCGTTGTATGCCGCGTTGAGAATCGCCGGGTCCTTTTTGCGATCGACGCCGAGGATGAGCGCGCCGTCGTAGCCGATCACGGAGCGCAGACTGCGGAGGAAGGCCGCCGCTTCGTCCGGATGGAAGTTGCCGATCGTGGATCCGGGAAAGAACGCGACGCGCGACGAGCCCGCGGGGAGATGCGGCAGGTGAAAGCGTCTCGTGTAATCGGCCCACACCGGCTGCACGCGCAGCTGCGGATAGTCCGCCTGGAGTGCCTGCGCGACGCGCGCGAGCTGCTCGCGCGAGATGTCCACGGGTACGTACGCCACCGGGCGATCCAGCGCGTCCAACAGGAGCCGCACCTTGCGTCCGGCGCCGCTGCCGTATTCGACGAGCGCGACGCGAGCGCCCGCGACGCGCGCGATCTCCGGTGCACGCGCGGTGAGGATCTCGAGCTCGGCGCGCGTGACGTAATACTCGGGCTGCTCGCAGATCTGCTCGAAGAGGTGCGCGCCGCGCTCGTCATAGAACAGCTTTGGCGGCAGCGCTTTCGGTGTCGCCCGCAACCCGCGCAGCACTTCCGCCCGCAGCGCGCCCTCCCCGGTGGGCGCGTGGCGCGCGAGCGCCGGGGCGGTTACGAGCCGGCGAGACGTATGCCCGTGAACTGCCATCGCGTATCCGACGGGAAGAAATTGCGATAGGTGAGCCGCTCGTGTCCGGGCGGCGTGGCGCTCGACGACCCGCGCAGCACCCACTGATCGCTCATCCACTTTCCGTTGTATTCGCCGATGGCTCCCGCCGCGGGTGCGTAGCCCGGATAGGGGAGATACGCGCTACTGGTCCACTGCCAGCGGCGGCCGAAGAGCTCCGGAAGCTCGGGCATTCCGCGCGCCACGATTTCCCATTCGGCTTCCGTCGGAAGACGCGCACCGGCCCAGCGCGCGTAAGCGTCGGCCTCGTAGTAGCTGACGTGACACACCGGCGCGGACTCGTTGAGCGGCTGCATCCCCGCCAGCGTGAACTCCTGCCATCCGTCCGGCGTGTGGTCCCAATAGATGGGCGCGGCGCGATGCTGCTCGTGATTCAGCTGCCAGCCCGCGGCGAGCCACAGCTCCGGACGCCGGTAGCCGCCGTCATCCATGAAGGCGCGGTACTCGCCGTTCGTCACGAGGCGCGCGGCCACGCGGCACTGCTCGACGAACACGCGATGCATCGGACGCTCGTTGTCGAACGCGAACGACGCGTCGGCATGGCCGATCTGGTAGACGCCGCCGTGGATGTGGCACCACGCGTCCGGCGGCGGCTCATGCGCCATCAGCTGCACCGGCGCCGCGTGATAGGCGGGCCGCATCGGGTTGGTCCAGAACACATGCTTGATGTCGCTCAGCATCAGCTCCTGATGCTGCTGCTCGTGATGGATCCCGAGCTCGATCAGGCTCGCCGCGGGATGCTCGCTGTCATTCCCGATGGTCTCGATGAGCTTCGCGACGTGATCGTCGACGTGGCGGCGATAGTCGAACACCTTCTTGACCGTGGGGCGCGTGAGCAGCCCGCGCTGCGCGCGACAATGCCGCTCACCCGCCTGCACGTAGTACGAGTTGAAGAGAAAGGCGTACTTTGGATTCGGCGTCACGTACGACGGCGAATGGGTGGCAAGCACAAAGGTCTCGAAGAACCAGCTGGTGTGCGCGAGATGCCACTTCGTCGGGCTCACATCGGTCATCGAGCTCACGACCATGTCTTCGATCTCGAGCGGCTGGCAGAGCCGTTCGGTGTGCGTCCGGACGCGCTGGTAGCGCTCAAGGAGCGATGAGCCCGCTTCAGCAGAGCGGGTTGGCTGTGATGCGGTTGCCATGTGACCTAGGCATGAGCAAGGGTCGTGCGCCGAACAGGGCTGAGGGCTGAGGGCTGAGGAAGGCGTGGGACTGGCGACCACCAACCGGAAGCTTTACGCCAAAAAACCTCAGCCCTCAGCCCTCAGCCCTCAGCCAACCCCTTATTGACATAGGTATCCCCGCATCTTATACCTATTCCACTTATGCCTGGCTCCGATCTCTATACCGGCACCCTCGATCTCCTCATCCTGAAAGCGGTCTCGTGGGGACCGCGACACGGCTACGCTATCGGCCGCTGGATCCGCGAGACGACCTCCGACGTCCTCAACGTCCAGGAGGGCGCGCTGTACCCGGCGTTGCACCGGCTCGAGCGAAAGGGGCTGCTGAGCGAGGAATGGCGGCAGTCCGAGACCGGCAGGCAGGCGAAGTACTACTCACTGACGAACGCGGGTCGCACACACCTGCGCAGCGAACGCAAGCGATGGGAGGAGTATTCCGGCGCCGTCGCACGAGCACTTGCCGTCACCTGACGTGGGATTTCCGATGACGAAACGATCCTTCCGGCTCTCAGACGTTCGTCCTGACGCCAAGCGCGACGTGGACGACGAGGTGGCCTTTCACCTCGAGATGCGCACGCGCGAATTCATCGAACAAGGACTGAGTCCCGATGAAGCGCATCGCCGCGCGGCGGCCTCCTTCGGCGATGTCCAGTCGATCCGCAGCGATCTGCGCGCGGAGCGAACCGGCAGGAACGAAGAGCGCGGGCGCCGCGACTGGCGCAATGGATTGCGCATGGACGTGCGCTACTCGCTGCGCGCGCTACGCAAGAATCCCGGTTTCGCGGCGGCGGCGATCGCCACTCTCGCCCTCGGAATCGGCGCGACGCTGGCGGTGTTCACGGTCCTCAACGGCGTGCTCCTGCGTCCCCTCCCGTACAAGGACCCGTCCCATCTCGCGCTCGTCTGGATGACCATTCCCGACGACAAGGGCAGCCTGTGGGACATTCCCCTCACGAGCGGCTTCTACATCGACCTCGCGCGCGACGCACGCAGCTTCGACGACATAGCCGCGTTCCGCTCCTGGGGTTATTCGATCGGCGGTGAGGGTCCGTCGGACGCCGAGCCGGTTGCGGGCGCCCGAGTCACCCCGTCGCTCTTCAAGGTCCTCGGCGTTCGGCCGCTGCTCGGTCAGCCGTTCGGCGACGACGCGGCGGTGCCGGGCGCGCCGCACGTGGCGATGATCAGCCACGCACTGTGGCAACGGCGCTTCGGGAGCGATCCGGCGATCGTCGGACGACAGGTGACGTTGAGCCGCGAATCGTTCACGATCGTGGGCGTCATGCCACTGGGCTTCGCGTTTCCACGCGGCGCGGAGCTGCCCGCTCCCCTGCAATTTGGGCTGCGCACGGACGTGTGGACGCCGCTCGTCTTCGACTCGAGCGACGCGCGGAATTATGGGACGAACAATCTCGCCGCCATCGGACGCCGGCAAAGCGCGGTGAGTCTCGAGAACGCGGAACGCGAGGCCTCCGGGCTGCTGCAGCGCTTCCTCCAGGCGAATGCGCCGCGGCTGAAGCTCGGCTATCGCCTGGTGTCCATGGCGGATCAGGCAGGCGCCAAGGTCAAGCGCACGCTCCTCATCCTCTTCGGCTCCGTCCTTTTCCTCCTGCTCATTGCGTGCGCGAACATCGCGAGTCTGCTGGTCGCGCGCGCCACCGGCCGGCAGCGCGAGCTCGCGGTACGCGCGGCGCTGGGCGCCGGACGGGCGCGCATCGCGCGTCAGCTGGTCACGGAGAATCTCGTCCTGGCGGTGGCGGGCGGCCTGGCCGGCGTCGCGGTTTCGTACTGGGGCACGAAGGTGATGCTGTCGCTGGTTCCGGGCTCGATGCCCCGCGCCGACGACATCGTCACCGACTGGCGCGTCGTGGTCGCGGCCACGGGCGCCGCCATCCTCACCGGCACCCTCTTCGGCGTCGCGAGCGCGCTGTCCGTGCGCTGGGGGCATCTCGCGTCCGAGCTGCATAGCGGAGGCACGCGCTCGACGGGCGACCGAGGCCGGCGGCTCGGCAGACAGATGCTGGTCACCGGCGAAGTCGCTCTGTCGCTCGTGCTGCTCATCGGCGCGGCGCTGCTCACGCGAAGCTTCGTTCGCCTCCAGAGCGTCCAGCCCGGCTTCGACGCGTCACACGTGCTCGCGGCCGGGATGGGTCTTCCGCTCGCTGGCCCCTTCGACCCCATCGGTAACGCGCCGCGATGGTCACGAACGCTGAACGATGCGACCGCTCGCATCAACGCATCGCCGGGAGTGGTCGCCGCGGGCGCGATCAGCTCCTTGCCGCTCAGTGGCGCCCTGGAAGGCGGCGGCCTGCGGATCACCGGTCGTGCGCCGGATCCTCCGGGCGAGGGACCCCACGCTCAATACAACGTCGTGAGCGGCAACTACTTCCGTGCGCTGCGGATTCCCCTCGTCGCGGGCCGCTACTTCGACTCGAGCGATGACGCACCGGATGCGGGGAGCATCATCGTGAACCGCGCATTCGTGCGGAAATACTTCGCCGGAGTGAACGACGCCCTCGGCCACACTGTCTCACCGACGTTCACGTTCAAGCGAGGGGAGACAAAGGCTATCGTCGGCATCGTGGACGACGTAAAGCAGCAATCGCTCGACGAAGACGCGACGCCACAGGTTTATGTCCCCCAGTCCCAGATGGCGTATCCCGGCCTCGCCCTGGTCGTGCGCGTGAAGGGCGACCCTTTGACCGCCGTGCCGCTCGTGCGGCGTGAGCTGCGAGCCATCGACCCCGCGATCACGGTCACCGACGTGCGAACGATGCAGAGCGTGGTCGACCACTCGCTCGAGCGCCAGCGGTTCAACATGACGCTCATCGGTGTGTTCGCGGGCTCGGCGCTGGTGCTCGCCCTCGTCGGGCTGTACGGCGTGATCGCGCTGATCGTCGCGCAGCGGCGGCGCGAGATCGGCGTGCGTCTCGCGCTCGGCGCACGTCCGACCGACGTCGTGCGGATGGTATTGATGGAGACGTCGCGCGTCGGCGTCGCGGGCGTCGTGCTCGGCATCCTCGCCGCTTTCGCGATCACCCGGGTGATGCAGTCCATGCTGTACGGCGTCAGCACCACCGACGTCGTGACATTTGCAGCCGCCAGCGCCGTCGTGCTGTCTGTCTCGGTCGCCGCGGGCCTCGGGCCCGCTCGTCGCGCGTCGCAGGTGGATCCGACGGTGACGTTGCGCGCTGACTAACTGTTCTCGGCCCCGCGCCGCAGGCGCGGGGCCGAGAACAGATCGAGTGACACCCATCACAGGCCCCCTCGATCACAGCGAGCGCGACCGTTCGTTTGCCGTGACAAATAGCGCCGGATGCCAGTCCCTACCATTGGAATGGCGCAGATATCTACGGGCACTTCGCGGCCCTCGTGGTTCTCCAATATTGGCAAGGCGTTGGCAGTCGCAGCATCGACGGGCGCCGCCCTGATCAGCATCGTCACCGGCCTGTTCTCGTACGGCTTTCTCGGCAAGTCGGAGTCGCACCAGTCGATCGGGAACTTCGGGGCGGCGTGGGTTCGGCTCGCGCCGCTCGTCGATACGGCGACGTCGATCGGGGACACCATGCGCTTCGCCGCCACCATCGCCGACAAGAATGGCAGCATCCTGGTCGGTGCGCGTCCAGCGTGGACCACGGGTGACTCGAGTGTCGCGACCGTGGGCAGCGACGGCGCGGTGGTCGCGCGCGGCCCCGGATTGACGACCGTCACCGTCATCGTTGGGGAGCTCGTCGCGCACTCGAAGCTGTTCGTGAAGCCTCGCGCCGCGGGCGTGCTCGTCTCCAGCCCCGCTGGTGACACGGCGGTTACCCTGCTCGAGGGCGGCGCGCTGCAGCTACGCGCTCGTGCCCTGGATGCGCGCGGCCACGCGATCGCCAAGGCCGGCGTTCCGACCTGGCACATCGACGACACGACGGTCGCCGGTCTCGACGCTCAGGGCGCGATCGTCGGTCGCAATCCCGGACGGACCGTCGTCAGCGCGACGATCGATGGCGCCTCCGGCTATCTGCCGCTCTCGGTCGTGACGACCGCCGCCGCGCTGGCACCGGTCGCCGGAACCGAACAGCGCGCCTACGCCGGCAAGGTTCTGCCGCAGAAGATCGTCGTGCGCGCGACAACGCGACGTGGCGGTCCAGCCGCCGGAAAGCTCGTCACGTTCAAGCTGCGCGACGATCACGGAGCTGTGGATCCCCAGACCGCGACGACGGACGCCGACGGACGGGCGCGCACGACGTGGACGCTCGGCGATTACCCCGGGCGTCAGACACTGCTGGTCAGCGTCGAGAACGTCGACAGCGCGCTGGTGATCCTGGCCGAAGCCGATCCGATCGCCGCCAACACGCGCGTCGCGCCGCTGGCGGACGGCTTGCGCGTGCACGCAGGTGAGACACTGGCCGATTCGATCGGCGTGCGCGTCACGGATTCCACCGGACGCGTGCTCCCCGACGTTCCCGTCCGCTGGACGGCGCTCGATGGCGCCGCCGAGGCGGTGTCGGCGCGGACGGACTCGATGGGAATTGCCCGCGCGCACTGGACGCTCGGCAACCGCACGGGTATGCAGCGCCTGCGCGCATATGTCGGCGCAAGCTCCGGCGGCCAGATGATCCCGCCCGCAACCGTCAGCGTGACCGCGCTCGCGGGCAGCGCGGCGAAGGTCGACGTCGTGAGCGGCGACCGTCAGCGCGCGGCCGCCGGCAGCGCGCTCTCGAAGCCCATCGTCATCCGGGTATCCGACGCGAACGGCAACGGTGCGGCGGACGTCGCCGTCGTGCTGTCGCCATCAGGTGGCGCCATCGCTGATTCCTCGCTGCGCACGGATTCGCTGGGCTTCGTGCGGACGCGGTGGACGATGGGCCACTCCGCCGGCGACTATGCGCTCGCGGTCCACGTGGACGGCATCAAGCAGCTGCTGAAGATCGTCGCGCACGCCACGCCCGCGGCAGCCGCAAACCTCACCTTCGAGGATGCTCCAGCCGACAAGAGCGCGCGCTCGAAGACCAAGCGCCTCTACGCGGTCGTCACTGACCTGTATGGCAATCCGGTCCCCGACGCGGCGGTTACGCTGTCGGTGAAGTCCGGCATCGTGACGCCGGCGCGCGCCGTCACGGACTCCAAGGGACGCGTTGCGGTGCGCTGGACGCCGGGTGCCGGCAAGGGAGAGTTGACGCTGCGTGGTCTGATTCGCGGAACGGACGTCGCCGGCGCGTACGTCACCGAGAGCCCGGTGCGCCAGGCGGGCGCGCCACGTAGCGATAAACCCCGTCGGAAATAGCGCGAGCCATCAGCGCCCGCCCTGCGGCCGTCTTGATGAAGGCTGCGTCGCGCGGATTGCTGAGCGTCACCATCTCGACGAGCACGACGGGCACCTCGGAGAAGATCGAGCCGGTGAGCGCGCCCTGCCGCGAGCCGACAAGGGTCTTCGAGTCGCCGCGCACACCGCCGTCCTTGAGCTTTTGCGCGAGAACCGGAGCCATTCCCACATGCAGCGATTCCGCGGCGGCTGCGCTTCGGTGCATGACGTCCGTGCCTGGCCCGGCACGTCCCTCGGCGCGCCCGACGCGATCGGGGTAGTAGATCGCGTATCCGCTGTCGCTGCTCGCGTCACAGTGCAGCCGCACGACGAGATCGGCCCGAACGCGGTTCCCCACCTGCGCCCTCGCGACGTTGCGCACCATCTGCCGCTCGCTCGATTTCGTCAGCACGACGCGCATCCCCTGCCGCTCGAGCAGCTGCTTGAGACGCAGCGCGACGAGCCATGCCGTGTGGACCTCCGTCGTGCCGTTCTGAACCTGGGCGCCACTGCTCACTTCAGACGGATGGCCCGGGTCTATGACGACGACCGGCGCGCGAAGCTGTAAAGCGACGACGAATAGAAGGAATGTCATTCTGAGCGAGCGGCAGCGAGCGAAGAATCTTCTCTGGTCACAGTAGATCCTTCGCTTCGCTCAGGATGACAGTCATTTCAGCGCTGCCGCCAGCCGCGCCGCAAGGATGGATGCCACCGACCTGCTGAACGTCGCGGTCAGGTGATTGTCGTCGGTGAAGATGACGACGCCGTTCCGCATCACGGGGCAGCGTGGCGTCGCGCAGATGACGTCATTCATGTCGACGAAGGACACCGGCAGACCGCGCGCCGCGTCGGTCTGCGCGGCGAGGGCCAATGGTGACATTGCGGAGCGGCGATCGTACTCGCAGGCGCGCGCGAAGGGCAGTCGCGCGGCACGGCGCGACAGACACGCCGGAACGTCGAACCAGGTGCGCGGCGTACCGCGGATCGCGACGGTGTTGATCCCGGCAGCAGTGAGCCGCGCGTACGTGCGACGCAGGCCGCGGCGCCACATTTCCGGCGTCACCTGCCAGTCGGATCCCTTCCCGTCCACCGGCAGGTAGTGGTCCCAGCTGGAAAGAATCGCCGCGGTCGGGCGCAACGCGATGATGCGCCGCACCATCGCCTCGCGGTAGCGCGTGCACTCGTGGTAGTAGCGATTGAAGCGGCGGTGCCACATGCGTGGCATGTCCGCCACTGGGCACCCGCCCTTCACCATGGCGATGATCTTCCATCCGTGTTCTCGCCCGGCGCCGTCGAGCGCGCCGAGCCAGTGCTCCGCATGCGAGTCGCCGAACAGCACGAGCGTTTTGGCGCCGCGCCTGTCTCCGAACTCGCACGGCCCTCGTTCGTCCTCGATGGTCGTCGCCCAGCAGTCGTGCTGCATCCGGTCACTGCGGGCCGCGGCGAAGAGCTTCTGCGGAAGCGCAGACGTCTGCTGTCGCGCGGCGACGAGCGAACCGTGCGCGATCACGGCCGCCGCCATGCTGGCGCCGAGCGCTGCGGGAGCACGCCACTGCGCTGGAATTCGCGCCAGCGCCCCTCCCTCGCGCGCCGGTTGCTCGACGAGGTGATACGTGGCCCACGCCAGCACGAGCGCCGCCGCCGACCATCCCAGCTTGCCGACGACACCGATGTCCGGCTGGATGACCTCACCCAGGCCCACGAGCGGCCAGTGCCAGAGGTACCATGCATACGACATACGCCCGAACCAACGCAACGAATCGGCGCTCAGCGCGCGCGTCATACGACTGTCGGGCGCGCGCTGTCCGCCGACGATGAGCGCGATCGCGCCAACCGCGGGTAGCACGGCTGCCATTCCGGGATACGGCGTCGCGCGGTCGTACGTGAAGACGCCGATCGCGATCGCCACGAGCCCCGCCACCTGCAGCACGATGCCGCGGCGGTCGCCCGCCTCGGGACGATCGATCGCGACGAGCGCGACTGCGCCTCCGAGCGCGAATTCCCAGATGCGCGTCGGCATGCTGAAGAACGCCCATGGCTGAGCGACGCGCGTCAGCCAGAGCGAGGCGACGAGAGACGCGACGCCGGCCGCGCCGATCGCGAGCAGTAGGCGACGCCGATTGCTGTCTTCCGCGTCCTCCGCCGTGCGTCCGCCGTACAGCGTTGCGACGAGAAGAAAGAGCAGCGGCCACACGATGTAGAACTGCTCCTCGACCGCGAGCGACCACGTGTGCAGCAGCGGGTTCTCCGTCGCGCCGAAGTAATCGAGCGAGTTGCGCGCGAACTCCAGGTTTCCCGAGTACAGCGCGACCGAGCGCGCGGTCTCCGCGATCGGCGCGCGGTCGATCGGCGCATAGAGCCACATGACCGCTGCGAGCGTGGCGAGGAGCACGAGCAGCAGCGCGGGCAGCAGGCGCAGCGCACGCTTGCCGACGAAATCGGTCAGGTCCAGCCGCCCGCGCTCGGACCACTCCCAGGCGAGCAAGCCAGTGATGAAGAAGCCGGACAGCACGAAAAACACGTCCACGCCGACGAAACCGCCGGCCACGACGGGTACGCCCGCGTGAAACAGCACGACGAGCAGGATCGCGACGCCGCGCAGTCCCTCGAGGTCGGGTCTGAAGGCGGGACGTTCCGGAAGCATGGCTGCTCTACGGATGGCGCCTGTGGGGAGTTACGAGGGCTGAGGGCTGAGGCGGGAGGGCTGAGGCTGACAACTGACATGCGCCCTTCTCAGCCCTCAGCCCGCAGCCCTCAGACCTCAGTCCTCAATCCTTGTACTCGATCGGGATGCGTTCGTCCACGCAACGGGGCTCGCCGGGCTGCCCGATCGGACGCAGACACGGCGCAAAGCGGAAACGGGCACGGTTGGGTCGCTCAGCCCGCAATCTCGAGATGAGCGCCGGATCACTGAGAATGAAGCGCAGCGCTCCGGGCACAACTTCGGTCCTGAAGGTCACGTTCTGCGCGCGTGTCGTATCCGTCATGACGCCCGCGCTGTTCAGCGCCCCGACGGCGACGCCGCGACCGACGCTGGGATTCACGAGCTCGGTGAGGGGCACGCTGGCGGGAGCGTCGGCGGCTGCCTTCGGGTTAGAGCCGAGAATCAAACGCACGTAGCGCTGTGCCCCCTCGATCGTGACATCCCAACGGTATTCGGAAACGCCCGGGGGGCTCTCGAGGAGGTTGCGCGCGAATCCGGTGCTGTCGTTCACGCGCCACTCAAACACGGCCTGCTGCGCCGTGATCGTCGCCGACCCCGGACGAAAGCGTGACATCCGCGCTTGCCGCTGGGCATTGAGGGTTTCCGCCGCGCTCCGGTACCACGGGAATGCGGCCGCGTCGCGCTCGAGCGACGTGTCCATGGCGACGGCATTGACCGCGAGCTGGAACGCGAGCGTCTGCTTCCCCTTGGACGCGAGCGTCGCCGCCGCCGTCAGTACATCTCGCGCGCGCCGCTTGGTGGTGTCGGCGATCTCGACCAGCGCCGGAAGCATGTATGGCAGCCAGGGGCCGAGCAGGGGCGTGGCCGCGAAGTCCTCGATGTGAGCCAGGACAGTATCGACTTCGCGCCGGCGAAAATCCCTGCTGATCCCGGGCTCGTCCGCCGGATCCTCGTTGCCCATGAGGATGAGAATGGCCCGAAACGCCGGAAGCGGGTCGGCCGCGAACATGCGGCGCAGCGCGATCGCTTGTTGCACGATCGCGTCCGCGTTGGCGACTCGACCGCGCGCCACCTGCAGCCCGAAGGCCCACGGGCCGGCTTCGGTTGACCCCACGATGTTTGCGGGCATGCCCCAAAAACCGGCCGCCGTCAGCGAATCCGCGATCCGGCCGGCAGCCGCGACGTCGCCAGACTTGGCGAGATACTTGAGCCGATATGTGGCCGCAGACCATGCGGGCTGCTGCACGCCGAGCGATTCGGCGGCCGCGAGCTCGCGCAGCGCGGCGGCATACTCCCCGTCGAGCGCGTACAGCTCGGAGATGGTCTGGTGCGCCGCTGCCTCGTCGGGCGCGACGGCAAGCCAGCGCTCGGCCCAGGAACGGGCGACCGCGCGCGCCTGGCGTCGCAGCTCCCGCAGCGTATCCTTCGGGATCGCCGACAGAGACTCTGCCGGCACCAGGAGGATCGTGTCGCGCAGCAGCGGCGTGTAGATAGTGACATTCTGACTCCGCGTCAGCATCGTCATGAGGTCGACGTAGGACGTCGGCGCACGGCCGAGTCCGATCACCGGCATCGTGCCCGGCACGCCCGCGCTCTTATACACGGACACGAGCAGCAAAAAGAGAGAGTGTCGCGACGGATCGAGCTGCACCGCGCGCTTGGCGAGGAGCGCAACGCGATTCGGTGAGCCGCGCGGCCGTTGGCCCCCCGGCACGGGGATGAGCACCGGGTCGAAGGCCTCGATGGACGCGAGTGCCACGACGGCGTCGACGTCGTTGGAATCCCGTGCGACGAGGCTTTCGAGGAGACGACGCGCCTCCGCGAACTGCGCACTGAAATCGGCACCCATCGCGAGCACGAGATCGCGCTGGCGGGGCGGCAGGTGGCCCGCGAGGGATACCGCGCGCTGACTGTATTGATGCGCGGGGCTGAGAGGATTGACGAGCGCCGCGGGGTCCGCCGCGATCGACATGTGGGCGAGTCGCGCCCAGGCCAACGCAAAGCTGCTGTCCCGCCGAACGGCCTCGCTCAGCGCCGTGATCGCGCTCTTGACCTCGCTGCGGCGTTCGTGCGCCAGGCCACGGAGGTAGGCACGATACGCGTCGAGGTCGCGCGTCGTCGACGCCGCGAGATCCGACGTCACCGAGTCGACACCGGCTGATCGCAGCAACTTGAGGCCCACGGAGTCGAACGCGAGCCGGACGTCGCCGGTCGTCGGGATCTCGCTGGACGCGCGCACGAGCTCGCGGTTCGTCGGCACGTCCCAGGCGCGCGCCGTGATCCGCAATCGCCCACCGGTGGCCAGGACTTCGCCCGTCACCGCGGTCCAGCCACCGGTCTCCTCGGCGACGCGGCGCACGCGGGGCTGCTCCGCGATCGCGCCGGGACTGATGCCCGCGCGCTTTAGCGCCGGGTAGAGCTTCTCGTCGGGAACGACGTTGATGCCCTGCCAGCGCCCGAGGACGTCGGCGAGCATCGTCGTGGAGCCTTCGATGAGCCATTCCTGGTCTGCCTGCCGGGTGACGTTTCGAAATGGCAGGATGAGAAAGCGGCGCGCACGCTCGGCGGCCGCGGGTATGGCTGCTGCCGCGCGCGCGACCGTGCGCGCACCGCAGGGCGGCGGCGTACCGTCGGGGCACTGCGCAGAAAGGGCTCCGGATAGCGACGCCGTCATGCCGAGCGCCGCAACGAATGACGATTTGATCATACCTCGACCTTCGCGGCCGCCGCCGCGCTGATGAACAGCGGCGCGCCGTCGAACTCGTAGATCGGCCGCAGCCGGTCCGTGTTGTAGTACTTCTCGACGTTCACGAGCTTCTTCTCGGAGGTCACGGCCTTGATCGACACGCTGTCGTACACCCCGCGGTGAATGCTCACGAGACGCCCGTACTGTTTCTGCAGGATGAGGTCGAGCGCAAGGTTGCCGAACGCCATCGGGACGATGGAGTCGAGCGCGTCGGGGTCGCCGGATCGCACCAGATAGCCGAGCCGCTGGTTCACGACGTCGATGCGCCTGCCATTGTTGTATTTCGGGGAGAACTCCTTCAGCGCGTCGGCGACCTTGTCTCCGATGCCGCCCAGCTTGCGGTGGCCGAACATGTCCGTCTCCTCGCCCTCGAAGCTCATCCCTTCGTGCGTCGTGAGCCGCGCACCCTCCGAGACGAGCACCACCGAATAATGGCTCGGGTTGCGGTTGCGGTCGTAGACGAGCAGCTCCGTGAGGCGCTCGATGTCCGCCGGTGACTCCGGGATGACGCATCTGTCCGCGGCCCCCGCCATCGTGGGCAGGAGTGCGGTAAAGCCCGCGTACCGGCCGAAGACCTCGATGACGAGAAAGCGCTCGTGCGAGCCCGCCGACGTGCGCAGGCGGTGCGTGAGCTCGATCGTGCGCGTCACGCACGTGCTGAATCCGATGCAGTAGTCGGTGCCGTAGACGTCGTTGTCCATCGTCTTGGGGATCGCGACCACGGGTACGCCTTCGTCGTGGAGACGCTTGCCGTAGCTCAGCGTGTCGTCGCCGCCGATCGGGATGAGCACGTCGACGCCGATGTGCTCGAGCGTCCTCAGGATCTCCTTCGTGATGTCGTTGACCTCCGCGGTGTATCCCGTGATGTGCTTCGGGACGCGTCCCTTCGGCAGGTGGCTGGGCCGGGTGCGCGACGAGTGCAGAAACGTCCCGCCCGTCCGGCCGGCACGATTGACGATCGATTCCGAGAGCTCCTGGATCGCCTCGGAATTGTCCGCGCCCTTCGCCGGATTGTAGTCCACCAGCCCGGCCCACCCGCGCCGGATTCCGATGACACGATACCCTTCGCGCAGCGCGCGGATCGTGATCGCGCGAATCGCGGGATTCAGGCCAGGAACGTCGCCGCCGCCGGTGAGAATGGCGATCGTGCCTTTGTTCGTCGGCATTGCTGGGAAATTACGTTCTCGGCCCCGCCGCTGCGCGGCGCGTGCGCGGCTGCGCCGCTGTACTCGGCGGCCGCACAAGGCGCGGCCGGTAACGTTCGCGGGTTGCAGCTCGGAGCGCAGATGCGTCCCGTACGCCGAGAACAGCGAAGCGCACCGCGGCCGCAAAAACTCTTTGCGGCCGCGGGCCGAGAACACTATCGCGGCGTGACTTGCCGTTTCGGCGAGGGCGACCGCTTTTCCTGCGCAATCAATGCCAGGGCAACACCGTTGGTCCACCCGAACCCGTCCTGCGTCGCGTACTCGCCGCCGCCGGCGCGGCGGTTCGGATCGACGACGTCGTACTTCTCCATCATTCGACCCGTCGATCGATACGTACGGCGGACGAGGTTCAGCCAGCGCGTGCGCGCCGTGTCCGCCAGACCCGGGCGGCCGTATTTCCGCACCCCTTCGATAGTCAGCCACTCCAGAGGCGGCCACCCGTTGGGTGCGTCCCATTGCTGTCCGGACACCACCTTCGTCGTGACGAAGCCGCCGGGCTTGAGAAACTCGCGAGCCAGCTTGCTCGCTACCTGGCTGCCTTCCTCCGGCGAGGCGACGTCGAAGTACAACGCCGATGCCGCGGCCAGCGACGGGCGATTGATGCGCTGCCCGGTGCGCCAGTTCACGTCGTAGAAGTATCCGTCGCGCGGTTCGTACGAGACCGCGCGCAGGGCACGCTGGCGGCGCGTCGCGAGATCCACGAACCGCGCGGCGACCGCGGAGTCCCCCGACTGTCCGCGGAAACGTCGCAGCGCCGCGATCGTGCGCTCGAGGTTGAAGAGCAGGCTGTTCAGATCGATCGGGATGAGCTCCGTCGTCTCGAGCGTGCGCAGGTCCGACGAATCGCGCATCCAGCGCGTCGAAAAATCCCAGCCACTCTCGGCGGACGCGCGGACGTTGCGGTAGAACGTCGCGCGCGCGGTCTCGGGGAGCGTCTGTGCGAGCTCGTAGTCCGGCTTGAACGACTCCGGGCGCGGCTCCGCGATGTCGTCCCAGTACCGGTTCAGCAGTGCGCCGTCGGACATGCGCACCACCCGACGATACGTCTGCGCGGGACGCAGGCTGTCGCCGCCATCCATCCAGAACGCGTGTTCTCGCTCGAGCGCGGCGAGGTATCGCAGCGCCTGCGTCGTGTCGGAGGCGCGGGCGTACAGCCCGACCATCGCCGCGAAGAACGGCGGCTGGCTGCGCCCGAGATAGTACGTGCGATTGCCGTTCGGTATGTGGCCGATGGTCTCGATGAGATGCGCGAAGTTGTCGAGCATGTCTCGCACGAGATCGACGCGGCCGCTCTCCACGAGCCCGAGCATCGTGAAGTACGAGTCCCAGTAGTACACCTCGCGGAAGCGTCCGCCGGGAACCACGTACGCCGTGCGCAGGGGGATGAGCGATGAACGCGCGTCGACGGAGTCGGCGTTGCGAGTCAGCAGCGACCAGAGGCCGCGGACGTGCTCTTCCATCGTCTCCGTCGAATCGAACTTCACGTCGCGGGCGACGACCTGGGGCAGCTCGAAGTTCTGCTCGACGAACGCGCGCAGGTTGAACCCGCTCCTGCCCTTCTCCGCCGCGTACTTCCCGGCGATCTCCGACGCGGCCGCCCGCGGGCGCGCGTCCACGAACGTCTTGGAATCGTCGAAGATGCCGGAGAGCTGCACGTCCTGGAACAGCGGCCCCAGGTCGTGCGCGGGATCGTAACCTGCCGGCGGTCGCCGTTCCGCCGATCCGCCGCTCGATCCGCTGTTTCCGGCACACGCTGCAACAGCGGATACGAGGACGGTTACAACGAGTAACAGCGAACTGCAGATCCCTCGCTTCGCTCGGGATGACACCTCGGTTAGCGGAACACGATCCATAGCACGCCGATGATCAGCGCGAGGATGACTGAGCCGACCAGGTTCGCCTTGCGACGTGCCGGCGGCTCAGCCTCCGCGACGGACGCCGGCGCGGTCTGTACGGTGATATTCGCGACGTTGGCCGCTGGCGGCGGCGGCGACGCGATACTGATCGCGAAGAGTATCACGGTCGAGAGCACGAACAGCAGCGCGGCGAAATGCAGGAAGTTGATGCCCGCATACCACGCCCACATGCCGCCAACGCCGAGGCTTGCCTTCTTGATCTCGAGCACGAGCCGCACGGCACCTAACACGAACCCCACGAGGAGCGTGATGAGCGCGGCATTGCCCGTTAGACGTTTGCTCAACACGCCGAAGAGAAAACACGCCGCGATCGGTGGAGCGATGTACGCCTGGACGCTCTGCAGGTAGATGTAGAGCTGCGGCGAGATGTACTTCATGAACGGAATCCAGGCGAGGCCGAGGCCCACGAGGATGATCGTCGACGCGCGTCCCACCTCGACCAGACGCTTCTCGCTCGCATCCGGCCGAACCTTGCGGTAGACGTCCCACGTCAGCAGAGTCGAACACGAGTTGAACGCGGACGCGAGAGAGCTCATGAGCGCCGCGAGCATCCCTGCCAGGACGAGACCCTTGAAGCCGGCCGGGAGCAGCCGCGTCACGAGCGCCGGATACGCCGAGTCTGCCGAGCCGGTGCGCACGTCGGCATACAGCGCCGCCGCGATCATCCCGGGGAGCACGAAGATGAACACCGGCAGAACCTTGAGATAACCGGCGAAGATGCTTCCGCGCCGCGCTTCACTCACGTTCTTGGCCGCAAGCACGCGCTGCACGATGTGCTGGTCGGTGCACCAGTACCACACGCCGAGGATGGGCGCGCCGAAGATGACGCCTGTCCACGGAAAATCAGGGTGGCTGGACGCCTTCCACATGGAGAAGAAATCCGCGGGCAACCGGCTGTGCAGCCCCGACCATCCCCCCACGGCGTTCAAGCCGAGGAACATGAGCGCCATGGAGCCGAAGATCAGGACGACGGCCTGCATCACCTCCGTATAGATCACCGCGCGAAGCCCACCGAGGATCGTGTACACACCGGTGATCACGATGAGGATCGACGCGCTGGTGTAGAGATCGAGCCCCGTCACCGCCCGCATGACCACGCCGCCCGCAAAGAGCGTCACGCTGATCTTGGTGAGCACGTAGCCTACGACCGAGACCCACGTGAAGTACCACCGCGACGCGGAATTGAAGCGACGCTCGAGGAACTCCGGCATCGTGTACACGCCGCTGCGCAGATAGAACGGCACGAAGAGCCAGCCGAGCAGCAGCAGCATGAAGCACGCGAGCCACTCGAAATGTCCGACGGCGAGGCCGCTCGCCGCTCCCGTGCCGGCAAGGCCGACGAGGTGTTCGCTGCCGATGTTCGAGGCGAAGAGGCTGGCACCTACGGCGAGCCAACCCACGTCGCGGCTCGCCAGGAAGTAATCGGAGCTGACGGCCTTTTCCTTTTTCGCCGCCCAGTACCCGATGTACAGGAGGATGAGGAAGTATCCCGCGATGACGATGAGGTCGAGTACGTGGAGGTTGCTCATGGAGGCGGGAGGCTGGGAGGCTGGAGGCGGGGAGCCTCTATGGCCGCAGAACCTGCACCGTCTCGTTGTTGCGCGCAACCACAATCAGACGGCGGTTGCCGCGCCCTCGCAGCAGTCTCGCCCGGCGTACCTGGCCCTCGAGTAGCGCAGCCCGGCGCCTGGTGTCCACCGTGAAGCGACGGTTGCCCGCGCCGAGCAACAGGGTTCCGTGGCTCGCATCGTAGCGCCCGAGGATCGGCTGGACGCCATAGAAGTTCCCGCCGAGAAGAAGATCGACGCGACCATCGCCGTCAAAGTCATCCGCCAGTGAGACGTACGTCGGCGAGAGCTGCGCATCCGTGGGCAGCGGCTGCAGCACGAAGCGGCCGCCCTCGTTCCAAGCAACGGACGTCGCGAACGTGCGCGCCTCGAGTACCCTCGCGCGCGACAGCTCGCTCTCCGGAACGATGTCCGCCAGCGTCGCGCGTCCGAATGACGCGTACGTCGGAAATTTCGCCCTGAGATTCGGTATCGCGCCGAGAATCTCGTCGCGGCCCGCGAGCACGGAACGCACGCCATCCTTATAGAAGGTCAGGAGCTGCTGGACCGATCCCCTGCTGGCGAAATCTCCGACGTAGAGCCGCGCCGGCGCGTCCTTCGACGCGCGCAGATACGAGTTCAGGCCGAGGTTCCCCAGCACCAAGTCCGGTCGCTTGTCGCCGTCGAGATCCGCGGCCATGACCGTATTCCACCATCCCTGACTGCCCGCGAGGCCGACGTCCGCCGTACGCTCGACGAATCGGCCACGCTCCTGGTGAAAGACGCGCACCGGCATCCACTCTCCGGTGACGACGAGATCGAGCGCGCCGTCGGCGTCGTAATCGACCCATGCGGCCGACGACACCATTCCGGGCTCCACGAGACCGGGCGCGCGCTCTGCGGTCACGTCGCGAAAATGGCCCCGGCCGTCGTTCTCGAGGAGGTAGCCGCGCGGCGACACGCCGTACCGTCCGGCCACGACGCGCCGGCCGACGAACAGATCGACGTCCCCATCGCGGTCGAAGTCGCCGGCGACGACGCATCCCCCGCTCTCGGCGAAGGTCGGCAGCGCGGTCGTGTCGCGCCGCAAGTTGCCGCGGCCGTCGTTGAGGTAGAGGCGGTCCTGCAGCGCGGCATCCTCCCCGGCGAACTCATTCCCGCCGCTGACGACGTACAGGTCGGGTGAACCGTCGCCATTCACGTCGATGAACGTCGCGTCGACGTCCTCCGCGAGACTGTCGGCGCGTGTCGCGGGCTGGTCGCTCCTGCGGAACGCGCCATCGGGCTGCTGCATGAACAGCGCGCCCGCCTGCCCCCTCGCGCCGCCCACGAACACGTCGTCGAGCCCATCGCCGTTCACGTCGCCCACGGCGAGAGCCGGCCCTTCTGTCGAGAGCAGATGCGGCATGAGCGGCTCGCGATCGAAGTCGACGAAGGCGTTCTCGGTGTGCTTGAAGGCGATGCCGGTCGTCGCGGTGACGTCCGTGAACGAGGACCGCTGCTTTACGAGGCTTTCGAACACGCGCACCTCGGACGCGTCGCTCTGGCGAAGCACGATCTCGCGATCGACAGGAACGTTCTTCAGCGCCTGCGAGCGCTGGCCGGGCCAGATCACGAGCAGCGAATCGATGTTGGACGCGCTGCCGAGGCCGAAATGCAGCCGCGGGTCGACCGAGGAGAGATATCCGCGCGTCGGCATCTGCTCGACGAGCTGCGTCGTACCGCCGGCGTGGACAAACACCTTTGCGCCAATACCCGCCGTGTTCGCGGAATCGCCCTGCAACACGACTCGCAGAAAGTGATTTGTCCCCGGCTTCGTGTTCCGATAGATCAGCGCGGGCGCGTTGATCCGATTGACCACGAGGTCGAGGGCACCGCTGTTGTTGAGGTCCGCGTACACGGCACCGTTCGAGAAACCGATCTCCCTGAGCCCCCACACGACGGCGCGCTCCGAGAACGTCGAATCGCGGTTATTGCGGAAGAGTCGGTTCGGAAGCGGGACGTGCGGAAGCTGACGGCTCAGCGCTGCGACCTCGCGTCCCCCGCGTGCCAGCGCAGCCTGCATCGCTGGCGTCTCGACGAGGCGGATGTAATCGAGATCGTTCGGCCTGCGGTAAATACCGCTCGTGATGAAGAGGTCCTTGTACCCGTCGTTGTCGACGTCCCCGAACAGCGGCGCCCAGCTCCAGTCCGTCGCGTGAATGCCGGCGAACACGCCAATCTCGCTGAATCCGCGCCGGCGATTGAGGTGCAGCATGTTGCGGGAGAACTGCGGCTGATAGCCGGCCTGCTGCCGCAGCGCGGAGAGGCGGTAGGAGTCCACGCTCGCCGACGTCTTCAGGATGCTGTCGCGGTCCGGCAGCATGTCCAGCGTCACCACGTCCGGCCAGCCGTCGTTGTCGAAGTCGGCGGCGTCCACGCCCATGGAGAACTGGCTCGTATGTCCCAATTCACCGCCGCCGACGGCTTCGGTGAAGCGACCGTCGCAGCGATTGACGTAGAGATAGTCGTTCTCCTGAAAATCGTTCGCGACGTAAATGTCCTGACACTCCTTCCTGAAGAGGTCGGACACCACGACGCCGAGACCGAAGCCGTCCGCGCTGCTATAGATGCCGGCGCTCGCGGTGACGTCGGTAAAATGTCCCCGATCGTTTCGAAGCAGGCGATCGCCCGCGCGCGGATTGGGTGTGTTGCGACTTCGCGCCGACGCCACACCTCGCTCCCCGTGCGTCGAGTAGTTCAGGAGATAGACGTCGAGATCTCCATCAACGTCGTAATCGAAGAACGCCGCTTGCGTCCCGTAGCCGACGAAGTCCAGGCCGAACTCCTTCGTGCGATCCGTGAACGTCCCGTCATGATTGTTGACGTAGAGGACGTTGCGACCGTGAAAGGCCCGGTCCGCGATGCCGGACACGTAGATGTCCACCCAGCCGTCGCCATCGACGTCGGCCATCGTGACACCCGTCTTCCACCCGACGCTGTCGGCGACGCCGGCGCGCGCCGTGACATCCTCGAACCTGTAGTTCCCCTTGTTGAGGTAGAGGCGATTTGCGCCGAGGTTGGCGGTGAAGTAGAGGTCGACGAGACCGTCGTTGTTCACGTCGCCGACCGCGACGCCGCCGCCATTGTAGTAGTACAGATAGTTCAGGATATTGAAGGCGCTGTCCTCCGGCAGCGCGTTCGTGAACGTCACGCCGCTCTCACTCGGCGGGACGAGCTCGAAGAGCGGCGGCGCGGGCGGCTCGCGGCGACAGCTGATGCACGCCGCGAGCGCGGAGATTCGGAGGGCACGCCACGGCACCACCCTATCCCCTCTCGATATCGTGCGTCTCACCATTCCCAGCGTTGCGCTACTCCTGGTCGGTTTGGGAGGGGGGTGTCGATCGGAGCCGGCGGACCCGCGCGAATTGCTCCTCGCGCAGTCGCAGGGCGTCAACTACCTCCAGAAAGCACAGCTGCCCGAGGCCGAGCGCGAGTTCCAGAAAGTAGTGAACCTCGCGCCGAGGGACCCGATCGGCTACGCCAACCTCGGGCTCACGCTGCTCCGTGAGGGCCGCTACGCTGACGCCGAAAAGCAGCTGCGGCGCGCGCGAAAGCTGAACGACGCGAGTCCCGAGGCGGCGTTGATCCTCGCCAGGCTGTACTCGCTGACAAATCGCGCTGGCGACGCGCGCAAGCTGCTCGAGGAGTTGCGGCCGGAGCCACGCGTCAGTTACGCGCTTGCGGAGCTGGAGCGGCCGCGCGCGGATAGCGGCGACACCACCGCGCTGCTGCGGTACGTCGATCGGCTGCGGCAGGCCCTTGCCGGGAGCCCGGAGAATCTCGCCGTACGCCTCGATCTGGCCGGCGCGCGGTTGCGGCGCGGTGAAGCGGACAGTGCCACGACGTTGCTCGAGGACATACATCGCCTGCGCCCGGAGCCTCCCCCTGAGGCGAAGCCGCACCTCGATTCGACGCTCGCCGCGCTGCGTGCGGGTAACCTCGCCGCGGCGCGGCCCAGCTTCGAGCGCTTTCAGCACGCGATGTCGCTCACGCCCGCGTACCAGGGCGCACTCGAGAAGGTGAAGTGGGTCGACGGACCGCTCCCCGGTCGCCCGATCCTGAGCTTCAATCCGCAGTCGCTCATTACGTCTCGCACGATCGTCTCGACGGACCGGCGCGCGGAGGTACGGTTCGTCGACCGCACGGCGGAGGCGGGGTTGTCCGGCAGCGCGACGCCGACGTCCGTGGCGATGGCTGACATCGATGGCGACGGCACCGACAACCTGCTGCTTTCGCAGCGCGCAGGAACGCGTGTATACAACGTCCAGCGCGGGTTTTTCGCGGATGTCAGCAATCGCCTGGGCACGGGCATTCCGCCCTTTGCGTCGATCTCGTTCTCGGACGTCGATAACGACGGCTGGCTCGACGCGTACAGCGTCGGCGAGGACGGGCATGCCCAACTGCTGCGCAACGACCAGCGTGGCGCGTTTCGGAGGGGCGACGTCACGGGCATCCGCGACACGAGCGGCGGACGAGCGCTTTTCGTGGACTTCGATCACGATGGTGATCTCGACGTCGTCATCGTTGGCGGAGCGTCGATGCGCGCGTATCGCAACAACCTCGACGGCTCCTTCACCGACGTCACGAGCGAGGCGGGTTTGCTGGGCTCGTGGTCGGACGTCGCATTCGCGGATTTCGACGACGACGGGCGCATCGATCTCATCGCGTCAGCGATCGACGGACGGCAGGCGCTTCTTCGCAACACCGGCTCTCGGAAATTCGAGGATGCAACCGCGGGGAGCGGGCTGGCAGCGAAGGCGAACGGCGGCGGGATCGTCGTGGTTGGCGACTACGACAACGACGGCGACTTCGACATTCTCGTCGCAAGCCCGGCCGGTGGCGAGCCGGCGCTATGGCGCAACAGCGGCACCGGAGCCTTCGCGCGCGACACGCGCTCATCGCCTGCGCTGCAGCGCGCGGCCCGCACGGGCGTCGTCGCGATGCGTTTCCTGGATTACGACAACGACGGGTGGCTGGATCTGATACTGCTCGGGCGCCGCGGCGCGGCGCTGCTTCACAACGACGGCACCGGTCGCTACGAGGACCGATCGAGCATCCTTCCGTCGAGCGTGCAGTCGGGCGGCCGCGCGCCGGCGCACAGCACGCTCGCCGTGAGTGACGTGGATGGCGACGGCGACGAGGACCTCGTGATCGGCGACTCCGCCGGCGTGCATCTCCTCGTCAACGAGGGGGGCAATGCGCGCATGGGGATGCAGGTGCAGCTCCTCGGCCTGCGCGGCGGCAGCGGCAAGAACAACAACTTCGGGGTCGGAGCGAAGGTCGAAGTACGCGCGGGCGAGATCTACCAGTCGCGCGTCGTCAACGAGCGCCTCACGCACTTCGGGCTTGGCTCGCATCTCAAGGCGGACGTCGTTCGCGTGCAATGGACGAATGGCGTCCCCGACGTGATCTACTTCCCGGGGACCGATCAGGACGTGCTCGAGCTGGAGCAGCTCAAGGGTTCGTGCGCGTTTCTCTATACGTGGGACGGCAAAGGATTCCGTTTCGTGACGGACGTGATGTGGCGGAGCGCGCTGGGTATGCCGATGGGACTCATGGCGGGTGGCTCCGCCGCGTATGCGCCGGCGGGAGCGTCACAGGAATATCTCCGCATACCGGGTGACGCCCTGCGGCCGAAGAACGGACGCTATGTCCTGCAGATCACGGAAGAGCTGTGGGAGACTGCGTACCTCGACAAGATCACGCTGCTCGCGGTCGATCACCCCGACTCCGTCGAGGTGTTCGTGGACGAGCGCTTCGTTCCCCCGGGTCCGCTGCAACTGCGCATGTATCCGCTCGTGAAACGCCAGCCGCCGCGCAGCGCGGTGGACGAACGCGGCCGCGACGTACTCGCGGCGCTCCGCGGCAAGGACGACGTCTACGTCGGCGATTTCATGCCGACGCGCTATCAGGGCATCGTGGAGCCGCACGATCTGGTGCTCGACCTCGGGCCGGAGGCCGGCGCTCCGGGATCGACGCTCGTGTTGCGCGGCTGGATCTATCCCACGGACGCCAGCATCAACGTCGCCCTCTCGCAGGGGCGCGGCGGCGGCGGATCGCTGCCGACGCTCGAGGTGCGCGACGCGCGCGGCGCGTGGCGGAGCGCGGGCACGTTCACCTTTCCTTCCGGGAAGGACAAAGCGGTCGTCGTCGATCTCGCGGGCCGCTTTCCGACGGACGATCATCACATCCGCATCCGCACGAACATGCGGATCCATTGGGACCAGGCGTTCGTCGCCACGTCGATATCGGGGAACACCGTGCGGACGACGACGATGCAGCCGATCAGTGCCGACCTGCACTTCCGCGGCTACTCGCGGATGTACAGAAAGGGCGGCGCGAACGGACCGCACTGGTTCGCCTATGACGACGCCAGCAGAGGCGCGCCGTGGCGTCCCATAGAAGGTGCGTTCACGCGCTTCGGTGACGTGCTGCCCCTGCTGCGCCAGCCGGACGACAGGTACGTCATCATGGCACCGGGTGACGAGGCGACGGTGGAGTTCGACGCCGCGAGCGCCAGCTCACTTCCGGCAGGCTGGCGCAGAACCTTCCTGCTCTACACCGACGGCTGGATCAAGGATTCGGACCTCAACACGGCATACGGCACCAGCGTGGAGCCGCTCCCCTTCCACGCGATCAAGCAGTATCCGTACGCGCCCGGCGAATCCTATCCATCGGATTCGGCGCACGCGGAGTACCGGCGGACGTACAACACGCGCGTCTTTAACCGTCATCCTGAGCGAAGCGAAGGATCTACTCCACGTTGAGCAGATCCTTCCTCGCTGCGCTCCTCAGGATGGCATGACCTGAAAACCGCGCAGAGCAGGCAACGCCGCGACGAGGTCTTCCCTCGTAAGACTCAGGAGGTCGTGTCGCTCGACGAGGAGGTCGAGATCGACGGGATAGAGATGTCGCCGCGCCGGATCGCCGAACCCACAGATGTTGCGCGGGCCTATCGCACTCTGAACCCACGTCACGTAGTCATCCCGAGCTGAACGAGGGATCCGCACTTTCTGCTGCAGTCGGCGATAGCTCTCGCCAGGCAACGACTCCAGATGCGGATCGCCGACGCCGAGGAACCCGCTCCACGCCGCAACGTCGCTGTCTCGAGCAACCAGGCGCTGGTAGGCCTCCGCGTACGACACGGTCGAGAAGTAGATCAGGGCATGCGCCGCGAAGAGATCGAAGTGCGCCATCGCCTCGTACGCGCCGGCGACGAGCGTATCGATCTGATCCGCCTCGGCGGACAACAGCTGGTCGTAGCGGCGTCGAGTCGAGGCGCTGGGACGTCGCAGGGTCGTGTCCTCGAAGGCGAGCGCGAGCCGCTCGATGCCGCGCAGTCCCCACGCGATCCCCGTCGAGAACAGGGCATCGGTGAACGCGTACGCATGCGGCAGCATTGCCCAGCGCTCGCCCGCTGCCTGCGTCAGCCGGTGCTGCACGCGCGGACGATACACCAGTGGCATCAACGGACGCGCGCCCGCGAAGGTCGCGGCGATCGTCGGGTAGCGGCCCATCAGGCACTGCCACATCGCGTCCGGATCACCGACGATCGAGGATGGCAGCGACGCCAGACCGCGCGGAGAGAGCGCGAAGCCCGCGCTGACCACGCCGTCGTCGAAGCGAAGCACGTACATCCAGCCCTCGTCGATGACGTGATGCATCGCCGCCCAGTCGTCCGGATACGGGCCAGGTGGCAGCTGCGGCATGATGTCCGCCATCGGACGCGTCCCCTCGAAGTGACTGAAGAGGATCGCCGAGTGTGTCCGCGCGCGGTCGAGCCCCGAAGGAATTCCCAGCTGCCGCGCCAGAAAACCCCCCGGCCCCGACGCGTCCACGACGTACTCGACATCGAGCGTGAACGCGGCATCGTCACGCACGCCGGACAGGCGCGCGCCGCGATCGTCGATCGTCGCGCGCACGAGCTCGACGCGATCGCGGTAGTCCACACCGGCAGCAACGGCTGCGCGCACGAAGTGCTCATCGACGTCGCTCCTCATCCAGTGCGAGTCGGACACTTCGGCGGTTGGGCTCGCGGCAACGAGCAGGCGCTCGGCGGCGTCTAGATGCTGACCGGGGTGGTGTCTATAGAATGTGAACCCGCGCTTGAGGCCGCGCCGCAGCTCGGGGTGCGCTCGCAGCCAACGGCCATGCGCCGCGAGATCGTAGCAATCGTCCAGGCCATACCGGCGCGAGATTCGCTCGAGGGAAAGGTTGGCGAGCGGTGTCGTGGACTCGCCGATCGCGAATCGCGGATGCGTGCCGCGCTCGAGCAGCACGACTGCGTAGCCGAGCCTCGCAAGAATCCGCGCCAGCAACGAGCCGGCGAAGCCGCTGCCGATGACCGCGACATCATGGGTTGTCATCTCGAGCCCATTCGCTTCGCTCAGGGCAGCCTGCGCCGGGGATCTGCAGTTGTGGCACATTCATCACAGATCACGCGCGGCTGCGGCGCATCGCGATTGATGCGTCGAAGCCTCTCGACGCGCTCGGCGCGACAGGCGGTGCACGCCGGCAGGCGATCTATGTCCCAAAGATCAGCCGTGACGACGGCCGACGCGATGTCAGCGCACCCATCCAGCGCGGATTCCAGCTGCGCGAGCGTTGGCGGCGTGAAATGGCCAAGCGCGGCCAGACGCTCCATCTCGCCGTTGCCGCCGCGCACCGGGATCAACGCGATCGTGCGAGCGCCCTGCTCCGCCGCATGTCGTGCCGTGCGGACCACCCACTCCACCGACTCGTGCGCGTCCACGTATGGCACCCCTACCAGCACGAACACGCGCATGTCGATGCGATGCCCGGAGAGAAACGCGGCAGCGCGATCGAAGCGATCGATATCGAGGCGTTTGTTGAGCTGCCGAAGCGCGACAGGATGGATCGTCTCCAGTCCGATGGCGACCTCCAGCCGTCCGGGCAGCATGTGCGCGAAGTCCACGACACGTCCGTCGATCGTGCTCGCATGCGACTCGACGGTCACGGCGTCGAAGTCGCCGCAAAGCCGGGCGATCCCGGGCAGGTCCTCCGTCGGGACCGCACGCGCGTCGAAGAAGTTGCTCGCGTTGTACAGCTTGATTCGACGCGGGACGGGCGGCTTGTGCTCCGCGAGCACGGCTGCGATCTGAGCAGGCAGCGCGCCGGCAGGCGTGGGGCCGTCGAGCGTCCAGCGCCAGAGGTCGCAGAAGCTGCAGGTGAATGGGCACTCGGCGCCCGCCAGAAATATCGTGAGCCCGTGCTCGATCCCACCGGTCGGCGTACGCTCGTCCTCCAGGATCGATCCGTGCGCTGCCCAGGGGTCGACGGCAGCCTTTGGGTGACGCAGGCTGCGGATGCGTCGCGCGGCCTCCGTCGCGCTTTCGCGGCCGACGCTTCCGATCACGCTGCGCCGGCGTGCAGCGTCTGAAAGTGCCTCCGGTATGCGGCTTCGCCCCCGACAAAGAGTGTCGTCGCGTCCGCGCCGACGGAGCCGTGCTGGAATCTCCGCTTGGGAAACGCGGGCATGTCCACGCCGAGCACGGCTCGCACACCACGGCAGACGATGTCTCCCTTGAGCGCGTAGAGCCGCTCGTGCGATCCGTTCGTGAGCGCGGCGAATGGGATGGCCTCGGCGACAGCGATGACGCGCGGCGTCGCGTACGGGCTGAAGCCCTCGAAGCCGTACGCGCGGGCGCAGGCGTACGTGCGCACGCAGCCGCGGCTGTATCCGCCGGAATACGTCAGCGAGTGCTTGATGGATTCGACACCCCACCCTTCCTGGTAGAGCATGCGATTGTTGACGACGCTCCGGATCGTGAGCTCGCTGTTCTCCTCGATGGGATAGTCCTTGAGGTTCTCGTCTCCGCCGTCGCCGTCCACGAGCAGCTTCCACTCCGGGTATCGCGACCGAATGCCCGCGAGGAGCGCCAGGTTTACCGTCGCGCACTCCACGTCGAGGGGCTTGTAGTCCTCGATGACGGCAACGGCGCGCAAGGGATCCAGTTCGGCCGCGCCGACGTCGATCGTCTCTCCCAGCATTTCGAGGCCGGTGCGCGACAGAAAGGCGCGTGCCTGTTGTGCATCCGCGCCGTTTCCATCCACGGAGAGGGTGAACGCCTTGAGCCGCGCAGGCGACTGTCCCGCGCTCAACAAAGCGTCGTGAAGACAGAGCAGCACCGCACCGCTATCGATGCCTCCCGAGAACGGCACGCCGATCGGCGCCTGCGGATCCTGGTGCTGCAGCCAGCCACACACTTCCGCGTACAGGGCATCGACGTATCGACGGCCGATGACGTCTACGTCGGCGGGGAGCGTACCGCGCGGCGGATCGAAGAAGCGCGCGTGAATCGGGTTCGGATCGGGACAGCCGATGAGCCGAAGCGTGGTGACGTGATGCGCGGGCACCATGCGCGTGTAACTCGGGTGAAACTGGTCGCGCCAGCCGTGACGCTCGAGCTCTTTCGCGATCTCGTCGATGCGCTCGGCGACGATGAGCACGGGGCCGTCCGTCGCCTTTGCGAGAAAGTATCGCATCGGACGATCGAGGCTGCGCGCGAGCACGACACGCTCGCCATCCTGCGCCAGCAGCGCGAAGGAGCCCGCAATCTCGAGAACGGCGTCAGGGTCGGCCGAGAGCAACCGCCACCGCGCCTCGCTTTCGTCGTGCGACCAGAGCCGCTGGCTTTCCGGCGCGATGAGATTGATCACGCGCGACACGTATCGATGGGTCATGGCGCAAGAATATGGCGTGTCATCCCGAGCGAAGCGACGGATCCAGCTGGGCCATGGCAGATACTTCGCCCGCTCCGCGGACTCAGTATGACAACTATCTTGTGGAGAAATGGCGCCTTCCCAGCCCTCTCCGCGTTCACTCGGTCTTCGGCGCGCAATCATCGCGATCCCGTTCTTGGGCAGTATCGCTTTTGCGGCCCGCATGAACGAGAGCCCTTCGCTCGCCCCCGCGGACGCCGCGCACCCCGGTTTCGCGCTGCGCGATGCGACGACGGCGGCGGGGATTCGTTTTGTGCACCACCAGGCCGTCCTCGACCCGAAGCTCGCCAACGTCGAGCCGCACATCGCTGCGCTCGGGGCGTCGGTTTCGGTGGCGGACTTCGACGGCGACGGCTGGATGGATCTCTACTTCACGAACAGCCGCTTCGGTGAGCCGAACGCGCTGTACCGCAATCGCGGCGATGGCACCTTCGAGGACGTCGCCGCGGCCGCAGGTGTCGCAGACGTGAACCGCCCGGGCGACGGCGTGTCGATGGGAAGCGTCTGGGGCGATTTCGACAACGACGGCCGCGAGGACGTGCTCGTGTACCGCTACGGCAACCTCGCGCTCTACCGCAACGTGGACGGCCGCCACTTCGAGGACGTCACCGAGCGCGCGGGACTGCGCCGGTGGATCAACAGCAACGGCGCCATCTGGATCGACTACGATCGCGACGGCCTGCTCGATCTGTACGTGACGGCGTACTTCCGCGATGACGTCGATCTCTGGCATGTGCAGAGCACGCGCATCATGCACAACAGCTTCGAGTTCGCGACGAACGGCGGGCGGAACAGACTGTTTCGAAATGTCGGCGGCGGCCGATTCGAGGACGTCACCGATCGCACGGGCGTCGGGAGCACGCGCTGGACGCTTGCAGCAGCCGCCGCGGACTTCAACGGTGATGGCTGGCCCGACATCTACCTCGCGAACGACTATGGCCCGGAGGAGCTCTACCTCAACGACCACGGGACGCGCTTCACGCTCGCGCCGGCGGGTCTCGAGAGCGAGTCCAAGAGCGGAATGTCCGTCGCCCTCGGCGACGTCTACAACCGCGGGCGGCTCGACGCGTTCGTGACGAACATCTCCGCCCGCGGCTATCTCTTTCAGAACAACAACCTGCGCCTCAACCAGCTCGCGGAGCGCGGACGATTCAACAACGTGGCCGACGCCACCGTCGCCGACGCGGGATGGGCCTGGGGCGCGCAGTTCGTGGACCTCAACAACGACGGCGCCGACGAGCTCACCGTCGTGAACGGCTTCATCTCCGCCGACAGCGCGAAGACGTACTGGTACGCCATGTCCAAGATCGCGGGTGCGCACCACAGCCTGTTCGAGGACACGAAGAGCTGGCCCGCGTTCGGCACGGCCAGTCTTTCCGGGTATGAACGCTCGCGCCTCTTTCTCAATCGCGGCCTCGCCGGCTGGGTCGACGTGGCCTCGCAGGCGGGTATGACCGACACGTACGACGGTCGCGCAGTCGCCGTGGCCGATCTCGGAAATCGCGGCGCGATGGATGTCATCGTCGCGAACCAGCGGCAGCCCGCGCTCCTGTACCGGAATTACCCGGACTCCGCAAACCACTGGATCACCTTCAGGCTGGTCGCCACGCGGAGTAACCGCAGCGCGATCGGTACGGAGGTCGTCGTCGAGTACAGCGGCAAGCGGCAGCGCCGCGTGGTGGATGGCGGGATGGGTTTCGCGAGCCAGAACGACCGCCGCCCGCACTTCGGTCTGGGTGCCGCGGAGCGCATCGAGCGCGCCGTGATCTACTGGCCGTCGGGAATCACACAAGTCGTGCGCGATCCGGCGGTCGACCGGATCAACACCATCGTGGAGCCGGCTCGATGACCGTCGCGCCCGGCGCGACCTCGCAGTCCGGGGTGCTCGGACAAGTACGCGACTGGAGCGCGCGAGTAGACCCGCGTCTTCTGATCGCCGGGTTGATCACGCTCGTGCTGCTGGTGGCGCAGTTCCGCTACCACATGGTTGGCGGTTACGAGCGTCTCGCCCTCGCGTTAGGCACCTGCATGGTGACGGAAGCGCTGTTGTCCTGGTTCGTCCGCGGCAAGGTCGTGAACCTGCAGAGCGCGTACATCAGCGGCATCAGCCTGACGCTGTTGACGAAGCCGCAGGGTGCCGTGCTCTGGCCGTTCATCGCCGGTGGCTTCATCGCGATCGCGTCGAAGTACGTCCTGCAGTATCGCAACAACCATCTGTGGAACCCGACGAACTTCGCGATCACCACACTGCTGCTCGCGGCGCCGAATCGCGTATCGGTGCTGAGCCATCAGTGGGGAAACGATCTCGCGACGAATCTCGTGATCTGGGGCTTCGGGCTCGTGATCGCGTCGCGCGTGCGGGTACTGCACATCACGCTCACCTACGTCGCGGCGTTTCTGATTCTCAATTCGCTGCGCGCGTTCGCCCTCGGCATGCCCCTGGCTCCCGAGATCGCGCCCATCACCGGTCCGATGTATCAGCTCTTCATTTTCTTCATGATCACCGATCCGCGGACGATCGTGCGCGACCGGCGCTGGCAGATGATCGTGGCGATCATCATCGCCGTGGCCGAGGCCGCGATTCGCTGGGCATCCGACGCCGCGCTTCCCCTTCCCACCGCGTTCAACGCGGCCCCCGCGCTCGTCGCGCTCGCCCTGGTCGGGCCGATCGCGAAGTTCATCGATCTGCGCCGTGCCGCGACGGCGTGACGCTTACGACTGCGCTGGCTCCTCGTACAGGCCGAATTCGGCGCCCGCGGGATCCGCAAAGGCGGCGAATGCGCCGACGCCGGCTCCGATCTCCGTGCGTGGCGTCGTCACGCGACCGCCGGCGGCGACGATGCGCGTCAGCGTGTCCGCGATGCTGTCGACCATGATGTAGGTGCGAATCTGCTCGTCGGGCGTTCGATCGGCCGCCTTGACCCACGTGCCACTGACGCCGCTCGGGTCATCGAAGGCGATCTCGCCATCGCCGCGTTTTCTCACCTTCCACCCGAAGATGCTGCTGTAGAACGCGGCGGACTCTTCACCAGTGCGCGCCGGTATCTCGAGGTAGCAGATCTTGCCGTGCGGCATGCGACGACTCCCTTAGGCGGTACGTCGCCGAGATGAGCGTTTCGTCGGGCCGGTGCGCGGGGGATTCATCATGGAGCGCAATGCCTCGTTGACGGCGCGTGCGCTGGGAAACCTCTCGGCGACGTCGGGATCCAACACGACCGCGATACCACCCGCCTTGAAACGTTCCGAATAGCGATTCCTCTCACCTTTGCTGAAATCGTACTCGGGCAAGATGTCGTCTGGGCCAGGTTCGGCGACCGACTTAGAACGCTTCTTCATACGTGTGCCGCTCCGCGGCGGTAGCAGGACGCGCGCTGATAAGTCGAACGTGCTCGATTCGTTCTGTGAACATAACCGCGAGTAGACGCCTTCGCTGTGAGATGCCCAGAATGACAAAGCGTTCTTCACCGACGGAATGACGTGGATCGTGCACGATCCGACCGAGGGGATCGGCGAAAACAGTCATGGCTTCGGCGAACGAGACGCCATGCTTGCGCTGGTTTTCGTGAGCCTTGACGGGATCCCATTCGAACGTCGGCGCCATGATGGGAAGCTACGAGCGCGGCATACATCCGCCTAACGCGCGCAATCACCTTTGAAAATGACGCGGGCGAGGAACGAGCCACCGTCCTTCGTTTCGCGCCGTCAGCAATCGCTCCTTGTGCGCCATCCGCATCGCCTCTCTTGGTAAGCCTAAATGGCACGATCTTTCAGGTGCTGCCGCGCATCTCGACAAACGGGAATCGTTCATTCATCGCTTCCACCTGCCCCAAGGCATCGGGCACATCTCCCGAGGAAGTGCGCCCTAGTTTGGCAAAGTGTTAGCGATGTACCTGGATTATTCTGTCAGAGATCTTCCCGGCCGGTCACATTGTGTTGTGCGCCAAGTTGCTCGACTGAAGCATCAGTGATTGGACGGCCCAACATCCATCCCACTACGCCGCCTAAGAAGGCGCCACCGATTACGTCCGTCACCCAGTCATTCGCGTCCCTGAGACGTGGAACCTCGATGGGCCAGTTGGGGAGCGCTGTGTTCATGGCGGGGGCGATGATAAGTAGAAGGACGGCACCCACCAAAGCACCTAATAAGATTGTGCTCCCATCCCGACGTCGACCGATCGGCCACAATGCGCCTAGGAGGCTCCCCGCGATAATGAAGCCCAAGCAAAACCTGATGGAAATGGAGTACGCGCCTGGCTGAAGCAGCGCCTGCGGAGGCGAGTCAGGCGGTGCTATTAACGCGCGAAAGTATCCAACTGTTGTGCCAGCCAATCCAATCGCACAACCAATTGCTGCACCAATTCCTCCCCGCGCAACTGCGGCGACGAAGGAATACATATAGTTGCGCATAGTCCAAGAATCTTGTCGATCTAACGCGGTGTGACGCTGCGCAGCGTAAGAAGCGCCTTAAGTTACTCAAAAACAGACTCGTCAAAGGTGCCATCGGGTAATCGATTCTGCAGCCAAAAGATTGACTTAGGTTGCTGCAACTTCCCGGCGATTTCCGACACCACGGAAACGGCGCTGTCAATAACACGACCGCAATACGCGTGGTCCAAGTGCATGAACCTGGCGATCTTGGGCGCGTCGACCGTCCCCGCTGTCCAACCTGGATTCGCATGAACGATAGCATCCCGGAGGTCCTTCGCGCTCGTGAGAAACAATTCCAAGGCAGGGCTGTTGTTTTCTTGAAGCAAAGGCGAAGACGATGCGATTAAGAGCCGGGGATAGTGCAATACCTTATCCCTAATGCTGAGATACTTCGTTCTCGAACGATGCTCATCCCACTCGGTCACCATTTCCAACTCGCGCTTGGTGAGTTAATCGCGACGCGTTAGGTAAGCTTGGAAGGCGAGACCGTTGCAGTACGCTTCGACCATGTAGAAAGGCCGACGAGACCGCTGACCGTTCCAGCGCTCCAAGACGCTTCCAATCTCGCTTTGACGCATGAGGGTCGGACGTGCTGGGTTGTAACGCGGCCGCCTCGTTCCAAGCGAAACACATATCTTCGAAAAGCATCGCTTCCAAAATGTAGAGCTGCATGTACTGCTGGCCGCGATACGCCCCCCTACGATCGAGTTCGATGTACGTGTGAGCCGGGAGTTCATCACCTGTAAGCGCATCCGCGATGTGAGGGTACTTGCGAAACAACGCCACCGCCATGTAGGCGGGGATAAGCAGTGCCCCATTGCCTGCGTCTGGCTGTGCCGCCAGGACCTGCTTGTACTCACCCAGCTTTTGCGTCGCTCCGGCACTTCGACGCAGCTTAGTGATCACGTCGTTCGCACGTTGAACGCTCGCCTCAAGAGCCCTGTATCAGCATTTGCGACGAGTGAACGCTGTTTGACAAGACTGGCCATCGCCTCGCGGTCCATTAGACCGAGCAGAACGAGCATAGCCTCGTACTCGTCAAGGAGACCGAGAACCTCGGCTTTGAGCTTATCGCGCTTGAACTTCACTTGTGTGGACGACACAGCATCACGAGGAATCTCTGGCGCAGCCAAGTCCTCGGAGTTGAGCAGCGGCGCTCGATCTCGGAAGGCGCAGCAATGAATGCCTCAACGTGATCCGAATGGCCGTCGACCGCAATCGCTTCGGTAGCCACTCGGGCCGTCAGCTGCATCTCCTTGATGCTTCCACTGAGTTCTCTATTGTTTGTGATCGCTGCTTCAGCGACCGAGCTCGAGGCAAATAGCGGTCGTCACTTCAGAGCAACGCCGCGTGACTGAACATCACGTTCTACTCGTGCGCCCTCTTGCGCGGAAACTCGCTAATGGCGTTAGGCTGAAGGTTCCCTTGCCCCAATGGCGCTCTCTTAAGCGCCGAGCAAGGACGATATGGTGCGGTCGAGGCTTCGTGATTCGGAGACGATGGCCTCTCTCATATCAGCCAGCGCCTTGGTGAGTCGCTCGGACTCGGTCATGATGTTTCGCGCGAGCGGCACATCTGTTTTGGGATCGCGCGTTGAGGCCATAACGGCCTTCGCCATCGCCTCACCGAGCTTTGGTCCAGCCTCCTCGATCCTTGCTAAATGCGCTAAGAGCGCTGGCCGATAAAGATTGACGAGCATTCGAAGGCGAGCCCAGGGTACTTTGATCGTGTCTACTTGTTTCTTGGCGATGGTTCCCGTCGCCAATTCTGAGATTATAGGTCCGAGGTTTTGTGAGTAGGATTCACCCACTTGCTCCATCGCTTCGTAAATCATTTCGAGGCGTCGCCGGTCCTCCTCCACGGCCGCCCAGCGTTTCTCTCGGCGAAATGAAAACGTTGCGCGGACGGCCTCAGTAAGGGCCCCCACTAGCACGCCACCTAGCGCACCGATGACGCCGATCCAGGCTGTGTCCATAGGAGGAGTGGGGGGCCTTCAGCCTACCGCGGTTATGCGGACTGCTTAGCACGCGATCGCTGTGAATACGTTGCGACCGCAACTGAAGATAAATGAAAGGAGCCGCTCTGGAGGCCGCAATTAGACTGCGAACGCACCGCTGTATAGTTGTGCGTCAAGGTCATGGAGAGAAGGACACGCCGCCAATAGACCCCTCGTTAACGACGCCGGCGAGTGCACCGGCGCACGAGACCGTGCTCGCTCTGCGCCGGCACAGAACAGCTACTGTGGCCGAATGCGAACCGCCTGGCCTCCGCCGGGAGCGAGGACGAGCCGCAGCGTCGACGCCGACGTGACCGGCTGCCGTGATATTCTCACGGGAAGCGGATTGTCCCGCCAGTTTGCCTTCGGTCCATCCGCATATATCTCCGCTACGTATCGCCGGCCACGCGGCAGGAATGACAGCGGCACGCTGAATGTGCGCGCCTGCTCGTCCGTAATGGCGCCGAGGAACCAGTTGGGTTTCCCCTTCTCCTTGCGCGCGACGATGACGTAGTCGCCGATCTTGCCGTCGATCACCCGCGTCGTGTCCCAGTCCACGGCAACGTCCCGAACGAACTGGAATGCGGGCTGACGCTCGTAATTTTCGGGCAGGTCCGCCGCCATCTGCAGCGGCGAATACAGCACGACGTACAGCGCGAGCTGTTTCGCCAGCGTCGTCCGGATCCGGGGCTCGGTCAGGAGACGCGGCCGCTCGGCGTGCCGCGAGATGAGGATATCGAAAATGCCCGGCGTGAAATCCATCGGGCCCGACAGCAGGCGGGTGAAGAACAGGATCGTTTCGTGCTCCGGCGGATTCCCCCCTTCCCCGCCCCACGCGTTGTACTCCTGTCCGCGCGCGCCCTCGCGGCTCATCATGTTCGGCCACGTCCGCCGCTCACCCGTGTCGTGGATCGGCTCGTGCACGTCGAGCATGATGCCATACCGCGCCGCCTTCTCGATCGTGCGTCGGTGATGATTCACCGCGTATTGGCCGTAGTGCGAGTGCCCGCCGTCGACGGTGTCCGTGACGTAGCCTGACTTGATCGCGTCGAGGCCGAGCGACCGATACAGCGCATACGCGCTGTCCATCTGCCGCTCGTAGTTCTCGATGCCCCCCGACGTCTCGTTGTGCACGATGAGCTTCACACCCTTCGACTTCGCGTAGCGCGCCACCTCCGGCAGGTCGTAATCGGGGTACGCTTTCGTGAACGAGAACGCGTTCCGATTCTGGATCCAGTCGCCATCCCAGCCGACGTTCCAGCCCTCGACGAGAACGCCGCCCAGCCCGTTGGCCGCCGCGAAATCAATGTAGCGCTTGGTGTTTTCCGTCGTCGCGCCGTGCTTCGGTCCGGAGCTCCACGTCATCGTATTGATGTGCATCCCCCACCAGATGCCCACGTACTTCATCGGCTTGATCCACCCGGTATTCTCGATGGCGCTCGGCGGGTTGAGGTTCAGCGTCAGCAGCGCGGGAGACAGCTCGGTCACCCGGTCCGCGAGCTGGATCGTGCGCCACGGAGTCGCGAAGGGCGTGCGTGTCTTTACCTTCGTCCCGTCGCGCCACGGCGCGAGCGCCGCGCGCAGCGTGCGATTCTCCATGCGGCCGCCTGCGAGGAACATGCGCGGATAATCGACCAGATTCGCCTCGTGGATGACCATCGCCGTGTGTCCGTCGCGCAGCTCGATCGTGAGCGGCGTCTGCACGCTGTCGAGCAGGCTCACCGGAGACGCGGAGTACAGCATCTCGGAGCGGTCGAGCCGCGGCCGATTCGACGGGATCCACCACGCGCGCGCGTCCTCGGCGAGCGCGAACTGCGTCAATTCGTCCGTGATGACGACGTCGGTGAGCCCTGCCTGCTGGGGAAACTCGTAGCGGAAACCGATGCCGTCGTCGAAGGCACGGATCGCGAGGGTGAAGCGGCGCCGCGGCGCTGACGTCTCCTCGACCATTACGCGCATCTCGTTGTGATGGTCGCGCACGCGCGCCACTTCGCCCCACGGCTGCGTCCACGTGACGTCCGCGCTGTCTCGCGTCACGCCCGTGATGCGAAGACTGTCGCGCAGCCTGGGTGCGTTCTGCAGCTCGAAACCGAGCAGCGACGGTTGCAGGATCGACAACCCATCGCGCTTCAGCGTGTAGAACAGGCGTCCGTCCCGTACACCGACGTCAACCGCATTGCGTCCGTCTGGCGAGGTGACGCGACTGACGTCCTGCGCCGGCGCCGAGACCGCGAGAACGGCGATGAGGATGAAGGACAACTGCAGATTCCTCACTTCGTTCGGAATGACACCCAAAGGTTTTCCCATCGTTTCTCCATTCGCGTCCATGTACGTCAGGCATTATGCTTACGAGCAGGCCCATCCATCGCAATCGCACGCACTCGCGGGAGGTCCCCATGTCGGCTGTTCGCGCGCGGACGTTGATCCCGGTCGTCGCCATCTGCATTGTCGCCGCCGGCTGCTCGGGCCAGAAGAAACAGACCGCGCCCAGTCCCGATCAGGCGCAGACGCAGGCCTCGCGCAAGGCCGCGACGGTGACGCCCAGCGCAAACACCAACGAGGAGTCCGTCGAGAAGATGCTGCAGGGGCGCATCGCCGGCGTCACGGTCAGCCCGACGGCGGAAGGCGGCATTGCGGTCCGGATCCGCGGAGCGTCGTCCGTGTACGGCAACACCGCTCCGTTGTACGTGCTCGACGGCATGGCGATCGAACCCGGACCGAATGGGTCGCTCTCGGGGATCAATCCGCGCGACATCGAGTCGATCCGCGTGCTGAAGGAGCCCGCGGAAACGGCGATGTACGGTTCCCGCGGCGCGAATGGCGTGATCCTCATCAAGACGAAGCGGCCGCCGGCGATCAAGCAATAGCTCAGCGAGCCGCCCGCCGGTCCACGGCGGGACGAAATACAATCGGTCGGTCATTGTTTCGCGCGACGACATAGACGGCGCCCCCCCGCGTGCGCACGCGTCGCGCGTCGCGCGCCTGCCCCGGAACCACAAAACCGGTCTCGAACGCCGGAATCGGCGCAAAGCCGCCCTTGCCGTCGCCCTTGAGCGTCAGGCCCACGCTCGCGCTCATCCGGCCGATCTCGGGCTTGAAGGCGTCGAAGTTGCCTGCCAGCAGGAGATCCAGCTTGCCGTCGCCGTCGACGTCCTCGGCGAGAATCGCGTACACGGGAGCGACCTGCGCCTGCTGCGGCAGCGGAACGATCGTGAACGATCCGTCTCCGTTGTTGCGCACGATCGAGGTGGCAAAGGTGTATGCGCGCTTCACCGTCGCGTCGCGGAGCTCCTCCGGCGTGAAGATGTCCGCCGCGGTCTTCCGCGCGTAGTCCCTGTACGTGGCGAATCGGTCGCGCAGGAACGGCAGCGTCCGCAGCAGCTCGTCGCGCAACGCGATCGGATAGCTCACACCATGGCGGTACGAGGACACGATCTGCTCGACAAAACCATTTCCGTCGAAATCCTTGACGAGCATCGTGACCGGCTCCGAGTCGCTCGCCTGCAGCGGCGAATTCAGGCCGAGGTTGCCGACGACGAAGTCGACGCGGCCGTCGCCCGTGACGTCCGCCGCAATGATTCGATTCCACCACCCGTCGCTCTTCTCGAGGCCGCGCGCCGCGACGCGCTGCAGCTTGCCGCCTCCGACGTTGCGGAAGATCGTGATCGGCATCCATTCGCCGACGATCACGAGATCGACGCGGCCGTCGCCGTCCACGTCGCGCCAGATTGCGTCCGTGACCATGCCGACGTTTGCGAGGCCGGGCGCGACCTCGGCCGTCACGTCCGTGAAGTGCCCACGGCCGTCGTTGCGGAGCAGCATGCTCGTCGCATCGACGCCGTAGCGCCATACCGCGACGCGGCCTCCGACGAAGAGGTCCACGTCGCCGTCGCCGTCATAGTCGGCCGCCGCGACCCGAGAGCCGCTGTTGTACTCCGCCGGCAGCGCGCCCTCGGCCTTCCGAAAATTCCCGCGTCCATCGTTCAGGTACAGCCGATCCTGAAGCGCCGGCGCGCGGTCCGAGTATTCGCTGCCGCCGCTGACGACGTAAAGGTCGGGAGCGCCGTCGCCATTTGCGTCGAAGAACACCGCTCCGACGTCCTCGGAGATCGCGTCGGCGGCAAAGACGGAATCGTCGCGGCTGACGAAACGCGCTCCCGCGCCGCGCTGCTGGATCAGGAGTCTCCCTGCCTGTTCCTTGGCGCCGCCGATGAAGACGTCATCGAGACCGTCGCCATTCACGTCGCCGACGGCGAGCGCTGGCCCCTCCGTCGACAACATCCTGGGAATCAGCCGTTCGCGGTCGAAGTCGACGAAGTCGTTTTCCTTGTGCCGGAAGTCGAGCGTCATCGTGTCGGAGATCAGCCGGGAGGCGGGAGGCTGGAGGCGGGAGGCACCGTTCCCGGATAACATCACCACGGGCTCCATCGCCGTTTCGCGCAGAACAACCAGCTGATTCACCGGCGGTCCTTTCAGCACGCTGGCGCCGCCTCGGGGCCAGTCGACCCGAATGGAGTCGATCGTGTCATGCCTGCCGACGCCGATGTCGAGCACGTAGTCGACGCTCGATTGGAATCCGCGCGCCGGATTCTGCTCCTGCATGAACGCGTCGCTGCGCGCGAATGCCGTCACGCGCGCGCCGACGCCGAATCGGTTGGCGCCCTGCCCCTCGAGGCGAAGCCGGAGGACGTGGTGTTCCGGATGCAGCCGCCGCGCGTTGTTGCGATAGATGAACGCCGGCTGGTTCACGTTGTTCACGACGAGGTCCGGCGCTCCGTCGCCGTCGAGGTCACCGTACGCCGCGCCGCTCGAGAAGGTGGGTGTGTCGAGCCCCCACATCGACGCTGCGTTCTCGAAGCGCAGCTCCCCGGCCCCGCCGAGATTGCGGAAGGCGTAATTCGCGAGCGGCGTCGCCGACATCGCCTTCGTGAGCCGGGTGAAATCGACGCGTCCGCGCCCACCGCTCGTCGCCGCCTGCAAGGTCTTGTCGCTCGCGAGGAACGTGAGATAGTCCTGCGACGTGATGTCCTTCGCCATGCCGTTCGTCACGAAGATGTCCTTGCGGCCGTCGAGATCGAGATCGGCGATCAGCGCGCTCCACGTCCAGTCGGTACGCGCGACGCCCGCCAGCTGTCCGACGTCGCTGAAGGTGCCGTCGTGGTTGTTCCGCTGCAGCATGTTGCGGCTGAGTTGGTGATGGTATCCGTTCCGGACCTTGGCCTGGTACGACTCCCAGCTCTCGAACGAGGTCGTCGTCTTGAGACGATACTCGTCCTCCGGCAGCATGTCGGTGGTGTAGACGTCGGGCCAGCCGTCGTTGTCGAGGTCGGCGATGTCGAGGCCCATCGAGAAGTAGCTCATCACCGACATCGCGCGGTCGCCGATGTCCGTGAAGGTGCCGTCGCGGTTGTTGACGTAGAGGTAGTCGCGCTCGAAGAAGTCGTTGCCGACGTAGATGTCCGGCCAGCCGTCGCGGTTCACATCGCTCACGGCGACGCCCAGCCCGAACGCGATCGCGGGGCTGTGGATGCCGGCGATGCCACTCACGTCGGTGAACGTGGTCTTTCCGGAGCTGCGCTCCGAATCGTTGCGGTACAGCTTCGCGCCGCCGTACGCGTCGCGGACGTGACGCGTATTCTCCGTCCCAAAGCTCGTCACCGGCCGCGGCGAGTTGTTCACGACGAAGAGATCCAGGTCTCCGTCCCGATCGTAGTCGAGGAAGACCGCTTGCGTCGAATATCCCCGGTCGGCCACGCCATACGCCTCGGCTTTTTCCTCGAACGTGGGAACGCCGTCCTTGTCGTTCCCCTGGTTGATCCAGAGCTCGTTCGCGCGCTTCTCGGGAGCAACCGGGCCCGCGTGGCAGATATAGACGTCCAGCCGTCCATCGCCGTTCGCGTCCGCGATGGCGACTCCGGTCGTCCAGCCGTCGCGGCGATTCTTCCAACCGGCCTGCCGGGTCACGTCGATAAACCGGAAGTGTCCGCGGTTCAGGAAGAGCCGCGGGCCTTCTTCGTTCGACGTCAGCACGATCTCGGGCAGGCCATCGCCATTCAGGTCGGCGATGCCGACACCGCCGCCGTTGTAGTAATTGCGATATGTGAAGACGTTGCGCTCGTTCGTCTCGTGCAGTGCGTTCTCGAATTCAACGCCTGTCACGCTGGCGGGAAGCAGCGTAAAAAGCCGCGCGTCCGAAGCCGGCTCGGCCCCGGCGTCGCGCGAATCTGCGCGCGGGTCGGGGCTCGAGCATGCGGCGATGAGACACAATGCCGCGACGATTCGTCGCAGGGGCTTTGAAGGTGACGACATGCGGTGGGAAGACTGCGTTACCCGAAAAAGAATAGCCTGCTCCGACGTCGAGCAGGCTATTCGTGCAACTGACAGCTGCCGGCCAGCCTACATCACCTCTCCCTAGTAGCCTGGGTTCTGTTTCAGATTCGCGTTCGCGGCCAACTGCGGCTGCGGAACCGGGAACAGGATCAGGTGCGGTTTGGAGGACATGTCCTCCTTGCCGTTCAGCATCGTGGTGGACCACTTGTTCAGGTAGCGGCCATACCGGATCAGATCCGACCGGCGCTTGCCCTCTCCGGCGAACTCCAGGAGACGCTCCTTCAGGATCGCGTCACGCAGTTGCGCCTGACTCAGCCCCCCCGCGATCGGATTCGCGGGGTTGCGCAGGTTGTGTACGAACGCGAGCTCCGTCCTGGCCGCTCCCTGGTTACCCTGCTCGTTGAGCGCCTCCGCCTTGATGAGATACATCTCCGACAGACGGAAGTACGGGAAGTCGTTCGGCATGCCGTTACCCGTGGCGGCGCTCGGAAGCGGTGGGAACTTGTTGAAGCGGACACCGACCGCCTCGTCCGCCTTGTTCGCATCCGGGATAATGGCGGTGAACACCAGCGGCTTTCCGGTGCGATCGTTGACAGGTTGACCGGTTTCGAAGCTGAACGCCTGTCCGGCGAGCCACATGCCGCGCCGCTCGTCAGTCGCATCGAACTGCTGGTACGTCTCCGCGAGTGTCGCGAAACCGTTCCATGGGCCGCCCCAGCCGCTCGTCAGCTGATTGTAGTGGAGCGTGCGGAAGGGCCAGTTGCCACCGAGCCCTTGCGAGCTCTCCTTCGTGTAGACGATGACGAAGATGTTCTCCGGCGATGTACCGTTGTCCTGCGAGAAGTTCCGGCTCCACGGTACCGCGAGCGAGTACAGGCCGGAGTTGATGACCGCGTTGGCGGCGTCGATGGCAGCCTGGCACGCGGACTTGTTGCCGGCGACCGTGACGCCGCTACAGGAGTTGTAGCTGCTCGCGCTCACGCCGCTGTTCTTGCTGAAGACGCCGGCGTTGATGTACAGGCTTGCCAGGATCGCGTTCGCCGCCCCCTTCGTGAGGCGACCATACCCATCGGGCGGCCACGAAGCCGGCAGATCGGGAATGGCCGCGATCAGCTCGGACTCGATGAACTTGAACAACTCATCTCGGGTCGAGCTGGCCACCTGCTGCGGCTTGTCGGAGTACTTGCTCACGAGAGGCGGCGCGCCCCCGAACATGTCCTGGAGCATGTAGTAGTACCATGCGCGCAGCCCCTTCAGCTCGGCCAACGTGCGCGCCTGCGTCGCGCTCGGGGTCTTTTCCACGACGTCGATCATCAGGTTCGCTTTCGCGATCCCGCTGAACAGGTCGTTCCAGGCGCCGTTCAGGAACGCGAGCGTGCCCGAGCTGTTCGACGTGTATGTCTGCCGGTGCAGGTCGAGCCACTGGCCGTTGTCGTACCAGTCGCTGCCGCGCGTCGGGACGATGGATACGTCGGTGGTGAGATCCTGAAGGGTGATGTATCCCACCCATTCGGTGGAGCGCAGCTGCGCGTACACCGACGTCATGCCGGCAAGCACTTCCGCGTCCGATTTGATCGAGGTCAGTGCGTCGTGCGGCACCTCGGTGAGGTTGGTGCACGTCTGCGCGGCGAAGAGCAGCGGCACGAGGAGCGCCACGCGCCCGACGCGGCGGACTGACTGTGTGAATGTCGTCATATCACTCCGTTCCCTGGCTGAAGTGGGAATCATCGATTGTCACCACTGCGCGCGAGCGCCGACCGTGAAGGTGCGAGCGCGTGGATAGGTCGCGTAATCGATACCGCGCGACGCGAGACCGGACGACACGAACACCTCCGGGTCGTATCCGGAGTAGCCCGTGAACAGAAGCAGGTTGTCGCCGGACACGTACACGCGGGTGCTGCGGCCGCGCACGAAGCGACTCGGCAGCTCATAACCGATGGTGAGGTTCTGCAACCGCACGAACGAGCGGTCCTCGATCCAGCGCGAGGAGTACTTCGCCGGCTCGGTGATGTCGTCCGGATCGTTCAGCGCGGCCTTCAGGAAGTTACGTCCCTGCGTCGCGTTGCTCTTCGTCTGGTAGACGAGAGCCGTGTTGTTGAACACCTTGCCGCCGAACTCGCCGCGCCACAGCCAGCTCGCGTCCCAGGAGCCCCAGCGGCCGTTGTTGCTGACGCCAAGGGTGAAATCGGGATTGGCGCTGCCGAACACCTCGCGATCGGCGTCCGTCGGGTCGGTGGTCTTGCCACCGACGCAGCCGGCGCTCGACGCGCGGCACTTGAACTCCTGCTTGCCTTGCGCGTTCACGCCGAGGAAGATGGGCGCGTAGAACGTGCCGATCGGCTCGCCCACCATGATGCGCTGCGAGTACTGGTTCGACTGGCCCTGACCGCTCACGAAGCCGGAGAGGTACGTCGTGCACTGTGGAATCGGATCGGCCTTCCACCAGCCATCCTTCTTGCAGGCGGCCAGCGCGTCGCCGAGGCTCGTGATCTTGTTGCGCTCCGCCGTCCCGACGATCTCGAGGATGAGCGAGCGCGTCGCGCGGTTCAGGAGCGGCGTGTTGAAGGAGAACTCGACGCCGCGGTTGCGGATGTTGCCGATGTTGTCGAGACGCTTCTGCACGACCGCTGGCTGAGGTACATCGACCTCGAGCAGCAGGTCCTTCGTCGTCTTCTGGTAGACGTCGATGACGCCGGTGAACCGATCGTTGAGGAAACCATAGTCGAGACCGACGTTCACCTGCTCGGCGGTCTCCCACCTGAGGTCGGGGTTGCCGACTTGCGCGGCGCGCAGCCCGGTGGTCAATGCGTTCCCGATGGGGTAAATGGCGCCCGGATCGGCGCGCAGCAGCAGCTTCGTCTGATACGGCGCGACGGCCTGGTTGCCCTGCTTGCCCCAACCGGCGCGCAGCGCGAGCATCGAGACGCCGAACGGCTTGTCCGCCATGAACGATTCCTGGCTGATTCTCCAGGAGGCGGAGAGCGCGGGGAACGTCTGCCACTGGTGGCCTTCCGCGAGACGCGAGGATCCGTCGTAGCGGACGACGCCCGTGAGGAAGTAGCGACCGGCGATGCCGTAGCTGGCGCGCGAGAAGAACGACGCGAGGCGGCTCTCGACCCGGTACGAGGTCGGCACCGGCGATGACGACTGCGTTCCCGCGGCGAGGTTGTTCACGCCGAAGGCGTCGGTGATGAAGCCCTGCATCTGCGCGTCGAAACCGTGATTGTCGATCTTGGTGTACTCGTAGCCGCCTACCACCTCGAGCTCCTGATTCGCCGCGAAGCGCGGGGAGTACGTCAGCAGCTGCTGGAAGTTCGCGTTCTGGAGCTGCCGCTCTGCCTGGCGAGCGTAGCCGCCAAACTGCGCGCCGATCGGGCTGGCGCGAGGCGCGAACGTGCGGCGCGAGGCGTCGGTGTAATCGATGCCGACGGTCGTCTGCGCCGTGAGGTTGTCCCGCAGCCCCAGTGTGCCCGAGAACGTGCCGAGGATGCGGTTCTCCGGAGAGACGTCCTCGATCTGGTTCGCCATGGCGACCGGATTGCGAACGTCCAGCGCGCCCGATCCGATCTCGTAATACGAGCCGGCTTCCTTGCCCGAGCAGCCCGGCGTGGCCGTCGTACCCGACGTCATTGCCGCCGTGCACTTGATCGGGAACGTCGGATTGAAGATCAGCATGTTCGTGAACAACCCGCCGCGGAATCCGCCGGTGTTCTCGATCGGCGCGAAATCATTCTGAACGCGCGAGGCCATCATGTTGAGGCCGAGGCGCAGGCGTCCGGTGAACGCGTCGTGCGCGGCGTTCAGTCGGCCCTGGTAGCGCTGGAGCCCGTTGGCGAGGACCACGCCCTGCTGCTTGAAGTAGTTGAGCGACGCGCGGTACTGCGTCTGCGTCGAGCCGCCGGAAAACGCGAAGTTGTGATTGGTCGCCAGCCCGGGCTGCATCAGCTCCTTTTCCCAATTCGTGTTCGCCGGGCCGAGGCTCGACTGCGCCGTCGCGGGCAGCTTGCCGGCCGAAACCTGCTGCGTGACGAACGCGCGGTACTGCGCGCCATCTGCGACCCCAAGCTCCTTGTAAGCATTCGCCACGCCGACGTAGGTCTCGTACTCCATCTGCGACGTGCCGCCGCCGATCTTCTTCGTCGTGATCAGCACGACGCCGTTGGCGCCGCGGCTGCCATAGATGGCCGTCGCGGATGCGTCCTTCAGCACCGTGATGGACTCGATGTCGTTCGGGTTGATCGAATTCAGCGGATTGCGGTTCAGCTGCTTGTTGATGTCGGCGATTCCGGCTGCGTCCGGCGAAATCGCGTCGTTCTGCAGCGGCACGCCATCCACCACATACAGCGGCTCATTGCTCGCGCTGATGGACGTGCCGCCGCGAATGCGGATCTGCACGCCGGCGCCCGGCTCGCCGTTGTTGCCCGTCAGCTGCACCCCCGCCACGCGACCCTGGAGCATCTGCGTGGCGTTCGCGATGACGCCGACGTTCGCGGCTTCGGCGTCGATGGTCGCGACGGACCCGGAGATGGCCTCGCGCCGCTGCGTGCCGTAGCCGGTGACGACGATCTCGCTCAGCGCCGCCGCCTGCGCAGGCAGCATGAAGTTCGCCGTGGACGTCGACCCAGCCGTGACGGTCACCGTCGATACGCGCGTGGCGTACCCGATGCGACGCGCACGCACCTCGTGAGTGCCCGCGGGCACGGCGGTTATCGTGAATGCGCCGTCTGTCGTGGTGATCGCGCCGCGGCTCGTGCCACCGACGGCGATCGTCACGTTCCCGAGCGGTTGGGTGCTCGCGGAGTCGACGACCCGCCCCGAGATGGTTCCAGTCGGTTGTTGCGCAGCGAGTTGTGGAAGCGAGGTGAAGACGAGAGCTACCGCTGCTATGGAAATCGTTCGTCCTACTGCCATTCGTGTGTCCTCCGGGGAGGCTGGGAGAGGGCGCTCAAGGACGGGGCAGTAACGGGCCGGCGTCGGTCGAATTTTGTTCGAAGCTGAAATAATGCTCCTTGTAGAACTGCGCAAGCCGCGGTAAAAGGAGACGATGCTCCCAATCGTACTTATCGCGCAGCTGGCGGTCGCGGGCACCCGAGTACCGCCCCTGCTCGCGTTCCCCGAGGCCGGCATGGACGACAGCGCGTCCTACGCGGGCTATCAGACCCGCTTCTATAAGGATGTCGCCGGGAATACGCTGCAGATCTACCTGGACCAGCGCTCCGGCCGCGTAGTCAACCTGTGGGCAGACGCGGATAACGAGAGCCTGGGATTCACCATCAATTCAACTGATGGTAGGCCCGCGCGCGTCACATGGGGAGCGGGCGACGCACGGGTCGCCGGAACGCGGCGCCGCCGCATCGTCGAGTACGCACTCGCCTCCAGCGAGGCGGGCCTCGACATCGGCTGGTTCCTCATGGGCTCGATGCGCGTCGAACGCGACTTCCAGTACTGGGGCTGGCATCGCGCGCGCTTCGACACGACGCCGGGCTTCGTCCTGCCGGAGTTCCAGCGACTGATCGACGAGCTGGAGCGCCTGCCCGCCAGTGAACGCACCGCTCATCTCGCCTTGCTCCGGGCTCCGAGCGTTGCCGCGCTGCGATCGCGGTTGCGACCCGCGATCCGTGTCGCGCGACAGGGAAGACAGGCGGTCGCTCGAATCGCGCAGCCGGCTTTCGACGCGCGTGACACGCTGTGGACGGAAATTCGTGTCGATGCCGCGCACGCCACGATGACCGCGCGCGACAATTACATCTCGCTGCGTCGACGCGGCACGGCACCGCTGCAATTCGCGATACGGATAGAGACCCACGCACGGCCGCTCACGCCGCTGACGCGCAGAGAGATCTTTACCGCGGACTTCCTCCGCTTCGCGGCTTCCCTGCCCGGCTCGAGCACACGCGCCCGATGGGTGGAGCGACAGATTCGCGGCGTCGAGCTGCTGTCGTCGCGAGAGAAGCTCATGGCCGGGCTGCCCAACTACGCCACGTACTTCGGCCGCGACATGCTCGTGTCGGCGCTCATGATGCGATCCATCTGGCGTGGCGAGATGTCCGAGTTCGCGATCGCGGCGGCGCTGCGCAAGCTGCGTGACAATGGCGAGGTCAGCCACGAGGAAGCGCTCGGCGGCCAGGCGATCCGCGAGGCGGCGAACGACTACGTCGCCGCGCTGCGCGACGGTGACGGCGCCAGGGCGCGCGCGGTGCTCCGCGACGCGCGGCGCGTGCGCGAGAACTATCACATGATCGACGACGAGCTCCAGCTGCCCGTGCTCGCCGGCCAGTGGATCGCCGACTCCACGATATCGAACGCGCACAAGCGCGCGTTCCTCCTCGACACCACCGACTTCGGTGAGCCGCGCGTCAATCGCCTGCTGCGCGAGCTGTCGGTCGTCCTCCGCATGATGCGTCCGTACGCTCTCGCCGCGCCCGCCACGGCGGGCAACCTGATCTCCTTTCCGCAGCGCGACGCGACGCACTGGTCGTCCGCGAGCTGGCGGGACAGCAACGCCGGCTACGCCGGCGGCCGCTTCGCCATGGACGTGAACGCGATCTGGGCGCCACATGCGCTCGCCGGCATCGACGCCATTCTCGCCGGGCTTCCAGCGCTCGGAATCGCGCTCGATTCGTCGCCCGGCGCGGAGCCGGGGACGGCGCCGTTGCGCGACTACGTACGCAGCTCCGCGGCCATGCACGACGCGTGGCGGGACGCCTGGCGCCACTTCGTGGTGCGCCTTGCGCCCAGCGAGGTCCAGGCGCGCGTCGCCGCGCGGTTGGCCGCATTGCCCGCGGCGGAGCGCGACTACTGGATGCAGCTCCTCGCGTCGACGCGCGCCGATCGCGACTCGCTCACCTTTCTCGCGCTCGCACTCGATGGCGATGCTCGGCCGATCGGCGTGGTGAACAGCGATGTGGCGACGCGCCTCTTCCTCGGCGAAGTCCCCTATGGCGAGCGCCCGATGGATGACGTCATGCGCGACGTCCGGACGTTCACGCGCGCGTATCCCGTCGGCCTGTTCATCGATCGTGTTGGGCCCGTCGTCGCGAACGACGCGTATGCGCCGCCGGGCGTCTGGCCGGAATTCGAGCGCGACCGCTACCACGGTCCGCGCGTGGTGTGGGGGCGCGAGGTGAATCTCTTCCTGCTCGGCGTCGCGAATCGCCTGGCCGCGATGGGCGATCGACCTGAAGCGGACGAGCTGCGCGCCGCGATCGCCAAGATCCGTGACGCAGTTCGGGCGTCGGGATTCAGGAGCGAGTTGTGGAGCTACGAGTTCCGTGACGGGCGTCCGGCGCCGGTGCGATACGGAACCGGGTCCGACGTGCAGCTATGGAGCACGACGGACCTTGCGGTGGAATATGCGCTATCGAAGCTGCCTTAGCTGTCATCGAAGGCGCCGTAGCTGTCATCCCGAGCGTCCTAGCGTTTCGCCACTGCCACACCAACGCGGGAATCGGCCGTCCCATAGTACAGCAGCCAGTTCCCCTTGAAGGGCACCAGTCCCTCGACGAACGTGGTGCCGCGCGCATACTGACCCGTGCGTTCGTACGGTTGCGTCGGCTCGATGAACGGTTCGTCCGAGCGCGAGATCAGCTTGTGTGGGCCGTTGGCGTCGAAGAGCGCCTGCCCTGCCGTGTATACGCCGCCCGGAAGACGCTTGCTGCCGGAATCGGCGCTGTTGCCGGCGTTGTAAAGCACGAGGATTCCACGGCTCGTGAGAATCGCCGGCGGGCCGGCTTCCACGAGCCATGAATCGAAGTAGCCGCGCCGCGGTGACAGTGCGGCAAACAGCCCGCCGCGCTGGTCCTGAAGCGGCTGCCAATCGATGAGGTTCGTCGAGTGCGCCAGCCCGATTCTCGGTACGCCGAAATACATCCAGTACAGGCCCGCGATCTTCGCCGCGACCAGCCGATCGCCGACCACGCGGCAAACGATGGCACCGGATTTTGATTCCGTCGCGAGGTACTTTGCGCCGGCTTTTGCGAACGCGGGGCCGTGCTTCTGCCAGTGGACGAGATCCCGCGACGTCGCGACGGCGAGTCGAGGGACGTCGCGGTTCCACTGCGTGTACGTAAGGACGTACGTCGAGTCGTCGGCCTCGACGATGCGCGGATCTTCGACACCGCCGGGCCACTCGTTCGCCCGCTGCGCGTCCCGGTCCGGAAAGAGCACGGGCGTGGCGTGTCTCGTGAAATGCAGCCCATCGCTGCTCTCGGCGAGACCGAGGCGCGATGTGTGGAAGCCGATCTCCGCCTTGCCGCTCGCGTCCTCCGCACGGTACAGCACATAGACTTTCCCATGCCTCACGACCGCGGCGGGGTTGAAGGTCGCGTACTCCTCCCAGCGGACGGTGCTGTCGTTCGTCGGCGACCGGAACTCGGACGTCGACCGCGGCGTGATGATCGGATTCACACTCGGCTTCACGAACGGCCCGATCATCCAGTCGCGTGTCTGCGCGCCGAGCTGACTCGCGACTGCCGTCATTCCGAGCGCAGCGAGGAATCTGCAGTTTCTTGGACCGGCATAACTGCAGATCCCTCGCGTTGCTCGGGATGACGTGCTTGAAATGCGTCGCATCACGCTGGCATAGTGGGAGAATGTCGATGACATCGCAATCTCTGCACGTGCTCGTCGTCGCGGCGTTGGCGGCGCGCGCACTCGGCGCACAGTCGTTGGCGATGGACAGCTCGCAGGCGTGGAAGCATGGTGCCGTCTGCTACGAGATCTTCGTGCGCTCCTTCTACGACAGCGACGGCGACGGTATCGGCGATTTCAACGGTCTCACGCAGAAGCTCGACTACGTGAAGGACCTCGGCGTGAAATGCGTCTGGCTCATGCCGATCATGGCCTCGCCCAGCTATCACGGATACGACGCGACCGATTATTACCGCGTCGAGCCCGATTACGGCACCAACGCCGACTTCAAGCGGTTGGTCGCCGCGGCGCACGCGCGTGGGTTGCGCGTCTTCATCGACATGGTCCTGAACCACGCGTCCAGCGAGCACCCGTACTTTCTCGAGGCGACGCGTGACACAGCATCACCCCACCGCAGCTGGTTTCGTTTCTCGAAGACGAAGCCCGACGTAAAAGGGCCCTGGGGACAGGAGGTCTGGCACAAATCGCCGGTCCGCGACGAGTACTACTACGGCATCTTCTGGAGCGGCATGCCGGATCTGAATTACGAAACGCCGGCAGTACGCGAGGAAGCGAACAAGGTCGCGCGCTTCTGGATCGATCAGATGGGTGTCGACGGTTTTCGGCTCGACGCGGTGCCGTACCTGGTCGAAGAAGGCAACGCGCTCGCCGGAACCCGCCGCACGCACGACGTGCTGCGCGCTTACGCCGCGGCGCTCAAGCGTATGGCGCCCGGCGTATTCACGGTGGGCGAGGTATGGGACAGCGTAGGCGCGATGCTTCCGTATTACCCCGACCAGCTCGACGCGTACTTCGCCTTCGAGCTTTCCGACGCGATCATGAACGCCGTGCGGTCGGGATCGGGAACGCACGTGCTCGACGGCTACATGCGTCTTCAGCGTACGCACCCGCCGACGCGTTGGTCGCCGTTCCTACGAAATCACGACCAGACGCGCACGATGACGGAGCTGCGCGGCGACACTGACAAGGCCAAGCTGGCGGCCACACTCCTGTTGACGCTCCCCGGACTTCCCTTCGTCTACTACGGCGAAGAGATCGGCATGACCGGCGACAAACCGGACGAGCGTCTCCGCACGCCGATGCACTGGACGCGCGCGAATCATGCGGGATTCACCCGCGGCACGCCGTGGGAGGCGCTCCAGCCGGACTCGATGACGGCGAACGTCGCGGCGCAGACGGCGGACACCGCCTCCCTGCTGAACCACTATCGCAGACTGATTCGTCTGCGCGCGCAGAACTCGGCGATCGCCAGCGGCGAGCTCGTTCCGCTGGCCGCGCACGACACGAGCGTGGTTGCATACCTGCGGCGCGATACGCGACGCGCCGTGCTCGTGGTTGCCAACCTTGGCGCGTCGGCAGTGTCGAATCTCGGCCTCACGTCCGACGACGCCGCGGCTCAGCGAATCATCGCACGCGTCGCGCTACCGCCGATCGCGCCCAGGCGCGCGTACATCCTACCCCTTCGGCCGTAGCAGCGCCTGGAACGCCGCGTCGTCGCGCAGCGCGCGGAACGCGTGCTCGGCATGCAACGACGCGTCGAAGGTCAGGCCCTCGCGGAACGCATCGCGCAGCCGCGACACGGCAGTCTCGCGCTCACCCAGCTCGGCGGCTATCCGCGCGCGCCACAGCGTCTGCGCGCCGAGCAGATACTTGTCGTTCATTGCCTCCAGGGCCGCATCGACGCGACGCGCTTCGACGGTGTCGCGCTGCGCGGCCGCAACGACGCCGCGCCAGCCGAGCAGGTTCAAATCGCTACCGGTTTTCGCTGCCAGTGCCGCGACGACCGAGCGCGCTTCGGCGAGCTGCGCCGGCGTACCGGCGACGTACAACGCGCGCGCCAGACCCGCGCGCGCAGCGGCGCCGTGCGCGCGCTGCCAGGCGATGGCTTTGTCCGTGAAAAACGGCGCGTCGGCCGCGTGGCCGTGGGTGCTCAGCTCCTGCGCGACGGATACGAGCACGTCACCAGCGCTCGAGCCGTACGGCGTCGGGCCGAGACCCAGGATCGCCTCTGACTTCGCCCGCAGCTCCGGGATTCGTCCGCGTGCCGCGAGGCCGCGCAGCTCCCCGACCGCGAGGATCAGCTGCCCGGGAAACTGCTTCTGGCCGCGCTCGGATGCCTCGATCTCGCCCTGGAAATCGCCGGACGCATGATGCGCGTCGGTCGCGGTCTCCCAGTAGAGCGTCCACTCGCGCATCCAGCTCCGCGACGGATCCACGCGACGCAGGACGTCGAGTGCCTCCGCCGGCCGATTGTTGCGCATGGCGTCGAACGCGACGACGTAAGCGAACATGTCGGAACCGGGCGCGAGCTTCGCCTTGAGACGCGTGTATTGCAGCGCGTCCGCCAGCTTTCCGGAGCATGAGGACTTGATCCAATCGACCATGTAGCGGTCCATCGTCGCGAGGCGGTCGCGCTGTCGGTTGATCGCGTCGGCGATGGAGTCCGCCGTGGCGCAGCGACCCACCTCCCAGTACGCGACACCCGCCCAGAGCGCGGGCATCGTGAACGACGGATAATGCTCCGTGACGGCGAGAAAGTGCGGAATCGCCTCGACGCCGCGGCCGTGCACGAAGAGCTCCAGCCCCTGGCTGTACTCCTGGTAGGCCTCGTACGTCGGCGGCTGACTCGACACCGAGGCGAACGACCCGAATTTGGGATTCGCGAGCGTGGCGAGCGCGCCCATCACCTGCTTCTGCAGCTCGACGATGCCGCGCGCGGGATCGTTCGCGGGTACCGCGACCATCGGCAGCGCGCGGATGATGCGGCCGTCCTCGGGCGCGATGACCCGTGCCTGAAAACGAATCGAGTCGCCCATGCGATAGTAGCTGCCGCCCACCACTGTGCCCGCGCCGGACGACATGGCGAGTGACCGCGCGAGATCGATCGCGCGCACCTCTGTCCTTGGTCCGTCGCTCGGTGGCCGAGGAGCCGAGGCCGGTGACAACACCTCGACCAGCCCTGTCTGCGCGAGTCCCTGTGTCAGCCAGTCGGCGGCCATGTGGCCAAGCGGATCGAGTGTCGAGTCGCCCGTCTCGTTTTGCAGCGGCGCGACGAGGACGCGGTTGGCGTTGAGGTCCGCGGCCGATCGCATCCGCAGCATCGCGACGGCGGCGAGGATGATCGCGAGTGTCAGCGCGGACGCGACCGCGATCCGACTCACGCGTCGCCTCGGCGTCGCGAGCCACGGCAGCGTCTTGTGTGACACGCCGGAGCGCAGCGCCGTGAGTTGCGCGAGAAGCTCCGCGGCGCTCTGCGGCCGCCGCTCCGGGTCCTTCTCGAGACAGCGCATGACGAGCGCCGCGAGCGCGGCCGGGGTATCGACGCTGAGCTGGAGCAGCGGCGTCGGCGTCGAGGCGAGGTGTCCCGCGATCACTGCCTGCGGCGTCGTGCCGAGGAAGGGCGGCCGGCCAGCGAGCATCTCATAGGCGAGGACGCCCACCGCGTAGATGTCGGCGCGGTGGTCCGCACCCGGATCGCCGGCCGCCTGCTCGGGAGCCATATACGCCGGGGTTCCCACCGACACACCGACCGCGGTCAGCGTGTTCGCGCCACGGCTTTCCGCCAGACTCAACGCCTTCGCGATGCCGAAGTCGGTGACCAGCGCATGCTGATGCGCCAGCAACACGTTGTCCGGCTTGATGTCCCGATGCACGATGCCCTGTGCGTGGGCGTACTCGAGCGCTTCGACGACGTCGGTCAGGATCTGCAGCGTCTGTGCGACGTCCAGCGTGCTCTCGCGCTTCAGGCGCGCGCGAAGCGACTCGCCTTCCACGAAGGGCATCGTGTAGTAGAGCACGTCACCGGTGGAGCCCGCGGCGTGCACCGGAACGATGTGGGGGTGCTGCAAGCGCGCCGCAACGCTCACCTCTCTCCGGAAGCGCTCCGCGCTGACCTCGGCCGCAAGCTCGGGGGGCAGCGTCTTGATCACGACACTGCGATCCAGCGTGCGGTCGCGCGCCACGAACACGCGCGACATACCGCCTCCCGTCAGCTCGCGCTCCAGTGTGTAGCTGTCGCCGAGCGCCGTCTTCAGGAGGTCGCGCACGTCCGCCATGCGTCTACACTAGGGTCGGTGCAAACGCACGCAAGCGCGCGGCGCGCGCGTCAGTCGACGCGCAGCGCTACGTTCGGATCGACGCGGGCCGCGCGTCGCGCGGGAACCCAGCTCGCCGCGATCGCGACGAGAACGAGCACGCCGGCGACGAACGCGTAGATCGCGGGATCGCGCGGCGACACGTCGAAGAGCAACGGTTTCACCCATTTGCCCGCGAAGATCGATGCGGCGATGCCGATCACCACTCCTATCGCGACCACGCGCAGACCGTCGCTCACCACGAGGCGCGCGACGTCCATTGCCTGAGCGCCGAGCGCGCGCCGCACGCCCAGCTCGTGTGTCCGCTGCGTCACGTTGTAGGCGATCACGCTGTACAGGCCGATGGCCGCGAGGACGAGCGCGAGACCGCCGAACGCGGCGAACATCGTCGCGCCAAGGTTCCACGACCGTTTCTGCGACCCGACGATCTCGCTGAACGGCATCACCGTCACGTACGAGGCGCCGGGCATCTCGCGCTGCAGCTGGCGTCGCACCGCCTCCTTGAGGTTCGCGGCATTGCCTCGCGCGCGCACGAGCAGCCCGCCCTCCGCAGGACGCATCTGCCTGATGGGCACGTAATAGTAGTAGCCCGAGTCGGCGGCGAGGCTTTGCTCCTTGATGTTCTCCGCAATCCCCACGACATACGTGCACTGCAGCTTCGTCGGATCCGGAGCATCCCGGCCGCCGAGCCCGCCGTTGATCTTGATGCACTGGCCGATCGGATCCTTTCCCGGCCAGAGCACCTTCCCCATGGCATCGCTGACGACAACGACCGACGGAGATTTTTCCGTGTCCTGTTCCTCGATGCCGCGCCCGCGAAGGATCCGCGTCCCCATCGTCTCGAAGTACTCGGGCGTCACTCCGTTGAGGTCGAAGCTGCCCAGCCGGCTCACGGTGTCGATCCCCTCGACGAACAGTCCGAAGCTCCACGTACTCCAGAACGGCACCGCCATCTGGCGACTTGCCGTTTGCACGCCGGTCACCTTTTTGGCGGCGCGCAGCAGCCGCTCGCGCAGATCGATCATTCCGGCGGTGTCCAGCTTGACCCCGCGCATGTTCAGGTTCACGAGCATCACCGGATCGACGTCGTAGCCCAGGCGCACCGCCTGCACGTTCCGCAGGCTCCGCACGAACAGGCCGGCGCCCACGAGCAGCACGACCGACAATGCGCCCTGAAGCACGAGGAGGACGACGCGCGTGCGCGAGCGGGCGTACGTCCCCTCGCGCATTCCTGCCTTCAGGTCGGAGTTGAGATCGGCGCGCGTCGCCTGAAGGACAGGCGCGAGGCCGGTGAGCAGCCCCACCACCACGGCGACCATCGCGGCGAAGATGACGGTGCGCGGATCGCGCAGCCCACCGGCCGCCTCGCTCTGTTCGAGCAATCCGGCACGGAGCGCCGCGCCGCCCCAGTGCGCGATGACGATGCCCACGACGCCGCCCAGCACGGCGAGCAGGACGCTCTCGGTGAGCAGTTGCGACACGAGCCTCGCGCGCGTCACGCCGAGCGCGACGCGCACGGCGATCTCGCGCTTGCGGCGCAGAGCGCGGGCGAGGAGAAGGTTTGCCACGTTCGCGCACGCGATGAGCAGGACGAGGACCGCCACGCCGGAAACCAACGTCGCCACCTTCGCCACCGCCGACTTGTTCGGGCCGCGCTCCGAGAAAAATGAGCCGACCTCGGCGCGCGGCTTCATGATGTCGTTCGACGGCGTGCGCGGCTGCTCGATTCGCTGCGCGTCGAGGCTCTTGAGGAGCGCCTGTGTGAGATCGGCGTTCGCCTGCGCCACGGACACATTCGGCTTTCGCCGCACGATCGCGTTCATCCATCCCCAGCCATACGTCTGCCACCAGGGCACGCTGGTGCCGCGAGGCTGGAAACCCGTTCCGGAGGCATAGCTCGTGATCGGGATGAAGGCGGCCGGCGGGCGGTCCGACGAGAGGCCCACGAAGCCGCGCGGCGCTACGCCGATCACCGTATACAGCGTCGGTCCGATCTGGATCCGCGTACCGAGCACGTCGCGGCGGCCGCCGTACTGTGTTTGCCACATCGCGTAGCTCAGGACGGCCACGGGAGTGCCCGCGGGCGGCTCGTCTTCGGCGGCCGTGAAGTACCGCCCCATGACGGGCGGCACGTCGAAGAACCCGAAGAAGTTCGCGCTGACGCAGGCAATGTGCATCTCGCGCGCGGCGTCGCCCACACCGACCGCGAGGTCGCGCCACGTGTAGCCCGCGATCGCCGTGAAGGACGTCGTCCAGCGCTCGATGTCCTTGTAGCGTGCGTACTGATTCAACCCTCGCGCGTTTTCCTTGCCGCGGAAGGTCTGGTAGACGTACGGGCGATGGACGGTCGCGGGGTCCTTCATCATCGGCGGGGGCCGGAAGAGCAGCCGGTCCACGATGCCGAACATCGCAGCGTTGGCACCTATGCCGAGACCGATCGTCGTGATGACCGCCAGCGCGAAGCCCGGCCTATTGCGCAGGCCGCGGATGGCGTAGATGGTGTCCTGCTTCAGGCTCTCGAGGGTCATGAAGGTCTGACAGTTGGACGACCCCGATGGTTCGCTGCTAACCTACACCATGCGCAAGGTCGTACTCACCGGCCACTCTCGCGGGCTCGGCGCCGCACTCGCGCGACAGCTCGCGTCGCATGATATCGAAGTGCTGGGGATCTCGAGCGCACAGGTGGACCTCGCGGACGCCACGGCGCTCACACGCTGGATCGCCGGAGGGGAGCTTGGTCGTTTCCTCGCCGGTTCGGAGTCCGTGGGACTCATCAACAACGCGGGGATGCTCCAGCCCATCGGCCCACTCGACACGCAGAACGTCGACGTTGTGCTCCGCGCGGTGACCTTGAACGTGGGCGCGGCACTCGCGCTGTCCGCCGCGTTCGTGCGGGCGACGGCGCGCCGCCGCGACCGGCGCATCATGCACGTCTCGAGCGGCGCCGGGCGCAAGGCGTACGCGGGGTGGGACGTCTATTGCGCGACGAAGGCCGCGCTCGATCACCACGCGCGCTGCGTGGCGCTCGAGCATACGCCGGGGCTGCTGATCGCGAGCGTCGCACCCGGCGTCATCGACACCGACATGCAGGCAGAGATCCGCGCGTCAACCGCCGCGCGCTTTCCGCAGCGAGAGCGTTTCGTGGGCTTTCACGAGCGCGGCGAGCTGCCGCGACCGGACGACGTCGCGACCCGCCTGGTCGAGTTTTTCCTCGGCGACGAGTTCGGGCGAGAGCCTGTCGCGGACGTGAGTCTGCGATCAGCGCAGGCGGGCTGAGGGCCGAGGGCTGAGTGCAGAGGGCTGAGGGTCGAGTACAGACGGCTCAGCCCTCAGCCCTCGGCCCTCATTCGGCCCGGAGCGCCTCCGCCGGATCGACCCGCGACGCCCGGCGCGCAGGAATCCAGCTCGAAAGAACGGCGATCGCGACCACAGTGAACGTCGCCGCGATCAACGTCACGGGATCGCTCGGCGCTACGCCGTACAGAAACGAGCGCAGGAAACGCGCGACGAGTGTGAACAGCAGAAGGCCAGCCCCGACGCCGAACACCGTCAGCAGCACGCCCTGCTTCGTCATCATGGCCGTGACCTCGCGCGGCTGTGCCCCGAGCGCGATCCGGACGCCCAGCTCCCGCGTCCGCAGCGTCACCACATACGCCATCACCCCGTACAGGCCGATCGCGCCGAGGAGCAGCGTCACGACCGCAGCCGCGCCGAAAATGACGATCATGAAGGACAGCTGCGCGACGGAGCCGCTCACGACGGTCTCCATGGTGCGGATGTCGAACGTCGGCAGCGTCGGATCGAGCTCGCGTACCGCGCGCTGCACACGGGGAATGATCGACCGTGGATCGTGGCCTGTTCGCACGACGAGGGCGAGCGTCCGCTGCAGCTGGTTGAAGATCGTGTCGTTCGTCAGCGATTCGGCGAAGTACGCGATCCTCGGTGGCAGCGCCGCGAGCGCGGTGTCGCGCGTATTGCCGACGACACCGACCACGGTGTACAGCGGGCCGCCCGGCAGCTCACGGAATCGCTTGCCGATCGCCGTCTGGCCGGTGGAGTCCTTCCAGAACTGCAGCGCCGTCGACTGACTGATGATGGCTTCCCGGCCGTTCGCGACGTCCAGACGCTCGAACGTGCGACCCGCAATCAGTGGGATGCCCATCGTCCTGAAGTAGTTGCCGTCCGTCGTCGTGAAGAGCGCGAGGGGAGGAATCTTGGTCGCGTATTCCGTGTCGTTCTCCGGGAAGACCGGGTTCTGATTCATGCCGTTCGACTCGAGGGGCAGGCGCGAGGAGATGCCGACGCTCTGAACTCCAGGCAGCGCGGCCACGCGATCGATGGCCTGCGTCCAGAAGCGCACGAGGAGCGTGTCGTTCGCATAGCGCGTGCGGGGCGGCGACACCCAGAACGTCACGACGTTTTTCGGATTGAATCCGGGGCGCACGGCGTTCAGGCGCTGGAAGGTGCGGAGGAGCAACCCCGAGCCTGCCAGCACCACCAAAGCGAGCGCGATCTGCACGGCGACCATCGCACCGCGAATGCGATGCTGCGCCTTGCTCGCGGTACCGCTGCGTCCACCTTCGCGGAGCGCGTTCGAAAGATGGACGCGTCCGATGCGGAGCGCCGGGAACAGGCTGCACACCACGGCGACGAGCGCGGCAATCAGGACCGCGAATGCGACGGTGTTCAGGTCGATGCGCACTTCCGCCAGCCGCGGGATCTGCGCGGGGCCCGCCGCCACGAGCGTCCGAACCGCGGCCCAGGCGACGCCAAGGGCAGCGACGCCAGCGATCGCTGTCATTACCGCCGACTCGGACAGGAAATGCAGCATGACGCGCGCGCGCCCAGCGCCGAGCGCCTCGCGGACCGCGAGCTCGCGCTGGCGCCCGTCGGCGCGCACGAGAATGAGGTTCGTGACGTTGGCGCACGCGACGAGAAGCACGAGGAAGGCGGCCGCCGCGGCCATCCACAGGGTTTTCGCGATGCCACCGGTCACGTCCTCCTTCAAAGGAATGAGGACCGGAACCGGCTTCGCCTGATCCAGCAGCATCTGCGTCGTCACGCCGGGGGCGAAGTCCGGGTAGAGCTCGAGGATGCGCGGAAGGACAGCGGCGAAGTCGCGCTGCGCGTCGGCCGCGGTGACGCCGGGCTTGAGACGCGCGATCGCGTTGTAGTTGAATCCGCCGGGAAACTTGTTGTTCGGATCGAGACCCAGCGGGAGCCACAGCTGTGTGCCCGCCTCCGGGAAGCGAAAGCGCGCGGGCATCACGCCGACGATCTCGCGCGTCCGGCCGTTCACGTCCAGCGTCTTGCCGATGATCTGCGGGTCTGATCCGAAGCGTGAGCGCCAGAGACCCTCGCTGATCAGCAGGACGGCGCCCACGTCCCGGCCGCCAGCGCCCACGCGTGGCGCGTTCGGAAGATCTTCCTCGGCGGTGATGTTGCGTCCGAGAAGCGGCGGCACCTGCAGCACGGGAATGAGGGTCGACGTGATCCAGCCGACCGGCAGGCGCTGCGGCTCGGATTTACCTCCCGGCTCGGCAACGTTGACCGACCCTTCCTGATACAGCCCGATCCCCTCGATGGTGTGCGCCAGCCGCTGGAACGTGTAGTACGTCGTCTGCGTCTGCTGCGCGTGCGTCATGTTGATGGGTGGGAGGTCGAACCACGCGCCGACGAGACGGTCCGGATTACCATATGGCAGTGGCCGCAGCAGAACGCCATTCACGACCGCGAAGATCGCAATCGACGCCGCGAGGCCGATCACCAGCGTCAAAGCGGCAGTCAGCGTGAACGCCGGGGTGCGCCGAAGGGAACGTGAGGCGTGACGGACGAGCGTTGCGGTGGACATGGGTATTCGGGGCCGGGTGGGCGGGTGGGACGGGGGCGATCCGCGACGTGGGTCCGTACGCCCGGCTCACCCGAGGGGTTTCGCGAAAACGGCGTTGCGTTCCGTGAGGCCGCGAAGCGATGTTAGGCGCGCGGCCTGGGCCGTTCGGTCCACCCGCCCATCGAGAGGAGCCCAGCGATGCGACGCGTCTTTCATTGTCCGCAATGCCGCCGCCCCCTTCGCGGCATTCCATCGTCCGCCACGCGTCTGGACATGTCGTGCGACGCCTGCGGATACGGCTTCCGCGTCGTCGGTGGACGCATCGTCGGTGACGCGCTGGTCCATTCGCGCCGGATCGTGGCGCCGGCCAGCAACACGACCTGGGCGATCATGGCCGCCCTGCTGACGACCGCCCTCATCGCGTTCGTCATGGGCTATCTCGAGAAGCCGGTGTCGAACGCCCTCTTTGCCGCGATCGTGGGTGGCATCCTCGCGGGACTGTCCACGAAGTGGCAGAGGGGGACGCAAGTGCCGGTGCGCTACCTCACCGCCGAGCGTCGCGCGGCGTTCGCGACCACGCGGCAGCTGGAGGACGCGCGTGACAAGCTGATGCAGTCGCGCAATGGGCACTCGCTCGCGCGTCGCAAGAAGCTGGACCTGCGCACCCGGCTCGTGGCGCTGCGCCGCAAGATGCGCGCGCTGGCACTGCCCGCCTATGCGCCGCGCATCGCCAGCATCGACTCGGCGCTCGTGATGCTCGACCGGCAGATCGACATGGATCGCCGGTTATGTGCGGGCTATGACCGCAGCATCGGCATGATCGAGGTCGAGCTCGAGGCCGGCGCCGCCGTCGATCAGATGGACGCGAACATCTCCGAAGCGATCGAGGAGTCCATGCGCGAGCTGCGCGAGCTCGAGGATTCCCAGGCGGAGCTCGAGCGGCAGCTGTCGGCGAACATCGAGGTCGAGGAGCTGCTCAAGCGCGCGGGCTGAGGGCGAGGGGCGAGGGCTGAGATTTGAGGGCTGAGGGCTGAGGGCTACGCTGCCGCGGCCGGCACTGGTCCGGCCGGTACCAGTTCTTTCCGCGCGAGATCTACTCTGACGTTCAGCCCCTCGAGGCCGTGTGCGCCCAGCAGCGTCAGGTCTCCCTGTCGGGCAAAGACGACCGCGGCGGCAGCAGAACGGCCCGCAGCGTAGACGAACGCGAAGCCCACGTCGCGCTCGAGGACGCGCCCATCGGCTGTCTCGAATCGGTCGCGTCGAACGGGCGCGACGCCCAGAGCGTCGAGGACGTCGGCTGGAATCCAATTGTACTTGCTGCCCGTATCGACCATCACATCATCGATTGTGACGCGTCGGTCGGGCGCCGCGAAACTCGCAACGCCGATCGAAGTTCGGAAAATCCCCATCTCGTTCACACGACTCGTCTCGCGTCAGGCGCAGGCATCATTCTGCGTCGATCCGTGCTGAATCGCTAGCTCAGCCCCCAGCCCTCGGCCCTCGGCCCTCGGCCCTCAGCACTGTTAGCCTATAAGACATGTTTGCAGCACTCGCGCTTCTGTCCGCGCCGACGGATTCCCTGATGGCGCCGGGCGTGTCGCAGGAGCTCGCGCGGTATCGCGCCGCCCACGTCCGCGACGTGCGCTACGACCTCACGCTCGACCTCAGGAATCGTGACACGGCGCGCGGCACCGTCCGCATCAGCTTCACGCGCCTGAATGGCGGCGACGCGTACCTCGACTTTCGCGGCCACTACTTCGACAGCGTGATCGTGAACGACGTGCCGATGCCCGCGGTCGAGTACAACCGCAGCCATATGCGCTTCGAGAGTCAGTCGCTGCGCGAGGGCCGCAATGCCATATACGTACGGTTCGCGTCGCCGATCGCGCCCGCGGGCGCCAGTGTCATCCGCTTCACCGACGACACCGACACGCGCGATTACCTGTACACGCTGCTGGTCCCGTCGGACGCAAACCTCCTCTTCCCCTGCTTCGACCAGCCCGACCTCAAGGCGGTGTTCGCGTTCACCGCGAAGGTCCCGCCGGACTGGACGGTGCTGTCGAACTCGCGCGAGCGGCTGGAGGCAATCGGCGCGGCGCCGAGTCGCATTCGGACGTTCGTCTTCAACGACACGAAGCCGATCTCGACCTATCTCTTCGCGTTCGCCGCCGGTCCGTGGGCGCAGCGGTATGCGACGCCCCCCGCGACACCGGCGATGCAAAATGCGGTGGAAGCGATGCGACTGTGGGCGCGTCAATCGCGCGCCCGTGAGGCCGAGACGGACACCCTCGTCGCGCTCAACCGCCGGGCGATGCACTGGCTCATCAGCTACTTCGACGTCCCGTATCCGTTCGAGAAGCTCGACTTCCTCCTCGCGCCGGCGTTCCCCTTCGGCGGCATGGAGCACCCGGGTGCGATCTTCTACAACGAGGAGTCGTTCATCTTTCGCGAGCCGCCGACACTCGTTCAGAGGCTCGGCAGACAGGCGACCGTGAATCACGAGGTCGCGCACCAGTGGTTCGGCGACTTCACCACGATGCGCTGGTTCGACGACCTCTGGATGAAGGAGGGCTTCGCGACGTACATGGCGGCGAAGATGCAGGCCGCGATGGGCGACTCGACCGCCTGGATGTCGTTCTACCTCCGCAACAAGCCCAGCGCGTACGACGTCGACGCCAGCGCGGGCACGACGCCCGTGTGGCAGCAGCTCGCCAACCTCGATCAGGCCAAGAGCAACTACGGCGCGATCGTGTACAACAAGGCGCCCGGCGTTCTCAAGCAGCTGAACCACCTCGTCGGGGAGACAGCGTTCCGGTCGGGCGTGCGCGCTTTTCTTCGCTCGCACGCTTACGGCAATGGCACCTGGCAGGAGCTGCTCGACGCGGTCGGCACGGCAGCCGGACGCGACCTGCGTGCATGGGGACGCGCGTACTTCGTGCGTCCCGGTATGCCGATCGTCGAACAACAGCTTGCGATCGGCTCCAACGGGCGCATCGCGAGGCTCGCGCTCGTGCAGCATCCGGCGCAGCCGCTGTCCGGCAGAGGCGCATGGCCGATGAAGGTCGATGTGCGCATCCAGTACGACGGTACGTCGCCGGTGATGCTGCCGGTCGAGATGCGCGCCGAGACCACACTCGTCGCGGGCGCGGTCGGACTCCCCGCGCCGAACTTCGTGTATGCCAACGCGAACGACTACGGCTATGGGCTCTTCATGCTCGACGACCGGAGCCGCGACTGGCTGCTCGCGCACGGCGTCGCGGTCCGCGATCCGTTGCTGCGCGCCATGCTCTGGGGGTCGCTCTGGGATCTCGTACGCGACGCGCGGCTCGACCCCCGTCGCTACGTACGTGCCGCGCTCGACGCGCTGCCGGCCGAACGCGACGAGCAGATCGCCTCGCGTCTCGTCGCGCGCGTGGGACGCGCGCTCGAGACGTACTTCTCGGACCGGCTGTTGCAAGCACAGGCCGAATCCCTGTTTCTTCGGCAGGCGGTCGACAACACGCTTTCGTACGGGCTGCGCAAGAGCTATTTCGACGCCTATGTCGGCGTGTCGCGCACTCCCGCCGCGCTGACGCACATCGACGCGTGGCTGGACAGCGCATTCGCGGCGGGCCTGCCTCTCCGCCAGCCGACGCGCTGGTCCATCGTGACGCATCTCGTGTCGCTCGGCGCTCCGCATTACAGCGAGCGTCTCTCTGCGGAAATCGAGCGTGATACAACGACCGGCGGCCGGCGCCGCGGATTCATCGCCCGCGCCGCGATCCCGCGCCCGGAACTGAAACGCGCATACTTCGATAGCTATTTCCGCGACTCCACGCTGAACGAGGATTGGGTCACCGCGAGCCTCGGTGCCTTCAACGCCCAGGACCAGGACGCGCTCACGCTGTCCTATCTGCGCCCGGCGCTGGATTCACTCCCGTGGATTCAGCGAAACCGCCGCATCTTCTTTCTCGGCAGCTGGCTCACTGCGTTCATCGGCGGCCAGCGAACCGCGCCGGCACTTGCCGTCGTCGACGCGTATCTCGCCGAACACCCCGATCTCGCGCGCGACCTGCGGCAGAAGGTGCTTCAGGCGCGGGACGATCTCGAGCGCACGGTCCGCATCCGTGCGACGTTCGAGAAATGATGCCGAGATAGGAAGAAGGATGCTGGGATGGCGTGGATAACTGCGACAAGAACCGGTGTTCACAGTTATCGCCGCACCAGAGCATCACTGCTTCGGTTCCATCCGATAGAACTTTGGTTCCGGACGAAAATGGAGGAGCAAGCCCACATCGAGGTGTGTGGACTTGAGGTAGCTGTGCACCTGACGTGTGGCGGCTGGATGGAGATGGTAGGTCGATTTGATTTCGACGATGCATTTGTCGTCGACGATCATGTCGACCTTTTGCGTGCCGAGGTCATCGCCCTTGTAGAAAACGTGAACGTAGACCTCACGAGCAACCTTGTGTCCTCGCCTCCGCAGCTCCCGCGTGAGTGCCTCGACGTAGATGCGCTCGAGGAATCCGAATCCGAGCGTGTTGTAGACCTCGAAGAATGCCGAAATGATCGCATAGGTGAGCTCTTCATACAGGAGTCCCGACTTGGCCATCGCCAAGCATGGGCGGTATTCCTCGAGGTGCGTGATCATTTCAACGCATGAAGAGCCAATTAGCCGTTATCCACGCCATCCCAGCATCTTTTCCCATCTTTTCCCTGACAGTAATCGACACCACATTCCGCGCATGCGACTCAGATACATGATGATCGCTCTCGCGATCGCCATCCCGGCCGACGCGCAGCAACGCGATCTCGTCCCCATCGCCGACAGCGTCTTCGCCCGATGGAGCTCGACGCACACGCCCGGTTGCGCCGTCGGCGTCGCGCGCGGAGGAGAGACCATCCTCACCCGCGGCTACGGCATGGCGGACCTCGAGACGGGCGCGCCGATCACCCCGGAGACGATCTTCGAATCGGGCTCCGTAGCAAAGCAGTTCACCGCGACGGCCGTCATGCTGCTGGCGATGGACGGTAAGCTTCGGCTCGATGACCCGGCCAGGAAATATCTCCCGGAGCTACCGGAGTACGACCGCCCTATCACGATCCGGCACCTGCTCACGCACACCAGCGGCCTGCGGGAGTGGAGCGCGCTGGTCGAAGCCGCCGGTTGGCCACGCGGAAGTCGCGCGCACACCCAGGCGGACCTCCTCGACGTCGTGTTTCGTCAGAAGGCGCTCAACTACCCGGTCGGCGACTACTACTCGTACACGAACTCCGGCTACGCGCTCGCGCAGACGCTCGTCGAACGGGTGAGCGGGAAGACGTTCCAGGCGTTCACGCAGGAGCGCATCTTCGGCCCCCTCGGCATGACGCACACGCGCTGGCGCGACGACTTCACGCGCCTCGTGCCGGGGCGCGCGCAGGCGTACAGCTACCGCGACGGCGAGTGGCGCCTCGAGATGCCCTTCGAGAGCGTCGTGGGGCCCGGCGGTCTGCTCACGACGGTCGGCGACTGGCTGACATGGAACGCCGCGCTTACGCGCAGTGCGCTCGCGCCCGGCCTGACCGATTCGCTCACGCGTCGCATGCGTCTCACGAGCGGCCGGTCGATCCAGTACGCGCTCGGCTTGTTCGTCGACGACTATCGCGGCGTGCCGGAGGTGCAGCACAGCGGCTCCACGGCCGGCTATTCGACCTTCCTCGCCCGCTACCCGGACCGCGACAACCTCTCCATCGCCGTGTTGTGCAACGCCTCCAACGCCACCCCCACGGCGTACGTGCATCGTCTCGCCGACCGCCTGATCACCGACTTCCCGCGCGCGTCGCTCGACACGTCGCGCGTCGAGAGCACGAGCTTCGCGCGACACTTCGGCCTGTATCGCAATGACCGCACGCACGCGGTCATGCAGGTCGACGCCGAGGATCTCGCGCGCCTGCGCGCGCTGCCGGGCGACTGGTACTGGGAGACGAATGACTCCCGCTGGCACTTCGATGCGGCGCCAAACGGATCGCCGGCGACGCTGCGCATCGCGCAGCCCGGTGGCGACACCGTACGGTACACGTTCGTCGGCGCATCGCAGTGGAAGCCGTCCAGTGCGGAGCTCAAGGCGTTCGAGGGCGCGTACCATAGCGACGAAGTCGGCGCGACATATCGTGTCAGGGTCGCGGGGGATTCGCTGACGATGTCGGTGCGCCCCGGGGCGGTGCGGACACTCACGCCAACCGTGCCGGACGCGTTCGTGTCTCGCGGTACGTCCGTCTGGTTCACACGCGACCGGCGCGGCGCCGTAACCGCGATGCACTTCGGCGAATCGCGTCTGTGGGATCTCGTCTTCACGAAGCTCCCCTGACCGTGACAATCCAACTCCGATGAGAATTCACAACGTCCTTCTCGGTCTGGCGCTGGCGGCGCAGACGGGCGCTGCGCAGGTCACTGGCCTCGCCGGCACCCTCGTCGTCATCAACAAGACACCCTCCACTGCGACGATCGTTGACGTCGCGAGCGGACGCACGGTCGCCACGCTCCCCACCGGCGCCGGCCCGCACGAGGTCGTCCTGTCCTCCGACGGACGTTGGGCTGTCGTCACGGATTATCAGGGCCAGCCCGGCAAGACGCTCACGGTGATCGACCTCGCGCAGCAGCGCGTCGCGCGAACGATCGACCTGGGGACGTACACGCGGCCACACGGGGTCGTGTTTCTGCCCGGCGATTCGCTCGTCGCGGTGACGTCGGAGACCACGGGCAACGTCATCCTCGTGAATCCGATCGTCGGCGAGGTGCGGACCGCCGTCGCCACACAGGGACAGGGCTCCCACATGGTCGGCGTCGTTCGCGACGCGTCGCGCGCGTACACCGGCAACATCGCGAGCAACACCGTCTCGGAGCTCGACCTGCGCACGGGCAAATTCATGCGCAGCTGGCCCGTTCCCAATCAGCCCGAGGCGATCAACGTCACCCCAGACGGCAGGGAGGTCTGGGTCGGCAGCAACGCGACCGGCAAGGTGAGCGTCATCGACGTCTCGTCGGGCACCGTGACAACGGCTGCCGAGGGCTTCGGCTGGCCGTATCGCGTGCTGTACTCCCCCGATAACAAGACCGTGCTCCTTCCGGATCTGCGCGGCGAGGCGCTTCGCTTCATCGATCGCGACACGAAGAAGGAGCTGGGACGCATCGCCCTGCCGGGCGGAGCGCCGCAGGGTATCACGATCTCGCCGGACGGGCGCTATGCGTTCCAGTCGCTCAGCAGCGAAGGGCGTGTCGCGGTCATCGACGTGGCGCAGCGTCGCATCGTGGGATACCTGGCCGCGGGTAACACCCCGGACGGCGTCGCGTACACACCGCGCAGCTTTCTCCAGCGCCCCATGACTGGTGCCGTCGCCAGGCCATCCGACGTCGCCAGCCTCGACGCGATTCTCGCGGCCCTTTACGAGTCCATCTCGGGCGCCGCGGGCCAGAAACGCGACTGGGATCGCTTCCGCGCGCTCTTCGCTCCGGGCGCGCGTCTCATCCCAACAGCGCGCCGTCCCACGGACTCCGCGCAGGTCATGCGCGTGATGTCACCTGACGACTACGCAGCGCAGGTGGGCCCGCAGCTGGAGACCGGCGGCTTCTACGAGCGCGAGATCGGCCGGCGCGTCGATCTGTTCGGCGGCATCGCCCAGGTCTTCAGCGCGTACGACAGCAAGCGATCGCCGACGGACGCCACGCCCTTCGCACGCGGCATCAACAGCATTCAGCTGCTGAATGACGGCAAGCGATGGTGGGTGGTGACGATACTCTGGGATTCGGAACGGGCGGACAATCGAATACCAGCGCTCTATTTGGCAAGACCGTAACAACAGACATAATAACGGACATAACAACGGACATAACGACGGACATAACGACGGACATAACAACGGACATTAGAGCGGACGTAACTACGGACATAACTACGGACATAACTACGGACATAACCGCGGTACGCAATTCACGCAGGCATGTCCGCCGTCATGTCCGCCGTCATGTCCGCCGTCACGTCCGCCGTCACGTCCGCCTTTAGTCAGCCCCTACAACTTCCCATACCGTTGCTTGTCCTCCCATCGCGATCAGCTCCCGCGCCCGGTCTGACGGCGACGGCTTGCACAGCGCCCATTGGAAGTGCGGCAGGTCCTTCATCTTCCATTCCCCGCCCCAGCGACAGCCCGCCGCACGGAAATGCTCGGCGACGTCCGTGAACCATTGCTCGGGTTTGTCCCAGCCCGCGGACTCCGAGATCACGTCAACCGCAAGACCATAGCCGTGCCAACTGTACAGATTCGAGCGCGCATTGGTAACGGTGCCGTGCGGCGGAATCTTGGTGCGCCCGCGCGAGTAATACTCCGCCTGCAGCGCCGGTGAGCGATACGACTCGTACACCATCGCGTCGAGATTCGCGTCACGGCACGCCGCGATCGCCGTCTCGACGGCGAGCCGAAAGCGCGGCGCGAGGACCGCGAGGTCGCGAACGACCTTGATCTTCGCCGACGTCGTCCCAGCGCTCATACGATCCCTCCGTCGGGGCGACCGGAAGTCCATTCGTGCGCGACGAACTCCGGCTCGGCGACCGCCGCCACCGTCACTGCCGGCGCACCGGCACCTCGCGCAGGCGTCGGCACCGCTGGGGGCGCGGTCACGATCGTAACGCTGGGCGCGCCGCTCGCGGACGATTTGCTCGCGGCGCGGCGATCCTTCGGCTGGCGGTCTTCGCTCCCCTCCTCGGGACTCTTTTCGTGCGGCTTCACGGTCGAGCGGATGACCATGATCTTGTTCAATGTGTCGAACCAGAACGGTGCGCCGAAGGAGATCGCGAACGCAGTGAGCAGCCACCCGAAGATCGAATGTCCCGCGTGCTGGAGGATCGCCCGCCACTCCCCCGCGCTCGGGAAGATTCCCGCGAGCTGAACGGGCCACGGCACGGGCAGACCCAGGCTGTCCAGACGTGCGTACGCCTGGCGAGCGGAGGCGGCAGACGCGGCTGCGGTCGAGTCCCTCGGTTCCCTGACGACGTTCGCGGCCATCGCGACGGCAGCGTCGCGCAGCGCGGGATCGCGATACAGCGCGTTCGCGATCCGCACGGCGTTGACGTCGAGCAGCACGGTGACGATCGCACCGATGGCAAAGAGCACGACCTGCGTGCGACGCTTGTACCACCCCGACACGCGGTCCATCGACGAATCGAACCAGGCCTCGATGTTCTGCCGTGCCCTGTCGAGATCGTTCCCCGCCGTGTCCGTCGCGGAAAGCAGCACACGCTGCACGAACGGATTCCCGATGTTGCCGACGTAACGGCGCACGGCGTCCAGCGTGAGCGCGTTGGCCTCCGGCCCCGACTGCAGCGCCGACCGCGCGTTGCGGCCGCGCGCGGCCATGTCGAGCAGCGCGAGCGCGAAGTTCCGCGACGGGATGTATGACGGCAGCTTGTTCTTGAAGATGCGCAGCGGCACGCGCGTCTTCGTGAACGGGATGCCGAAATCGCTCACGCGCGCCTGCTGATAGTCACCACGATACAGCGACCAGATCTGGGGATGCTCGTAGAACGCGGTGATCAGCTCCGTATCATGCTGCAGCAGCTCGCGGATGCCGCGCTCGAGCATTTTCGCTCGTACGCCGGTGACTCCTGCAATTCCCTCGCGAATGGCCGAGCAGATGAGACTCAGCAGGAGGAAAACCAGGATCAGGCCGATCGTGACGTCGAGGATGGGAGAGCCGAGCATCGTGGTGGACGGTGAAGGTGGGTGCCAGGTGCTAGGGGCTGGGTGCCAGGTGCTAGGTGCCAGGTGTTAGGTGCTAGGTGTCAGGTGCTAGAACGCGTAGGGGAGGATGTGTTTGCTCGTGCCGATCAGAATCGATCGCGGTCGGTCGAAGACATACGCCGCATGGAAGTCGCCCCATCCGAGGAATGCGCCCAGGCGGCGGCCGTTCTGCCATGGTTTCTGAAGCGGCTTCTCCACGGGCGCGAGCGCGTACAGTCCCGCGGACGCGTGGCGCGGACGCAGCATCCGCGCGAGCACGTTGCCCGCACCCCAGCGCGCGTTCCAGTGATACCATCGAACGCCGAGCTGGCCCGCCGTCACCGCCCGCGTCTCGGCCGACGCGCCGCCCTGTCGCGCGAGCGTCAGCTCCAGTGGCCGATACGACGCGATCATCTCGTAGCGACTCGGATCACCGTTCGAGGAGCGAAAGGGCGGTATCCATTGTCCGAGGTAGTTCAGTCCCACCTCGACGGCATTGAGCGAGGGCGCGCTCGGGCCGTACTTGATCTCGAAATGCCGGAACCGCTCCGCGACCCGCGCGCTCGTCAGCTCGCGCACGTGGCGGCCGAGCGAGTCGGTCGGCGTCAGGATGGAATCCACTGCAGGGCGCGGGAGGCGTGCGCTCAGCTCGGGTTGCAGTGAGCCATTGGCGATCAGCGGCAGCATGAGCACGGCATCGCGAAACCACGGCTGCGCCAGCAGCGCAGTGGTGCTGTCGCCCTCGGGGTTCCAGCGCGCGACGTCGGCGAACGACGCGCGCCTCCGCACGATGACCTCGGCCATCTGACGCGTGGTAATGCCGCCCGCGCCGCGCGCCCGCAAGAGCAGCGCGAGTGAGTCGAGCATGCGCGCCGACGTCGCGTCCGTCCTCGCGAACTCCACCCGCGTCGCTCCCGCCTGCAGCCGGGTGAGGATGTCCTCGATCGTGTAAACAGCGTCTTGCGCAGCGAGCGGAGACGCGACGAGGACAGCGAGCACGAACTGACGCATCACGCGTGACGCACGCTGACGTACGACGCACCACGCACGCTGACGCACAACGTACGACGCACGTCGACTCATGATAGGAGCCAGCCTCGTATCTGCTCCCCGTGCCGGCGTACGTATGCGCTCCAGTCGTGCGGGTTTGCCGGTGTGATCGCGGGTGGTCCGTCGTCACGCAGCGCGGCGTGCAGCACGGCGGAGAGCAGCGCCTCCTGCGGCTGGTCGCCCAGGAGCTTCTGCTCGTCCACGTAGCTCTCCTGTGCCGGGAGATTCATGTACGCCCATGCCGCGCGCGCACCGAAAAAATGTCCGCCGACAGGATCCAGGCTCCCGGTAATCGACACCGTTCTGCGCGCCGACGGAATCGCCTTTCCCGCCACGTTCGTCTCGAAGGGGCTCTCGAGCGTCGGCGCGCTCACCGAGTGCAGGCGGTCGCGGTTCGGGATCGCGACGTCGATGCCCTTCGCGACGGTGCTGATGAGCTGCACCGGGGACGCCATGTAGATCACGTTCTCGAGCTGTACGCCCCATCGTGCGGGCGACAGCCCTTGGCCGGCGTCCGTCGCCGCCTCCCACAGCGCCTCATAGGTGTGAAAGCATCCCAGGCTGTGCGCGATGATGCTCACCCGCTGGTTGCGCGGGGCCACAGCCGAGTCCTCGCCGTCGCGCACGATCTGCCGCAGCTGGTTGAGATACGTGTCGCGAATCGCCGTGCGCGCGTCGGCTGCGAGGATGGGCCAGAGTACGTCGCCGGCGAACTCCGCGATCGCGTTGCCGAGCTCCGGGGTCGTCGCGGACGCGCTCTTCGAGCGGATTGCGCCGATCAGCTGCTGGATGCCGACGCCCGCGCTCGTCTTCGCGGCAAACCAGTCATTGATCTCGTCGTAGTAGAGGAAATACACCGCGAAGCGCGTCGCGTCCGCGCCGAGGATCTGCTCGATCTGTGCGACCAGCGCGTTGTAGTCGCCGACGTTCGCGTTGCCGATGCCGTGCACGAACAGGATCGCGCGATCGCTGGGCCAGCGCTGTGACTGTACGCGAGGGGGCATCGGATGGTGGGAACGGGCAGGCCGGCGGCGACGTCGCGTGCCTGCTAATGTAGGTCCGTTTCCCGGGTCCGTAAGCCGCGTTCATGAGCAAACCATCATCCGCCGCCAGCCGATCCAGAGCGGCCGTCATCCCGAGCCCATTCGCTTCGCTCAGGGCATGCTGCGCGAGGGATCTGCAGTTCGCATAAGCCAACCTGCAGATCCCCCACGTGCATGGAGGCGACTATTTCGTGCAGACCACGACCGAACGATGGTCCGAGCGCCGCCTCTTCGAGGTCGTGCACGAGGTGGCCGTCGCGACTTCCTGCCGACGATACACGACGGACCCGGTGTTCGTGGAATAGACCGGGCGGTCCACGACGACCACCTCGCGACGCGAGCGGCGATGTCTCCCACTGCTGCCCACGACGACCGACCCAGGCAGGTTGATGTTGATGGCGGTCTGAGGCTCGGGCTCGGGCTCTTGCACGACGACGACAGGCTGTGGCGCGGGCTGCTGAACGACGACCACCTGCGGCGCCGGCGCCGGGGCAGGCGTCTGCGCGGGCATCACGATGACGGGCTGGGGTGCGGCGTCCTCGTAATCGTCATCCATGCGCCGCCGGCGACGCGGCCGTTCCTCGGCTGGCGACCCACCGCCCACGTGGAACGAGAGGCCGAACCGCAGCTCACTCTTGGAATCCGGCGCGCCCTTGGCCGTCGGCAGAACGTACTGGGACATCCGCCAGCGTGCTTCCGCGAAGACGTCGGCGTCCAGGCCGAGTGGGATCGTCGCGCCCGCGCCGTAGCTCCAGCCGTTGTGGACGACGTTCTGGCCGGCGCTGTCGCCTCCCATCAGGCCGATCCCCGAGAACAGATACGGCGCCAGCGTCCGGCTGAACACCGTTGCACCGCCGCCGAGTCCACCGAGGAAGAGCAGCGCGTCGGCGTCCGCGCTCCATGGCCGGTAGCCACCCGTACTCGGCGCTCCGGTCGCGTCGTTCGTCTTCGACGGATTGGAGATGGACATGTCCGCACTGCCCCGCAGCGCGAGACCGGTGGTGCCGCCGAACGTGAGCGCCATTCCGGCGAGGGGATTTTGCACTGCGCTCGGGACGTACGAGACGAACGGACTGACCGCCACCGAGGATTGCCCCATGGCAACCGTCATCGGCGCCAGGATGAGAAATGGGACCACCGCGGCGGTAGCGGACGAGAAACGACGTGGGCTCTGCTGCACAACGCCTCCAGGCTGAATGCCGAAAGACGAGGCATGCACGGCCACGGCCAGCGATGGCCAGATGCGTAAGTGCTTGTCCCAGAGCAGCTTCAACGCCCAAGCAACGTTGCGGCGAGTGTGCGCTGTGCTCACGTTGAGACACAGAAGTGTCTCCATTCGACTACCGCATCCGCCCTAGGAAAGCTCCTCGCGCTTCGTTCTCGGGGGCTGCAGTTGAGGAGCTCGACGCAGAGACGTACGTTCGCGCCCGTGCGAAAATCTCTCATTACGGCCGTGTGCGCGGCGTACGCCTGTGCGCACAGCTCGACGTCACCGCCGTCGATTCCCGCGCCGCCGCAGTGGACGCTCGTTTGGTCCGACGAGTTCGACGGACCCGCCGGGGCTCGCGTCGACAGCACGAAATGGCGGCACGACGTCGGCGACGGGTGCGCGCAGGGCATCTGCGGCTGGGGCAACAACGAGAAGGAGACGTATACCGCCTCCCCCACGAACGCGTCGCTCACCGGCGCAGGACAGCTCGCAATCGTCGCGCGGCCAGCGCCCGAGAGCATCGCCTGCTACTACGGCACCTGCCGCTACACTTCGGCCAAGATCACGACGCGCGGCATCATGTACGCGCAGCCTGGCCGCGTGGAGGCGCGCATCAGGATCCCCACCGGACAGGGTCTGTGGCCCGCCTTCTGGATGCTCGGCGAGGGACATCCGACGACGCCGTGGCCGGACTGCGGTGAGTTGGACATCATGGAGAACAAGGGAAGCCAGCCGCGCACGACGAGCGTCGCGGTACACGGGCCGGGCTACGCGGGTGGATCGTCGCTGAACCACGCGTTCCCGCTCAGCCAGGGCGAATTCCACCAGGACTTTCACACGTTCGCCGTCGAATGGGACTCGACCATCGTGCGATTCCTCTTGGATGGCGAGGCGCACTACATCGTGACGCGCGAGAGCATCGAGCGGTCCGGCCCGTCGGTGCTCAACCGCTCGTACTACCTCGTCCTGAATCTCGCGGTCGGGGGGTTCTTCGACGGCGATCCCGCCTCAGACGCCATCTTTCCGGCGACGATGCTCGTCGATTACGTGCGCGTGTATCGGCGCTAGCACGCGCACGCGTGCCCGTTTCACGGCGCTGTCAGCGCGGCCCAGCCCTGGCGCACGCTGGCGAAGCGCGGCGTCCAGGAGGTGGTCGACTTCAGCTTGCGATTCGAGATCCGCTGCGAGCGACCGAGCAGCTCGCCCATGGAGCCGAGCAGATATCGCATCCACGGCGGGAAGAATCTCGGCGGCGGCGCGCCGATCGCGCGCGCGAGCGACCCGTGAAATTCGCGCCGCGTGACCGGTTCGTCGTCGGCCACGTTGTAGATCCCGGCAGGCGCCGTGAGCGCCGCCGCGACAGCGCTGGCAGCATCGTCGTGCGAAACGGATGAGACGTATGCGTCAGGGCTTCCCAACGCCGCCGCTCTCCCCTTTCGCGCCCAGCGGAGGGTCTCCTGCGTGAACTCGCTGTCCGGTCCGTAGAAAAAGGCAAAGCGCAGGACGACGCCGGTGCCGCCCGCGCGCGTGAAGCGCTCGACAGCGTGCTCGGCGTCCAGGACAGCGCGGTTGTAACGCACGGGTTTGACCGCCGCGCTCTCGTCGAGCCAACGATCGCCGCCGTCGGCGTAGATCGGCGCGAAGGATTCCTGGATGATGATCGGCACCTTCGCGGCGATGGCCGCGTCCACGATGTGTCCGGACACGACGTGGCGGATGCGGCTGTTCTCCTTCCACGCCCACGGCAGGAACGCCTTCGACGCCGGCGGAATGCTCGTCGCGAGGTTTATCACGGCGTCCATACCGGGCACGGCGCGATCGACCGCGTCGGGAGAGAAGAGATCGCAGGCGATCGGCTTCACGTTCTGCGCGCGGAGCGCGTCGGCCTTCTCGCGTGAACGCGCGACGGCGCGGACTTCGTGTCCCGCGCCGACGAGAAGCGGCAGGAGGCGGCGTCCGACGACGCCCGTCCCTCCGGTGACGAGAATTTTCATGACCCAAGCTAGTCGGGCGCTTGCCCGTCGCCGCAGCACTGCCCCACCATTGTGCGATGCGAATCCGCAATGCTCTTCTCGCTGGCGTCGCGATCACTGCATACACGCGTCTCATCCCTGCGCAGCAGCCGGCTCAGCCCACGGCGGAGCAGCTCGAGAGGCAGCGTGCGCTGGAAGAGCAGATCCACAACGACTGGGCCCAGCTCCGGCGGTACCAGCAGGCGAACGCCGAGCTCGGACCGCCGAAGCCTGGCGAGCGGCGCGTTGTCTTCTACGGAAACTCGATTACCGACGTCTGGGCCCGGCACTTCGCGACGATGTTCCCGGGAAAGCCGTATGTCGGACGCGGCATCAGCGGACAGACGACGCCGCAGATGCTCGTGCGCTTTCGCCAGGACGTCATCGCGCTCAAACCCGCGGCCGTCGTCATTCTCGCGGGCACGAACGACATCGCGGGCAACACCGGCCCGGCCACGCTCGAGATGATCGAGGACAACCTCGCGTCGATGACGGAGCTGGCGCAGAGGAACGGCATTCGCGTCGTGCTGTCATCGGTGCTTCCGGTGTACGACTATCCGTGGAAACCGGGGCTGCAGCCGGCGCCGAAGATTGTCGCGGTCAACAAATGGATGAAGGCGTACGCAGCGCGCGTCGGCGCGGTGTATCTGGATTACTGGAGCGCCATGGCCGATGAGAGGCAGGGCTTGCCAAAGAACCTCGCGTACGACGAGGTGCATCCGACGGAGGCGGGCTATCGCGTGATGGCGACGCTGGCGGAGAGAGCGATTGCTCGCGCGCTTCGATCAGCGCGGTCCCGATGAGCGCATGAGTCGAGCCATTCGAGGTATGCTGGTTGTCGCCGCGCTGATGTCCGGCTATGTCGTCCTCGAGCTCTGGCGACTGCCGGGCATCGCGGAGCGGAACGGGAGTGGGACCGGCGCGTCATGGGCGAGTGCCAGGATCGCGAGTGTGATCGCGAGCGCACTGCTGCCGTTGCTGCTCGCCGGCGCGTGGCGTCTCGCGGTCACCGCGCCGCGTCTCGCCGCCAGCGGGCCGACGGCGATGGCGACGGTAGCCCTTCTTTGTCGTGGACTCGCGGCGCGCGGCGCACCCGACGATTTCTCCATGGTCGACGATCGCCGGCTCTGGATCCTCTACCTCGGCGTCTCCGTGTTCGTGACGCTCGGTCTCGCGACGTACGCAGCCGTCGCGCTGCGGCGCGCACGTGCGTCCTCAGCGGCGGGCGAAACAGCCTAGCGTTGTTGCGAGCTGGCGATCGGCGCCTCCTCACGTCCAGCTTCGACCATCGCGAGAACCGCCGGCTCGCAAGCGCGGGATCGCGCTCTGTGACGTGCGTCACGCGACGCTGAATCCCAGAACGCAATCATTGAATGGCGTGTCACACATGCATCGCAGCACGAACGCCCCATGATCCTGCGCCGCCTCACGACACCGCTCCGCCATTCGTTGCTCTTCGCCGCGATGTGCGCCGCATGTTCCGAAGATCGCGCCACGGCGCCGGCGGCGATCGCGGGCGCGACGTCGATCGAGATCGCGCCGGGCGTTCTGCGGATCGTCCCTGGAGATTCGGTGCGTCTCTCCGCGATCGCGCGCAATGCGGCCGGCGAAGAGATCCAGGGCGCGACGGTCGCGTGGACGAGTCGCGCGCCAAGTCTGGCGAGCGTGTCGCGCGCGGGCATGGTGCGCGCCGGAGCTCTCCCTGCCGGCACAACGGAAGAGACAGTGTGGATCGTCGCGGCCGCGGGAGCGTTGAGCGACAGCGCGCGCATCGTGCTCACCGAGCCGGGCAGCCTGGGCGCGCCGCGCATGGGGATCAACCTCGACATGGTGAACGACTGGAGCACCGAATGGCCGTTCACCGACGTCTTTCGGTCCTCGCGGCGCTGGGTGTCGAACCGCAATGGCGCCGCCTGGGGCGAGGGAGGGCCGCTCGCGCTTACAGCGGACAACTGGGTCGCGTCGCTGGAGTCCGGACAGTATGCGACAACGTTGATGTTGAATGACTTTACCCGACATCAGCCCGGTGGGGATTACGTACTGCTGTACGACGGCGAAGGGGACGTCCAGGTCGAGGGCGGCACCGCGCTGTCCGTGCTCTCCACCGCGCGCGGCCGCATCGCGCTGCGGCTCGCCGCACAGGCGGGACTGGTCGTTCATCTGCGCCGCACCGATCCCGGAAATCCGGTGCGCAACATCCGACTGGTGCGCGCGAGCTCGGAGGCAGCATACGCGGCGACACCGTTCAACCCGGATTTCCTGCGCGTCATCCGCCCCTTTGGGGTGATTCGCTTCATGAACTGGCAGGCGACGAATTCCGAGCCCCCCGGCGAATGGGCACGGCGCTCGACGCCCTCGCTGGCGACGTGGGCGGGACCGTGGGGAGTGCCCGTCGAAACGATGGTCGCGCTGGCAAACGAGACGGGCGCGGACCCGTGGTTCTGCATGCCGCACAGCGCTTCGGACGACTACGTGCGACAGTTCGCGACGCTCGTCCACGCGCGGCTCGGCCCGCGCCAGAAGGTCTATGTCGAGTACTCAAACGAGGTCTGGAATTCCATCTTTCCGCAGGCGGCGTACGCGATCGACCATGGGGTCGCGCTCAACCTCTCGGCCGACCGCAATCAGGCCGCGCTGCGATTCCAGTCGCAGCGGTCGCTCGAGGTGTTCGCGATCTGGCGTTCCGCGGTCGGCGCGGACTCCCTGCGGGTCGTCCGCGTGATGGCCTCGCAGAGCGCGAACACGTGGACCGCCGAGCAGCTGCTCGGTTGGCGGGACGCATTCCGGCAGACGGACGCGCTCGCGATCGCACCGTATTTCGGTGGACGCATGGGCATGAGCGACGGCGCGGCGCTGTCATCGATGTCGGAGACGCAGGTCCTTGATTCCCTGGCGCGCGAGCTGGAAACCACCACGCGCGGCCTGATCGACGCGAACGCGAAGATCGCGCGAGCATATGGCGTGAAGCTCGTGGCGTACGAGGCGGGACAACACCTGGTGAGCGCGAGGGTGTTGCCACAGTACGAGCCGGCGGTGACACGGCTCTTCGCGGCGGCGAACAGGAATCCGCGCATGGGAGAGCTGTACCTGCGTTACTTCGAGCTGTGGTACGCGGCGGGCGGGGACCTGATCATGCCGTTCGTCGCGGTGTCGGCGTGGGACAAATACGGCAGCTGGGGCGCGCTGGAGTACGTGCACCAGGAGCCCGCGACGTCGCCCAAATACACCGCGCTGCTCGAGGCCGCCGCGCGCTTCGGACGATAGCTCGCGCCGGCTGACCATTCCGCGGTGCCAGCCATCCGTTGGCCATGCGGGCGCGTCTCCATACGTCGCTTGCGGCGGCGTAGTTTTGGTGACACGCGCAGACGGCAGCGCGCTAGCGTGGGCGCAACGGATCTCAATGAGGACGGAATGGCGGACAACGATCTCCAGCAGGAAATCGAGCGGCTCAGAAAGGAAAACGCGTCGCTGAAACAGGGAGCCGCTCGGGGAATCTCCCTCAAGGTGAGCGAGAAGGGCGGCGTGTCCGTATACGGGCTCGGCCGTTTCCCCGTGACGCTGTACAAGGAACAGTGGCTCAAGCTGCTCGACCTGAGCGACACCATCCGGGAGTTCATCAAGACGAACGAGGCGCAGCTGAAAACGAAGCCGTAGCAATGGGCACCCTCAGGTAACGCTGGAAGAACCCTCTCGGAACGCCTTGGGAACGCAGGCTTTGTAGCCTGTCGTCATGTCAGTGGCGTCCGACGCCGAATTCGTCGGCCTCCAGTCGATCCTCCAGGGACGCTACTCCCTGGAGCGACGCATTGGTCGCGGCGGGATGGGCGAGGTCTTCCTCGCGCGCGACCTCGCGCTCGACCGCGCCGTCGCCATCAAGCTGCTGCCGCTCGCGTACTCGGATGACCCCCGGGCGCGCGAGCGGTTCCTGCGCGAGGCGCGCACCGCGGCGAAGCTGTCGCACCCCCACATCGTCCCGATCCACTCCGTCGAAGAGCACGGCGACTTCGTGTTCTTCGTGATGGCATACGTGGATGGCGAGACGCTCGCCGACCGCGTGCGCCGCGGTGGACCGCTCACCGCCGTCGACGCGACGCGCATCCTGCGCGAGGTCGCGTGGGCGCTCGCATACGCGCATCGGCTGGGTGTCGTTCACCGCGACATCAAGCCCGAGAACATCCTGCTCGAGCACGGGACCGGACGCGCCCTCGTGGGCGACTTCGGCATCGCCCGCGTGCGCGACAGCACGTTCACAGGAAACGCGGGCGAGATCCTCGGTACCATTCAGTACATGAGCCCCGAGCAGATCTCCGGCGAGGAGCTCGACGGACGCAGCGATCTCTACTCGCTCGGCGTCACGATGTTCTACGCGCTCACGTCGCGACTGCCCTACCCCGCCGCCACCATGGTCACCGCGGTCGACCACCTGGCCCAGACGACGCCATCCGTCGCCCTGCCGCGCCCGGACATTCCCCGAGCGCTGGCGGAGGCCGTCGACCGGTGTCTCGCGCTCGACCCGGCGCACCGCTTCGCGTCAGGCGAAGAGCTGGCCGCGAGCATCGGCGAGTCGCAGGCGAGCGCCGACGTTCCGATGGTGCTCAGGCGCTACGCCCGCGGCATCCGCGCCCTGGGGCAGGAGCTCATGACCGCGCTCGCCGCGATCGGCGCGAACGTGATCACCGTCTTCGAGGCGTACGACGTCGGACATCCGATCGCCACGCCGCTCGCTGCCTTCACGCCGACGCTGGGGACGATGGCGCTGACGCTCGTCGTGCTTCGCTTCGTGCGCGTCGTGTTCCGATCGCGCGACGTCCTGGCGGCGAGCCTGCGCTTCGAGGACGCGCGCGCGATCCTGCCGGGCGGCGCGCAGAGCCTGATGGAATCGCACCACGGCGCGCATCCGCAGGGTGTGCGGCGCCAGGTGGCGATCGCGGCGCTGCTCGTGGCGATCGGGACGGCGTGGCATTTCCTCTTTCGCGCGGTGATGCGTCCCGCCGAATCGATGGTGGGCTACACGCTCGTCGGGCTCGTCGTCGCGATGCTCATCATCGTGCTGCGTCGCATTCTTGCGAACGTGATTTTCCGCCCCGACACACCCGGCCTCTGGAATGGTCTCTGGCGTGGCCGTTTCGGCCGCCTGGTGTTCGAGATCGCCGCGCTGCGTCTGTCGCGTTCGCGGATCGCGGCGTCCGGGCGTGCCCCGGAAGCCGTCGTCGCGACGGCGATCCGGACCCTCGTCGGAGAGCTGGATCCGCGCACGCAGCGGCGTCTCGCGGCGGCGCTGATCCGCGTGCGAAACACGGCCAGGGAATGCTCGGAGCTGCGGGCGCGCGGACGGGAGCTGGATCAGCTGCTGCGCGACACCGCGGCGGCGTCCGGCATCGTGATGTCGGACCTGACCGAGCGCCGGCGCGGCGTGCTGCAGGAGATCGACAGCGCGCGCGCATCGACCGACGCGTGTCTCAGCCGGTGCATCGCGCGGCTCGAGAGCGTGCGCCTCGAGTTGCTGCGTTTACGCGCCGGCCTCGCGACCGTGGAGGAAGTCATGGCGCGCATCGACAGCCTCGAGCGCGAAATCGCCCCGGCGGAGCCGACCGACGTCGCGATGGCGTCGTAGACGCTTGCTGCAGATCGACTTCTATTTCTTCCAGACGGAGGCCTTTTTCGCCCAGGTCGTGTCCGGATAACGCTTGCTGATGGCCTCGTATGTCTGGCCAAGCGCGCTTGCGTCGTTCGTCGCCCTGTACCGTGCGGCGCCGGCCCAGTAGAGCGCTGCGGGCGCCGCGTCAGTCCCGGGATACTTGTCCACGACCTCGCGGAAACGGCGCTCCGCTTCCCTGGCATCGCCACCCTGGAAAGCCGTGTGTCCGAGCCCGAGCGTCAGCTGCGCGAGCAGCTCGTCGGCATCGAGGTATCCCTCCACACGGTGGCGTTCCTGCCCATCCGGATCGAGCTCGAGAATCGTGGGCGTCCAGTGTGCGCCATACCGATCGCCGAGTTCCTTGAACGCCGCCGCGTCGTCGCGCACGTGCACGCGCGCAGGGATGAAGTTTTCGTTCACGAAGCGCACGACGCGCTCGTTCGGCCACACCTCGGCATCCAGCCGAGCGCAGCCGCTTCACATCGGCGCCGCGCTGAAATCGAGAAGCACGGACCGGCGCTGGGCTTTCGCGTCCTTCAGCGCCTGACCGACGTCATGGCGAAAATCGATCTCTGCGGTCATTCACGGCCTCGGCGGGAGAGAATCACCGCCGAACGCTGCGTGCAGAAAGGGTGCCTATTCCGCGCGCAACGCCGTCGTGGGATCGACGCGCGTGGCGCGCCGGGCAGGCAGGATCGCCGCGAACAGCGCGACACCCGCGAGGACGAACAGGGCGAGCCCGGCGGCCGCCACACGCGCTTCGGAGCCCTGCGGAAGGATGTACGCGAAGTACCCTTGGATTCCGGCAATGACGCCAAGCGCGACGAGCAAGCCGGCGACGGCGCCGACGCCGGCGTACCGACCAGCCTCGGCGACGAACGTCCGCACGACGCGCCCTGGCGTTGCGCCGAGGGCCATACGCACGCCGATCTCGCGCTGTCGCTGCGTGACCGCGTAGCCGATCACCGCGTACAGGCCGAGTGCAGCGAGCAACAACGCCGCGCCGCCGAGTACGGTCAGCAGGCCCGCGCCGACTCGGATCGGCATGAGGGGAGCCGCACTGTGCCGCTCGAGCGTCGTCGGGCTCAATACCGAAAGCTCGGGATTGGTTGCCGTCACCTCGCGTCGGATCGCGGACATCAGCTGCATGGGGTTTCCTGTCGCGCGCGCATGCACGACGACAATCGCGGACGGCCACTGCGACAACGGCACGTACACGAAAGGTGGTGATGGCTCGTCGAGCGGCGTCATGAAATAGTATTTCCCGTTCCGCACTACTCCCACGATGGTCACCTCGCGCCCGTTGGCCTTGATCACACGTCCGATCGGGTCCTCGTTCTTCCAGTAGCGTTCCGCGAATGCCTCGTTTACGACGGCGACACGACGATCGGCGGTCGAGCCACGGTCCTGCGCGCCGATCGCCCGGCCGCGCAGCACCGGGATTCCCATGGTGCCGAAATACCCATCGGTGACGCGGTTGACGAAGTACGTCGTGTCCTCGCCGCGCTGCGGCACGTAGCCGTCGACACTCACCGCCATCGAGGAATAGCCGAGGAATCCAAGGGGGACGAAAGTCGCGAGTGCGGTCGAACGCGCTTCGGTGATCGTACGCAGTCGCTCGAGCAGCCGTTCGGACGTCTCCGTGAAGGCGGCATCACCCCGCAGTCCCGCGAGCCCGAAATCGACGGTCGCCACGAGCACGTGCTCGGGCTCCCGGAAACCGCGGTCGATCTGCTTCAGCTCATCGAGCCGCCGGACGAACAGCATCGCGACGATCAGCACGGCAAGCGACAGTGCGAACTGCGCGCCGACGAGCGCCTCGCGAATGCCGGCGCCGCGACTCGTTGTGCCGCGCGACCCACCGCTCGAGAGCGACACGCTCATCGCGTGTCGCACCGTCCGCAGCGCCGGAACGAGCCCGAAAAAGAGCACCGTCAGCAGTCCGACGCCGGCCAGCACGGCGACGACGCGCATGCTGAGGGAGGTATCGATACCGGCGGGGAGCGGCGTGTCCGGCATGTTGCGCGAAAACGTCCCCGACCCCACCTGCGCGATCACGACGCCGAGCAGGATTCCCGCAATCGCGAGTATGAGGCTCTCGGTCAGCAGCTGCACGACAACGCGCCGGGACTGCGCGCCGAGCGCCATGCGAACGGCGATCTCGTGCTGGCGCGTGGCACCGCGCAGGAGCAGGAGATTGGCGACGTTGGTGCATACGAGCACGAGCACGAGCACCGTGATCGCGAGCATGATTGTCAAGATCGGCTCGAGACTGGCGCCGGGCCCGATGTCGAGACGCCGCGCCGTGAGCGTGTGCTCCCTGTCCTCCGGGTGCACCTCGGCGAAGGCCGCGCCTATGGGCCTCGCGGCAGCTGCAGCCTGCTCCAGCGAGACGCCGTCCGGCAGCCGCGCGAAGACGTTGACCCAGCGGACCGTGCGATCCTCGAGGATGGTCGACTGCCCCTCGATGGCGCTGCGCATGGTGATCGGGATCCACAGATCGAACGCGAGCCCGCTGATCGTGCCCGCAAATCTCGGCGGCGCAACGCCGATGATACTGAACTCCTGCCCATTGATGGCGACGTGGCGGCCGAGCACCGCCGGATCGGAGGCGAAGCGTCGCTGCCACAAGGCGTGGCTGATCACCGCCACTGGCTCTCGTCCGGCGACGGAGTCTTCCGTCCTGACGAATCCGCGACCGAGAATGGGGCGCACACACAGAACGTCGAAGTAGTTCGCGCTGACGAGCATCCCCCAGGTGGGTTCTGCCTGGCGCTCGACGTCGTTGGATCCTCGGGCCGTGGCAAGCTTGAACCGGCGGAGCGCAAATCCGGCGAGCTGCGCGAAGGGATCTCCAGCGCGAGCGTGATCGCGCCGCATGTCACGGTATGCGGGATACGAGAGGTTGAAGCCCGATCCGCGCGAGGTCGGCGTCAACGACTTGAGGCTGACGATGCGATCGACGTCCGGGACCGCGCGAATCGGCCGGAGGACGATGCCCTCCATCCATGCGTACACGGTCGCTGTGGCGCCGATGCTGAAGCCGAGACAGATGACGATCGTCGCCGTGGCCAGCGGCGCTTTGCGCATGACGCGAAGCGCAAAGCGCGTGTCGTCGCGCAACTGCCTCAGCAGGCGCATAGGAAGCTCAGGAAGACAACCTCAGGATTTGATCGATGAAACCGACCTGCCCTGCCGACAATTTGCGCCGCGCGTCCGGTAAGGAAAACCACTCCGCGCGATCGACTTCGGGAAATTCCTGCTGCCGTCCCGACTTCGGTGGCCAGGTCATCGTAAACGTGGAGCTGCGAATCGCATCCGCATCCACGTCTCCCTCGACAGCCCAGAGATGGATGATCTTGCCACCCTTCTGCTTGATGGGCTCGAGAGGAATGAAGTGGCCGTCGATGGCGAATCCCGTCTCCTCGCGGAATTCGCGGCGCGCGGCGTCGAGCGGCGGCTCGCTCTCGTCGTACTCGCCCTTGGGAAAGGACCACGCGCCGTCGTCCTTGTTCGCCCAGAATGGTCCGCCGAAGTGGACGAGGAAGAGTTGCATCCCCTCGCCGCGTCGTCGGTACAGCGCGATCCCCGCGCTTCTCTTCAACTATTTGACGCGCGCGATCCGCCGGACCTTGCCTCCCTTCCCGAGGAGCAGAATGTCCTTCGTCTCCAACGGCAGCTCCCATTGCGTGCGTGGCTGGGTTGGTGCGTCCGCGCGTATCGATCCGCCCGGGATCGTATACACGTCGTAGTCGAGGCCGTTGATCGTGAAGCCGAGGTCGCCGAGGCTACCGACCGTTATGGCGCTAAATGAGTTGGCACCGGCGTTAATGAAGCCCGTCATCAGCTCCGTGGTGAACGTGCTCTCGCGCCAGTGCACGTTCGCGGTGCCGCCGCCGCCGAGTGTCTCGACGGGTACGTTGGACGCACACGTGACCGTGCCGCCCACGGCTTCGCACCCCGCGCGCGCCTGCGCGCCCGTGAAGCGCGTGTCGCCGGTCCCGACGCCGGTCAGGAGACCGCGGTTGTTCCACAGCGACCCGAAGCCGACGACGTGCAGCATCTCGTGCGTCACGACCTCCTGGAAGCTGCCGTTGCCGCTGATCAACGTGATGTCCGCCACGTCGAACGACATCACGCCTATGGCCGTGTGACGCGGCGAAGAATCGCGGAAGTAGCACGGCCCCGCCTGCGCCAGGATGTTGCCCGGACCGTCGATGTTGCGGATCGACGCGAAGATGATGACGTCGTCGATGACCTCGTTGAGGTTCGGCTGGCCGACGACGCCGCAGGCTTTCGCGACCTCGATGTCGAACGCCTCCGCGTCGGGGAGGTCGCCGATGATGATGCCCTCGATGCGGTGCGCGGCGTTCAGGAAGAGATCCTTCTGCGGCTGCGTCAATTCGCCGCCGAAAAAGCGGATGTCGATCTTGTAGTCGGATTTCACGTCCGCCTTGATCTCGAGGGGCGGGAGTGAGCCCAGCGTCGCGCGCAGCCTCTGCGGGACGGCGCCCTTGCCCATACGCCACGTGGGTACGGTCACGTTTCCGTTCGCGTCGCTCTGCGCGGTCGCCGACGCGACCGATCCACCGCCGGCGGTGACGTCGAACGTGACCGTTTGCGCGGTGGTCACGGGCTTACCGGACGCGTCGCGCACGGAGATCGTGATGCCCGAGACGTCCGTGTTCGCCGGCTTCACCTGATCGCCGCCCGCCGCCAACACCAGTTGCGCCGGCCCCTGCGCCGGTTGATTGGAGCCGCCACCCGCGCCGGGGGCGCCGGAGTCCTTGCAGGCTATCAGCGCTGCCACGGCGCAGGTGAGGAGAAACCGAGAACGCATCGAAGACATATGAGCACCCGCAGAGGTTCCGGCGGCGGCTGCGCCGCCATCGCTACATACCAGCCGCCGCAATATGCAGCAAGGACTTCGCCCGCAAGAGTCGGATGGGCTCGCCAAACGCGTACTACTATATATAGGCAACCCGACGAACGCGACGATGGACGCCATTCGCGCCACAGCGGCCCTGCTTCTACTCGCCTCCCCGACACTGGCGCAGCAGCTCCCGCGCGCCATCTACACCGATCCACCCCGGGACAGCGCGCATCCCGCGCGGATGGAGGTGCTGCACGTTCCGTCCGGCGGGGTGAAGATCAACGGCGTCGCGTATCTCGCTGCCGGCGCGGGCCGGCATCCGACGTTCGTGTTCTTCCACGGTCTGCCGGGCAACGAAAAGAACCTCGACCTCGCGCAGGCCGTACGTCGCGCGTGATGGAACGCGATCACCGTGAACTATCGCGGCTCGTGGGGCAGCCCCGGCGAGTTCCGCTTCGGCAACAATCTCGAGGACGCCGACGCGACGCTGACATTTCTCCGCGACAGCGCAAACGCGCGCAAGCTCGGCGTCGACACGACGCGCATGGTGATCGCGGGGCACAGTATGGGAGGGTGGGTCGTCGCACACGTCGCCGCCCGTCATCCGGAGCTTGCGGGCGCGATCCTCATCTCGGCTGCCGACATGGGGCGGATCGCGACCGAGAACCCGCGCCCGCAGCTCGTGGGATTCATGGCGGACGACCTGGAGTCGCTGAGCGGTGTGACGGCGGAGAGTATGGCCGACGATCTCATCGCGGGGGCGCCGCGTTGGCGCTTCGATGACGACGCGCGCGGATTGTCTCGCACACGGCTGCTCGTGCTGTCATCCAATGACGGCCTCGCGCCGCACACCGACGCGCTCGTACAGCGCGTGCGCGCGGCGGGGAACACGCGCGTCACGACGCTGCACGTTGCGACCGATCATTCCTGGTCGGACAGACGCATCGCGCTCGAGAGCGCGGTGATCGACTGGCTGGAGAGGCTTCGGCTGCGATGAGCTAGGGGATGGCAAGAGTGGTGAGGTCGCTGTCGTCGAAATCCTTTCGTTTGCTGCGGGCCGTACAGTGCCGGAACGAACAGTCGATACATAGACCATAACCATGACCGTTTTTCGCAAGCACTGGTCTCGGTCCTGTCGGGTGGGCAGGAGTTTCACTCACGTTCAGCCACGCCATTCGCTGGGACATGTCTTGGGGTATCACAAGTACACGAATTGGCCCGGCGCCACTACCGCTCGATGAATCCACCCAGATATAGTTGACACCGTTCGCGATGCCGAGCGTTGGAAAAGCAGCGCTGCTCGTGACGCGGGCGATTATACGACCCGCGCTCGGCGGCTGTCCTGGCGCTGCCGTGGCTGTCGCGATCGTCATTGTCGGCAGTGCGCCTCCGGGCCCGCCGAACACACTGTCGGCCACGACCTGTGCAGATCGTTCAGCGCCGTAGGCGTATTGAGAGGCAGCGACGGTGAGCAGGCGGTTTGACGCCGCAGCACGTGAGACGTTCGCTGCTGCTCGATTCTCATATCGTCTGGCGGCGCTGTCAGTCACGGCTCCAACTGCGGCTGCGCTGTCGCCAGCGGTCTGGGTTCTTGAGCACGCAATAACTTCAACCAGCATCGTGAGCGCTACGATCCGAGCCGTCCCGCGACTTCGCGCAACTTTGCCCATCCTTCCTCCTCGAATGAATGGTTGGCCTGCGGGGACCTGCGCGCTCTAGTGCAAGCGCTTCAACGCGTCTCTGAGTGTGTCGGCTTGGGCGCGCAATTCTGGATCAGCGTCACTCCATAGGAGGACAGCCGACCGAGCCCATCGCTGAAAGGTCACGGTATCGTGCGTCTGCAGAGCCAGATTCGCACGGAGAATCATGACACGAGGAATCGATGCCGCGAGCCAGACGGCCCTCAACACCACGCCACGCGCGCGCGGAATGCCTCCAAGCGCCTCGTCAAGCACGCGCGTCGCCTGCGCCGTGTCCCCAAGCGCGAGCAATACCTGCGCCTGCGCCAACATGCCATCAGTTCCCGCGGTGCCCGGCGGAAGTCGAGAGGTAATCTCGCGTGCCTCCGCACTCACGCGCCTCGCAGCAGCCGTGTCTCCCTCGGCAAACGCTTGCTGCATCGCGAGCGCAAGATTCTGCGCGGGCGGAACGGGAAAGCGCACCAGGGGTGAAACTTCTCGGTACGCAAGACCCAGCGGCCGGCGGAAGATGAGCTGTCTTATCGCAAGCCGATCCGACGTTCGCACGGCGACCATGATCCGGCGATCCGTACGGAGAAATGTGGAACGAATGCTATCCGCAGGAGCGCCAAGCGCGGAGTACACCTGTAGCTGGAGGGCGCTGCTCGCGATGTCGCCCGGCAGTTTCGCGCGTACGCCTTGGGGCGTGATGAATGGCGGTGCACTATCGTGCAGAGCAGCATTGGCCAGCAAGGCAGCACTCAACCTCGCGCGACCAGTGAGTGCCGCAAGACCGGCGAGATAGGTTGCCTGAAGCGCAGTTGAGGCCGATGTCGCACTCAACGTGGAATCCGCCAGTGCACGCGCTGCGGCGACGCTGTCCGACTTGAGTAACAGCCGAACGAGCATGGCGCGCACTCGCGTCTTCTGCTCGGGAGATTGCGCGCGCGCGAGCGCACGACGTGCGAGAGCGATGGCGGGCGTCAGTTCGGCTGGCGAGGCAGATGTGGCCTCGACGGCAAGCGCGTCGTTCTCTAAGGCGTCCGCGCTGGAGGGAAATGCACGCACCCAGTCATCCATGAGCTGGCGGTGCGTACCTGCCGCCCACGAGACGGCCTGTCGTTCGGTCGGCGGTGGCGTTCCCGACGTGCGTACAACGTCAGCGAAGGGGTAAGGGACGAAGCCGAGTGTGTCCCGACTCCACGACGGAAACGACGCAAAGCGGAGCGTGTCCGGTCGGGACGCCGCGCCGAGTCGCAATCTGCTCTCCTCCGTGAAGAACACGCGCTGTGACAGCCGGCTGAAGGCGGCGCCGCGCTCCGCCAGATGAAAGGACGGCGCCAGCGACAACGCGCGGCGGTAAGCCGCGATGGCAGTGTGGTAGCTGCCGCGGAATGCCCATCCGCTCGGGCTGCGCGCGTCGCGCACCACCACGGTATCCCGAGCGTTGCAGTCACCAAGACCGAACCACGCGCCGAAGTCCATCGAATCGCGGGCAATGAGCCGCTTATAGCGATCGCACGCCTGCTGCATTCGCCCTTCCGCCAGATCCAGAAGCGCCGCCGCATGCGCGGAATCGGGCGGCGGCAATCGCGCGGCAAGCGTCGCGTTGGACGCGGCTTCGCGCCACATCGAAGGGTCGACGTCGCCCCGCCATGCGGTCGCACGCGCCAGCCACAGATGCGCGAGGCCGAACGTCGCGTCGCGCTGCACGGCGTCGCGAAAACGGTCCTGTGCCGCACCGAGCTCGAAGCGACTCATCGCCTCCCGGCCATCGAGATACGCGCGGAGCGCCTCGACGTTGCGAGTGCCTCCTGTCTCCGCGACGTTGGCCGCGCGCTCCTCCGCCGTGAGCCGGCCGCCGATCAGAATCGAGTCCGCGAGCACCGCGAAGGCGCTGTCCACGTTCGGCGCGGTGCGCGGCAGCCGCACGGTGTACTGTCGGCCGGCTTCCGCTCCGCGTGCGACGTCGTACACCGACGCGCGGATCTCGATGGAGTCGCCGACGCCGATCACCTCGCCCCACGTGACCCAGCGGGCACCGAGCGACTCGGCGGCATCGATCACCTGCCTGACCGTGCGCGGCTGCTGCCGCACCCAGATGTCGTTGGCGACCATGTCATTCACCGCGCGGACGCCCTGCCAGCGCGAGATCGCGTCGTGCAGCAGCCGCGCGCACCCGTCGCCGTCCAGCCACGGGCTGTCCGCCCCGGCGCCATGTCTGAACGGAAAGGTTGCATACGCGGCCTGGTCGAGCGCGGGCGTGGCCCGCGCAGTCTGCTTGAACAGTCCCCAGCCGAGCACCGATACCGCGAGGAGGCCGGTGGCCGCGACCGCCCACGTACGGGCGCGAGAGGCGGGCAGACGCCGGTCGAGAGACAGACCGGACGCAGTCGAAAGCGCCGCCGCGAACTCCTTCCCCGTCTTGAAACGATCGGCGCGCGCCGTCGCCATGGCGCGCTGAATCACGTGCTCGAGATCCGGAGAAACAGTCGAGCGGTAGCGCCGCACGCCGGGCGGATCCTCGATCAAGCGACGCGCGAGGACAACCTCCTTGTCCGGCCCGGTGAACGGCCGCACGCCCGCGATCATCTCGAAGAGCACGCAGCCGAGCGAGTAGATGTCGCTGCGACCATCCAGCTCGCGCGTGCCGCCCGCCTGCTCCGGGCTCATGTACGCGGGCGTTCCGAGCGCCACACCCGTGTGCGTCGCGTGGTCTGGCGCGGCTTCGTCGATGGCGCGCGCGATGCCGAAGTCCGCTACGAGTGCATGACCGCTCGAGAGCAGGATGTTCGCCGGCTTGATGTCGCGGTGAATGACCCCGCGCGTGTGCGCATAGTCGAGTGCATCCGCGACCTCGATGGCGATGCGCACGGCGTCGTCGAGGGGGAGCTGGCGCTCGCGCTCGAGCCGGTGCGCCAGGGTTTCGCCCTCGACGTACGGCATGACGTAGAACGGCTGATCGTTCCACACCCCCGAGTCGTGAAGGGGGAGGATGTTCGGATGCTGCAGGTTCGCGACGATCCGGATCTCGGAGATGAAGCGTTCCGGAGAGACGTCGAGCGCACGGTGCAGCAGCTTGATCGCGACGTGCCGGTCGTGCTTGACGTCATGCGCGAGGTAGACGACGGCACTCGCGCCCTCGCCGAGCATCCGACCGAGCTGGTAACCTGCGGGCGAGGGCCCGTGGAACTCGGAGGAAGCGTGTTCCGTCATTAGGAACGAAGGTACTGCGTTTCGCGGATTCGGTCCATTTGGAGACTAAACCGCAGGACCACGGATGCTGCTGCGATGACGCTCAGGGAACGCTGGAGGGTCGTCCTCGAGTTGGCGGGCGTCGCCGCGATCGACATCGCGGACCGCTTCGGGCTGTTGTTCGTGAGCGAGGTGCCATTCCTCTTCGCGTACGCATGGCTGGTGATGCGCCTGCGCGGGGCGCGCTGGCGCAATGCAGGGCTCGTGCGTCCACCGAGCTGGCCGGTCGCGCTCGCCGCGGGTGCGGCGGCGGGCGTCGGAATGGAACTGCTGGCCGTTTATGTAACTGAACCCACGGTCGCGCGCATGACCGGCCGGCTGCCGGAGCTCTCCGACTTCCGGCCGCTCGTCGGCAACCTCAAGCTGACGCTCCTGCTTCTGGTCCCCGTCGCAGTGCTCTCCGCGCTCGAGGAGATGTTCTATCGGGGTTTCTTGATGAACCGCGTTGCCGATCTCACTGGTCGCACGCGTGCCGGCTGGATGTTGTCGCTGATCGTCGTGACGACTTTCTTCGGCTGGGCACACCAGGAGACCCAGGGTATCGCCGGCTTCCTTCAGGAATCGCTGTCCGGCTTGCTCCTCGGCCTGACGTACTTGGCAGCGGGCCGCACACTCGCGATACCGGTCATCGCGCACATCGCGTCGAACGTCCTCGCCTTCATACTCATCTACCTCGGCCGCTATCCCGGCGTCTGAGCTTCGAACAACTTCCTGGACGACCTCTTCTGACGAAGAGTGAACAGGATGCGCGGACACGCGGCATGAACGAGGATCGCCAAATCGTATTCGCGCGCGGGCTGTTGCACGCAGCCCGATCGGTGGTCGTGTTCACCGGCGCGGGAGTCTCCGCCGAGAGCGGCATTCCGACCTACCGGTCCGGCAGCGACGGACTGTGGTCCGCCGCGAACATGGAACGGTACGCGAACCCGCGCGGGTACCGCGCCCATCTGCCGGCGTCGTACGAGTGGTACCGGCAACGCGCACTGGCCGCGGCCGCGGCGCAGCCGAATGCCGCGCATCACGCGATCGTCGCCATGGCCGCCCGCATTCCGGAGCTCCTGGTGGTGACCCAGAACGTGGACGGTCTGCACGTGCGCGCCGGATCCGGCAACGTCATCGAGCTGCACGGCAGTCTGCGTGAGGCGCGCTGCGTCGACTGCGAGCGGCGTGTCGCCTGGTCGTTGCTCTCGGACACCCCGCAGTGCGGTCACTGCCGCGGCATGTTGCGTCCCGACGTCGTGATGTTCGAGGAAATGCTCGATCCGGCGGCGCTCGAGCGCGCGCGCAACGCCGCCGAGCTATGCGACGTGCTGATTTCGGCAGGCACGTCGAATCTCGTGTGGCCGGCGAAGGAGCTACCGATGCTGGCGCACGCCGCGGGCGCTACCGTATTGATCGTGAACGTCGACTTCGCGGGGCAGCCGACGGGAGAACGGATTCTGCACCTGCGCGGACGCGCCGGTGACGTGCTCCCACAACTCGCCGACTAGGGGCCCGTTCTACCCGTCCCCGCGGCGCGTGGCGCGTCGACCAGGAGCTCGCGGAAGAGCGCAGTCGCCTTCTTCATCTCGGGCATCGTGCCGTACGTGATCCGCGCATGCGTCGGAAGCGCGGGAAAGGCGCGCCCGACAGCCACGCCGCGCCGAACACACTGGGACTTGAACGCGGCAGCGTCGCGGCGGATGTCGACCATGACGAAGTTCGCGTCGCCGGCACTCATGCTGAATCCGGCATCGGCGAAGAACTTCTTGGTGAAGGCCTTCACGGCAAGGTTGCGGCGGACCTCGGCGGCCGTGTTCGCCGTATCCTCGAGCGCCGCCTGAGCGGCGACGAGCGTGAGCTGCGTGACGTTCGAGCCCAGCGTCCACGACTTCATCTTCGCCACGACCTCGGGCCTGCCGACGGCATAGCCTGCGCGCAGCCCGGCCATTCCATACACCTTGGAAAACGTGCGCAGCACGACGACGCGCGGGTTGGTCGCGGCGACGTCGGCGACGCTCCCATACGCAGGACTCGACACGTACTCGAAGTACGCTTCGTCCACGAGGACAACCGTGCTCGGCGACGCCCGGTTGATCGCTTCGATGAAGCTGACAACGTCAGCACGACTGTGCACGGAAGCGGTCGGATTGTTCGGATTGCACAGGTAGACGAGACCCGCGCCGCGTGCGGCCGCACCCATCGCGTCGAGGTCGAGACCGAGGGACCGGTCCACGGGAACCAGAGTGACAGGCGCGCCGAGAAAGCGCGCGAACTCGCCAGGCGCCTCGAAGGTCGGGGCGGCACCGACGTAGCCTGCGTCCTTGCTCGTGAAGGCGTGGTCCGCCGCGCGCAACAGCTCGCCCGAGCCGCAGCCGAGGATGACGTTCTCCGGCGCAACGCTGTGCTTCCTCGCGATCAGCGCGATGAGATCGTCCTCGGCGAGAACGGGATAGCGATTGGATTCATCGAGATGTCTGCGTATCGCGGCGTACACTCTCGCGCCGGGCCCGAGCGGGTTCTCGTTGCTGTCGATGCGCACCATCCCGGGCTGCGCGGCCATGCGGCGGTCGGCCTTGCGGTCCGCGATGCCCTGCGACAACAACTGCAGATTCCTCGCTGCGCTCGGAATGACGTCGTGCGGGGCGCGGGATGACAGCGCTTCAAAAGCCTCGCGGCCGCGCGCCGATATCAGCGGCAGGGCGCCGAGGGCGGCGACGAACTCGCGGCGGGTGACGGGCATCCAGTCTCCGGAATTGGCCCCTTACTTTGCCGCCGGGACGGGTGAAATCAAGAGCGCGCTTCGCCTAGAATTGCCAGGTAAATCCGATCCCAGGCAGCCGTCCAAAAGACTCGCGCGCGGTCGGGCGGAAGATCAGCTCGCGGTTCCGGACGTCGAGCGACGTGGTATAGCCGCGGACGTTCTTCCGGTCGAGAAGGTTGTTGACTTCGGCGAAGATCATGAGATGCTGCCCGCCGCGGAGATCGACGTAGCGCGTCCATCGCATGTCGAGCCGGCTGTACGCAGGCGCGCGCGCAGAGTTGATCGCCCCGATGGCGCCGGTGGCTTCGATTCCAAACTGCTGCGGCGTGTCGATGGTGGTGTCCACGACGACAACGTCGGGCGTGTATGGGCGCCCCGAATGCCACAGACCACCGAAGGTCAAGCGCCACCGGTTGCTCGTCGGATGCAGCGCCCAATCCATCTGGACGGCGTGGCGCTGATCGAAGCGCCGTGGCACCGATGCTCCGAGGACCTCGTCGATGGCGCGCGCCAGCGTGTAGGCGCTGCTCCACTCGAAATGGTCCGCGCGTTTGCGCGCCAACACGAGCTCGAACCCGCGAGCGCGGCCGATGCCAGGCTGGATCTGCCGGCGGTCGTAGGCCATCTCCCACATCAGATCCATGCGCGGGCCGGCGTTGATCCACCGCGCGCGTTGGTTCGTCATCCGACGCGAATACAGCTGCGTCCGCAGGGACAGCGAGGCGGGAAGCTGCTGCTCGACCCCGATCTCACGCTGCTCCGCCTCGTCGGCGCGGCCGAAGGTGCGGTCGCCATTCTGTACCTGCAGCGCGAAGAGTGGCTGCGACTGCGCGTGATGCCCGGCGGCGGCGCGAAGCGTCGTTCCGTGCCGCACGTCCCACGACGCATTCACGCGCGGCGACCAGATGCGGTCAGCCGAGTACGTCGCCCGATCGAAGCGCGTACCAGCCTCCAGCGTGAGCGACGCGACAGGACGTATGCGCCCAGTGACGTACGCTCCGATGCGCTCGCCGGCTGGTGACAGCCGTACCGCCAGCGCGTCGATCCGGCGTACGACGGAATCTCCTTCAGCGACGAAGTGGTCGACGTGGCTGCGGTAATCATAGCTGGCGCGGTCGTCGGCGTATTCGACACCCAGACGGAACAGCGCTCGCTCCGACAGCAGAACCGACCAGTCCTGTCTGATGGCCGTGCGGGCGAGAGACCGATGGTCCACGAGCAGGAGATCCTGCGTCCCCACCTTTCCGATACCATCCCCGTCCCGCACCCACTGCGATGCGGCCACCGAGGCGATCGTCTCATGACTCAGTCGCTCACCGAGCGTGCCCTGCCATCGTAGCCAGCCATAGTCCGTGACGTACCGGCTGTGCATGCTCGCGAAGTTGTCCACGAAGGTGGCGACGTCGTGGGCGCGCAGTCCGTGCAGCGACAATCGGCCGAGCCTTCCCACGTCGTACTGCACCTTTGCAAAGAGATCGTGGTACGAGGGGTCGATGGAATCGGTGACGTTCAGCAGGTTGAGCGCGATGTCGAGGTAGCCCCGGCGCGCCGACACGAGCCAACCACCCTTCCCACTCGCAAAACCGCCGTCGGCCATGGCGCGCGCGTTGAAGAAGCTCGCGCCGACCTCCGTGCGCGCGGACCCGGAATGCGGCGGGATGGTGTTCATGCGCAGCACGCCACCGGTGTGGTCCCCGAACTCGGCGGACGCGCCGCCCGCGAGCAGCTCCGTGCGATCCAGCGTACGGATGTCGATGATCGAGAGCGCGTTCTCGATGTCCTTGAGATGAAAGGGCTCGATGAGCTGCAATCCGTCCAGCGTCACGTACAGCTCGTCGCCCGTCGCGCCGCGTACGGCGAACTTCGCGGACATGTCGTCGGACGCCACGCCGGGAAGCCGGCTCATCGCGCGATAGACGTCGTCACCCAGCTGCGGCGTCGTCTCCAGCTGCAAACGATCGAGTGCGGTTGGCGCGCCGAGGGTCGCCTGCATCAGGCTGTAATAGGCTGGCGTCACCACGATCGCGTCCAGCGGGATGGCGAAGGGCTCGAGCACCAGCTCGAGCCCCGACGTGACGCTGTCGGCCGCGATGTCCAGCGTCGCCGGCGCAGAACCGATGTGCACCGCCCGCAACGTGTACCTGCCGCGCGGTACGCGTCCGATGGTGAAGCTGCCGTCGTCGCGCGTGTACGTGGTGAATCGCGTTCCGAGGAGATCGAGACGCGCTCCCGCGAGAGGGATGCCCGACGAGGCGTGCACGGATCCGCGGATCACAGCCTCGCGCCCACCGCGCGGCACGAGAACGAGCTGACCTCCGGGCGAGACACGCGCCTCGATCCTGGAACCCAGAAGGATGTTCAGCAGAACGTCGCGCGCCGCGACGCCGCCGAACGACACCGTCACCTTGCGATCGAGCCCAGCGATGGACGGATCGAACGTCAACGTCAGCCCGGCAATCCGCGCCACCTCGGCGACGGCCGCGCGCAAGGGGGTGGCGTCGAACACCACCGTCACCCGCCTGTCGAGCGATCGAATGCCCAGCGACGAATCCAGGCTCACGAACGCGGATACCGGTGCAGCGGACGGTGCGCTCGAGGTCTGTGCCAGCCCCAGCGCAGGGAGTACAGCGAGGAACGACGCGAACACACGCGTGCTGCACCGCGTCATCTGATGCCGGTGCTCACGAAAACGGTGTCGCCGCGACGCTCGTACGCGATGCCGAGCGCCAGCGTGATGGCGTCGAACACCTGCGTGAGGCCCTCGTCGCGGAACGAGGTGCTGACGCGCCGGCGCGCGACGGCAGTGTCTTCGAACCGGATGTCGACACCGAAGCGGCGCCTCAGCTGCGCCGCGACGTCGGCCAGCGGCGTGGCATTGAATGCGAGGATGCCGTCTACCCACGCCGTCATCGTGGCAGCCACAGCCTCGCGGTCCACCGCCACCGTGCCGTCGGCAGTCACGTGCCCCGCCATGCCGGCGTCGAGCACGAGGCTGTCTGCACGCGCGGCGTCGTGCTTGAGCGAGACACGCCCCTCGGTGACGCCGACGTCCACGCGACCCAGCTCTGCGTACGCTCGCACGACGAAACGCGTCCCCAGATCGCGAGCGACCGCGTGATTCGCCAGGACTCGGAATGGGTGCTGTGCGTCATGCTTCACCTGGAAGAGCGCCTCGCCGTCGAGCTCCACCTTCCTTTCACCCGAGAATCTCCTCGGATATCGAACACGGCTCCCTGAATTGAGCGTGATGATCGTGCCGTCGGCGAGCGTTCTCGTGATTCGTTCACCGGGGCCGGCCGCCATCTCCATCGTTCGATTGGCCTGCCACGCTCCAATGAGCACCGCGATCAACAGCGCCGCGGCAATCCCGACCGGAATCCAGAGTCGCAGCCGCCTTCCCGGGAACTGATGCACCCCGGCGGATCCGCGTCTGGCGCTCGCGTCGAGACCCGTGCGGCGCGCCACTGCTTTCCACGCCGCGTCGACGTCCACCTCGGAGCCTGCCGGCGCGAGGCTGTCGCGCATGCGCTCCACGAGGGCCGTGTTCGCGGGGCTTGCCGCCATCCACCGGCGCACGACCCCCTGCTCGTCGGCGGTCGCCTGACCGACGAGATAGGCGTCGATCACCCGCCAATCCGGCATCTGCGGATCCATGGTGGACATTGTGGTTGAGCTATCGGTATGACAATCGGTACGTGCAAAACCCCACGGACCAGGACCTACCGCAACATCTCTCGCAACGCCTTGAGTCCTCGGCCAAGCTGGTTTTCCACCCCCTTCACCGAGATCCCCATCGTCTCGGCGATCTCCACATAACTGAGCTGGTCGCGCCACCTCAGCTGCATGACCAGCCGGCAGCGCTCCGGCAGACGCTCGATCGCGGCGCGCAGACGATCGTGCGCCTCGACGCGCTCGAGCGCGAGATCAGGGCGCTCCGGACTCCACTGCAGCGCCTCGACGTCCGCGCGGTCTTCGCCTTCGTCCCAATCGCGCTCGATGAGCGCGCGGCGTCTGACGTTGAGCGCGCGGTTGCGCACCGCGGAGAACAGATACGAGCGCACGTTGCTGTGGACGTCGAGGGACGCGCGGTTCGTCCACAGGTCGGCGAACAGCCCCTGCACCAGCTCCTCCGCGCCAGAGAGGTCGGTGAGGTACCGGACAGCGAACCCCGTGAGACCCCCATAATACGCGCGAAACAGCTGCTCGTATGCGGCAGCGTCGCCAGCGCGGATGCGCTGGACGAGGTCCCGATCGCCGGACGGTGTGGGTGCGGCGGGCCGGACCATGTGGGGTTTCAGGCGCATTCGCTTGTCATGGACGCAGGTAAGGTGGCGCGCCGGACACGGCGCCTCAATTCACCTCTGACAGTCGGGTGCGCAATGCTTCAATCAGCCTTTCGATGGACGGCCTGGGCGGTGCTCGGCGCGCTGCTGGCCTGCAACGACGCCACGGCTCCCAACGCCGTGGGCACGTATGCCCTGACACGCTTCAATGGATCCCCACTCCCGGCAACGATCGCGACGGATCCCACGAGCGGGCAGACGGCCAGCGTCACCGGCGGGACGCTCTCCCTCGATCCGCGGAATCGATGGGAGGCGGAGGTGAACATCTCGATCACGTCGTCCGCGGGCCTGATTCCGCAAAACGAGATCATGTCGGGGACGTACCGCGTCAGTCGTGACACGATCTACTTCAGCGACGCGGCAAACACCGGTACCATCGCCGCGCTGTTCGACGGTACGACGATCACGGCGACGACGGCCGGGGACACGTTCGTGTTCACTCGCCGCTAGCCGGAAAGGCATGCCGGCGGTCGTGAGAGCGGTCCTAACTACGGTTGCGAGAGCGGTGGTCATGCTGTTCGCACTCAGCTGTTCTTCCCCAAGCACTCCAGCAGGCAGCGACAGTCTCATCGTCGCCTTCGATTCTCTCTGGCAGCGGTACGACCGGACCTATCCCTACTTCGAGTACAAACACATCGACTGGGATGCGGCGCGGGCAAACTTTCGGGCGCGCGCGGCTCGAGCGAATTCCGCGGAGGAGCTCGCGGCGATCGTGCGCCAGATGCTCGGCGCGCTGCGCGACGTCCATTCGTCGATGAGCAGTCCTGCGGGCGCGTGGGTTCCGACGTACACCACGAATGGCGCGGCGTTCAACTACCGCCTGCCCGTATGGCGCGAGTACTTGCGTCGGGCAGGAGGCACCGAGCTGCCGGCCGACTGGGGATATGGCCACTTCGGTCCCGTGCCCTACCTGTACTTCGCGTCATGGACGGCAGGCAAATTCACGGTTGCCGCCGTCGACAGTGTCCTGGAGAAATTCCGCGACGCGCCGGCGCTCGTCATCGACGTGCGCATGAACGGCGGCGGCAGCGACGAGCTTTCGTACGGCGTCGCCACGCGCTTCTTCGATGCGCCACACGTGACGGGATCAGTCCAATTCCGAAACGGGCCGCGGCACTCCGACTTGAGCGACCCGATCGTGCGTACGCTGGCGCCTCGCGGTTCCTGGCAATTCCGTCGCCCAGTGCTGCTGCTCACCGGCCGCGCGGTGTTCAGCAGCGCCGAGAACTTCACGATGGCGATGCGGGTGCTGCCGCACGTCACCGTAGTCGGAGATACGACGGGAGGGGGCTCCGGCAATCCGACCCAGTACCGGCTCGCGGGCGGCTGGCGCTACAACCTGCCTCGCTGGCTCGAGCGCACGGCCGGCGGCGATATCGTCGAATGGCGGGGGCTGGCTCCGTCGCTGGTCATTCCGTTCAGCACCGCGGACTTCGAGGCCGGGCGCGATCCCGTGCTGGATTATGCGATCGCGTGGGCCGCCACGGCCGGGCGACGATAGTCCCTCGCGTGCTAATTTGTTCGCGCGATGAGCGGCGCGACGGTCGGTTACATGCTGTTCGGCTTCGCCGGCTTCCTGCTCCTGATCTCCATCATGGCGGCGGCGCGCAGCATTCTACTTGGACGCCAGAGTCGGGGCGTCCCGTACGTGCCGTCGATGCTCGCGTTCATGGGCGCACTGCTGACGCATTCCTGGCTGCCGCTGTTGTTCATCGCGGCGATCGACGTCGGCACCGTCGTCGTCAAGGCACGAGCGCAATAGCGCTCTAGCGGATCACGCCGCAGGCGACCCGCGCGCCCGAGTTTCCCGAGGGGTCGGTGCGCTGGTCATCAGCCGCCGCATGCACGACGATCGCGCTGCCGTCGGCGTCGAGGAGTCCCGAGACCGTCGTCCGCGACGAGCTGATATCGACCGTGGCGTTCCCCGCGCCGTCGGCGGTGATGTTCGGCAGATCCCCCGCGTGAGCCCCGGCCGCGTTCTCGAGTCCATGCTGCGCGCCGGTCGGATTCAGATGGGCTCCCGCCGTCGTGAATCCGGGGGCGTCACAGCGACCGACCTGGTGCACGTGAATGCCATGCACGCCGGACGTCAGTCCGCGAAGCGCGCCGGCGATGTGAATGCCTTGCGGCGTCGAGTGGAACGCCAGCGTACCGAGGGAATCCCCCGACGCCGAGCGCACTACGGCGACCGCGGCCGGGGCGGGGCTGCCGACCTCGACGCGCCGATGGCATGCCATGGCCAAGAGCGCGCTGAGAGAGACTGCGAGAAGGTGTTTGCGCATGTGTTGGATCATAACGCCCCGGATCTGGAAGCAGGAGCAACCGCGGCAGGCTACGGCGAAATGATCATCGTGACGGTATCGCCAGGTTGGACGTAAATCCTGTTCGACACCGATACTCGATTGCTCCCGATCGGATCCGCGAGAAGCTGGAGCTCGCCGGTGCCACCCATCACCGTTCTTGGCAGCGTGATCTGGGTCTTTCGTAGGCCTCCGGCGAACCCGACACGAATCCGTTGCCCTGCGTTGTAGACATAGATGTTCATGTCGGCCAAACTCTGGTTGTCCACCACGAGGACGGTGGGCGCATCGAGAGACGTCGAGCCGGCATTGCTGACGCGCGCGCACCCGGTAACGAGCGTGTGCATGGCGACAGCGGCGGCCAGCAGAGTACGCATATTCATCGTTCGACTCCATTTGCCTGATGCCTGCCGGTAATACACCAATCGCGCCAGCTCCCCCGGTCGAGCCGATGCTCGCGAAGCTCGCCGAGACCATCCCGACCGAGGGGCGCTACCTGTTCGAGCCCAAGTGGGATGGTTTCCGCGCCATCGTTTTCCGCGACAGAGATGACGTGTTCATCCAGAGTCGCACGCTGCTGCCCCTGGATCGCTATTTCCCGGAGCTGCACGAGGCGCTGCTCCGTGCGCTGCCACCGCGGTGCGTGCTCGACGGCGAGATCGTGATTCGCACCCCGGACGGTCTCGACTTCGAGCTCCTGCAGCTGCGTCTGCATCCGGCCGCGTCACGCGTCGCGAAGCTCGCGCAGGAGACGCCGGCGTCGTTCGTCGCTTTCGACCTCCTCGGCGAAGACGGTACGAGCCTGTGCAGCAAGCCGCAGCGCGAGCGGCGGGCGCGGCTGGAGAAGCTGCTCGCCACCGCGCAGCCGCCGCTGTATCTGACGCCGGTGACGCAAGACCGCGACGTCGCCGTACGGTGGCTCAGGGAGTTCGAGGGCGCTGGTCTCGACGGTGTGATCGCGAAGCCCGAGGATGCGTCGTATCAGCCGGGCAAGCGCACGATGATCAAGGTGAAGCACGTGCGCACGGCGGACTGCGTCGTCGCGGGTTTTCGCTGGCACAAGAGCGGACAGGATCGCGTGGGGTCGCTGTTGCTCGGTCTCTACGATGACAGCGGCCACCTGCAGCATGTCGGCGTCACGTCGTCGTTCACCATGGAGCGCCGCAAGGAGCTGGTGAGGGAGCTGGCACCGCTCCGACGGAACGCCTTCGACGAACATCCGTGGAAGGAATGGGCGCAGATGGACGGCGAGATGAAGCGCATGCCCGGTGCGCAGAGCCGCTGGAGCGCGGGCAAGGATCTCTCGTGGGAACCGCTGCGCATCGAACGCGTATGCGAGGTGAAGTACGATCACATGGAGGGCGACCGTTTTCGCCACGCGACGACGTTCCTGCGCTGGCGACCCGACAAGAAGCCCCGCGATTGCCGCTACGACCAGCTCGAGGTGACGCCACCCTACGAGCTCGACCAGATATTCTCGTCGGGATCCAGCGCTTCCTGAGCCGGCCGGAGCTTCTCCGGAACGTGCTGCAGGTTGACGCGAATGCGCGTCCACGTCGTCGATCGGCCACGCATCGAGTCCACGAGGATGTCGGCGGGCTCGAGCAGCTTGGCAACTTTGGCATGACGTTTTTTCCAGCGCTCCAGACCAGCAAGAGCGTCCTCCTTCTTCGCGGCGCGGGCGATCTCGATCAATGGATATTTCGATTTGCGTCTGCCGTCACGTCCGCCTTTCGCTTTTGACGGCTGCACTCGCGGCGGTTCTCCTTCCTGCTTCGCGTAGTGCGGAGGCCAGGGCGCATCTCCCTTCCCTTCCCTTTCATGTCGCGCTGAGAGCTCCAGCAGTGCGTCCAGAGAGCCGGCTGTCGCGTCGATCTCCGAATGCCGATCGCCGATCTTCGCGAAGCGCGCCGGGATCGTCGCCATGGTGAAATCGGCGGGATCGCAGCTCGCGATCTCATCCCACGCGAGCGGTGCGGACACGCGCGCGTCGGCCGTCGGGCGCACCGAATACGCCGACGCGACCGTGCGATCCTTGGCGTTCTGATTGTAGTCCACGAAGACGCCGTGCCGTTCCTCCTTCCACCACTTGCTGGTCGCGAGCTTTGGCGCGCGCGCCTCGACCTCGCGTGCCAGCGCGAGCGCAGCCCGTCGCACCTCGCCGAACGTCCAGCGCTGCTGGATGCGCACGTTCACGTGAATCCCGCGGGATCCGGACGTCTTCGGCCATCCGCTGAGGCCGAAGTCGGCTAGCGTCTGCCGCACGACCTGCGCGACCTCCTGGACCTGTGCCCACCTCACGCCGGGCACCGGATCGAGATCGACACGCAGCTCGTCGGGATGCTCGAGCTCCTCCGCGCGCACCGGATGCGGATGCAGCTCGAGACAGGCGAGGTTGGCCAGCCAGGCGAGCGACGCGGCATCGCGCGGCACGATTTCGTCGGCGGTGCGCCCGGAGGGAAAGCGCAGCGTCACCACCTCGATCCAGTCGGGGCGCGACGTCGGTGCACGCTTCTGATAGAAGTGCGGCGCGCCGACGCCATTCGGATATCGCACCAGCATGTTCGGCCGGCCGCCCGCGCCGCGCAGCGCGCCTTCCGCGACGGAAACGAAGTATCGAACGAGATCGAGCTTCGTATACGCGGGCGCCGGAAACAGCACCTTTCTCGGGTTCGATACCGCGACCTCGCGCCCGCCGACGTCGAGGAATTCGTGTTCGTCGCTCACGCCCCTCAATTTGCGGGTCCTGTCGGCGCGTGGCGAGACACGCTTTGTCACCGGTCAGAGCAACTGCTTCTCGGGGGAAACTGCACGAAACCGCGTGAAAGTGCAGGAGAAGAGCGTTGTGACTGCACACCACCGGGCGATTGACTCCATTGGTGTGCGCAAACCAGGTCTCCTCCTGATCCTTTCTGTTTTTTCCAGCAGTTTCCCCCGAGAAAGCAGTTGTGGTGTCCGCCTCCCGCCTCCCGCCTCCCGCCTCCAGCCTCCCGCGTCCCGCCTCCAGCCTCCAGCGGTCTGCGCCTTGCGATCACTCCTGCAGGCCACAGGAGCGATCGCGATGCAGAAAAAGTCGAACTCGTCCAAACGCGCGAAGAGGTCCGGCACCAGAAGCGACGCCGGCGCCACCTACGACGAATTCAAGACGTTCGAGGGCCGCAAGTACACCGGCATGAAGGTCGGTCGCAGCCACAAGTGGTACTATGACCAGGGCGAATGGAAGGAGAAAAAGATCACGCCCGACCTGTGGCAGATCACCTACGCGGTGACCAAGCGACGCGCGGGTCGCGCACCTGAGGGATCGGGTGTCCCGGTCGGCACCGCATACCATTGGTACATCCTCGCCCATCAGAACGTCACGAAGCTGAACGCGAACGATTATTCGACGTCGCTCACGGGACTGAAGTTCAAGGTCGCGCACAAGCGCGCTGACAGCGAGAAATGGAGCGCGACGCCGAAGACGCAGTGCAAGCGAATGATCGCTTTCCTGCGTGGCGTCATCGCCGATCTCGAGAAGGAACCGGTCGAAGAACCTGCAGTCGAGGCCCCGGCGCCAGCGGCTCGGAAGGCACGGCGTCTCACGGTGCCACCGTCGATGCTGAAGGGGACGCATCGTCGGCGAGCTCGAAAGTCGCGCGCCTGAAGAACTGCCGCTCGGTCACGAGCGACTTCGCATGATCTCGGCGGCATGACGTTCGATGAGCCGATCCTCGGTTCCGATTCGCAGCGCCTGCCGCATGGCGTCCCTCGCGTCGGCGAATCTGCCGGACTTGTACAGCGCCCATGCATACAGGTCATAGGTATAGACGTCATGCCGGGTGCGCACTTGCGCGCGCGCCAGATGCAACACGCGTTCGACGTCGAGCGCGTGATCCAGCATCCATAGACTCCATTCGCGGAGCGGGAAGTCTGGCGTCGAGCTGCCAATCGCGACCGTACGCATGACCGCCGCGCACTGCGCCGCCCTGCCGCTGTCCCCGCGAGCTGCGTACGCGTCGCTGAGCGCCGCGATGACAGCGGGCTCCATTCTGTTAGCGATGGCGCGCTCGCCGACATCGATGGCCTCGCGCCAGCGGCCACGTGCCGCCGCGAGTCGCGCGGCCGTGCCGAGCAGGCGGTCATCGCCAGGTTTTGCCCGGAGGCCCGCGGCGATCGCCGAATCGGCAGCACCCCAGCGCGCCGTCTTCATCGCCAGCTCCGCGAGTCGCACATGCAGCCACGCTCGCTGACCGGCGGAAACGCCCGGGTCACGTTGCCACTCGGCGAGCACAGCGCGGAACCGGCGCTCGGCCCAGTCCACGTGCCCCGAGAGCTCGTCCCATCGGGCCAGCCGCAGCGTCGCCGCGTCGGACAACGACTCGCGCCGCAGCGAATCGAATACGGCGCGCGCGCGATCGTAGTCGCCCAGCTCCGCCGCGATCTCGCCGATGAGCGCGCGATACGAAACGACACCAGGCTCCGCGGCGTCGGCCCGCTCCGCCGCCGCCAGCGCCTCGGCGAACCGATGTTGCGCCATGAGCGCGGACGCGAGCAGTGCGTGCGTCGCGGTATTGTGTGCTTCGCGCAGTCGCAGCGACTCGCGCGCCATCGCCTCCGCGCGCTTGACGTCCTCGTAACTGCCCATTGCACGCGCGCGGTCCAGATACAGCGCGCCGAGCCGGCTGCGGTCCGCTGCACCGATCGGATCGCGGGCCGCGCGCCCGGCGTAGAACGCGATCTCGACGTCGCGGCGCTCCGCGGGAAAAGCGACGATTGTGTCGACGGCCGGCACGGGCGCGACGACGACCTTGCGCGCACCGGCCGCCGATACCGCCAGGAGGCATGCGCCGCCCGCCACCAGCACGCGCAAGGCTGGCAGCTTCATCTCAATTCGTCGCGTTGAGATACGGGAAGGTGCTCGCGAACGCGCGAACCGACGCGCCGACATTGTCGCTCGTGAGCGCCGGCGTCGTATTGCTGGCGTCGAGCAATGTGCCGAACAGCGCTGCAAGTCCGGCGTCGACGACGTCGTCACTCAGCTTCCGGCCGCCGTAGCCGTTCGCCAGGGCCCACGTGAGCCAGCCGGCGGTGTTCCCCGCCTTGTCCGTCTGCACGATCAGCATGTCCGGCAACAGCACGGCCGATAGCGTCGTCTGCACCGTCGCGTTGCGTCCTGCCACGGTCGCGACGAACGACTCGAGCTTCGCCTTGAACTGTGCGACGTCGGTGCTCGGCTTGCCGCCGTTGAAGAAGCCGTGGTCCCGTTTCGCCAGGAACACCTCGGACACGAGCGGATTGCCCAGGCGTTCGATCTGCGTGTACGTGCGATTCGGATCGGGACCGGTGATGGTCTCCGTCTTGGTGCAGGCCGCGGCTGCCAGCATCACGAGCACGAGCGCCAGGGCGCTCATAGTGCGAATCATTGTATGGTCTCGATTGAGGTGTAACTGCAGATTCCTCGCTGCGCTCGGAATGACGACCTGAGACGTCAGCGGGAAATGGTCGCCCACACACCGATCTTCTTGTTCGACGCAGTGGTGAGGGCGGAGGTCGGAAGCTCGATCACGATTGCGAGGGTGCTGATCCCCTTGAGGAAGTCGACGCCGGGGTTGCGCCACGAGCTCGCGGACGGCGTTTCGGGGAGCTGTGACAGCGAACCGGTCGACGGCTTGCGGTCGGGGATGATGCGGAAAAACTGCTCGAGGTCGATGAAGAACGGATCGCCGCGAAGGCCGGCGAAGACCTGCGTGCCGGTCGCCGAGCCAAGGTTCGTGTTTATGGCACCGGACACTTCCGGGCCGGACGACACGAGCGTGTTCATCGTTCCGGTCTGGTTCGGGACGACCGGTCCGCGCACGTGCACCACCTGATTCGCGCCGGTGCCCTCGAACGTCACCTGAAAGACGAGATCCTCGATCGCGTCATTCGTGTTGTCGACCTTGATCTGATACAGCAGGTTGGGATCGAAGCTCGCGCCGGACGACGCGCCGCCGACGATGGGCGATGACGTCGTTACGACGAGTGCGATGCGATCGGAGCTCGCGCCTGGAAACGCGTAGACGTCGTTGATGTCCATGCGCGGATTGAGCTCGACTTCGGGTGTGTCCTGGTGGTCCGACGCGAGCGTCGGTTTCACCGCGAACAATGCCGCGGCGGCGGCGAGCGCGGCAGCGCCGGCGATACCGGCGAGACGCGCGCGTGTCGGCTTGCGCCAACTGAGCATGCTGTCCTCCTCGAGGGGAACTGGTGACGGGGGGCGATACTGCTGTGGTTCACTGCAGGTACGCCGCTCACCTCGAATCGGATCTATCCCGCGCCGGGAACGCGTTACTTCAAATCCGAAAGCGGTCCCGCGAGGAAGGGCGTCGTCGTCGGAGCCGGCGAACCGCCGGCGGGCTCCTCGGTGAGCGCGACGAGCGTCGTGCCCCGCGCGGATTCCGGCAGCGTGAAGCGCTCGACGCGCGCATGACCATCCGGATCGGAATTGAACACGGCCGCGGACACGGGTTTGCCGTCGCGAATCAGCCACAGCTGATAGCTGCGTCCCTGTGGCGCCGGCTTGAGCCGAAACGCCTGCAGGACGCCCTTCCGCTGCCGCTCGTTCCAGAAGAACTGAATCCCTGGTCCGGCGAGGGTATCGGTGCCCTTCAGGTAGGCCACGCGCAGGCCCCTCTCCGCGAGGAAGATGGCATCCAGCGTCGCGTCCCTGCTCGCGAGGGACCGCCGCAGCGACGCGCTGTAGACGCCGAGTGCCGCGGCAAGCAGGAGTGACGCGGCCAGCGTGCCCACCAGCCACCGGCGCGTGCGCCGGAGACTGACGATCTGCGCTGCGGAAGCTGGGGGACGTGCGTTCGCGATCCGCGCGAGCAGCCGCTGCTTCAGCGCAGCGCGTGGAATCACAGGATTCGCGGATGCCATTTGTGTCACTACCTCCTGGAACGCGCGCAGCTCGCGCCGCAGCGTCTCACCGTGCGCCGAGTCAGCCCGAAGCGCTGCGTCGACGGCAGCCGTCTCCTCCGCGGTGAGCGCGCCGACCGCGTACGCGGGGAGCAGTTCGAGCAGCTCGTCGTGGCTGAACTGTCTCATGCGAGCGCTCCCGCCTGCCCCGGCGACGCGGGAGGCCCGGCATGCGCCGCCAGCAGCTGCCGCAGCTTGATCATGCCAAGCCTGATGCGCGTCTTGATCGTGCCCAGCGGCTCGGACAGACGCTCGGCGATCTCCGTTTGCGACAGCCCCTCGAAGAACGCCATCTCCACGGCGATCCGCTGTGCTTCGGGGAGCGCATTCAGGGCGGCCACGATGGCGCTGCGCCGCTCGCGCGCCTCGACGAGATGCGCAGGGTTCGACGACGCATCTTCCGCCGCGAGCGCGGCATCGGGCGCCTCGTCAACGGAGACCGGCGCGAGGCGCGCCTGTCGCGCGGCGCTGCGCAGGGCATCGAGGGCGCGGCTGCGCGCGATCGTTACCAGCCAGGTCGCCACGGAGCCGCGCGCCGCATCGTAGCGCGCGGCGTCCTGCCATACTTGAGTGAACGTGTCCAAAAGCACGCTCTCCGCGAGGGTCGAATCGCCCACGATGCGGACGGCGATCCCCATGATGACGGCCGCGTGGCGGTCGTACAGCGCGGACAGCGCCCGCTCGTCGCCATTGCGGGCCGCGTCGATCAGCGAGACGTCATCCGGCGAATCCGGGGTGAGCGTGGGCACCACGCGAAGGTACGGCGGCCCCTCTCGATCGGCGATGGGCGTTCCCCGGTGAGGCGTTCACCAGAGATACGCCCGTCACGTGAAATCGGATCTCTGCTTAGGCTACCGGTCAGCAGCTGAACGTCGAGCTGCTGGACTCCGCCTTGAGACACTTCGCGCTGAAGTCGCCGCTGATCGAGATCTGCGCATTCGAGCCGACCTCGCTCGCCGACAGGCTCACGCTGCCCGATACGCCGGACGCTGACGACGACTTGATCGTGATGCTTCCCGACGATGCGAGGAAGTTGCGCGACCCCTCGACGAACACGCCGCCAAAGAACCCCGCGGTGTCCAGGCCGATGCTGTACGTGCCGACGGCCGGGCGACCCCCCTCCACCGCGATGTTGATGACAGGAGTGCCCGATAGGGGCGCACCATTCATCAGCACCAGACCAAACGCGCTGCTGCCGTCTTCATTGTCTGTTTCGACGAGATAGTACGCACAGCCCGCGAGCTTTCCCGAAGCAGCTCCCGACGCGTTGCCGCTGAAGTTCCCAAGTTCAGCGCTCGGACATCCCTGCCCGGGCTGCTCTTCCTTTGGCTTCGCCGAGAGAGGATCATCCTTGCCGCCGCACGCCGCGAGCGTGACGAGCGCGATGCCGATCGCCAACCGACTTGTAACATGCCGAGCCATGTCGATACCCTCATTGAGAGACTGGTGTATCGAAGAATCGGAAAGTGACGTTCCCTCCACGTTCCCCCAGAATCCGCGCGGCATGCGCGGCATGAGCGGGCTGCGTTCGGCGTGAAGCTCGCCGACCTCGTCGACGTGTCCGCCGCCGTCGGTGCGACGGCGTCACGCCTCGAGAAGGTTGCGTTGCTCGCGGCCTTTCTCGGTCGCCTCGCTCCGGACGAAGTCTCCATCGCCATCGGTTTCCTCGTCGGATGGCCGAGGCAAGGCAAGATCGGCATCGGGTGGGCGACACTCACGTCGGCGCGCGAGCGGGAAGACGCCGCGGCGTCACCGACACTCGAGCTGCGCGACGTCGACACCGTGTTCGCGGAGATTCAGGCGCTGAAGGGCAAGCGCTCCGCCATCGAGCGGCGCCGCCTGCTCGGTGAGCTGTTCGATCGCGCTACGAGCGCAGAGCAGCGATTCCTGTCGGGTCTCGGCGTCGGCGAGGTGCGACATGGCGCCCTCGAGGGAGTCATGGCCGACGCCGTCGCGAAAGCCGCGTCCGTGCCCGCCGCGCTGGTGCGTCGCGCCGCAATGATGGCCGGCGATCTCGGCGTAGTCGCCGAGGCTGTGCTCGGACCGGCGGGCGCGGTGGCACTCGCGCGCTACCAGCTGGAGCTCTTCCGTCCCGTCCAGCCGATGCTCGCCGACTCCGCCCCGAACGTCGCTGACGCGCTCGCGGCGGGCGACCAGATGGCGCTCGAGTGGAAGCTCGACGGAGCCCGCATCCAGGTGCATCGTCGCGACGATCGCGTCGCCGTGTACACGCGCAACCTGAACGACGTGACCGAGGCGGTGCCGGAGGTCGTCGAGCTCGTGAAATCGCTCCCCGCGCGCGAGCTGGTACTCGACGGCGAAGTCATCGCGCTTGCACCGGATGGCCGGCCGCACTCATTCCAGACGACGATGCGGCGTTTCGGCCGGCGCCTCGACATCCCGACGCTGCGGGCGGAGCTGCCGCTCACGCCGTTTTTCTTCGACGTCCTGCGCTGCAACTCCGACGACCTGCTCGATCAACCGCTGTCCGAGAGACTGCGCCAGCTCGATGCGGCCGTTCCTGCGGCCGCGCGCGTGCCGCGGATCATCACGGCCGATGTCGAGGAAGCGCGGCGATTCGAGGCGGATGCGATCGCGCGCGGCCACGAGGGCGTGATGGTGAAGTCTCTCGGCGCGCCTTACGCCGCGGGCCGGCGCGGATCTGCGTGGATCAAGGTCAAGACGGCGCGCACGCTCGACCTCGTGGTGCTCGCTGTCGAGTGGGGGTCCGGGCGGCGCCAGGGCTGGCTGAGCAACATTCACCTCGGCGCGCGCGATCCCGCGACCGGAGGTTTCGTCATGCTGGGGAAGACGTTCAAGGGCATGACGGACGAGATGCTCGAGTGGCAGACGAAGGAATTTCTCGCGCGTGAGGTCGGCCGCGACGGTCACGTCGTGCACGTACGTCCCGATCTCGTCGTCGAGATCGCATTCAACGACGTGCAGTACAGCCCTCACTATCCGGGGGGCGTCGCACTGCGCTTCGCGCGCGTGAAGGGGTATCGTCCCGACAAGCGGCCCGAGGAGGCCGACACGATCCAGACCGTTCAGGCACTACTTCCGTCGCACGGCAGTTCGGCTGAGGTTTGAGCGGTGAAATCCCCCGCCTTTCTCGCAGCCGCGGCGTGTGCTGCCGCGCTCTGCGCCGCTCCGCTCGAGGGTCAGACGCGGGCGTCGCGAATCGCCGACTCCGTGCTCGCGCTCATGACGCTCGAGGAAAAGCTCGGGCAGCTCACGCAGGCGCCGGCCGGCGCCCCGGTGAGCGCCGCCGATGAACGCCTCGTGCGCGAGGGCAAGCTCGGATCGTTTCTCGGCGTGTATGGAGTCGACGCCGCGCGACGCATCCAGCGCGTGGCGGTCGAAGAGTCCCGGCTCCACATCCCGCTCATCCTCGGCTTCGACGTCATTCACGGGATGCGCACGATCTTTCCGGTGCCTCTTGGCCTCGCCGCGTCATTCGACTCCCTGGCTGCCGTCCGCGCCGCGCGCATTGCCGCCGTCGAAGCCAGCGCCATGGGCTTGCACTGGACCTTTGCGCCGATGGTGGACGTGGCCCGCGACGCGCGCTGGGGACGCATCGTCGAGGGCGCCGGGGAGGATCCCTACCTGGGATCGATGTTCGCGGCGGCGTACGTGCGCGGTTTCCAGGGCGACAGTCTCGCCTCACCTACCTCCGTCTTGGCGACGGCCAAGCATTTCGCCGCGTATGGCGGCGCCGAGGCGGGACGCGACTACAACGTCGTCAGCGTCTCCGAGCGCGATCTCTGGAATCTCTATCTGCCGCCATTTCAGGCCGCCGTGCGCGCCGGCGCCGGATCGTTCATGGCGTCCTTCAACGAGATCAACGGCGTTCCTTCGCACGCAAACGACTGGCTGCTCACGAACGTCCTGCGCGATACCTGGGAGTTCAAGGGAATGGTCGTCAGCGATTGGACGGGGATCTGGGAGCTGCTCAACCACGGCATCGGTGACAGTCTGACGGCTGCACGGCGCGGCTTGCGCGCCGGCGTCGACATGGAGATGTCGAGCATTCTGTATCGCAACCATCTCGCCGCGGAGGTTCGCGCGGGCCGTTTTCCCCAAGCGGTGATCGATACGGCGGTGCACCGGGTGCTGCGGACGAAGGCAGCGCTGGGCCTGTTCTCGGATCCGTATCACGGCGCAACGGTGGAGCGCGAGCGGCGTGACGTGCTGACGCCGGAGAGTCGCGCCGCCGCGCGCGACATTGCGCGCGAGGCGGTCGTTCTGCTCACGAACAATTCGGTAGGCGGCGCGCCTGCTCTCCCCCTGCGGCGTACGCTCCGCTCTCTTGCCGTGATCGGGCCACTCGCCAACGATTCGGCGTCGCCGATCGGGCCGTGGGGTGGAGCCGGACGCAAGGAAGACGTCGTTACGGTCCTCGCCGGCCTGAGGCGCGCATTCCCGAGCACCTCGATCGGTTTCGCGCGCGGAGTTCCGACCGACACGGTTCATGTCGAGGGCGCCGTTCGTACCGATGGCATCGCGGAAGCGGAACAGCTGGCGCGCACGGCGGACGCGGTCCTGCTCGTCCTGGGCGAACATGCCGACATGAGCGGCGAGGCGTCGAGTCGCACGTTCATCGGCCTGCCCGGCGCGCAGCTGCAGCTCGCACAGGCCGTCGTGCACGCGGCGCGCACCTCCAACTTCGACAAGCCCGTGATCGCGGTGCTCATGAATGGGCGGCCGCTCGCCGTCCAGTGGCTGGCGGACAGCGCCAGCGCGCTGGTCGAGAGCTGGTTTCTCGGCGTGGAACACGGGAACGCGCTCGCTGACATACTCGTCGGTGACGCCGCGCCGAGTGGCAAGCTGCCCGTGACGTTTCCGCGTGTGACAGGGCAGGTCCCGATGTACTACAACCACAAGAACACCGGGCGTCCGGCAAACGAACGGGAGAAGTGGAACTCGAAGTACATCGATGCGCCGTGGACGCCGCTCTTCCCCTTCGGGCACGGGTTGTCGTACACCACGTTCAGCTATGCGAACCTGAAGCTTTCCCGCGACACCATTCGCGGTACGGACTCTGTGGTCGTGACGGTGGATCTCACGAACGGCGGCACCCGCGCCGGGACCGAGGTCGCGCAGCTGTATCTGCGCGACGACGCGGCCACGGTGACGCGTCCCGTGCGGGAGCTGCGCGGCTTCCGGCGCGTCACGCTCCAGCCGGGTGAGACGCGTACGCTGCGGTTCACGCTGCGCCCCGGCGACCTGGCGATGTACGATGCCGCGATGCGCCGCGTCGTCGAGCCGGGCACGTTCACCGTGTGGGCCGGCGGCAGCTCCGCGGCGAACCTCGCTGCCACCTTCGCAGTCACTGGAGACGTGGTCGTCCTCACCGAACCGCCGCCGCGCTTCCGCTAGGCGCAAGACATTTGCACCGCAGAGGACGCGGAGGTACGCAGAGGACTACAACGGCAACAACAAAGAAATGTTCTTGCTCTCCTCCGCGTACCTCTGCGTCCTCTGCGGTTCAATTGGTTTGCGTGTTGCTCGGGATGACGCTGGCGTGTTCGAATGAACGCCCTCTCTTCAAACTTCTGACGCCTGACCAGACCGGTGTGACGTTCGCGAACACGATCACGACGAACGATTCGCTGAACGTTCAGAACGACCTCTACGTGTACAACGGCGCGGGCGTCGGCGTCGGGGACATCGACAATGACGGGCTGCCGGACATCTTCTTCGCCGGCAACATGGTCTCGAGCCGCCTGTACCTGAACAAGGGCCGGATGCGCTTCGAGGACATCACGGAGCGCGCGGGCGTCGGGACCACGCGGTGGGCCACGGGCGTCGCGATGGTCGACATCAACAACGACGGCTTCCTCGACATCTACGTGTCCGTGTCCGGACCGGGCACGTCGAAGCCCGAGCAGCGCGCCAACCTTCTCTTCGTCAACAACGGCGACCGCACCTTCACCGAGGCAGCGTCGCAGTATGGGATCGCCGACACGGGCTTTACGACGCAGGCCGCATTCCTGGACTACGACGGAGACGGCTGCGTCGATCTCTTCCTCCTCCAGAATTCCCCGGAGGATTTCGCGCGCGGTGAGGCACTGCGGCATCCCACGGGAATACGGGCGCAGACACCGGGGAGCTACAACCAGCTGTACCGCAACGACTGCCACGGAAAGTTCACCAACGTGTCCACGGCGGCGGGCATCCTCCGCGACGCAGGCTACGGGCTCGGCGTCGCGATCGGTGACGTCGATCGCGACGGACGTCCCGACATCTACGTCTCGAACGACGGAAACCCGAACGACGCCCTGTACGTCAACAACGGCAACGGCACGTTCACCAATCGGCGAGAGTGGCTCAAGCACGCCAGCTTCGCGGGGATGGGCGTCGACGTCGCCGATTTCAACAACGACGGTTGGCCCGACATCCTGCAGGTGGACATGATGCCGCGCGCGCTCAGCGGTCGGAAGCGCATGAGCGGCTTCATGACCTACACCACGCAGCTCGAGGCGCGCAGCAAGGGATTTCATCAGGACTATTCCGTCAACTCGCTGCAGCTCAACAACGGCGTGCACGCGGATGGACAGGTCGTCTTCAGCGAGATCGCAGCGCTTGCCGGCGTCGCGAACACCGACTGGAGCTGGAGCGCGCTCTTCGCCGACTTCGACAACGACGGCTACAAGGACATCTTCATCGGCAACGGCTACCCGAAAGCCGTCAACGATCTTGATTATCAGACGGCGATGTTTCCCGTCCGTCGCGGAGGCGAGGCCGCGCGACGCACGGGGCTCGAGATTCTCGAGCGCCTTCCCGGTTACCACGAATCGAATTTCGTCTTTCGAAATGCCGGTGACCTGACGTTCACCGACAAGACGACCGCGTGGGGAATGCAGCAGCCGAGCTACTCGTATGGCGCCGCCTACGCTGACCTGAACAACGACGGCCGGCTGGATCTCGTCGTCAACAACATCGACGCGCCCGCGTTCATCTATGAAAACGTGGGGCCGGGTGGCGCGTCGTCTCACTACCTCAGCATCAAGCTCGTCGGCGATTCGCCGCAGCGCGCCATCGGAGCGACAGTCACGGTCACAGCCGCGGGGAAGAAACAGTTCGTGTACGCGTCACCGTATCGCGGCTTCATGTCCTCGATGGACGATCGCGCGCATTTCGGTCTCGGCGGCGCGACACGCGCCGACAGCGTCGAGGTCTTCTGGCCGGACGGACGCCATCAGGTCGTGACCGATGTTCAGGCCGATCGCTTGATGACGCTGAAACAGGCGGATGCGTCGGACAACGCGACGAAACAGGTACGGTCGGCTGCCGAGCCATGGTTCGCACCGCTCCCCGCAATCCCGTACCAGCATCGGGCGGTGAGTCTCATCGACTACAGCGTGCAGCCACTCCTGCCCTACATGATCTCCAGACAGGGGCCGGCGCTCGCCACCGGCGACGTCGATGGCGACGGCCTCGATGACGTATTCGTCGGCGGTGGTTCCGGCGTTGCGGGGCAGCTGTTCATACAGCGAAAGGACGGCGGTTTTGCGGCGTCCGCGATGCGGCAACCCTGGTCCGCCGACAGCGGCTTCGAGGACTGGGGAGCGTTGCTCTTCGATGCCAACGGCGACGGCCGACTCGACCTCTATGTCGCGAGCGGCACCTATCATGGCGCGCCGCAGTCCGATCTCCTTCAGGACCGTCTGTACGTGAATCAGGGCGGCGGACGTTTCGTGCGCGACACGAACGCGTTGCCCGTGATGCTCACGAGCACCGCTGCCGTACGCGCCGCGGACTTTACGGGCGATGGCAAGCCCGACCTGTTCGTCGGCGGCCGCCTGACGCCGCGCAGCTACCCTTCCCCCACGCGCAGCTATCTCCTGCGCAACGACGGCGGCCGTTTCACCGACGTCACCGCCGAGGTCGCGCCGGAGTTGGCGTCGCCGTTCGGGATGGTGACGGATGCCGCGTGGATCGATTTCGACGGCGACGGACGCCAGGATCTCGTCATCGTCGGCGAATGGATGTCACCACAGTTCTTTCACAACGATGGCGGCCGCTTTACCAACGTCACGAAGGCGACACGGCTGCCGCCGATGCGCGGATGGTGGTACAGCGTCGCCGCCGGAGACTTCGACGGCGATGGACGACCGGACCTCGTCGCCGGAAATCTTGGCTTGAACTCCGCGTACAATACGTCGGAGCGAGCAAGATTCGGCGTCTATGCCGCGAGCTTCACCAGCAGTCCAACGACAGACATCGTCCTCACGCAGCGACTCGGCAGCACCGAATACCCGGTGTCCGGATTGGTGCCCCTGGGCCGCGAGATTTATCCCGTGGGTCTCCGCTTCAGGACCTATGGATCGTTCGCGAGCGCACCCCTCGACCGCATGTTCACCGCCGAAGATCTGCGGCGGGCCCTGCACTACGAGACCGATACCTTCGCCAGCGTCTACCTGCGCAACAACGGCGACGGCACGTGGACGTCGACGCCGCTGCCGAATCTGGCGCAGATCGCGCCCATCAAGTCCATCCTCGCGCGCGACGTCGACGGCGACGGGCGTCTCGACCTCGTGGTGGCCGGGAATCTCTATGACGTGGAGGCGAATACGCCGCGACTGGATGCGGGAAACGGTCTCTGGCTCCGCGGGGATGGACGCGGCCACTTCGCGCCCGTATTACCGACGGTGAGTGGCTTTCTCGCGCCGCTCGACGTCGCCGCGCTCGCACTGGCAAAAACAGCGAAGGGAACCGCCGTGCTGGTGGCCAACACCGGCGATTCCCTTCAGACATTCCGGTTGACGATTACCAGCCTGTCGGCTGCTTCAACCTCGGCGCCCCGCCGACCTTGCTCAGCTCGATCTGAATGGCCGGAATGGGGAAATTCATGTGCTTCGCGCCTGGATCTTCGGCAGCGGGCAGGTATGGCCGGCGTGCTCTCTCATTCCCGCCACCCACGCCTTTCAGATACGCGTTGAGGTCGGCGACCATCGTGCCATAGCGCTTGAGATCGAAGAAGCGCTGGCCTTCCATCGCCAGCTCGAGCCTCCGCTCGGTGCGGACGGCCTCGCGAGCGGCAGCCTGGCTGGCGAACGGCACCGGGTATGGGTTCACGCGGTACGTCGCCCACGTGATGGACGGATCGTTGATCGGCACCGCGATGCGCGTGTCGCTCGCGCACTGCGGGTAGGCCGCCACCAGCGCCGCGCGCGCCGCAGCTTCCGACGACGGCGGCAGCCCGCATCCCTGCGCGCGAACCCCCGCGCGCGTGCGGATCTGATTCACGATGTTCCACGCGTTGACGAGACTGCCCGCCTCGACCTCCGCCTCGGCGAGCATCAGAAGCAGGTCGGCGTAGCGGAACAGGTGGATGTTCACGGAGTTCAGCTGCGAGGGCACCCACCCGACGCTGCTCTCGGCGCCGCTCGCGATCTCGTGCGCGTTCTTTTTCGGGCTGTACGTGCCGCCGTACGACGCCGCGCGGATCCATGCCGGCGAATGCGCGCCCCAATCCTTGTACGGAACGCCATCGCGACCGACGGTCCAGTCGAGGCGCGGATCGACGGCGACGGCAGTCGTCGCCGTGAAGTTCGCGTTGCTGGCATTCCAGTTCGCCGGATTGGAGATCGACAGCGGTAGTCCGGCTGCGTCGACGCGATAGAAGTTGACGAGGTTCTGCGACGGCTGGTGGAAGCCGCAGCAGCTCGAGTGACTCGTACCGTGCGGCAGGTTGAGTCGTTCGCCGAAGTTGGCGTCGTTGCCATTCGGCTCGCCGTCGTTGTTCGACGCCTGATACGCGAAGATCGTTTCCGGCCCGTTGGCGGCGGACTGGAACCCCGTCCACACCCTGTCGAAGCTCGTCTCCAGTCCATACGGTCCGTTCGCCTGCACGTCGCGCAACGTGATCAGCGCCGCGGCGTACTGACCGGCGTACATCTGCACGCGACCCTTGTACGCCTTCGCCGTCCACTGGCTGGCGCGACCCTTCTGGCCGTTGCGCGGTGCGGGGCCGAGCTTCGCGATGGCGGCATCGAGATCCGCCAGGATCTTGGTGATGACGTCGGCAGGCGTGTCGTTCGCCTTCTTGAAGTCCGTGTCATCTTCCTTGTAATACGGAACGCTTCCCCACATCCGGTACCCCTCGAAGTGGTAGAACGCTCTCAGGAAGAGCGCCTCTCCCTCGATGCCGGCGGCGTCAGCCGTACTGAGCTCCGCCGGTGCCTTCGCCTGGATCTGCTTGAGCAAACGCAACGTGGCATTCGACCGGACCACGCCCTCGTACGTGCCCCTCCATTTTTGGTTCAGATAGCTCTCGGCGTCGGCAGTCGACCAGTGATACGCCTCGATGTCGTTGATCGGCGGCTGGTCGCTTGCCTCGGAGCCCTTGTAGGCGTCGTCGCTCGTGACGCTCGCCCACACCCAGTTGCTGGCGGCATTACCCCACGCGCCGCCGACTCCGTTGTTCCACTCGACCGCGCGGTAGGCGGCGATCAGCGACCCCTCGACGCCCGCCTTGTTGAGCAGCGTCTGCTCGTTCAAGGTGCCCTGCGGCTGCCCGGCTTTCTCCAGGAAATCCTGGCAGCCGTACATCGCGACCGTCGCCAGGATCAGGGACGCCGTCCCGACGATCAGTGGATGCTTCGATGCGATTTTCATCGTTGCCCTTTCCTCTGAAAAAAGACGGTTCCCTTAGAAGGTTGTGACCAGGCCAAGGCTGATCACGCGGTTGCTCGGATACGACCCGCGATCGATGCCGCGGTACTGGTCGCGAATGTCGCCCGCCGGACCGGTGATGTTCGCCGCCGGCAACGACGGGTCGAGCCCGTCGTAGCCCGTGATGGTGAAGAGGTTTTCCGCCTGGAGGTAGACGCGGCTTGCGGCCGTCCAGCGCGAGAACCTCGGCGGCACGCTGTAGCCGAGCTGCACGTTGCGCAGCCGGACGTACGAGCCGTCCTCGACGTAGAAGCTGCTGATCTGGTGGCTGAAGTTGTCGGTCACGTCGAGCCGCGGGTACTTGGCATTGGGGTTCGACGGCGTCCACGAATTCGCGAGCAGATCCTTGCGCACGTTCGTGGAGAAGTTGCGGAACACGTAAAACTCCTTCTGCACGTCGAAGATGTCGTTGCCGAAGCTGCCGAACACCGTGCCACTGAGGTCCCAGTTGCCGCGGCGCGCCGACAGGTCCAGACCCGACGTGAAGTCCGGATGCGGGCTGCCGATGACAGTACGATCCGCAAGCGTCACGAAGCCGTCACCGTTCGTGTCCTTGAAGCGAATGCGACCCATCGCCGCGCCGTCCTGGCACGGCTTGACTGCGCATGTGCCGTTCGTCGTCTTGTGCGAGGCCGCGTCGGCGGCGTTTGGGAAGTAGCCGTCCGCGACGAGCCCGTAGAACGAGCCGATCGGGAAGCCGACCTTGTTGATCACCTGGTTGCCGTACCGCGTCGTGATCGGACCGTAGAAGAAGTCAGTCACGCCATCGATCGACTTGATCTTGTTGCTGTAGTGACTGCCGTTCCACGTAACGCTCCAGTTCGCGCTGCGGTGGCCGATGGAGAAGTCGTATCCGTTGTTCTCCATCTTGCCGATGTTGACGATCGGAGCGTCCGCGATGCCCGCGGTCGCCGGGATCGGCGGATTGAAGAGCAGGTTGTTCGTCTTCCGGCTGAAGACGTCGACCACGACGTTCACCCGGCCGTTCCAGAGCGCGATGTCCGCGCCGACGTTCGTCGACCGGTTCTCTTCCCACTTGAGATCCGGGTTGCCGAGCGACGTCTGGCGGAAGCCCGAGACGATGCTGTTGCCGCCGCCGATGTCGTAGTACGTATCGCCGCGACTGCCGCCGAACTGCGAGACGACGCGGCCCGCGGGAATCTGCTGGTTTCCCGTCACGCCCCAGCCGAAGCGCAGCATGACGTCCGAGAGCAGCTTGTTGTTCGCGAAGAACGGCTCCTGCGTCAGCCGCCAGCCGAGACCGAACGCCGGGAACGTGCCCCAGCGATTCTTCGGGCCGAGGTTCGAGGAGCCATCCTGCCGCAGCGTGAAGCTCAGCACGTACTTGTCGGCGTAGTTGTAGTCCGCCTTGCCGAAGAACGAGAGCAGCGCCGTCTGCCAGCCGGTGCTCGAGACGTTCTTGCTCGCGGCGTCGCCGAGGGCGTCCTGCAGGAACCGCGAGTTCACGTCCGTGTTGAGCAGGCCGCTGATGCCCGCCGTGAGGAAGCGGTTGATCGTCTGATTGGCCTCCTGGCCCAGCAGCACCGAGAGGGTGTGCGCCGAGAACTTGCGATTGATGTTCGCCGTGTTGCTCCACGTCCAATCGCGGTACTGGTTGTTCTCCTCGTTGAAGGAGTTGACCAGGCTTTCCTCCGAGTTCTCCGGCACGATCGGGTTGAACGCCGAGAACGCGCGCTGCGCCAGGTTGAATCCGAGCTTCGATCGCAGCTGGACGTTGGGGTTCACGTCGAGGCCGGCGAACAGGTTGCCGAAAATGCGCTCGTTGCGGTTGAAGTTGTCCTTTCGCGCCTGCGCGTACTTCAGCGGATTGCTCTGGTTGCCGGTGAGGGGCGCCTTGGCGCCCGCGAAGTTCCCGCGAATGTCATACACGGGCACCAGCGGCTCGAGCAGGATGTTCTTGCCGAGGATCCCGTCTTCGGCGTAGCCGCCGGGATCGTTGGCGATCCCGCCGTTCGCGCGGTCCGCGGAGATCGCGATGTTCTCGCCGAATCTCAGGCGGCCGCGGTTGAACGCGGTGTTGACGCGTGCGCTGCCGCGCTTATAGCCGTTGAACCGCGCGGTACCGCCCTGGTCGAAGTAGTTGAAGGACACGCCGTACTGGTTGTCCTCCGCGCCACCGGCGATGTCGAGATTGTAGTCACCGATGGTCGCCGTGCCGAACACCGCATCCCACCAGTTCGTTCCCGCGCTCGCCGGCATGATCAGCACGTCGGGGTACGAGTACTTGCTCTCATCGACGTTCACCGGGCGGCCGAACGCATCCTTCGATATGATGGCCGGGTTGTCGACGAACATGTATTTGGGGATCGTCGGGTTGTTCGGGTCCCCGTAGATCGCGGTGAGCTCGGCGGGAATCGCGACACCGGCGTTGTCGTAGCTCTGCTTCACCACTCGGAAGTAGTCGAGCGTATTCGTCAGCAGGATGTCGTCATAGCCGCGTACCGGTGTCGCCATGCCCGTGCGGACGCGCAGCGTCGCGCGGGGCGCGCCCAGCTCGCGCTTCGTCGTCTCGATGACGATGACGCCGTTGCTCGCGCGCGCGCCGTAGATCGAGGCCGCCGACGCGTCCTTGAGCACCTGGACGGACGCGATGTCGTTCGGGTTGAGCCAGTTGACGTACGTGTCCTGCACCGGCGTCCCGTCGACGATGTAGAGCGGGTCGTTGTTCTGGAACGAGCTCACGCCGCGCACGCGAACCGTGCTGCGCGAACCCGGCGATCCGCTCGCCTCGACCGTCACGCCCGGCACCGTTACGTCGAGCCGCTGCAGCACGCTCGCCGAGGTCTGCCGCGACGCGGCTTCGACGTTCATGCTGGAGACCGCGCCCGTGATGTCAGCGCGCCGCTGCTCCGTATACGCGGTGACCACTACCTCCTCGAGGAACGCGATGGGCTCCATCGTCACGTCGATGGTCGACCGTCCGCCCACGCCGCGCTGGGCGACGCGCTGGCCGAGGAGAGAGTACGTGATGACCGCATTCGGCGCTGCCGTGATGGTGTAGCGCCCATTCTGGTCGGTGAGCGTCCGTATCTCGGTCCCCTGTACACGCACCGCGACGCCGCGCAGGGGAGCGCCGTATGCGGAGGTGACGGTACCCGAGATTTGCGCCTGCTGAGCGTACGCCGTCGCGCTGAAGACCAGCGCGAGAACGACGCCCACCGCCACCGCCAACCAGCGGTGCGGGCGGCTGTCCCGGAACGAGTGTCTGCGCGGCTGCTTCTTTTCCATCGCAATCCTCCCAGTGGCGCACATGGGTGTTATCCAGCGGTTGCTGCGGGTCGCTTCATGGCCTTCAGGCCCTGCATTTCGATCAGGCGGCGGTAGGTGAGGAGGCGGACGTTGCGCGCCTTCAGTGCGTCCCGGAAGCGCGGCGACGTCAGCGCGTCCAGCTCACCCTGGCGGTTCCTGCTCATCTCCGCGAGCGGTCCCTCGGTATTCATGTCGATCAGGGCGCCCAGCTCGTCGTTGTCGATGCCGACGTGGGTCACGACGAGGTTCATCGGCGGCTGCAGCCGGGCGATCATCGCCTCGAGGCTGTCGATCTTGTCGCGGGGCGCCGCCGCGTACTGCGGATCGTGCCGCGTCTCGCCGAAGTAGCCGGACATCCCGAGGTTGTACTCACCGGCGAGGCGTTCGACGACGTCGCGAAACTCCGGATATCGAACGGCCGTGCCCATGTGGTAGTCGAGGTAATCGATCCTGAGCCCGGAACGCACCGCGCGCTCGATCTGCGCGCGCAGCTCCTTCTCGACCTCCCTGACGTCGGGATGATTGCCGTAGAGCGCCTCGCCAGACTGGAAGAAGTAGCCGTTGGAATCGACGAGCGTGGGGACGGCGGTGCGGCCGAGGACCGGCCCCCATCGATAGTTCTTCCACTCCGAGTTCAGCGTCAGATGGATGCCGACCGAAACGTCGGGATGGCGCTTGAGGATCTCGACCGTCTCCTGGTGCCACGGAGTCGGAAACATGACCGAGACCGAGACCGGCAATCCGGTCTGGATGAGCCGCTCGATGGCGACGTTCACGCTGTGGCTCATCCCCGCGTCGTCCGTGCGGATGATGAGCGTCAGCGGCTCGGTCGGAGACGCGATGCGCTTCCCGCCCGCCTGACCGGGAAGGGAGGTCGGCGACGTGAGGAGGGCACACACCAGCAAAGCGATTGGTCGAAGCAGCCGCGTACGACCCTCCCTGGGAAGAGGAAGTCGTGCCTGCCTACTTCATACCGCGATGGCCGCCTAGCTGCGCCGCGAAGCGGATGGGAGCAACCACCAAATACGGGTTGCCGGGGAAATTGTCAAGAATCTTTAGCAATCCCGTATCAGTTCAACTTCGGCGAGGGATTCGTGGTCACCTCCGCGCTCGCATGCCCGTCGCCAGGATCGCAGCAGCCGGCGCCACTACTATAGAGACGGGCGCCATCCCCGGCGGCTGGCGAAGACGTTTCCGAGGCGCGCGCGGGCGGGCCGAAACTTCGACGGCGGCCATCCGTATGGGAATCCCATAGGACGTATTGCGTCTGGCGTCGCGAGTCGGTAGTCTCGTATTGGATTCCCATAGGAAGTGACCATGGCGGACAAGCTCGACGTGCAACAGGGTACGCTGGCCCTCATGATCCTGAGAACGCTCGACGTCCTCGGCCCCCTCCACGGATACGGGATCGCGCGACGCATCGAGGAGACCAGCAGGAACCGGCTCACGCTGAACTACGGCACACTCTACCCCGCCCTGCTCAAGCTCGAGCAGGAAGGGGCCATCAAGGCCGAGTGGCGCCAGTCGGAGAACAACCGGCGCGCGAAGTTCTACACGCTCACGGCGGCCGGCCGCAAACAGCTCGCGCGCGAATTGCGCGAATGGCAGCAGACCGCGGACCTCATCGCGTCCTTCCTCGCGCCAAAGCGGGAGGCGTGATGCGACAGCTTCGGGCCGCGCTCGCGCGCATTGCCGGCGCGTTCCGCACGCCGGACGCCGACGACGACATGCGCGCCGAAATGGAAGCGCATCTCGAGATGGACGTCGCCGAAAACGTGCGCCGCGGAATGCCGCCCGATGAGGCGCGACGGCGCGCGCTGCTCGCCGCGGGTGGGCTGACACAGGCGGTCGAGACGGTTCGCGACCAGCGCGGTCTTCCCTGGGTCGAAGGGCTCATCGCCGACGTCCGGTACGCGTTGCGCTCCCTCCGGCACGCACCCGCGTTCACGACCGTCGTCGTGATCACGCTGGCGCTCGGCATCGGCGCCAATACGGCGATCTTCAGCGTCGTCCGCGGCGTTCTGCTCAAGCCGCTCCCGCATCGCGAAGGCGATCGCCTCGTGTACCTGCGCCAGTCGGCGGACGGACGTGGCGAACAGAACCTCAACTTCTCCGTCCCCGAGGTGCGCGATCTCCGCAGCGCGGTGCCGGCGTTCGGCGGCATCGCCGAGTACTCGCCCTGGACGATGATCTATCAGAGTCGCGAGGGCGCGGCGCGCGTCAACGTCGGCCTCGTGACGGGCAACTATTTCGACGTCATGGGATTGTCGCCCGTGCTCGGCCGCGTCACGAAGCCGAGTGATGACGGGCCCGGCGCGCCTGCCGTCGCCGTGCTCACCTACGACTACTGGATGAATCGTTTCGCCGGCGATTCGAGCATCGTCGGCAAGCAGATCACCCTCGACAAGAAATCGGTGACCGTGATCGGCGTACTGCAGCCCGCGCCGTTTTTCCCGAACCGCGTCGACGTGCTCGCCAACATGGTAAACAGCGACCATCACCTCAGCGCGCAGATGGTCGAGAACCGCGTTCACAGGATGACTGAGGTCGTCGCACGGCTCGCGCCGGGCGCCACGCTGGAGCAGGCGCGATTACAGACGGCGGCGCAGTACGCGCGCCTCCAGGGTCAGTACAAGGAGGTGTACGCCGCGGCATCCCATTACCGGATCGCGGTCATCCCGTTCCATGAGGCCCTGGGCGAGCGCGCCCGGCTGACGTTGCTGCTGCTGATGGGCGCCGCCGGATTCGTCCTCGTCATCGCGGTCGCGAACGTCGCCAACCTCACGCTGATGCGCGGCGTGCGTCGCGAGCACGAGCTGGTCGTCCGCGCGGCGCTCGGCGCCGGCGTCGCGCGGTTGCGGCGACTGCTGCTCGCGGAGAATCTCACGCTGACGCTGATGGGTGCCGTGCTCGGTGTCGGCATCGCCATCGGCGGCGTTCGATTGCTCATTTCCTTCGCCGCGCGCTATTCGTCGCGTGCCAGCGAGATCCAGCTCGACACGGCGGTGCTTGGTTTCACCCTCGCGCTCTCCGTGGTCGTCGCGCTCGTCCTCTCGTTCCTGGGTGCGCTGCCCCGCGAGGGGCGGCTGGCGTCCTGGATCGCGGCCGGCGCGCGGCGCGTGAGCGGCAGCGTTCACAAGCACCGGCTGCAGCGCGCGCTGGTCACGACGCAGATCGCCGCATCGGTCGTGCTCCTCGCCGCCGCTGGTCTCCTCATTCGCACGATGATCCAGCTCTCGGAAGTCAGCACGGGTCTGCGCACGGAGGAGGTGCTCACGATGAACGTGACCCTGCTCTCTCCGGCGGAGCTGCTGTTCAATCCCATGGCGGACGTCGCCGCGAAGGCGCGGTACGAGCGGATGCGGCGCGACGTCGCGGCGCTGCCGGGCGTCATCGAGGCGGGGATCGGATCGCCGCTGCCGCTGCACAGCTCGCAGGTGGCGTTTCCCGTGAAGGTGGAAGGCAAGGCGCTCGCCGTCGGCGAAGCGATCCCGCAGGCGGAGCTGAGAACCGCGAGCCCGGAGTTCTTCCGCGCGGCGGGTATCCCGGTGCTCGCCGGGCGCGCGTTCGAGTCGACCGATGGACCGACCTCCGCGAAGGTCGTGATCGTGAACCGCACGTTTGCGGACCGCTTCTTCCCGCACGAGGACCCGGTCGGGAAACACATCGCGTGGACGGGCGAGATCCTGAAGTTCACGCCGGTCACCGGCGATTGGCGCACCATTGTCGGCGTCGTCGGCAACACGCAGGACGGCGGACTGGACGCGGAGCCACGCCTCGCCGTGTACCAGCCCTTCTCGCAGTTTCTCGCGCTTGGCGGGGGTCTCGTGATCCGGGCGGACAGCAACGTCGACGCTCTCACCGCGGCCGCGACGCGAATCGTGCGCCGCGTCGCACCGACCGCGCCGATCGAGCAGGTGATGACCATTGCGCAGATCAAGGATCAGAGCGTCGCGCCACGGCGCCTGAATGCCGCGCTGCTCTCGTCATTCGGCATTCTCGCGGTGATCATCGCCGCGGTCGGGATCGCCGGTGTGCTCGCGTTCTCCGTCAGCGCGCGGACGAACGAGATCGGCATCCGCATGAGTCTGGGGGCGGATCGCGGGCGCGTGCAACGCATGATCCTCAAGGAGGGCGGAGTGCTGCTCGCCGTCGGTCTGGTCATCGGCGTCGCCGGCGCCTTCTTCGCCTCCGGCGTGATGCGCGGGCTGCTTTTTGGTGTCGCGCCCCACGATCCGGCGACGTTCGTCGCCGTCGCGATCCTGATGCTGGCCATCGGCCTCGCGGCCTGCTGGATCCCGGCGCTCCGCGCGGCGCGCATCGATCCCGCGATCACGATGCGGTCGACGTAAATGACGCGCGCCGCCAATGCGAGGCTCGCCGGATTCGCGTACATCTTCTACATCGTCGTCGCGTTTCCGGCGATGGTGCTCGAGGGACGAGCCACGGCGGGTCGCGACATGGCCGCGCGACTGGCGAACGTGGCGCAGCACGCGCCGGAGCTGCACCTGGCGGCCGTGCTCTCCCTGCTCGGCTGCTTCTGCGCAATCACACTCGCCGTGACGACGTATGCGATCACTCGCGACGTCGATGCCGATCTGGCGATGCTCTCACTGGCGTGTCGCGTCGCGGAGGGCGTCGTCGGTGGAGCGGGAATCCTGACCACCCTTGGGTTGCTGTCGGTGGCGACCGCCGCGAAGGAGAATCCCGCGAGCGTGACTTCCGCACTTCCCGTCGGCATTCTCGTTCTCCAACAGGGCGGTCCTCTCGTCGCCGCGACGTTCTTCGCTGTCGGGAGCACGATCTTCGCGTCGCTCCTCCTCCGCGGCCGCATCGTACCCGTGTGGCTGGCCTGGCTCGGCGTGGCGTCATCCATGCTCATCGTCGTCGTGCTTCTGATGCAGCTGGGCGGACTGATGCGGGGCGCGATATCGCAGCTGGTATGGCTTCCCATCGCCGCATTCGAGATCATCGTCGCTTTCTGGCTGATGATCCGCGGCGCCGCGGTACCGGTCCAGGGCGCCGCGCTCAGACGCGCGGCGTGATCCCCTCCATTAGAGCGGCGCGCAGGTGCGCGCATCGTCGCTCACCGACACGACGATCGAGGCCGTGCTGATACCCCCATTGGCGTCCGTCACGCGCAACTGCAACTTGAATGGCGCGCCGACGTTTGGCTTGAGAAGCCAATGGCGCTTGCCGACAGACTCGCCGTTGACGAGCCACTCGTACGTGTAAGGGGCTTTCCCCGCCGTCGTTTCAGCGACCCACAGGCAGCTGGCGTTCGGTCGAACCAACGTCGGCCCGGAGATTCGCCCGGTGACCTCGGCGTACGCGCGACCCGTCGCGTTGAGGTTGCCGTTCGCGTCCGCGAGGGGGTGAGGGTCGGACGCCTCGGGGTGCCACGGCTCGAAGAGGAGATATTTCGCCTGCCGGATGTTGCGGTTGCCGAACAGCCATGTCTTCACCTCGCGCACGCGCTCGATGTACCGCGGATCGTTGTCCGGCACGTCGTCCGGCGGCCAGCCCAGCACGAAGGCGCCGAGGACAAGAGGCGCCCCAATCGGGGCGGGACGCGTCACCGCCCACTCGGCCCAGCGTCCCACGTAATCGGCAAACCCGGCCGCGCCCTGCGAGAACGGCGCATACACGTTGAACGTCCATTCGGCGATCGGCCGGGTGCCGCATTTACCGGCGCGATAGTGTGACAGCACGGAATCCGCGAACTCGTTGAGCCATCGCGACAGCGCAGTCGCCTCCGTCGGATGAATCATCGACGTGCCGAATTCGGCGATCGGGTCCACCGCTGAGACGTTCCGCACGAACGTGCAGTAGTCCACGGCATACAGCGCGGGGTTGAGCCAGTACTTGCCGCCGAATCCGTGCTGGGCGTTCACGTCGTCGCCGACCACGTAAAGATGACCGCGATGGCGCGGATCGGCCGCCCACTCGGCCACAGTCTTCCAATCGGTCACGTCGTTCCACTGGGCACGATACGCGTCCGCCTGCAGGCACGGCGCACCAGGGGTCTCAGGGCACTGTGATACGTCGTAGGTTTGCGTCGGAATCGGCTCGGTGTACACCTTGCCCGGCCAGCTGAACGCCGTGAAGAAGTCGCGGACGTGCGTCGTAACGGGAGCCGGGATGATGCGAACGGTGGTTGTGGCCGTCTGCCCTTCTATCGAAGCGCTGATGTCGACGGAGCTGACGGTCTTGGCGGACAGCACACCGCTGGTCGCCATCGTGGCCTTCGAGTCGTCCTTCGAGCTCCAGAACACGAAGTGACCGGACAGCTCCTTGCCGCTCGAGTCGTACGCGGTGGCCTTGAGCTGGATGGTATCGCCGACGATAGCCAGAGGCGACGACGGCCAGATTCGTACGCTCGCGACACGCGAGCGAGATGGAGTAATCGGCTCGTCGCCACATGCACCGAGCGTGGCGAACAACATCGGTGCGCATGAAACCAGCGACGTGCGCCGAGAGGGCACGACTTTCATCGGCAGAGGATCCGTGACTCGTGGTTGGATTTTTTCGCAATGTGGTCTGCGCGCGTCGCCGACGCCAGTCGGGTTTTTGCGGCCGCGCACGGTATGGCGTTGGTGTTTCCTAAGCCGATGCTCGTGATTGTGATGAAGGTCACAAACAGCCGAACCATCGCGCGTCGCATGAAGCTTGCTCGTCAGCCTGTCATGATCCGCGCTCTTCACACGGGCGTCCTGACGGGGACGCTCGTTTGCTTTGGGGCGACGTCTCTCGCCGCGCAGACGCCGCCGAGTCCGGTGTTCTCCATCGGGCAACCACCCGCGTGGCGCCACCATGTCGCGCTCCAGTGGACGGCGCACGATCGCCGTTCGAGTAGCGACGCCACGATCAGCTACGGCGTCTACCACGCGTTCAACAAACCGCCAATACAGGCGACCAACCCCGTGCTCGGTCTGGCCGGCGGCACCGTCGAGGCTTACACCACCGCAACCGCGCCAGGCGACGCAGGTCTTCGCGCGCTGTTCACGTCGCGACTCCTCGCACTGAGCGCCGGGATCGACTGGGACCTGCGAAATAAAAACGTGGATGCGATCGTGAGCTGGGAGAGCGCAATCCGGCGCGGCGGAATACTCGGGCGCGGATCCATGGTGCGCGTCGACTGGCTGCCGAAACGAGATCAGATCGTCCGCGTTGGCCTCGCCGCTCCGCTCTTTCAGCCGCTCGCAGGCCGCACGCGTCCACGACAGACCTCCGTCTCCATCCCTGCGTCGCCGCAGGCACGCCCGGCGTCCCGCGTGTCACTGGCGCCCGATGCCGAACGCCTGGTGCGCGAGCTCGAAGGCGCGCTGACGGCGATCGCGGCGTACTCCGACCTCTACACGGACGCCGCGGTGCGCAGGAGTCGGATGCTGTCGTACCGGGCGGCGATGGATCGCTCGCAGAATGCGCTGCCCCTCCTCTTCGTCGCCGCGTCGCTCGATGACGCGCGGGCGCGCGCGGCCGCACGACGTGCCCGCGTTGCCGTGGCCGAACGGATGTTGATCCCGGTCGACTCGGTCTTCGGGCGGCCGAAGCACGTGGACGTCGACCGCCTCGCGCGCGCGGCGCTTGCGGACTTCGATCGATGGCTCAGCGATTCCTCGGGAATTGCGCCGGCGGGCCGACCCGGCGTGCGCTGCGCATTTCAGCTGTGGGCCGACGCCGTCGGCGCCGTGGTACGCGACATCGTGAAGGGCGCCGGTGACACGCGACTCGTCTGGCTGCCGCTCGATCTCGCGCTCACGCTTGGCGAGTTCGACGATCAGGTGGAGATCGATTCGCTCATCGGCCGCGTCGTCGGGCACCCCTTCACGGATCGCAACGCGCTGGCGTACATGCGCCACGAGGACCTGCCGCTCGAGATCGCGCGCTCGATCTACGCCGCGCGCGAGTACCACGTGCTCTGGACGCACGAGTTCATGGGCCGGCTCTGGAAGACGCGCAGGATCGACGACATCGGCTACCAGATGGTGGCGGACGCGTATCTCCCCGCGCTCACGGCGGCGGTGAAGCGGTACGACAGCACGGGCGTGTTTCCGACGTACATGATCCTGCACGACCAGTACTACTACGAAGTTTCCGAAGGACGCCTCTGGCTGACGATCCTCGAGGATCCGCTCAACGCGTCGATGCGCCTGGAGGGCGACGACGGCACGCGCACTCAGCATCTGCTGGAGCGGCAGGCCGAGCTTCGCGTCGCCGTCGCCGGCTCGGCGCGTCTGCGGCGCGATGCACGCGCGAGCGGTGACGCCGACAGATGGCTGCGCTCCACGATCAAGGTGCACGTGAACGTCTGGAATCCGGCGGACTTCTCCTTCCGCAGCCACCACATCATCCCCGGAATCCCCTTCGCGCCGGACAACCTCATGCGCGATCACCGCAAGCTGGTGCTGTACGATCTCAACGAGGCAGATCCGAATCGCGGCGCGCTCTTCGTCATGGGGATCGGGATCGGCGAGGTGTACGCGAGCGCAACGTGGGAGGATCGCGGATTCCGCGTGCGCGGCCCGGCGGCGCTCGAGGCGCGTGCGGCGCTCCGCCGCGCGCTGCGGAGAAACGGCTACTCGGACGCCGCCATTCCGGCGCCGCTCCGCGCCGTGGCCAGCAAGCGCGCGCAGGAAGAGAGCGCGAATGCCAGGGACTTCGTCGGCCGTGCGCTCCAGGTGCACAACGAGGTGGGATTCGGCGACAAGAAATCGTCGGTCGCGCGTGCGATCCTGTACAACCTCGCGCAACCCGGCAGCGTCGTCGTCGTACCCGACCAGCTCTGGCTCAGCGAAACGTGGGGCGGGATGCTCGCGGGTGCGGCCGCCCGCGGGGCGCGCGTGCACGTCATCGCCCCGGCGGCCCCAAACGCTCCGATCCCCGACGCGCCGGCGCTCGCGCGCGCGCACGATGTCCTGTCGCGCCTGCTCGAGCTGCGCGCTTCGCTGGCCCCGCAGATTCGCGCGAGCGGGGGCGATCTCCGCGTCGGACTCTTCGCGGCGCGCGCACCCGCAAACGACGCCGCGGGCCGCCTGCGCGAGGTGCGCGAAGGGTTGGCGCGCTCGCGCTGGATCCGCGACGTGATCCCCTTCGACGACCGCACGCTCGCGGTCCTCGAGCGCGTCGAGCGCGAGATCGCGAACGATGGGCCGGATGCGACGGCGATTGCGCAGGACGAGAAACCGCACCCGCCCCAGCCGCATCGAAAGACCCAGGTCGTCGCGCGCCCGGGCGCCATCGCCGCGCTGGTGCGGCAGCCGGGATGGGACGACGTGCTCGCCGAGGCGATGCGCGTCCAGTCGCGGGAGACCGCGAAGTTCGCCGCGCAGCTCGGCTACACCGGACCGGCAGTCGATACCGCCGCGACGCGCCGTGCTGACGAGATGATGCGCGGATACGAGGCGGGCATCCCGGAGGCCGAACGCAAGCGCGTGAGCTTCTACTTCGCCGAAGGCTCCCACAACATGGACCAGCGCGGCCTCATGTCCGATGGCGAGGCGACGCTCATCGTGTCGGGGCCGCAGGCGTCGGCGGGGTTGGTGGATCTCTTCTATGTGATGGCGCGCACGACGTGGATCGAGCGGGAGGGCGAGCTCGATCGTCTGCTCCCGCCGCGATCACGCCTGGTCCACTGGTTCGCGCGCCGCATGCGGGCAACGTTATGATGATGCGGCGCATCTTCGACCAGCGCGCGGTACTTACGAACCCGTGGAGAGAAGCAGCAACGCCGCGAGAATGACGCCGGCGGTGACCGCTGCCGAGATGCCGATCAATCCTAGGGCCGATCGCCCGCGGTCGAGCTGTTCGGTCTCAACGACGCGCACGCTGTCGCGCGGAATCGCCAGGCGTGTTCTCGAGCCGCGGTCCCGGAATCCGACCACGGAGTCGCCCTGCACGCGTGGCGAGTACAGCATGACCACGGTGCCGCTCGCCACCGTCACGCGCGCGCGATCGACGTCACCCCGCGCGAGTTCCGCCAGTCCGGTCTCGACGCTCTCAGCTCCGTGCATCGACGCGCAGGCCGACTGGACCATGGTCAGCGCGATCGCGCCGTGGCGGGCGAGACGCGTGCTAATGCGTGCAGGCGTAGGCGTAGAGCGCATGGTCTCCTCCGACGATGATGCGGTCACCGGCGGCGGCGCCCCCCTTGGTGGTCGGAAATTCGGGGTCACCGCCCGTGCCGCGCGTGCCGAGGATGCGTCCCGTCGCGCGATCGAGCTTCGTCAACCCGAGGTGCGTCGCGAACAATGATGCGCCGCACGCGGTGACGCCGTCGACTCCACCGGTCACCTTCGTTTTCCAGATCACGGTGCCTGTCGGGACGTGCACCGCGTACACGGTCTGATCCTGCATGCCGAAGTACGCGGTGTCTCCGACCACGGTCGCCGGTGCCTGCGGTCCGATCCAGTGCGGTTCGCCGCGCACGCGCCACGCGCGTTGCGCCGAAAAACGGTCGATGGCGTACAGACCTTCGCCCAAGAGATCGCTGACGACGAGATGTCGCCCCGACAGCGCAAGCGCGAAGGCATCCATCGACGTTTCCGGAGTGAGATACCGCCAGAGCGTTTTCCCATCCGCCCGGGCGAGGGCGAGCACGAGGCCGCGCGTTTGACTGCAGTTCGCGTCCCCACACTCGCGCGCGGCGACGTACACGGTGTCGCCGACAGGGAGCGTCGCCCACGTCCGCACGGGAGACGTTGTGTTGGGATCGACGTCGACGGACCAGATGACGGCGCCCGTGACAAGATCGAGCGCCGTCACGCGGTGTTCGCGCTCGGCGAGATATATAGGACGCGGCGTCGGTGCGGCCAGAATCACGACGGCCGCGCCGAGGAATGTTGTTCTGATGGTAGGCAGCGCGGGCGGACGCAAGCCGCGAAGACCACCGTGATCATGTTGGCACATACACTACCTCCTCTCCGCTACCGCAGAGGTGTTGGACGAGACGGTGAGCGCTACTTTCGCGCCCCGATATGACGGTGGGCGCGTAGATCGCGCCCGCTCGTCCTCGTGCTTCTCCCGTTAGTAAATATTCATGGCCGCCCGGGGCCGCCGGTCCGTCAAGTGGCGCGGCGATCGAACGCGCTGAGTTCGGTTCGACGGCCTGAGCGGATCCCGGACAGCCACAGAGCTGGCGCCAACATCTCGCGTTGCAGGTGGGGTTCAGCGGCCGGAAAGGAGCTTTTCGAACAGCGCCAGCGCTCGGCCGTCCCGACTCTGCGCGAGAAACCAGATCGCATCCTTGCGCAACTTCACGCTCTTCGATGACTCGACCACGCGAATGAGCGCCGGGATGCCTTCGCCGCCTGGCCGCTGAGCGAGATAGAACAGCGCATCGCTTCGAACCGACAGCAGTCCATCGTCGTCGCCCGCGATCGAGTCCAGCCCTGCAGTGGCGGCCGCGCTGGCTTCGTGGCTCACCCAGAACAGCGCCGCCTTGCGCGACGCTTCCGACGCTGCGCTGTCGCGCGCGATCGAAAGCAGGCGCTGCCAGATGACGACGCCATCGGCGATCGCGGCGCCCATGACCGCGTCGTCGCCCGAGCGCCCGGACAATCGCGGCGCCAGCTCCAGCAGGTACGTCGCCGCTTCCTGTGGTCGTACGTCGCCCAGCTCGGTGTCCGCGTTCTCCGGCTGTCCGCCGACCGACACGCGCAACTCCACGACGTGCGCGCCCTCGTGACGCAGGAGCACCCGCGCCGGTCCGACGTCGCAGCGTTCGTATGTATCCCTGCGCCGAGTGCCGATGTGTATGCCGGAACGGCTCGAGCGCAGCATCCAGCCCGGGGACGCGTCGTCGCTCACGCTGATGCTGCTCCCGTCGCCGCACACGTTCGGACGCGTCACGTACTCGAAGGCCACGGAGCCATGGGCCGAGGCGACGCGACTCTCCAGCGACTGCGGCGCGGCCGTCGTCGCCGCGGCCATCGCCAGCACACAGGACCAGACGCCCGCCACCGGTTTCTTCATGGGCTCACGATCTCCTCGAGCGCCCTGAGCGCGCGCGGGTCCTTCGACTGGGCGAGGTGAAAGAGCGCGTCCTTGCGGAGCTCCTTGTTCGGTTCGGTCTTCGCGATCGCGATCAGCTTGGTGAGCGCCTTGTCGTCCCTGCGCTGGGCGATGTGGAAGAGCAGGTCCTTCTTCAGCTCCGTCGGCAGCAACGAGTCATAAACGCCGGCCAGGTCGTCGGACGCATCAGCGCTCTTCTGCGCGAGATGGAAGACCGCGTTCCGCCGCAGCTCGATCGGCGCTTTCGCGCTCGCGATCACCGAGACGAGCCACTTGTTCGTCTCGGCCGCCGATTGCTGCGCGACATGGAACAGCGCGTCGTTCCGCAGCGACATCGGCCCGCCGTCCGCGAACGCGAAGTCCTGGAGGATCTTGCGTGCGCGGTCGGTGTGCATCTGGGCCAGCGCGAAGAGCGCGTTGCTGCGGACGCCGTTCTCGTCGCCGCGGAGCAGGACGTCCTCGAGCGCGTCCACCGCGGCGTCGCTCTTCGCCTGACCGAGATAGAACACGGCATCGTTGCGAACGGAGGTGCTCGGGTCCGACTTCGCGATGTCCAGCAGCAGCCGGTCGCGATCCGCGCCCCCCTTCTGCGCCAGGATGAAGAGCGCGTTCTTGCGCAGCGGCGCCGAGCATTCGTCGCGCCGCATCAGCACCTTGCGGAGCAGCGGCATCACGCGCTCGGCGTCCATCTGCTGCAGCGCGTCGAGCGCGGCCGCACGCACTTCCATGTCCGTGCACGCCCCTGCCCCGCTCGACGCGGACGCGGCGCTATCGACCTCGCGGCGCGCGATCACGTCGCCGCGCTTCGCGAGCTCGCCCTTGACCAGGATCAGGAGCGGCGCGGCGTCCGTACGCGTCGGCGCGTTCGGATAGCGTGCGGCCTGCGTCTCGAGCGCCGCCACGGCGCCATCGAGGTTCCCGCTGCGGTACAGCGCGAAGCCCTTCCAGTACAGGGCGTCGGGCGCGTACACGGATCGTGGGAATCGCGCCACGATCGAGTCGAACAGCCGGGCCGCGACATCGTAGTTCTTGTCGTCGAGCGCGCGACGCGCGCGGCTGTACAGGGAGTCCGCCGGGTCGGTCTGCGCCTGGAGCGGCGCGAGCCGCAGTGCCTGCGCAGACCGAGCCGCCGCACCCACCGACATCGCTGCACAGAGGACTACTATATGGAAGCGTCTCATTGAATCTCCGATCAGCTGCCGCCGACTGCGGGCGGCGAAGGTAGAATCGTCCGAATTCGTGGGAGCACCGCACCGGCGCGCAGGCGCTCGTCGAGCAACCGGGCGTCGATCGTGCTGCGTCTGCCGCCAGCACTGTCCGGCAGCGCGGCGATCTCGGCGAGGACCAGCTCGAGATCCTGCAGCAGCCGCGCGACCGCGGGTGCGCCCCCCGCGTCGTTCGCCATGAGCAACCGGGTGCGCGCGAGCAGGTGTCGGCTGCGCTGGTTCCGCGTGGGATCGCGCCGCCCGGTTTTCAGATCCGCCCGCACTTCCGTGAGAAAGACCTCGGCCTGGACGAGATGATTGAGCGTCGCGGCTCGCATTTGCGCGTGGCGCGAGGAATCGACCGGCGTCTCCGTGCGAGACGCCGCTGCTACGCTCGGCGCCGCGGGCGACGCGGGCATGTCGGTTCGCGTGCTGCGGCGGCCGATGGCAACGCCAAGCACGAGGGCGGCGGCGATTCCGGCGGCCGCGACGACCCAGGGCCAGTTCCGCGTGATGCGACCTTCCCGCGGGGCGATCGCACGCGCGACGTCGCGCTCGATGCGCGACCACATCGGGTCGGACGGCGGCTGGACGCCTGACCGGTAGCCCTTCCCTTCGCGGTCGAGCAGCGCATCGAATGGCGTACCTGCAGATCCCTCGCTGCGCTCGGGATGACTACCTGTATCAGACACTGGCTGATTCTCCCTCAAATTCCTTCAACGCCTGCCGCAGCTTTTCGCGTGCATGCGACAGCCTCGCCTTCGACGTACCGGACGGGATGCGCAACAGCTTCGCGATCTCCTCGTGGCTGTGCCCCTCGATCGCGTGGAGCACGAACACCGAGCGATACATGTCCGGCAGCGCATCGATCGCCGCGTAGAGGCGGTCCCGCAGATACGGCTCCGAGCTCGGCGGCTCCTTCACCAGCTGGTCGGCCTCCTCGATTTCCGCGCGTCGCGCGTTCCATCGCTTGCGTCCTCGCATGGCGGTGAGAATTGCCGACACCGCGATCTGGTGAATCCACGTGCGCAGCGCCGCGTCGCGCCGGAATCCGTGCAGACCCCGGAACACCCGGACGAACGCGTCCTGCGTCGCTTCCTGCGCCAGCTCGTCGTTCGCGGTCATGCGGATGGCGAGCCGGTGAACCCCGTCCACGTAGGCGTCGTAGAGCTCGCGCGCCGCCGCCATGTCACCGGACAGCACCCGCTCGATCAGCTCAGCTTCGTTCACGGGAGCGAGCGCCTCTGGAGGGTTCGAGCAAATAGACTCCGGGTCGGGGGAAACGGTTGGGTCGCCCCGCCCGTACCCGGTCGAGCGGGACTAAGGCGCCAGGATCATCACGCCGGCTGGAGCGAGATCGCCTCGAGCTCGCGCGCCAGCTTGGCGGCGACGCTCATCCAATCGAAGCGCTCCTGCGCCGTACGACTCAGCACGTCCTTGTAGCGGACGCCGAAGTGCAGCGCCCGCGTCACGTTCCGCACGATGTCCGCGGTCGTGTCCATCGGATTCAGCTTCATCGCGTCCACGATGTCCGGCGGCAGCATGTCCGAGATTCCGTCGATGCTCGCTTTCATCCCCGCGAAGTAGGTGCCGAGCGGGAAGCATCCCGATGCCAGCGCCTCGAGGAAGACGAGCGGGCCAGCTTCCTTCACGACCGACGGAAAGATGCCGACGTCGCAGCAGGGAAACAGGTGCTGCAGCTCCTGGTGCGTCAGATATCCCGTGAAGATCACGCGCTCACTGCGCACGTGCTCCTTCGCCTTCGCAAAGTAGTCGTCGAGCCTCCCCTCCCGCTCGAGGTCGTCGAAGTACGCGCGTACCTTGCCGAGCTCCCGGGCGGCTTCCCCGCCCTCGGGATCTCCCTCCAGCAGACGGCCGTTGGCGACGATCTGCTCGACGAGCGCCCTCTCCCCGTGCTCGAGTGCCCAGAGGAAAAGCTCCATCGGTTCGCGCAAAGGGCCGTGTCCGACGAGAACGAAACGCACCCCCGGATCGGCCGCCATCAATTCCGGCAGCGCCGCAAGACCGGATTGAACGCCCTTCGCGGAGATCAGGCGGCCGACGTAGAGCATGACCGCGTCATGCTCCCAGTCCAGCTGCGACAGCTTGTCCTCGACGTCCGCATCCGGTGCTTTGGTATCGTACTCGATGCTGGTAAATGCGTCACGCATGCCGGCGGCCGACGTCGCCGCCCGCGCGCGCGCGAGCATCTGCTCGAGCTGCTCGGGCCTGCGGCCGCGCGGCTTGTGCGCGAGCGACACGAGCAGCTTTCCGATCTTCTCGCGCCGGCGTTCGCGCGGCACCGGCTCGAACTGCCAGGTGTGCACGCCGAGCGGGAGCACGCTGAACTTGGACGCGATGTTCGGCACGTCCGGAACGATCGTCTCCACCCGGCGTCGCATCTCCGCCCCGTGGACGAACACGCGGCCGGCGCTCGCCAGTGCCTTCGTCGCCATGCGATTGAAGCGCTGGTCCTTCTTGAGCGCGTATTCCAGCTCGCTGCCGTGCGGCATCACCGCGTACGGCACTCCCGTTTCCTCGCTCGTGCGACGCGCGACCTCCAGCATCAGCGCGGCGTGGTTGGCATGGATGGCTGTCACGCGCTGCCGGCGTACCACGTCGACCACGACGCGCACATTGCGCTCGATGTACCGCTCGATCTCCGCGTCCGGCAGGTCGATCATCGGCACGGGATTGCTGAATTCCTCGTACTTGTCCCACACGAACACCGGGAGGGTGTCGCCGAGTTGCGGCTTGTGCATCACGCAGCGGCCGGGATACGCGGCGGACACCTCGCGCGTGAAGAGCGTTTCGACCGATCCGTCGAGGCCATACCGGTGGGCCTCGGCGATGCAATCGTAGCGCTCCGGATGCGGCTCCTGGCAGACGAGCTGCACGTTGTGTCCCCGGCGGCAGAGCGCCTCGACGACACAGCGCGTCCAGAGATTGCTCCCCGATCCTTCCAGCAGATATCCGTGCACAATGGCAAGTGTCACGCGAGTTCCCCTCCGGGACACGCCTAACGCAAGAAGCTGGCACCTGGTGGCGGCGGAGGCGGGAGGCGGGAGACGGGAGGCTGGCGGTGCGCCCCGACATCCCGCCTCCAGCCCCCAGCCTCCAGCGTCCCGTCTCCAGCCTCCAGCCTCCCGCCTCCCGCCTCAGAGGTCGGCGAGCCGTTCATCCAGCGGGCGCACGATCGCCGGCGCCGGCCGGCTCTCGGCGGCGCGGCGTGTCCGCGAGATCTCGTCCACTCGCGCCTTGAGCTGTGCTTTCGTCATCCCGGGATTGTGCGAATAGGCCGGGTGTTGGTCCCGGATGAATTGCTCGACGAGCTCGAGGTTGCCGTCCGGGATGTGTCCCATCCACTCGGAGAGGAACGTCGCGATGTCGCTCTCCTCGCGTGCGCGGATGGCGACGGACCGGCCGAACCGCTCGGACGACGCGGGCGAGTACGCGAGGTCGAACGCGCTCCCGAGAATTTTGCCGAAAATCCACGCGGCCCGTGGCACGTGGAAGTCGGAGGTCACGACGCGAATCGACGTCCACCTGTGCGGGTCGAGCCATTGCTTTCGCACGAAGTACGCGTTGCCGATCGTGTCCTGCGACCGTTCCTCGAGCAGGATGGCACTGGAGGAAAGTCCCTGCGCGCGCGCGTGGCGCGCCATGGCCGCTGCCTCCGTGATCGCGGGACTCGCATCCGACATCAGCCCGCATTTCCCTGTGAAGATGACGCGCGGCGCGACGCCGAGGTCGAACAGCTGCAGCGCGCGTTCCACCCGTGCACGCGCGATGAGTCCGAGCGATCCGTCAGGCTGAACGCCGCGGCCGAGGACGACGATCGCGTCGGCGGCATGGCGTCGCGGGCTCGAGAACAGGGTTCGAAGGAGGCTCACCAATGCGCGGTGTGGATTGACGCTCTGAGTCTAACGGCCTCACGGAGCACAGCCCCGCTTCGCAGAATTGTGCGCATGAAATGCCTCCTCATGCGCGCCGTTCTGTTGCTGGTCCTGATACACGCGATCGCCGGCGCGCAGCCGGCGCCAGAACCGAGCGCCACGACATGGACGTTCATTGGGCCGACGCACAGCGCCATGTCCTCCTGGGTTCCCTGGTCGGAGGTGGCCGGACGCGTACGCGACATCGCCGTGGATCCAACAGGCATCATCTACATCGCGACCGGCGGCGGAGGCGTCTGGAAGCGTCTGCCGGGAGCAACGTCCTGGACACCACTCACAGACTTTGCGCCGACGCTCCAGGCGCGCTCCATCGCGATCGATCCCGCCGATCCTCTCACGCTCTACGTCAGCACCGGCCACACGGCGGCCGATGCTTCCTACCACGGCATGGGGATTCTCAAGTCCACGGACGGCGGAGCGACGTGGACGCACATCGTCGGCCCCTTTCTCGACCACATCGCCTCGAACCCCGGGGCGGCGCTGGGAATGAACGACGGCGGGGCGCGTATCCCCGTCATCGTCGTCAGTCCCACCGATCGCAACGTGCTGCTCGCGAGCGTCGAGGTCGCGGGTACCGCGATCGCGGAGAACGGGCTATACCGCTCCACCGACGGCGGCTTCAATTGGACGCTCGTCCCGGACCTCGCAGGCCGCTGGCTGTCGTCGCTCGCCTTCGATCCCCGCGACGGCAACGTGGCGTACGCGGTGGTCAGCGGCAGCACCACGCCCGGCACAACGTTCGGCGTGTACAAGTCCACCGACGCCGGGCGCACCTGGCGGCTGCACATGGGCCCCGGCCCCGCTGCGACGTCGATTCCAACGACGAATTTCGCTGCCGGGAGCCTCACCATCTCCGAGTCAGACCCCCGCGTGCTCTATGTGGGCGCCGTCTACACCTCCGCGGGACTTCTCGCGCTCGAGTTCTACAGGACGTCGGACGCGGGAGCGACCTGGAGCCATCTCCGAGGGACGCCGCCGTGCTACGGCGCTTGCATTCCCTGGAACAAGGTTGTCGTTCACCCGAGGGATCCGAACATCGTGTTCGTCGGCGGCGCCGGGCATCCCGTGCACGTGACGATCGACAGTGGACTCACCTGGCGCGAGATACGGGGCGCCATCCCGAATCCGCTGCACGATGACGTGTGGGACTTCGCCTTCTCTCCCGATGGCAACACGGTGTACGTAGGGCACGACGGCGGCATCGTCTCGAGCAACACCTTTCGCGACGCGACTGTCACGTGGACCGCCATGAACGACGACCTCGGCGACATCATTTTCTACAACACCGTCGATGTGGATTCCACGCGTCGCGATTTTGCCGTCGGATGCGCGCAGGATCTGCCATGTCTGAACTTCACCGGCTCATTGAACTGGCGCGCCGTCCCCTTTGGCGAGGGCGCGATGATCGCGTACGACGGGGGCGCCGATCGTTTCTACGCTTACGGTGTCACGTCGGCCTGGAATCCAGCGACGCGCGAATACGGCCTGACGTACAGCTCCAGCGGCCTGCCCGCGCCATTCGCCGAGCCGCGCCGCGGAACCGGCGGTCCGATCGCCATCAATCGGAACAACCCGTCGATCCAGTACACCGGGACCGAGCGCGTGTATCAGACGCGCGACGCCCAGGGTACCTGGACCCCGATCTCACCCGTGCTCACCGGGGGCGGCGGACCACACATCTCCTCGATCGCGATCGCCGCGCACGCGCCGAACCAGGTGTGTGCCGGGACGAGCAACGGCCGTGTGTGGTGCACTCGCGATGCGGACCGCGATACCCTCTCGACCTGGACCGATCGCAGCGCCGGACTCCCCGACCGCTACGTCATGCAGGTCGCCATCCACAAGTTCAAGGAATACATCATCGGTCTCGCCTACTCCGGATACCGTGGCCTTCCGGGCACCACCGGTGGTCACGTCTACGTGTCGAGCGACTTCGGCGCGACGTGGAGTGACATCACGGGCAATCTTCCCAACGCGCCGGTGAACGGTATCGCCTTCGACGAATACGATCTGGACGAAGCGATCTACGTCGCCACCGACGAGGGCGTGTTTCGTACGCGCGACCGCGCGACATGGGCGCGCGTCGCGACGGGGCTGCCGCACGCCGTCGCGTCGGCCGTGCGACTGCACTACGCGTCGCGCACGCTGTACGTCCCCACGATGGGCCGCGGCATGTGGCGGCTGAGCGTGCCGGTGCCTTCGGCCGCGCCGGGACCGACGATCGCGCTGAATCCCTGGCGCATGCGATTCTCGGCACCCGCCGGCGGACCGAATCCAGCGCCGCAGTCGTTGGCCATCGCCAACGCCGGCTCGCCGACGCTCGGCTCGACCACACTCAACTGGACAGCGGTGACGCGCACCTCGAGCGGCGGCTCGTGGCTCCGCACCACGCCCGCGACGGGAACCGACAACGCTGCCGCGAGTGTATCCGTCGACGTCACGGGTCTCGCCGCCGGCAGATACAACGGCGTCGTGCGTGTATCCGGCACGGCCGCCACGAATGGCCCACAGGACGTGCTCGTGCTGCTGGAGGTGACCGGGGCGGCGCGCGCGATGAGCGGTCCGGCCGCCATGCTTGCGGACATGATCGCGACCACCACGTCCGCGGGTTACGTCAGCGGCACGAAGCTGCTGGAGCAGACGCGCGCGCGGTTCGAGGCGGGACAGCCGATCGCTGCGTGCAATACGATGCGGACGTTCGAGAGGCAGATCGTGCTGCGAACGACCTCCGAGCTGAAGACGGAGACGGCCGACAAGCTGCTCGAGAACGCCGCCGCCCTCTTCGTCGCGATGCGCTGCAAATGACGTCGCCGATCTGACCGGCTACGACAGCAGCTGGACGTGGCCGCTCGTTCCATCGACGCGGATGCGCTGTCCGTCGCCGATCAGACGCGTGGCGTCCTCGACGCCGACCACGGCCGGCAGCCCGTACTCGCGCGCGATCACCGCGCCGTGCGTCGTCAGGCCGCCGACCTCCGTGACCAGACCTGTTATGGAGAGGAACAGCGGCGTCCAGCTGGGGTCCGTGAAGCGCGTGACTAGAATGTCGCCCTGCTCGAACGCAGCCTCTGCAGGGTCGAAGATGACCCGAGCGCGTCCCTCGACGACGCCGGCAGATACGGCGAGGCCGACGAGCGCACCGGCCGGAACGTCGGCGCGCCGGTACGAGCCGCTGATGCACTCGCCGTCCGACGTCAGCACCCGCGGGGGCGTGAGCGCCTGATACGTCCTGAACTCTTCCTTGCGCCGGAGAACGAGCTCCTGATCGACCTTGTTCGTGCGGAGGACGTCGCGAAGCTCCTCCATCCTGAGATAGAAGATGTCGTCCTCCTCACGCAGCACCCCGCTCTGCACGAGGCGCTCGGCTTCCCGCATCAGCGCCTGCTTGTAGACGAAGTAGCGGCTCACCAGGCCGTATTTCGGATATTCCCGGTAGCCGGCGAACGCGCGGACGCGGTCGATCATCCGCTTCGTCTCCTCCGCCTTGTGCTCGCCGTCGGGCAACGCGCGCAACCGCGCGAGCAGGTCCTCTTCCTTCTTCTTCGCCTCCAGTCGGCCCTGCTCGAAGCGCCGCTTGCCGGCGCCGGCCTCGAAGTTCTTGACGTTGCCGAGGATCAGGGGGAGAAGCATGGTCGGACGTTCGCTCCAGCGCGGCCGCGTGATGTCGATCTCGCCGGCGCCCCGCATACCATATTTGTCGAGCCATCCGCGGATGGCGTCTCGCGCCTCGCGTCCGCCCGCGACCCTCGGAAGCTCGTCCAGAAAGTCGTCGTTCTCGACGCGCTGGAGAAACTCCACGACCTCCGGATGCGGGCGGATCACGTCCGCGACGTCCAGGAGCGCCAGCCCCATCTCCGACGTGACGTTGTTCGGGACGGACTGTGTGAGCGTGTCGGCTGCGTTCTTCTCGCCCAACCACGCCTGCAGGTGGTCGTTCAACCACCACGCCGCCTCGAACCCCGCCATGACCACCTGCATATTGCGCGGGTCGGACTCGACCCGCCTCCGCTCCTGGATGTCGGCGGCGATGAAGTCGAGGAGCGCCGCACCGGACTTCGTCTGGATCTCTCGTCTCGCGGCGTCGATGGACGTCTGACTTCCGGCGATCAGATCCGTGACGACGGCGGGATCGGTCGCGATCGCGGCCGCGCCCGCGCCCGGCGGCGCCCACGCGGGACCGGCATCCGGGAGAGAGCGGACGAAGTCGCCGCGGTCGAGGATCGTTTGCAGCGCGTCGGCTATCAGTGGATCGGACTTCCCGAGGAGCCCCACCAGCGCGCCGCGGCTCGCTGGCGACGCGAGCGCCTGCGTGACGTCCACGAACAGTCTCCCGCCCGCCTCGGCCATCGGTCGTGGCGTCGTCATCTGCCACACTGAGAGTCCGAGCGGCTTGATGGGGTCCGTCATCATCTGCTGATGTCCGACGGAGACGTAGACGTGATTCTCGTTGTCGCCCGCGAGCGGGATGGGAAACAGCGTCGTGATCGGCCGGCTCTGAACGAACTGGAAGTCGTCCTCGTCCAGGCACCATTCGATGTCCTGCGGGCGCCCGAAGTGCGCTTCGATCCGCCGGCCGAGCTGCGCCAGTCGTGTGAGCTGCGCGTCCGTCAGCACCGGTTGATCCTGCCGTACGGTCCTGGCGACGATCTCGCCGGCGCGCACCGTGAATGCGTCAGCGTTCACAAGCCCGGCAACAAGATCTTCGCCGAGGCCGGCGATCGCCTCGATCGCGACGAGTTTCCGATTGCCCGTCACCGGATCGGCCGTGAACAGAACTCCCGACGCGTGAGCAGAGACCATCCGCTGAACGACGACGGCCATGCTGACCTTGCGGTGGTCCACGTTGTTTCGCAGGCGGTAGGTCACGGCGCGCTCGGTGTACAGCGACGCCCAGCATCGGGTGACGTGCTGGACGATCGCCGGTCCCGAGACGTTGAGGTACGTGTCGTGTTGGCCCGCGAACGACGCCGCCGGCAGATCTTCCGCGGTGGCACTGGATCGAACGGCACAGGGAGCTTGCTCGCCGAGCCTGGCGAGGAAGCGCGTGATTGCAACCGCAACTTCGTCGGGGACGGCGATTCGCTCGATTGCGTGTCTGGCTTCCGCGCTGAGCGCACGGATTGCGTCGTGGTCGTCCGGCTTCAGGCGCGACAGGTCCTCGAGCAGATCGTCGATCGCCGCGTCTGCCATGACTCGCCGGAACGCATCCGTCGTCACGCAAAAGCCGGCCGGCACGCGAACGCCCTCGATCCGCGACAGCTCGCCGAGGTTCGCGCCCTTTCCGCCGACGAGTGCGACGTCCGTCCGGTCGATCTGGGTGAAATCCAGGACGAATGGACGCGTCATGCGGCTCCTGTCGTTGACCGTAGGTGTGCGTCGGACGGTGCGTCCGGCCGAAGGTCGCGCACTCTAGCGCTTCCCCCCGGGATTGCAGCAAGCCCCTGGTGGTTTTATAAACTCAATGTGGCGAGGCGAACGCTCGCCTCTTGCGTCCCCGCCGGCGAATCCTCTCTGTCAGGAGTTCTCGTGCGCGCTTCGCTTCTCCTCCTCGCCCTCGCCGCGCCGCTCGTCGCGCAGCAGCAACAGAGCGCTGACGCATCTCGCGTCGCCATGTCCGCGGTGCGCGTCAACTGGATTGGCGCACATGGTTACATCGTGCGCGCGGCGGAGCAGATGAGCGAGGCCGATTACTCGTTCAAGCCTGTCCCGAACGTGCGGACGTTCGCGCAGATGGTCCTGCACGTGGCCGACGACGAGATGGGGTGGTGCGCGCAGATCCTCGGCGAGCCCCTCAAGCAAACCCAATTCGAGAAGACGCTCACCACCAAGGCGGACGTCCTCAAGGCCATCCGCGACGCCGGCACCTATTGCGAGAAGGCGTACGCGATGACGGATGCACAGGCCGCCGAAATGACGACGATCTGGCGCGCGCAACAGTCGAAGATTCGCGGCCTGATGGACAACGCGACGCACGACTGGGAGCACTACGGCAACATCATCACGTACATGAGGATCAAGGGGCTGACGCCGCCGTCGTCACAGGCGCAGTAGTAGCGTCACCCGGCTCGCACGCCGCGAACCGAACGACTACGAACACTTTCGCGGGCCAAGTTCTGGTTGGGGCAGTCGGCTTTTCCTACCTTGGCGGCAAGCATTCCTACGACCCTATGCCTGGCCTGCACCGCTAATGCGCGTCCGTCTCAACCAGCAACGGCTTACGGCGTTTCTCGCCCAAAGCCGGCTGAGCCAGAATCACTGGGCGATCAAGCTCGGCTTCTCCAAGGGACATTGGTCGGAGATCGTGAACGGCAAGCACCCCTATCCCTCCGCCAAGAGCCGCGAGCGGATGTTGGAGGTGCTCGGCCTTTCATTCGCCGAGCTCTTCGAGATCGATGCAAGTGCTGCGTCCTGGGCGGAGGTCGACTTCCGCCGCGCGATCGCCGATCGCTATGTGATCGACACGGAGCTGGGACAGGGGGGCATGGGGGCCGTGTACCTCGCTCGCGATGCGCGCCATGCCCGGGTGGTCGCTGTCAAAGTCATCTCGCCGGAGGCCGTGAGCGAGATCGGCGTGGCGCAGTTCCTTCGCGAGATCTCGATCGTCGCGAATCTGCAACACCCGCACATTCTACCTCTGTACGATTCCGGCGAGGTCGCGGGGCACCCGTTCTACGTCATGCCCTACATCCGCGGCGGTTCGCTGCGCGCGCGGCTCAAGTCAGCGACGCGTCTCGGAGCTGAGGAAGTGGCCCATCTGACACGAGGCATCGCCGCCGCGCTCCAGTACGCCCACGAGCAGCGCGTACTCCACTGCGATGTGAAGCCGGAGAACATCCTGCTCGATGGCTCCCATGCCTACGTGATGGACTTCGGCATCGCGCGGAAGCTCCGCCCGGACGCGCTTGTCGGATCATCTCGGAACGAGCTGGATCTGTCAGCGGGAACTCCCGCATACGTCAGTCCCGAGCAGGCGACTGGAGAGCCGCATCTCGACGGACGCGCCGATGTCTACAGTCTTGCGTGCGTCGCGTACGAGATGCTGACCGGCCACGCGCCCTTCGAGGGCACGAGCACGACCGCGGTGGTCTCACGTCGTTTCTTCGCGCCGCCACCGCCGCCGCGCGAATTTGCCCCTGAGATTTCACCGCTGCTGGAGCGCGCGATCGAGCGCGCGATGGAGCTCGATCCGCGCAGACGCACCGCGACGCCTTCGGAATTCGCCGCCGACGTCGCCGAGGCGGCGAACCAGACTTCCAGCGCACTCGCCACGCTGAGTCTGTCGCTCACGCGCGCCATCAGGCGCTTCCGACCGAGCGCTCTTCGTTTGCGGAGGCCTTTCATGGAATCGCTCCGGCACGATCTCAGATACGCGGGGCGCGGGCTGCGTCGAACACCGGCGTTCACGGCAATTGTCGCTCTCACGCTGGCGCTCGGCATCGGCGCGAACACGGCGATCTTCAGCGTTGTCCGCGGCGTGCTCCTCAAGCCGCTTCCTCACAAGGACGGCGATCGCCTGGTGTACCTGCGCCAGTCGTCCGACCAGAGCCCGAACCTGAACTTCTCGGTGCCTGAGGTTCGCGACTTCCGCACCGGCGCGCCGGCGTTCGCCCAGATCGCCGAGTATTCGCCGACGACCGTCATTCTGCGCACGGACCGTGACGCGATGCGCCTGCGCGTCGGCCTGGTGACCGGAAACTATTTCGAGGTCATGGGACTCGGGCCGGTGCTGGGACGCGTGACTCGGCCCAGCGACGACGGCCCCGGTGCGCCGCCGGTGATGGTCCTGACGCACGAGTTCTGGCAGCGGCGCTTCAATGGCGACTCGTCCATCGTCGGGCGGATGGTCAAGGTGGACGGCACGATGGCTGAGGTCATCGGCGTGCTGCAGGCAGCGCCCTTCTTCCCGCGGCAGATGGATGTCCTGATGAACATGGTCATAAGTCCGCACCACATCGGCGCGGCGATGCAGCAGGATCGCCGCCATCGGATGACCGAAGTGGTGGCGCGAATGGCGCCGCACGTCAGCTTCGACCAGGCGAAGGCCGAGCTTGCGTCCGTGTATTCACGGCTGCAGCAGCAATACCCGGACGCGTACGGCAGTGCGTATCACTATCGCGCCGAGATGATCCCCTTCAAGAAAGCGCTCGGCCAGGACGCGCAGCTCACCCTCTGGTTGCTGATGGGTGCGGCCGCGTTCGTCCTCATCATCGCGGTCGCCAACGTCGCCAACCTCACGCTGATGCGACGCGTCCGACGCGACCAGGAGCTCCTCGTGCGCTCCGCGCTCGGCGCCGGAGTCGGCCGGCTCCGGCGTCTCGTACTCGCCGAGAATCTGATCCTCGGTTTTGCGGGCGCGGCGCTCGGGACGCTCATCGCCATCGGCGGCGTTCCCCTGCTCGTCTCGCTTGCCAATCGCTACTCGGCCCGCGCGAACGAGATCCATCTCGACGCGGCAGTCCTCGGCTTTACGCTCGCGATCGCGCTCAGCGTCGCCCTGGTATTGTCCTTCGTTACCTCCTTGCCGTCGGAGGAAGAGCTCGCGACGGTATCGGCCGGCAGCCGGCGGGTGAGCGGTGGCCGCCGGAAGCACCGACTACAGCGCACGCTCGTCGTCGTGCAGGTCGCCGTTTCGGTCGTGCTCCTCGCCGGCGCCGGGCTCCTGACGCGCACATTGTTGCGTCTTTCCGACGTGCAGACCGGCCTCGGGACCGAGCAGGTGCTTTCGATGAGCGTCAACATTCTGACCGGCGCGGAGATGCGTGCGACGCCGGGGTCGCAGGAAGCGACTCGGGCGTTGTTTGCAACGATGCGGGACGAGATCGCCGGACTTCCCGGGGTGCAAGCGGTATCGCTGGGATCCTTGCCCTTGAGCGAGGCGTTCCGGCGGATCGATCTCAAGATCGAGGGCCGACCGCTCGGCCCGGGCGAAGCTGCGCCGAACGCCGCCGAGCGGGTCGCCAGTCCGGGATATTTCAGGTCGATTGGCGTGCCCCTGCTGCGCGGCCGCGAGTTCGAGTCGACGGATCTGGCGGCGGGCGAGCCCAGTGGCGGCGCGGGATACGTGGCGATCGTGAACCAGGAGTTCGCGGATAGGATCTTTCCGAACCAGGATCCGATCGGACAGCGCTTCGCCGAGACGAACCGCATCGCACAGTACGCCAGCTCGCCCGACATCTGGTTCAGAATCGTGGGCGTCGTGGGTAACACGCGCGACGGCAAGTTGGACGAAGCGCCGAGGCCCGCGTTCTACTACCCGGCGAATTCCGAGCGCGCCGTCGGAGGTGGGCTGGTTATCCGCGCCCGGACCAACGTCCAAGCGCTTGCGCAGCCCGCCACGCAGATCATCAAGAGGCTCGCGCCCTCCGCCGCGATCGAGAACGTCAAGACGATCGCGGAGATCAAGGAAGAGAGCGTCGCTCCACGTCGTCTCAACGCCGCGCTCATCTCATCGTTCGGCTTACTGGCTGTTCTGATTGCCGGCGTTGGCATCGCGGGCGTGCTGGCCTTCGCGGTCACTGCGCGAACGAACGAGATCGGCATCCGCATGAGTCTCGGCGCCGACTCGGCGCGCATGCAACGGATGATCCTCTCCGAGGGGGGGACATTGGTAATTGTCGGTATCGTCGTCGGCACCGCTCTCGCGTTCCTGTCGTCGAGCCTTATCCGCGGGCTGCTGTTCGGCGTCGAACCGCACGATGCGGCGACGCTTGTCGTGGGAGCCTCACTGATGGGTGCGATCGGCCTGGCGGCCTGTTGGATTCCGGCCGCGCGAGCGGCCCGCATCGATCCGGCAGTGACACTGCGAGCGGAGCAGTAGCGTTGGATGCTGTGAGCTCTGATGCGCCTCGCGCGCGATCCGGCGTCCCGATCACCTCGCGGCGCTCGCACGGGCGTCCCAGATCTTGCCGTCGGTGAGGGAAACGAGGAGGCTCACGAAGACACCGACAAACCCGAAGTACGAGCCCATGCCGCCACTTGCAAGCTCGACGGCCTCCACCTCCACGCGAACGATGTCTGGCGGAAGCGTCTCGAGAGGCGCACGCCGAGGATACGGCGGCAGGCCGCCGACCAGGTCGACACCCCCGGGCCGCCACGTGGGATGGGCAAACGCGATCGTCGTTCCACTCTCGATTTCGGCGACGATGGTCGCCGTTGCTGTGGTGCCGAGGGGGAGCGCGTCGGCGAGCTTTTCCTCTGTGAGTATCTCGCGGACGCGGTCCACCACTTCGCGAGCGATCCGAGCCTTGGGCCGGACGGCGATCGCCAGTGTCGCGCGATCGCGGCCACGGGGCCTCGGCGCGCCACATCGCGCGCAGAACGCCGCTTCGCGCAGCGCTTTATCCAGCATGAGCCGCCCGCATTTTCTGCAGCGCCAGATCGCGGTGACCGGCACCACCAGAAACCACAGCGCGACTAGCCCGACGACTGCGACCATCCACAACGGAAGCCAGTCGGACAAGGGGGAGAGGTGATTCACGCGCGTAGCTTGCGGCCCGCGTGCGCGATGCGGACGAACGTCAACCGGCACCGCGTGCAGGTACGCGGAGGCGATTCCGTCAGCTGGTGGCGACGGGCAGCGTGAACTGGAACTCCGTGCCCTGCCCTTCCGTGCTCTCCACCCAGATGCGCCCGCCGTGCGCTTCCACGATGCTCTTCGCGATGGCGAGACCGAGACCCGCGCTCGCGCGAGACTGGCGCTTCGCCTGCCAGAAACGGTCGAACACGTGACCCAGATGTTCGCGCGAGATGCCGACGCCGGTGTCGCGGACCGACACCTGCACGACGTCGCCCGCGCGCCCCGCGATGACCGACACCGAGCCTCCGCGCTGCGTGAACTTCAATGCGTTGGCGCAGAGGTTCGACAGCACCTGCACGATGCGGCGATCGTCGGCGGCAACGAGCGGCAGATCCGCCGGTAGCTGCGCGCGCAGCTCGACGCCGAGCTCCGTGGACGAGAGCGAGAACGTCTGCAGCACTTCGCCGACGAGCGGCGCAATCGCCGTCGGTTGTCGGGTCACCGCGAGCAGCGAGGCTTCGGACTTCGCGACGTCGACGAGGTCCTCGATCAGGCGCGCCATTCGCGCCGCGCAGCGGCGGATGACCGCAAGATGCTGGTGACGCGTGTTCTCGTCGGCGCCGAGGTCGGGATCCAGCAGCAGCGACGTCGCCATCTGGATGGTGTGGACCGGGTCCTTGAGGTCATGCGAGACGATCGACGTGACCTCGTCACGCGCGTGAACCGCCTGCCGGAGCTCCGAGTACAGCTGCGCGTTCCGCAGGGACGCAGTGAGCCGCGCGGCCACGTTCGTGCCGAACACGACGTCGCTCTCGTCGAACGTCCGGCCTGATTCCGAGGTGCCGAGCGTGAGGACGCCAAGCGCGCGGTCGCCGTCGAGTAGGGGGAACCGTATCACCGATCGTGCGCCCAGATCGCGCAGGAATTCCGCGTGCTCCTCGGAGATGGCGGTCTGTTGGATCCATCCCTCGGTCACGTGCTGAACGAACTCCACCTGTCCGGTCTCGAGGACGCGCGCGGCTGGATGCCGGGATCCCATCGGGAAGGCCGCGACCTGCGTCTTGTTCATCGCGGCGTCGCGGGTCTCATCGACGTGCCGCCACTTGAGTCGCGTGATGCTGCCGTCGCGCGCCGCCGCGTCGAAGAACAGGAAGTCGGCGACGCGAGGCACCAGCAGATCGGCGATGGCGTCGAGCGCCGCGGAGTAATCGAGGTGTGCCGCCATCACCTGACTGATCTCGGCGAAGTACCGCTCGCGCTGCTCGCGGATGCGCAGCGCCTTTTCGCTGGCACGGACGCGCTGATTGGCCTCCCGGAGCTCGGCGTTCTTCCGTTCGGCTTCGGCGTGCGCAGCCTGCTCGGCGGCGAGCTCCCGGCCGCGCTGCTCGGCTTCGATGCGCTCGGTCACGTCCACGCAGCTGCCGATGAAGCCGAGGAATTCGCCGCGATCGTCGGAGAACGGCGTGCCGCGGTCGAAGATCCAGCGGTACACGCCGTCGTGCCGCTTGAGCCGGTATTCCATCTCGAAGGGCACACGCTGATCGAAGTTCGAGACGTAGATCTTGAAACACCGGTCGAGATCGTCCGGGTGCACCCCTTCGGCCCAGCCGTCGCCCATCTCCTGCTCCAACGTGCGACCCGTGAACTCCAGCCATGTGTGGTTGAAGTAGTCGCACTTCTTGGACGTGTCCGCGCGCCAGATCATGACCGGCGAGTGCTCGACGAGCAGCCGGTACTCGACGTGTGACAGATGTGCGCCCGGGGCGGTCTGCGTCGCTGTAGCGGAGGTCGTGCCGGGTTGTGTTTGAGTGTGCAAAATGGACTGTCCCGGTTCAGCGCAGCTCGGTGCAGGAGCGCGTCGGCGCGGCTGTGCCCCTGAAGTATGCTCCCGCGCGCGCCCGCGAGACAGACCCAGGCGCGTCTGCCTTCCCGTACGCAGTCTTGCCTTCCGGTGCTGCGAAGGCGGCGTCCACTCGAAGGAAGCGGGCGTTCATGTCGCGCCTCAGCTCGCTGAATTCGGCGATCAGAGAACCTGCATGCCGACCCCTTTCAGGTAATCGAACGTCGCGTCATAGTAGGACGGCAAACGTGTCTTATCCCTGGCCGCGCCCTTCGGAACGAACATGACCATCCCTTGGCGCGCACGCGTCAGCAACACACGGTATGCATTGAGGAGATATCGCTGGTTGGCGGGCTTGTTGATGCGATTCCAGGCCGCGCCGCGAAAGTCATGGTGCCCCCACCCTGGCTCAGTGCGACGAAGATCCGCATCCCACGCGACGCAAGCCCAGTCGAGCTCCAGCCCCTGAACCTGAAACTCGGTCGCGACGTCTTCGAGGAAATGACTCGACCGTACGTCCTCTCGACCATTGAGAAACCAATGCACCGGATCGACATCGACGCGGACATCCAGGCACTGTGCCTTGAGTCGCAGTGCCTTGGACGAGGCGACGATGCCGGCGCGTTCCGTACCGCGCGCCTTGTTACGCAGCCAATCCTTCGCGATCCGAAGATCGCGCGTGAGTGCAATCGGGTACCTGTCACGAAGACTGTCGAGGAGTCCCGTGGCCTTGGTGCTATCGCAGTCCAGCACCGCTTTCACGAACGCCGAGACTCTCTCGGCGCGAAACGAACGCATTGAAACGCTTAAATGCAGTCGAGGATCGTCTTCGACATGCGCAAGCTCGCGGATGGTGGACGTCAGACTTCCACCATCGTATTCCGAGTCAGCCAACCGTTCGGAAACGACAACGCGCCATTCCGGGAGCTGGTCGCGAACGGCCGCGAGCCAGGCACTGATACCTGCCTCACCCGTGTTGATCTCCTGCCCACCCCCAACGAGGCAGACGACGGCTGCCCAGTCCTTGTGCCGTTCCATGTAGCGGAGCAGGAACTCGGGCTCCGAGTACTGGAAATGCGGGACCTTCTTGCGACGCCTCATGAAGTTTGCGGTCTGCTCACGCGTCCACGCGCGTTGCGCTTCATCGAAGACCGCGATGTGCTCGGCGGGCGGCGCCGCCGAGGCCAGCGCCTCATCGCGAAAGTGGTGCACGTTCTGGATGAACGCCTTGACGCGGGTCGCGGTCTCCGATCTCTCCCGGCTACCCCGCGTCAGCTTTCTCCGCTGTGTCTCGTCGCGCACGAGCGCAGCGCGTAATACCCTGACCAGGGGTCCGTTTCCAGAGAGAAACACTGCTGGATCCGCCTGCCCTTCTCGATGCCGCGTGGCCACATTGAGCCCGACCAGTGTCTTGCCCGCGCCTGGGACGCCGGTGACGAAGCAAATCAGCTTCTCATGACCGGACCGGGCACGCTCAATGAGCTGTTCGAGGCGATCCGATGTAACACCGAGGTTCATGGCGTCAGCATCACTCCTGGCAATCTCCACGACTGAATGCTGTGCGTATAACGCCTTCGCGGCTTCGACGATGGTCGGGGTTGGTCGATATGGCGAAGACGCCCATTCGCGAACCTTCACCGGCCGCCCCGTAGGTTGCGCCTCGATGGACTCGATGGCTTCGCGCAGCCGATCTGGCGTGACGTTTATTGGCCTGAATGCGCCGTCCGAATCCTGAATCGGGGTGTCGATGGTACTCGCTGCCTCTGTGGCCACGAGCAGCGGTGCCACCGAAATCGTGTGTGACGCGTCGTGAAAGTTCTTGAGGTCGAGTGCGTAGTCCCACACCTGCTCGCGGTCGTTCGCCGTGAAGGTCGTCGCGCCGACCTTGAACTCGATGACAAATACGGCTCGTTCGGAGACGTGGACCGCGTCCACCCGTCCGCCGACGCGCGGGATAGCATACTCGAGGATCACTTCGCCGTTTCGATCTGCCAGAGACCCTTTGAGAATCTCGATCTCGCGGCGCCACGCATCCACCTCCTCTCGCGTGGCGGACTTTTCGGCGCGCTGGACGAGATGGCCAATGATCGTCGCGACGTCGGCGCGGCAGAACTCGTGGACCGACTCGGCGTACCACGCGCGGCTCGTGAACGACAATGGGAGGGGCAAAGGTGGCTGGAAACGATATGGTCAACGCGCGGATTGCCGCCAGTCAGCCCTTCACTTCAGCTATATCGCTCCCGGCAGTCCTGGCCACGCCCATCCGAACGCGTTTGATGCCGCGCGAAGTTGACGAGCAATTGACGAAGAATCCCGTTTGGATTTTCGCACATCTATGCGCGCGCCATTGCCATAAGGATTCGATGTAGCTGCGGCGCCAGGATTGGATCGGCGAGCAACTCGGTTTCCCACGCCGACGGCTCCGTCATCTGCAGCCAGCGTACCGCGGTAATGTCGGCATCCCTTTCGCCGCCGCCTGGCGTCGCGACTCCGCGCACGACCTGGCACTTGTACGTGCGCCACCGCTCGTACGTGCCGTCCGGCGGATCCGCCGGCACGTCATAGAGGACGGCACCGACGGCGACCTCCAGGCCAGCCTCCTCGAGCACCTCGCGCGCCACGCACTCCGCCGCGGACTCACCATCCTCGCGGCCGCCACCCGGTATGATCCAGAAAGCGCGCGCGTCGCGCGGCGCGCAGCGCAGCAACAGCAGCGCTCCATCCTGGATCACAGCGGCCTGGTAACGAGTTTCTCGTGGGCGCATGCGCATGTCGGCGGACGAAAGCGGGCCACGCGCCGCGTCAGGTCGCGGCCAGCGGGACAGCGGCTCTCACGGCAGAACCTGGATCTCCGGGTAGAGCGGCGAGGTCATCACCGGCAGCGACGCGCCGGACCCCGTGAGGTACGCGTCAAAGAACGTGTGCACGCAGAATGCCGTCACCTCCAGTTGGCGACGCGCGTCGATTCGGAGCTTGCCGAGAAGACGCAGCGCTCCCCGAACGACGCTGCTCTTCAACAGTGCGGGGTCGTCACTGAACATGAGATGAAACGCGCCTCGAATCGCCACGCGCAACCTGCGATCCCGGGGACTGTGGTCATAGATGGACTGGATGTCACTCTTGATCTGCACGCTCATCGCATGACGATCGTTTTCGTGGTCGCTGAGGAGAAACATGAAGGGTTGCCTGACGCCCTCCTGCACCACGCTGCCATGCGGCGCGCCGTCGATGTCGATGCCCGCGCGGCAACGGGCATCGTCGTGACAGAACTGCGCAGCTGTTGCGCCGCCGAACGAGTGACCGAACACTCCGACGCGCGACATGTCGATCCGGCCCGTGAACTGGCCTGATGAATCCGATGCGTTCAGCTGCGCCACGCGATCGAGCACGAAGCCGATGTCGCCGGCCCACGCCTCCAGCACCCTGCGCGCGCACCGCTCCATCCTGCTGCGTTCGAGAACCACGCACGTCTCCGGATTGTTCTGCTGCGCCCTTCCGATGATCCTGCCGTCGGGAAACACGACGCGTGTCGTGCGATATGGAGCATCGAAGCCCACGACGACGTAGCCGTGACTCGCCAGATCCTCGGCCAGCGTCGTGTAGTTCACCACGGAGGCGGACGCGCCTGCTCGGAAGATCACCAGCGGATACGAGCGCTGATGCGGCGACACCGCGGCGTTCCGAATGCTGTGCCCGCGCACGTGCGATACGTCTCGCGTCAGCAGCGTCCAGATGTTGCCGTTTCCGGCGGGCGCGGCGCTCGGCCTCAGCTCGGGCGGGACATACTCGCCGGTTGCCCCAGCGGGGCTAGCGGCCGGATACCAGATCCAGACGAGGAGCTCCCGCTTGGTTCCCGGAAGAGGCGCGAGCGTGTCGACGTGCGCCGGATCGCGCCAGTCGTAGATGGTGCGTCCGATCGCAAAGGGCCCGCTCGGCGTCGGGAGAGTCAGCGCGGACCGATGTTCCAACCACAGAAAGCCGAACAACAGGCACACCGCGAGAAGGGCTGTCGCCGCCAGCGTGACACAACCCCTCAGCACGCAGTGTCGTAAGGGCCGTTTCGCCACTCTCAGTTCCGGCAGGTAAGCAGGAGGCGTCGCCGCAAAGCGTTTCGCGGCCTCGTAGGGTTCGCGCGCATCAGAGGACGCGGCGTTGACAAGTACTTTACATAGCAAAGCGCACACCGTCAAGACGCTTACCGCGGCCAATTCCTTACGCGCGTATCGCCCCGGGCCTTGAGCCTGACGCTTTCGTCGGCGACTGCTGCCTAGCCTTCGAGTCGCGTACCTCTCGCACGCGCACGGGCGATTTGACCGGCGGGCCACGCGGGGCGCGCGAGCAGAAGGAAAAAACCTTGGCGGATCGACAAAACGCCCGCCGTATGGCGGGCGTTAATCGGGACGGCGGGATTTGAACCCGCGACCCCCTGAGTGCCGCCCGTCCGGCTCCACCGACCCCTGCCGCGACCGTGTCTCTGCTGTGGATCCTGCGTGCGGTGGTCAGACATCGCGGTGTCCAAACCGCGGTTGCCCTGTGGGTCGCCGGCTACCTTGTCGTGCTGTGGCTCGCGTACGGGTTCACTTCCGTTCGATCGTCCGGCGGTCGCCCACCTTCCCTTCGCTGCGCAGGTGGCCTCACGAACGATTGGGATGATGGAGATCCTCGCACTCATGGTGTTGACTTTTCTACTGACACGCCGGCACATCATTCCTGATATCGCCGCTCGTGCACCCGAGCGCCGCGTGGCATTGCGCGAGACGCTCCGTCTGCTTGCGTACGCGGCCCTCGGTCAAGTCGGTGGCTGGATCGTCGGTCCACTGCTGGGTTCCCGCCCGTTCAGCTTTCACCTTGCTGGCACCCTCTACGCCAGCACGTTGGCGCAAACACGACCGATGTCTGGATCCGGGCGTCCTACAACTTCGTGGTCTTCGCTCTGGCGCCATACGTCTACTTCCGACGCCGCTATGCAAACACGGATCTCGACCTTCGGTCAGTCGACCGCCGGAGCGACGCCCTGGTGATCCTGGTCATCATGGTGATCGAATCCGCGTTCGAGGTGAGCGTGTTCAGGGCATCCTTCGACTGAGCCAGCGTCAGATGCTTCTCGGGACCCCACTCAGCTTCGCGATTTTCTTCATCGCGACCGTGTTGCCGACGATGGTCCTGATCTATGCGATTCTCCTTCCGAGATACCTCAAGCTGACGGGGTCACCCATCAGCACCGTGCTGCTGGGTGGTCTAACGTACGCGGCCATGCACATCGTCGAAGGGTGGTCGGCATTCGGGTCGCCGAGCGACGTGGCACTCTCGCTGCTGTTCGTTCTGTTCGGCTACTTCGGTCCCGGGATGATCAAGAGCGTACTGACGCTCCGCACGGGCAACGCGTGGGTTCACGCACTCGGCTACCACGCCGTCGCGCCGCACGTCATTGTTGACGCGCCGCTCGTAGTGAAGATCTTCGGCATCCGGTAACGCGCGCCGCGGACGCGATCGCGATGCGGGCGGATTGGCGTTTCCCCGCCCCGAATAGCTGTTCACGATGACGTTATATATTTTGGTCGTGGCCAAAGATCGCCGGAACATGACAGCGCGCGTCGTACCCCTCTCCAGTCCCGAGGCGGGCGATCCACGAATGGGCGGGACGATGAGCGAGCGCGTTGCCGCTGTCGCCGAGCTCACGCTCGAGGCGTGGCGGCTATCTGGCCGACCCTTGCCGAACTATTCTCGCGCCAACATGCCGGTCGTCGTCACGACGCTGAAAGACCACGATCAGTAACGGCCGCGCGTGATCGCCGACTTTCGCGATCTACTCGCCGCGTTCGTGGCCGCTCGCGTCCGTTTTCTGGTGGTCGGCGCTCACGCGCTCGCAGCCCATGGCGTTCCGCGGGTCACGGGCGACCTCGACATCTGGGTCGAGGCGAATGCGGAGAATGCCGCCCGCGTGTGGCGTGCGCTCGCAGCGTTTGGAGCTCCGTTGACGAGCCTCGACGTCATAGAGGAAGACTTCACGAAGCCTGATAACGTGGTGCAATTCGGATTGCCACCGTATCGCATAGACGTCATGACGTCAGTCAGCGGCCTTGCCTTTGGGGAAGCGTGGAAAGGACGCTCAGAGGGCTTACTCTTCGAGGTTCCCGTGGCGTTTCTCGGCCGCGAAGACCTGATTCGAAACAAGCGCGCGAGCGGTCGGCCGAAGGATCTCCGCGATGTGGAAGCACTCGGCGGAGGATCGTGACACGGTCCGATTCCAGAAAATCGGGACGGCGGGATTTGAACCCGCGACCCCCTGAACCCCATTCAGGTGCGCTACCGGACTGCGCTACGTCCCGTGATACCTAACTTATTGCTACTGCGTAGAATGAATTAGGGTGGCCATTCCCCGAAATTCCCGTAGATTCCTGCTCGGTGCTTAAACGGTGATGAAACGGTGCTTCAACGCCGGAGGCGGGAATGGCTGTCCAGCACATCACGAAGAGAACAATAGACGCCCTCTCGACCACACGCCACCACGAGTACGTCTGGGACAACGAGCTCCCCGGCTTCGGCGTGCGTGTCACCGCATCAGGCTTCAAGGCTTACGTCGTTCAGTACCGCTTGCCCGGTCTCGGTCGCCGCGGAACAGTCAAGCGTATTACGCTCGGCGCGCACGGCGTACTGACGCCGGATGACGCTCGCCGGCTCGCAAAGCGGGAGCTCGGCAAGGTCGCTCAGGGCGTCGATCTCGCTGCCGAACGCGCCACCCGAAAGAAAGCCGCTACTATAAAAGAGCTAGGCACCGAGTACTTGAAGGACGTCGAGCTCCACCGGAAGCCGGGCACCGCCAAAGAGTACAGACGTCTCTGGGAGAAGCACGTCCTCCCTGCTATCGGTTCGAAGTTCGTGGCCGAAGTTGCGACGTCGGATATTCGGCGGCTCCATCGCACCCTTCATAAAACGCCGTATTTGGCGAATCGCTTGGCGGCGATGCTCGGCGCCTTCTTCACCTTCGCCGAGAAAGAAGGCGCGCGTCGCTCTAACGACAATCCCGCACACGGAATCGAGTTCTTCGTCGAGAAGCCCCGGGAACGTTTTCTGACGAAAGAGGAATTCAAACGACTCGGTGCAGCGCTCACTAAAGCGGAGTCGGATGGCCTTCCTCCGGCTCCCCAGCACCGACGTAAAGCGAGTAAGGAAGCGAAGCAGAAGCATCGGCCTAAGAGCGCCGACACTCCGCTTCCCGCGAATCCGTTCGCGGTGGCCGCAATCAGATTACTAGCGCTAACTGGCTGCCGCGAGAACGAGGTCCTGTCGCTGCGTTGGGATGCTGTTGATCTGGAGCGCGGATACCTGCGTCTCGCGGATACCAAGACCGGGCGAAGCGTTCGCCCGATCGGCGAAAGTGCCGCTGCGATCCTCGAGACGCTTCCACGCGTCGAAGGCAACCCGTTCGTCTTTCCGGGACTGAAGGAGAACGAGCACCTCAAGGAGATCAAGCGACTCTGGTATGCAGCTCGATACGCCGCGAAGCTCGACGGCCTTCGGCTGCATGATCTACGTCACTCCTTTGCTTCCGTGCCGGCAACGAGCGGTGAATCCCTCTTAGTAGTGCGATCGCTCTTGGGACACAAGCGCGCTTCTACCACTGAGCGCTATGCGCATCTGAGCGACGACCCTGTGAAGCGCGCTGCAGATCGTGCGTCGAGCGACATTGCGACGTGGCTCAAGGGAGAGCATGAGTCGAACTGATCTTTGCGCCTACGCCCATTGGTCAAACACACATCTATATCGACCGATAGTCGGAGGGGCGTAGAAAGAGCAAGCGTGGCTGATGCATCACGACATTGTTGCGCGCAAAGCCCGCTCAACGTGTCCGAAGGCGATGCGCTCCTGCTCTAGCCGGACACGATCCCCAAGTCGATTCTGTTGCAGATCTGCGAACAACTCGCGCTCCTCATCATTGAGCCGCGTCAACGGCTTAATGAACCGCTCCTCCTCGCCCTCCTGGCCCCAAAGAGCCCGATGCGCGAGCAAGGTAGATCTATCCATGAGAAATGACCGCGCTTCTGGAAACGCGCCACGCAACCGATCGAGCATCGCGAACCCGTGCGTATCGATATCACCCCAGTAGTACATCGTTTTGGTTTTCAACCATTCGCTTTGCAGCAAGAGCTCCAATCCATAACCTAGGCCAAAGACCACGACACTGTCCGACACCGGAGGAAACGCTAGCCCGTTAATCTCGTTCTCTGTGACGAACACTCGGTTCACGGTCAACTGCAGAGCCGCGAATTCCGAAGCGGGAACTGTCATATCGGAGAACCCGTTAACTCGTAGGCGGTCGTCGAGCACGCGAAACCGTATGAGCGCCGGCTTGCACCGGAGTCCGTAACGCACCTCGAAATTCCGCGCGCCGCCTAACGTGACATCAATCACCTCGGAAGGCAGAACACGGTCGAGCAGCTCTCCAAGAATGCCTCGGCGTTCTTCTAGAAACTTCGTGTCGATTCCGGTGATGTCCAATTGACGCAAGTAAAGGCCACACCGCGGGTGCTCACGGAACCATCGCAGGACCGCGAGAATGCGGTTCCAGTCTCCGCAGTGCTCGATCGCCACCAACGGATACCTCGCAAGCCACGACTCAAGCTGAGGGAACTCTCCCACTGTCATTTGCACGATTTCACGGAATCGCGCAGCGTCGCGTTCCTTACCGATTAGGCGAAGCGCATCAGCCTCCGAAGGCACGCTCGCGCTCGATGGCACTCGATTTCGCCCGAGCTGTCGGTGGCGGCTCTCAGTCCATGCGATCTCGTAGCCAAACCCCTGCTCGGCCTTGCTTCCTTCTTCCAGCGCCTTGATCCAGGTGCGAACGTCCTCGAATCGGCCTCCGAGCTCCTTTGTGTTCGGCTTCCGAAAACGCAACCGATATGGAAAAAGCGGCGTGCCATTCGTGCCCGCCGACAGCAACCGGCCGCGATTCCACAGCGCGACGAGCTGTTCCCGAATATCCGCGGGCGTCGTCCACGCCTTGGACGTCATCCGCCCTTTGCCAGCGCCGCAGCGCGCTCAGCCCGATACTCCTCGATCGTGAGATTTCGGAGCATCGACGCCTGTCCATCGGGATTGTGCATGAAACCTACGGCTGCGACATAGGGCTCGATGACATGGATCTTCTGCAGCGGAGTTACGACCAGCAGCTGCAGGTTCAGTTTCCTGAACAGCTCCAGGCCGTAGTGCGTCGATTCGTCCGATCCGCGCCCGAACGCCTCGTCGATCACCGCGAATCGAAACGTCCGAGGGCGGCCCGCGTCTAAACCGAACTGATACGCCAGACTTGCCGCAAGGACGGTGTACGCAAGCTTCTCCTTCTGGCCGCCGGACTTTCCCCCAGAGTCGGTGTAATGCTCGTGTTCCGTCCCGTCCTCCTTCCATCGCTCTGACGCGGAAAACACATACCAGTTTCGCACGTCGGTCACTTTGCGCGTCCACTTCCGGTCGGCCTCCGCCGTTCCCTCCCGACCATTGAAGCGCTCGATGATCCTTTTCACCTGCATAAACTTCGCTTCCGAGTAGGCGTCGTTCTCGGAACCGTGCAATGTGTCTTCCGTGCAGGCTCGCAGCTCATGTTGAAAGTCGCGGATTTCCTGGTCGCCGCTCGGTGCTGCTTCGAGCTGAATAAATCGGCCGGGGTTGTAGTCAATGCCCTTCAGTGACTCATTTATCCGATCAATGCGTCGGGTGATCGTCTCGCGCTCGCGATTGAGCTGCGACTGAAAATTGGCTACTTCGCGTATCGTGTTTTCGTTCAGCAGTTGCTTGAAGCGGAGCTCGAAACGCGGCAGGTCGTCCGCCCGCAGGCGCTCCAACATGGTCATGAACTCCGCAGCTGACTCGACCGCCGCATCCACTTCCCGCGTGTCTAACGGGTAGGCATCGATGTACGACTGCATCGCTTTCGCGATTCGTTCTCCGAGCACCTTCAGCTTAGCCGCGTCCGCATCGATCTTCTTTTGCAGCCAGTCGCGCATGTCGGTCTGACGGGCGTTGCATGTTTCCACCGTCAGCGCTGCGGTTCCGAGCGCCTCATCACGCATCGCATCGAGCCGTGGGAAGTACTCAGCACGCACCGCATCAGGCATTGAGCGAACAGTCGCGCTTGACTCTTCCCAGTCGTGATGCGTTGCGTTCGTGCGATCCTCGAGAGCGCCTTGCTCGCGAGCGCGGTTCTCCCGCTCCTTCCGCGTCCCCTCAAGCGTCTCTCTCGCGGCCTGCAGCTGTTCTCGCAGGGTCTTCAGCACATCCGATGTGCCTTCGAGCTCACGCCGCTCCGCATCCAGTCGCTCGATCTCCGCGGCAACTGATTTCCAATCCAGCTCCTGGAAACTTTCAAACATTGCGAGCTGATCGAGAGTCTTTTTTGTATTGCCTAGCGCGCGCTGTCGTTGCTTCAGGTCTTCGAGCTGTCCAAAACAGAACTGCCCACGACTCGCGATGTCGGCCTCTTGCTTTTCGATAGCGCCGATCTTTCTCTCGTTCGACCACCCCAGCACGTAACGTGTGCGGTCATCGATGGGGTGACGATCGTCCTTCTCATGTCGATCCTCGGTGTCCTTAATCTGCCCTAAGCGAGTGACGCCCCGGTGGGCGCGCCGCAAATCTTCGACCGTTGCGCAGCAGGCATGACTGAACCGCTGGCTAATGGTTCGCTCCAACCAGCCGTAAAAGGGAGATTGCGGCTCGATCTGCAACTTCTGAGAGACTGAGTTGGCATCAAGAGGCAGTTTGGCTGACGTCGATCCATCACGCGTACGAAGGTAGACGAGACGGCCGTTCAGATGGTTGCGATCTACCCATGTCGCGACTCGGGCGTAATGACCATCGGGCACTAGCAGTGACAGGCCAAAACCATGCAATAGGCGTTCTATCGCACCCCACGCAGCTCAACATTGCGCTCCGTAATCGCGTTCTGGACCTCAGCATGTTGCGTCTCGACCTCTTCACCCTTTCGTCCGATAGCGGCCCGATTCTCATGAAAGCTGTCGGCGTCCAGCGTTGGTATCATGCCGACCGTGCGGACAAGCTGCCCGTAGCGCATCGCTTTATCCGACCGTTGATTGCGCTCTTCGTTTCTTCTCTCGATCTCCCTGGTTATCGCGTCGAGCCGATCGCCCCCTTTTGCGGAGATGTCCTTAACGAGGGCGTCACAGTGTTCGGCTTCAGCGCGTTCCTTGGCTTTGAGCGTCTGGAGACGCTCCTCCAAACGCGTCGCGTCAATGGCAAGCTTGGCAAGCCGTTTTTCAAGCAAGTCGCCTTTCAACGAAGCGAACCAGGTCGCTAGAACGTCGCGACATTTCTTGAGCTCATTGACGCGATCAACGAGCTCATTGTGCTTTGCACAGTCCTCTACAAGCGGAGTAAGCCGGTCTATCTGCTGCCGAGCTTTCTGCACCGCGCCGTGTGCTTTCGTGAGGTCGTCGAAATGTGCTATCAGTAGTCCGATGCGTTCCTCCACGGCGAACGGCTCAAGCATGTGCAACCGTACGAACTCCGTGAGATTGCCCACCGACTTCATCGACACAGTCTGATAGAACAGGTCCATCGCTTGCTCACTCTCAACGCCCAGCCTACGGCGATACGCCGCTCCAAACGGTGGAAAGCTGTCGAAGAGCTCGACACCCGTCGTTCCGCGAAGGCGTTTCCGCAGGCGCTCCACGTCCTTACCGAACGACGAGAAGTGCTCGGTAATCGACAGCGGCACATCTGCCACGACGTAGAACCGCGCCGGTTGCCCGGAAGTATCCTTCCACCAGAACACTTGCGCGATCGTCACTTGTTGCCCGAGCTGTTCGTTCGAGAACCGACCCAAGATCGCCGAATACTGATTGTGATCTCGCAGGGGAATCGGTTTGGCGGCAGAGCCTGGGTCTCCACGCTCGGACTTGTAGTAGCCGAGCACATAAGTGCGAGGCGTGCGCTCGCGGGCGTCTGCACCAGCCGCCTTGTTGTACGTGATTTTCTGTGGCGCGATAAGAAGAGTGCTGATAGCGTCGACTAGCGTTGACTTTCCGGAACCGATATCGCCAGTGAGTAGCGCGTTGTCGCCATGGCAGTTGAGACCCCACACGTGCCGGTGCAAGGTGCCCCAGTTGTACACCTCCAGCCGCGTGAGCCGAAAACCGACCCGGCTGTCAAGCATGGGTATCGACGTGCTTACGATAGGCGGCAAGCCGCTCGTCGAAATTGCCGAGCCATTGCGCGTCAACGAAAGCCTTCAGTATACGCCGCACTTCGAACTGGTCGGTGCGTCCCTGCAAGGGGCGCAGAAATCCGAGCTCGCACGCCCTCTCGATGTGATTGTCCAGACGGTCGACCAGGCGCGCCTCGTTCGAACCATCGGCTGTGAAGAGACGCATAAGGTCCACGATCTCTTCGCGACTCACGATGAGCCTCGTGTCTCCGCTTTTGACCTCGGACTCGGCGAGTCGCTTTCTAAGGAGCGCGAGAAGCAGGCTTACTGGGTAACCGAGCGGCCGGCGGGCCACGAGCTTCGGCAGGTGATCGCTCTCGTCCGTCTGCGGTCGTTGCCGCAGGTACGCGAATCCTTCTGCCTCGTCGATGATTAGCTGCAAGCCCAGCACTGAGACATAGTCGTATGCTCGCGACTGCAGCGAGGACAGCGATTGCCAGAGCGCGGAGTCGTCTTCACGGTAGACGACTCCCTTCATCAGTGCGACCAGCACTCCCGGAAGGGGATCGATAACCGGTGCGGTCATGGTCGTAGGAAGACGACGAGCGGCATGGTCGCTTGCCGCGCGACGCCCGTGTCGTCGGTCCAAGCTATGGTTTGCGTGCGTTCGTCGTGGATCATCGAGTGCCGGTCTTCCGAAGCGAGACTCAGGTAAGCCACAAGCTCGGCAAGCCCCTGCTCGAGTGGATGATCTTCGAGGATCTCGACTAGTGAGACCTGCTCGCGACTCTGCAGGACGCGACGAATGTTGCTCGCGAGACGTTGCTTGTCCACATACACCTGTTCAAACAGCGCATCGGCGGGAATGTCCTCATCGCCTGCCTGCACCACATCGCTTGCGATTGCGGGTTTGAATGCGGGTGTGAAGAGTGGGCGCTCAATCGGAAGGTCGATAGTTGGGCGCGGCTCATCGATTTCCATATCTGGACCATCGGGGAATCCGTGCCGCAGCATCAGTGCATGTTGCTCAACGGAGCGGATGAGCTGCATGATGCGGCGATTTTCTAGCCATGCCTGGTCGTCGAGATATCTCCGTAGTTGTTGCGAGAGTCGCGCGACGGTGCGCTGCGCGATCTCGCCGGCCTCGAGCCAATCGTAGTGAATCCGCATCAAACGCGGGTCTGGCGGCGGTGTCAGTGACCGCACAGCGTCGAGCGCCATTACAGTCCGAAGGAGCGATGAAAGCTCCTCCTGACGCTCCGGCGACATCAAGAAATCCCAGAACGCCTGGAAGCTTTTTCCCTGATCTGACGTCTCGATGGCGTCCCGGTCGTCGAAAATCACGTCCAGTAGGGCACCGCGGCTCTCATCCCACGTTGCGATGCGCTCGCGAACGCTCCGATCCAGATCGCGGAAGTTCTGCTCGACGTCGCGGAAGTCGGACAACAGCCCGCGCGCAGTCGCTGCCATCTGGAGAAAGCGGTCCTTCACCTGCGTCGGATCCATAAGCATCACTTGGCCTTCGCGCACTCGGCGAATCTGCGACTCGATCTCCGCTTTGCGCTTTTCCAACTCCGCCAACCGTGCTTCGGGATTTAGCTCCGTGCCTTGTGTCATTTGACGCAGCAGCTCGAACACTGTAAGCAGCCGTGACTCCGTGCCGACGAAATGGCGCTCCTGAAGCTGGGCGAGCCACTCAATCACTTTCTCGGTTGCTGGCGTGACGTCGTAGTGCGGCTCGTCGTTGCCCGGCGGATAGTACTTCCGCAGCCACGCCATATCGTCCGACGCCCACGCATCGAGGTAGTGGCCGGCAGAACCCGGAAAGGCCTCGTCTCCTAAACGCTCCCGCAACGCGAACAGATCGTCATCCACCTTTGCCATCAGATCTGCACGCGCCAAAGTGCGCACATTCGGCTGTACAAAGTGCCGATTGAGCACGCTGATTACGAGAGGTGCGTTTTGCGCGGCTAGCAGTCGCCACGCTGGATGCTCCCGGCGCAGCATAACGAGATTGTCGTAATTCAATGCCTGTTGCGACGTCACTTCGATGCTCCCAGAAAGCAACAGTGCGCCGAATTTACGGTCTCTATTCGGGACGCGCCACGACGATGTTCATCGGCGAGCGACGCTTGACCTCTCCAAGCCGCCGAGCTTACTCTTTGCACGTGGTTGAGCGTCAGGATTCAGCCTGATCCACGCGACGACACCGCAGGCGGGCAACCGCCTTTCGGACACGTCAATCGGCTCCGCTGCCCCGGAGCAAACTTTGTCGCCGCTCGAACGGACGTTCGTTCACCTGCCGGGAATCGGCCGTTCGTTGGAGCGCGCTTTGTGGGCTTCCGGCATCGACTGTTGGTCGGCGCTCGATGCCGCGCTCGCCGACGGTATCGACATTCGCCGGCTCGGCGATCCAGAGTCAAGGCGAGCGCCTCAACTTGGTCTCGGCGCCCTCGACGGTGATGAGGAGCGGCATTCCTGGCGCGCGGCGCTTCACCACTCGGGAATCGCCCTCGCACGCAAGGAGTTCGGCTATTTTGCCGAGCGCCTATCGACATCGGAGCACTGGCGCATTCTCGGAAGCGCGCTGGACGACGCGCTTTACCTCGATCTTGAGACAACTGGTCTTTCGCGCGATCTACACGCACTGACGCTCGTCGGTGTCATGTACCGAGGGGCCACTTCTCAATGGGTGTGGTCCGAAGCGCTTGATGACCTGGCTTCGCTGCTCTCCGAAGCGCCACTTGTCGTTACCTACAACGGCGCTCGCTTTGACTTGCCATTTCTTCTACATCACGTGCCTTCGCTACCGAGACCAAAGTTGCACATCGACTTGCGCTCCGTCGCGGCGCGCGGCGATCTCGGCGGCGGCCAAAAAGCAGCCGAGCAAGCTTTAGGACTGTTGCGCGATTCCGATCTTAGCGAGATAACGGGCGAGCAAGCGATTGCACTTTGGTGTAGCGCGTTGTACGGAGACCCCGCAGCGTACGCGACGCTCATCAAATACAACTGTGCGGACGTGCAAATGCTCCGCACGCTCGCGGACAAGCTGTGCCAAATGATGGCTACCCAGCTGATTGCGTCATCGGCGCTCTCGTCGACTAGCTCATCCTCAACCGGCGATGTCCACAATCGCGGCATAACGTGCGTTCAGCGCGCTCCTGCACCGCTCGAGACTGTCCGCGCATCATGGCGAAAGCGCCGGCCAACGTTGCAGGCGCTTTTGGACGTGACTTCGGGACCGCTGCATCGCGATCCAGTCGTGGTTGGCATTGATCTCCGCGGCAATCCCAATAATCCGACAGGTTGGGTCGTGTCAGAAGGCGCGCGGATTACTTCTCGCGTTCTTTACGACGACGAATCGATCTTTGAACTCACGCGCGACGCACATCCGGATCTAGTCTCGATCGATGCCCCACTATCTCTGCCGCGAGGGCGTTTCGCTGTTGGAGATGACAGTCCTTGCCGCGCGACGGGCGGCATCGTGCGTCAGGCAGAGCGCGTCCTGTGGTCGCGCGGCATTCGCGTTTACCCGGCACTAATTCGACATATGCAGGGGCTCACGGCGCGAGGTATAGCGCTGTCCCAACGCCTGCGAGGTGTCGGCATACCAGTGATCGAATCGTATCCGGGTGCTGCACAGGACGTCTTAGGAATCGCGCGAAAAGGCGTGAGCATCGCCATCCTCGAACGTGGCCTCTGTGATTTCGGATTCACATTGCCCCAAGAGCTTTCACACGATGAACTCGACGCTGTCACATGCGCACTCGTCGGCCACTTCTATCTAGCTCAGCGCTACGAGGCGATAGGTGCAGACGACGAGGGTTACATGATCATCCCGCAAAGCAATGCGATTCGCTGGCCAGGGGTGCGCCTGAGCACCACTGCCTGAGGGGAAGACGTTTCGCGGGCCCGCTAGAGAATGAGCGAGCGACCACGCTCCGATTCGTATTGCCGGCGTTGCTCGGAGTCCTCCGTTCCAGCGGCACGCATCGCAATGCGATGCTCCGCAAAGTCCGACACGAGTTCGTCAAATCGACGATCGGCAGTCTTGCCTTCGCGTCGCTGATTCAGAACAGCTGGGTATTCTGCGCTGCCCTTGAACTCCTCGAATAGCGTTTTCGTCTCCTGATATGTAAACCAGCGAAGCTGCTCGCGAGTACGCTGCCTGTCTCTAAGCCTTTCGCGCAGAATCTTGCGGGTTGCGTTAACGGATTCTGATGCCGTCCCCGACGGAAGGAAATGCTCGAGCCGCTTGAGCTTCTCGTCCCACGTTGGAATCCCAATGAAGACATGCAGATCGAAGCGGCCGGCCCGCGTGATGGCTTCGTCCATCACGTCTCGATGATTGGTCGCCACAAAGTAGATGACCTTGCCTTTCTCGTGCAGCCGCGCCAGCCGCGGGAGCATTGTTGTGGTGAGGAACTCGCGCCCGATGTCCACAGGTGGTTCGTCTCCGCCTGGACGCCGTCGCACGAGCGCGTCTACCTCGTCGAAAAGCACAACGGCGCGTCGAAGGTCACCTAAGTCTCTAAAGATTGCATTCGTCCGCTCGTATACGGCATTGAGACCGTCGCGCAAGAAATGAGAGGGATCGATTTCGATGAACGGCCATCCGATTGCGGTTGCGAAGGCCTTGACCAAGCGCGTCTTCGAGGTGCCCGGCGGCCCAAAAAGCAGGGCTGACTTGCGCCGCAACTCCATCGGCCGGTCGGGCGAGTAGCGTTGGAGTTGCTGTGCTCCGTCAAGGAGGTATGTGCCGATCACAGTTTTTACGGTCGACTTGGATCGTCCGATCCGGATGCTCGTATCGACGAAATCGTTCCAGGGCTTGTCGTCTGGCGCCCGAACGATCGTGGCTGAATAGCGCGTCTTGATCTCGCCATCGAGCGCCATAGATAGGGCGTCCACTAGCATGGACAGGTACATATGGACGGTGCCGGTCGCCCAAGACTCCGGTTTCCCTTCGCCCAAGGTGTCTGTCTGGCCCCCCGAATTCCAACCGCGGTAAATCCGATCCTGGAACCGAAATTCCAGGCGGTTGGCCTCACACCAATTCACCGTTCGTTCCAGCGTCGCGATTACATCGGCCTCGAGGAAGAGACTAGTCTCGCCGAACTCGGTGACAATCGCCTCAAGAAACTCAAAGCTGAACGTGAAATTGAACCCGCCGTTAGGATAGTGAAACAGAGCGAAATACTTGGGCCAGATGCCAGTGGGACTCTGCTCGGCGAACAGCAGCCGCACGGCTTGTCGCAGCTCCACGTCAGAAGGCAGGTTGGTGTCGAGCGCCTCATCGTCCGCATCGTGCGCCGCTCTGCGCTTACGCAATTTCCGAGCTGTGCACGCGGCCATGATTAGCGCGACGGGGTCCATCATCGAGCTATGACGCGAGGCCATCAGCGACATCTGCCTCGAAAACTCGCGCCCAACCCACGCACCGATTAAGGCCCACTTCGTACGTGCTACGGGAATATCCAGACGAGCAACGGCGTCTACAAACCAATAGAGTAGCGTCATCGCAGGAGGGTACTGCAACACGCGAAAGGCATCTGCGCCGCCCGAGGCGATCTCTAGCGCGATCTCCTTGAGGGTCCGCTTCCGCGAACGGCGTACGCGCACATCCGCCGGGACCATCGGGGAGTAATACGCCTGACTGGGCTTCGACGGTCGCTCAGCATGTGTGTGCGCTAGTAAGTCTTCGGCAGTCGCAATTCCCGCCGACGCAATCATTCCTGCAGTTCGGAGAACGAGGGTGCGCGTGAAGGCATTTTCATACGGCAGTTTGGAGCTCTGCCAATCCGCGTCAATGACGAACTGCAGCGCTTCAAGGACAGCTTTGTTTGCCGCGACCGTCGGTGAGTACAATTGCTTCTGCTTCGACGCCATTACCATCGCCATGAGCGCGGTGCACGTGGAAGCAACAGTAACGTCGTCACGTTCACTGGGTTCAGGAAGTCGGCGAAACGTGCGGCCATCGATTGTGTGCAAGAATGGCCGCAGATCGTCCGCCAGCTCCGCATTCAGGCGGTGGGCGCGTTTGCGCAGTGTGCGGAGCCGATCGATCAGCACGTCAGTCATGACCTCGCTCCACGGCTGCCGCGTGACCAGATGACTTTTCTGCTGCCCTTGTTCGCGTCCGTGACGTCAAGGACAAAGTCTTCGACATCGGGAATCCCGCCCTCAATGAGGATTTCGGCGACGGCTCGACGCCGCTGCTGATACGGGTATGACGCCAACGGCTGAAATGTCTCTCGGCCGCGCTCAACTGGCTTATACACAGTTGATCCGCTGTTGTAGGGCGACAACAGAACTCGTGACGAGTGGCGATCGAGAAGGGCGCGCGTGTCGAGCCGCAGAATTGTTTGCGGCTCACCCTCGTACTTCTTGTGCATTCTGCTGAGACGGTCCTCTGTCGGCCAGAGAAAGACGTACCGGTTGAGCAGCTCGTACCATTCGCGGGGCGTGATTCCTCGTAACACTCTCGCGAGCTGGGCCTCATTCATCGCATGATCGCGTATTACGACTTTGCCGCAGTCCAGACCTTCTAAGCTCACGGACTCATGCCGAAGGCCGGACAGCAGTTGATGTCGTCGCTCCCCCTGCACCCCCAGGACGTCGAGGAGCGCTTCCGTGCTGAGAAGGCCGTACCGCAGGATACAGGGCCACGCTCCGCCATAGGCAAGATGGAACAGCACTGGATAGCGTTCGGCTAATTCTTCTGCTGTCACTCCCGACACTTGCGTGCGCATCTACCAAGCTCGGCGATCGATGATACTGCGGAAATGGAATCGGGTCGCGATCAACGACACGGGCGCCGCGGCGACACGTTCGATCTCCTCGATGAAACGAATCGTCTCTGGAGTCAGCTGCTCGAATCGGCGCGCCCTTCGATTCTCCAGCGACAGATAATCCACGAATGACAATGCGATATCCGTCGGACCGTTAAGAGACGCGGCTTCCCTGAGCAACGCCCAATCGAACTCACCGATGCGTCGTTCGCGATTCGTGGTTGACGTACGTTCTGTGCGCTCAAGCTCCTCGATGGGTATGCCAGAACGGCGCGCGATTTCTCCCAAATCGATTTCGTTCGTCATAGGTCCGGAAGTGCTTTCCGCGGGGTTCCCCACTCGGATTGGATACGTTCGACAAACCATGACGACGCGGCGGACGCGCGTTGGCGAAATCCCTACCTCGGCCAGACACCCGCTTACCGTCGTTTCGCGCGACGTGACAAACGGATACCGGCCGTGGTGTAGACTTAAACCGGTGCCCTGGGTGCCCTCGAGGAACACACGCTTGCTCTGCGCAAACGCATCGTCGAGTAGTGCACGCGTCGATCTGATAAACGGGCAGAGCTCCTCTACCGACTTCGCCAGCCGAACTGCGGGATTGGCGTTGGTCCTTAGGACCTTCCGCGCAGTCGCGGCACCGACCCCTTGTGCCGTCGACCCGATCGCACTGGCCAGCGAGCGCTCCGTCGCCAAATCATGTTCCTCGATGACCATCGCTTGCTCGTCGATGGCAAGCCGATCGGCCGTGAGCCCGCAGTCGCGAATCTCGCGGAGGAGAGTCGGGACCGAAATCACTGCACCGGCTCCGAGAACAACCTGGGCTTGCCGGTTTCTGCGGCTACCGCTCGGCAACTGATGAAACGTGTACGGCGTCGGGACTTCATAAACCTTGTGACCCGCGTTTGGCCCGCCAACGCGTACGAGAACGTCGTACTCCTCGGCAAGGTAGGACGCCATGTGCCCTTTACCCTCGCTTCCGTACTGCCCGCCTACCATCACGTCGACCAGACGCTCATACTGGCGACCGTACAGCCCCAATTGCGCCGCGACACGAACAACTACGTCGGCCGGCGCGGATCGCTGCGTGTCCACCACGATGTCAGCGACGTGCTTTAGTTCATCGACACGTCCCTCCGTGGCATTAGCACGAACCTCTTCGTACGACGGTAACTCGCGGATGCCGGCTTCCCGGGAAGCATATCGGGCGGCAAGTGTCTCGGCTGGCGCGGTAAGATGTACGTGCGTTACGCGCGCACCGAATGCCTGGCGGATCGCTGAGATCTGCTCTTCGATGCGAACTGCATCGACAACGATTGCGATGGGAGCGTTATCAAGCCGGGTCTTCAGGCCTTCGGCTACCCACGTACCTTTGGTTTCCCGGTCGAGTGCTTCACCGGCTCGCTGCAACGCCGCGCGCTCCAACGTTGTCGGACGCGCGGCTAGGATCAAATCCTTGGTACTGACACCGCGAAAACCGTAACGCGACACGAGCGTACGTCGCAGCGTCGTCTTGCCCGCAGCCACCGGACCGGAAAGGAGAATAATGCGCGTCAAGGATCAAAAAATAACGTTGAAGCCGACCGTAAAGGCCTATAGTAGCCGACCCTGACCAGCGCTGGTCCAGCGGCGTGCTGGCAGGTCGTACACAGTCACTTCCAACCCAGAGGCGACGCAGGTGTCGCGAAGTAGATCTTCAATGACGCACCAACTTCCACCGGCTTGGCCGGCCCCTATTCGAGGCATGTGCAGCGTCATGTTGTCCTCGCGCGCCACTCGGGCGATTGCCACCAAACCTTCGCGGAGCGCGGCATATCGAATCCGTGGCCGGCTGGACGGCCCATAACCGTGTTGTGCCACTATGCTCGCTACGCAGATCCCGGCGAGCGCCCGCGCTATTCGCCAACGACCGAGGCGGAGATTGTTCGTGTGCTGACGTGTCCAATCGCGGAAGTCATCCTGGATCTCGGGAAAGGCACGCCGCAATGCGGCAGCGAATCCTGCGCCTCCCCAATTGGCCGTTTTGTCGTTTACAACGTGGACGATCATCGCGCGTGGATGCATGGGGCAAAGCGCGTCGCCGTGCAGGTAGGAGATACCTCTCGCGGGATACGCATCGCCATCGAGAGGGCGTAGAATTGCGAGCAGCCGATGCTCAGTCGAACCTGGGGCCGCGCCAACAAGCGTGGTCTCCATTTCTACTTGTCCCACGGCCTTGCCCCAATCTTCCACTACCCTTAAGGGGCGGAGAGCGCCCCCTGGTTTCGAAAGAATGGAGTCGCTGGGGAGCCTCATCCCCGCGAGCTGGGGTACGCTCCAGGATGCAGACGATACCGCATACTCGATTCGAACCCGGCCGTGCGATGTCGAAGACATGATCGCCATCCCGCAGCGCCCCGAGCTAGTGCGTACAAGTCGCTGCGCAATCGCCTCAGCGGAGACATCGTAACGTTTCCGAAGCATCATGACACGATTCAGCGACACCGATTTGATGGCTGTGTGGGTTTTCGCATCGAAGGCTAGGCTGCCAGCGGGCATGAGAATCTCACCCGCAGCAAGGTTGCAGAGCGCTTCGAGCTGCCACTCGTCACTGGCGAAGTCCCGATGCGTAGTGCGTTGTCGAACGCGCTCCCGGCAGTCAGGAAACAACGTGTGCGCGAGCTCGTGCGCCACCGAAAACCGAATACGCGCCCTGGGTCGTTCAGGATTGAACTCGATCCGTAGACCATGCGATCCCACCGGGACGGTTTGCGCTTCTGGTATGTCAGCGTTCGAAACGACATCGACCTGATTCAGCTTCGCGAGAGCCAGCGGATCAAACGGCGGTCCACCCCAGCCGCTATCCAAGGCAGCTAGTACCAACTGCTGCGACGCTCGGGTGATGGCTGCTACGGGGTCTGTTAACTCATGGGCGCGCATGAGCGCGTGTACGGACGGGTGAGTCCACCGAATAGGCACGGTTGAACCTAAGCCCTCATCTTACGGTGACGCCCTGTGCGCCAGCGGCTCGGCGGCCAGGTAGGCCCGCAGGCAGACGCTCGGATCGGCTTGCGTCCGTCCCGCTCGATCCGCGCACGAGGTGATCATCTGATCGATAGACGATTTGTGACCATGACGTGATGCCAGGCTCATGTGCGCAATTGAACCAGGGTCGCGGCAACGGCGGTTGCGATCGAAGCAGGATGCCTTTCGTCGCGTGCGTACGGCGACCGTAAGGACTTTACAGGACTTTAACTGACGCTCGTCGACATCACCGGGCTGAGCGCACGCTGGACGAAGACGCAGCGCCCTTTTACCGTTAAAGGACTTGACTATTTCGGCTTTTCTTCGGATATTGCCGTAAGTTCTTTGACCGGGCGCATTTATGCCGGACATTTCCAAAACAGCGCAAGTGCTGCGGCTCCTCGCCCAAGCATACGGAATGCCCGGCATTCCTCGAAAGCGACTGGTGAAGCTCGCCTACGTGGCAGACATCCTAGGTCGCCAATACTTAGGCCGTCCCCTCACCGACCTGCACTGGATCAAGGATCACTACGGTCCGAACGCCCGCGAACTACCTGAAGTGACTGCGGAGCTTCAGGACTTGGAATTGGCCGAGGAGTATACCGCCCGCGACGGAATGAACCGTACGATCTATCTCCGTGCTTCACAGACTCCCATTGCGTTTGAGTTTACGCTTGGCGAGAACGAGGTCTTGCGGTACGTCGTTGACAACTATCTCGAGATGGATCTTCCCGAGTTCATCGACGACATCGTGAAACAAACGGACCCCTTTAAGGCGGTCACGCTCACCGGTGACGATCTACCGATGCACATCGTTGATGGGGAAAAGCGGGATGAAATCGGCTTTGACTTAGAAAGTATTCTGCGCGCGGAGCAGCAAGCGGCGGAAGGTGAGTGGGTGACGTTGGCAGATTTCGCAAATGGCCTACGAGCTGATCTTACCGCACGACACACAGAATGAGATTCGCGACTACATCAGCTCACGGTTCGTTGATCTCTCTGAACAACTAGCCGCGTTGGCGGCTATCACTAGCGAGTTGGAAAAGCTCGCCGTGAATCCTGCCCTTGGTAGTCCTCACTACGGTGGCCCGTTCGAGACGAGACCCGTCTACCGATTCACCGTCTCGATCGGTGACGTGCCGCGGCATGTCCAAGTTGCATATGCCGTCTTGAGAAAGGATCGCAAGGTCGTGATCTCTGGCTTCACGCCCATCTCACCGATCCTCTGAAGATGCGCGCTGCGCTTTGGGCCGCGAGACCTGATTCGGACAGTCAACGACTTGACTGATCCATGCTCCGACTCGTTCTGGTTGTCCACGCGTCGCCGTCCGTCCACTCATCACCAACGGGATCCGTCCTTGTTGGTAGTGTGCTTTCGGTCTCACCAAAACGGCCATAGCGCTAATAGGCGGTGGCGCTATCGGGAAACCTTAGCAGCATCGCAGCCAGAGCAAGCGCCGCCGCGTCGAAGATGTTCATGCGTTCCGATTCGCTATCGCCAAGTTTTCGCTTCGGTGGGAGATAGCCGCCGAGAGCGGGCAAGCACTCAGCCACTTTGCTGGCGATGTCATGTTTAGTAGCCGTGCCCTGAAGACCGAGAACCGCTCGCAACTCATCGCGGGATAGCAGTTCTCGCTTCTTATCAAGGAGCGCCGCATGTCCGGCGATCGTGTTAATCATCCGTAGAGCGCGATCACCGCGGGCTCCATCCCGGCAGTCCTCCAGGGCAATCAGAACGGGATCGTATCGATCAATGATGGGATCGAGCCGCCAGAGCAGTTCTTTGTCGACTCTCTTCCCTCTTGCGGTCAGTTCCTTGATGCCCCAGTCGACTGGTCGACCGTTCGCTTCAATCACGACGAAGCCAAACCCCCTCGTGGACGGATCAACGCCTAGGATCCGGGCAAACTGTTTTTGGTCAGTCCCCCGCATTGTTAAGCGACGGCTGCGCTATCCAATAAAGTCCGCAGAGTGTTGAGCTTCAGCCCCCGGTGCGGGCCACGACGCTTGCGTTCGATGAGGCCATGGAGCGCACGGACACGAGTTAACACCTCGACGCGCACTTCCTCATACATGCCTTCGTACAGTTCTCGCAACAACGCGCCGAAGACAATCTCGTACGCAATCACGTTCCGAAGCACCGGTACACGATGACCACGCTCGTGCTTTCCGACATTTGATCCGTGAATCGAGCTGCCGATTAAGAACGCGACGTCGTCGTGTGATAGCCCGGTGCGAAGACGATAGGTTCGCAAGTATGTACGAAGTGGTTTGTGCGACATGAGCGTCGAATTATCGTACCGGCAGTTGCTGTGAGCCCCAGTTCGTGAGACAGAATGGGCTGACGAATTAGACCAACTCCAAGACCTCGCTGCGATATTGCTGCGGCGATCGGTAGCCCAGCGACGAATGGGGCGCGATCGCGTTGTAGTCATCGATCCAAGCCGGGATTTGGGCGAGCACAGTGGCCGCATCGGTGCGATCCGCGCCGCTCACGTAGTCGCGCTTGAGCGTGTTCACGAACGCCTCCGACATCCCGTTCGATTCCGGGCTCGCCTTCGGCGTCGTGATCGGCACCAAGTGCAACCGGTCCGCCGCGCAGAGCGTGTCGAGTGCTGTATAGATCGAGCCGTTGTCGCTCAGGAATTGGATCGGCGCCTCCGGGCGGCCGTCGCCGAACCGGTTCGCGACGGCTTGGTGCATCAGCTGCTGGACGTCGCGCGCCGTCAGATCGCGGGGAGCCGCGACCCAGGCCAGGCACTCGCGATCGTGACAGTCGAGGCCGAACCCCACCTGCACGATCTCGCCGCTCCAACACGCGATCTCGAGCACATCGCTGCACCACCGCTCGTTCGAGGCCGGGCGCTGGATCTGGCCGGTGTGCGCGCGGCCGGTCCGACGCCGCGCCGACCGGGGCAGCTTCCAGCCCGCGATCTCCATCACGCGCCGGATGCGCTTGAGGTTGTAGCCCGTGCCGAAGGCGCGATTCACCAGCGCCCGCGTGCGGCGCGAGCCGTACGTCGCTCGGGTGCGAATCACGTCGCGAATCTGCGCCAGCACGACGCGATCGTCCGGCATCGCGTACCGGCCCGGCCGCGGACGCCCCTCGCGATACGCGGTGGCGCGACCGATCCCGAGGACCCGGCAGATCGGGGCGAGCTTCCGGCCGGTCATCGCTTGGACACGCCGTACCAACGCGGCTTTTTTTTCACTTCCTCGCGCGCGGCCTGAAGAATCTCGATCTCCATCGTCTTCTTGCCCAACGCGCGCTCCAACTCGCGAATCCGATGCTGTGCCGCCCGAAGCTCACTCGCAGGCACCACCTCTTCGTTGGCGGCCACCGCCGCCTGGCTCCCACGATCGACCAGATGCTGCCAGCGCCGAATCACCGACTGCTCGATGTTCAACTCACGACTCAGCTCCGCGAACGTGAGCTCCTTGCGCATCACACGACCGATCTGCTCGCGCTTGAACTCCGCCGTGAAGTACCGACGTCCATCCGAACCCCGCCGGGGTGTTTCCATCGAACGATCCTCAGTTGAAAAGCGAACCTACGCTTCCCAAACTGTCTCGTCCAATTGGGGCTCACAGCACGACGCTCCAGACGTCCCCACAAGAACAGTTGTTCCGGTCGCGAAGAGCATGTCAGCCGTCATGGCCGAGGCGACAGAGGCCATCGAAGGCGATCTAAGCGTCCGCGTGGTGCAGGCTTCGGATGAGCACTCACCCGCGCTCGCCGCCTACAGTTATCACGTGGTCCGAGCAAAAAGGGCCGGCCGCTGGTCGACCATCTTGCTTCCCCACGACCACAACCCGAATGGCATCGGCCGTATCGAGATCGATGACAGCGGGGACAGACACGTTTTCAAAGCGGATGGCACCGAACTGCCGATTGCGTTCGCTGCCCATCATGACATTCCGGAGCCATACGCGAGGCTGCGCGCGTTGGCATTGGCCGGACGAAAAGATGTGCCCCCGCGGGCGCGATCGACCGATCCCTTCGGCTTTACCGACGCAACCGCCGGCCGGCAGATTGCGCAGCGGCTACGCGCGCATTTCGGGGAACCGAAGCCACAACAAGGGCGAGAGGAATTCGGCCCGAAGGGCGGAGCTGGCGCCGCGCGGGTGGTCTTCGATCCCTCCATCGGAGCCATCACGGAGTCCGAGGCACGGGGCAGCGATGGTGGCGTGGTGTTCGTCAAGACCACGTATGACAAACTGCGACCCGGCGTGTTCTTTCGAAGCCACATGTCTGTGACGATGTCGCGGTCCGCGCTGCGTCAGCCCATCCAGCTCGAGATCGCTATGACCAACGTCCGCGCGACGGAGGCACAGCCATGATCCACATTCCATCTCGCGCGCAGCGATTGCTGCTGGGTGTTGCGTTGCTGCTGGTGTCGCTGACGCAGCAGAGTCCTGCTCAGAAGCCCGTCGTCCTTGTTCACGGGATCAATACCTCCCGCGCCACATGGAATACCGCGATTAACACACTGAACGGGCAGTTCGGTGGGTCAATTCGACCCCTCGCTTGGACGACGCTGTGGTGGCATTCCCTCGCCAGCCAGGAGAGCGACATCCTCTCGTGGGCGCAAAATGCTGGCGTTCCAGGTCAGCGCGCCATCGTAGCGGGGCACAGTATGGGTGGGCTGATCTCGCGGCAGTTGGTGCACGACATCGACGCCTCGGCGATCCTGACGGTCGGGTCTCCGCATCAGGGCCATCCCATCATCGACAACTATCCCCAGATCTACTGGCGCATCGCGGAGTTGGGAGTGTGTGCCGATCAGATCGCGGTTCTTGGCAACTGGTGGATCTGGGACGAGAACGACGACCTGTATTATTACCATGCGATGGTATGGCAACGACTGGACATGATCGGGTACTTCGCGGCAGCCATCGTCCTCGCCGACTACGTCGTCGCGAACACGCACAATCTCACCACGGACATGCAGCCTGGGTCACCCTACATGCAGGCGCTGAACGACAACGTTGGCAGCGAGAATGTCTTTGAAAGAGTGAATCTTGTGGCGTCGCTCGGCGACCTCGACGAACCGATCGGACCCTGGAGGCTGTTCGAGCCCTGGGCGGAAGCTTGGTCACGCGCTTTCGCGTTCTACTACGAGGGCGTGGTCGCCATGCTATGGTCGATGGACATACTCACCGGTACCAATTGGCAGGACAACTATTTCTGGGAGAAGATGCTTGGTGGCGCCGCGTTGGGCGCCGTGAGCTACTACATGATTACGGCGGGAAGTTGGTGGAGCTCATTGCTCGGCGGATTCCCGCATGACGGCTTCATTCCGGTGAGTATCCAGGACTATCCCACGGCTCGCGTCATCTCTCTAGGCAACACATCGCATACAGAGGAGACATCGCATCCAATAACGATCGAGACGATCGCAAGATTGATTGCCGATCATCCCTGATGGCTGCTCATAGTCCTTGAAACTTGTGACACGGCTCCTCGGCGCTCTGGGACTCGTAGCCGCGATACTCAACTGTCGCGACGGCGCTGGTCCGCGGCCGGATTCCACGTCTGTCGGCGCCGGGGAGCCATTCTGGAAAGCGACGAGTTTCTTTGGCAGCAGCCGGCCTGCGATCGACAGTACCAGTGTATTCGTCGCCGATACCGGACATGTGCTTTGGGCTATCGACCGCGCCAACGGGGCAGTTCGTTGGCACGTGTCGATCGGCGGGACGGCTGAGACACATCCGCGGGACGCGTTGGTAAGCCACGGGACCGTCGTCGTCGGCGATCAGCAACTCTATGCCTTCAATGCTCGCGACGGATCGCCGCGCTGGACATTCACGAACTCCACGATACCCGGAACCCTGTATCTCGGTGGCGATGACTCCACCGTATACGCTGGCGCATACGTTGGTTCCAGCGCCGAGCTGTTTGCGATTCGCTTCAGCGACGGCTCCCAGCGATGGAAGACCGTCGTCGTCCCGGACAGCATTCTGACGACAGGTGAGCCGCTTCGGCTCTATGGTCCCGTCTACAGCGGCGGCGTCGTGTTCGTCGCCTTCAATTGGCAACGCATGGACTTACGGAAGAATGTCGGCGGCATTGCGGCAATTGATGCGTCCACTGGCACGCTTCTCTGGTCTCGAACACTACCGCGACCTGTCGACGAAAAATCCACGTTGCCCAGCAATCCCGCGGCGCTCAATGGAGTCGTGGTCGTCTCGACACTGGATGGAAATGTTTATGCGCTCAACTCTGCCGACGGGGTCGTACGCTGGTCCGCACCGCCTGTCGTGCTCGGAGATGGCTCATCGCCATTCCAGGATGGTCGTGTGGTGGGCATTGGAAGCGATGTGGTCGTGGCCGGCTCTGGATTGGGCGTCATCACAGCTTTCGCGGCCACAGATGGTCGTCGCCTGTGGCAAACCGATCCGAGGCTCGGTGCGCTTGTCGAGCATGTTACTGTCGCAAGTTACGCTGTGTTCAGCAACCATTTCACGGGACCAATAGCCTCCGTCGATCGATCGAGTGGTGGCATCAACTGGCGCTTCGACACCAGCCACCAAATCAACGTTGGTTTTGTCGAGTCTCGGCTCTCCGGTGACACGCTCTACGCGACTGGGTGGGGTGGACTCTGGGCGTTGAGGGCACGCTGAGCATGACAGGCGAGCGAGGGGCGACGTGGATCTCGGCAAGTCAAAAGCGCTCGTCCCTCTGATTTTCGTTCGCCGTGCTAGGGTTGGCTGTGAGAAGGCATCTGAATGAAGTACAGGCACGCGGCGGGCATCGTTCTTCAGATCATGGCCATCGCGGCTTGTCGCGATGGCTCGGGGCGGGAACCGTCGTCGTTGGCGATCAGAATCTTTATGCCTTTGATACACGTGACGGCTCTCCACGCTGGACGTTCACTGATGCAACGCTCCCAGGCGCTCTGTATCTCGGCTCGGATGATTCCACTGTCTACGCCGGCGCCTATCTAGGCTCTAGTGGTGAGCTTTTCGCGATTCGCTTCAGCGACGGCTCACTGCGATGGAAGACCGTGGTAGTGCCGGACAGCATAGTGGCGACGGGAGAAAGCATTCGGTTGTACGGTCCGGTCTATAGTGCCGGAGTCGTGTTTGTGAGCTTCAATTGGCAGCGCCTGGACATAAAGAAAAATGTCGGAGGAATTGCAGCTGTAGACGCGTCTACTGGCGCGCTTCTCTGGTCGAGAGTGCTGCCGCGGCCGTCCCCCGAGAAATCGACTCTTCCCGAAAACCCCGCCGTATCCCGGGATGTCGTCGCGGTATCGGTCCTGGACGGCAATGTCTATGCTCTGAACCGCACGGACGGATCCATACGGTGGACGGTCCCTCCAGTTGTCCTTCCCGACGGCTCTTCTCCGTTTCAGGATATGCGCATAGTCGGCGCCGGCGCTGACATCGTTGCGGCGAGTGGCCAAGGAATACTCATGGCCTTTGCTGCAGTTGATGGACGAAAGCTGTGGCAGATGGACCCGCGATTTGGAGCGGCTGTTGGTCACATCACGATCGACGGGTCCGCGGTCTTCAGCCACTATATCGTTGGGCAGCTCGCTTCGATGGATGTATCTACCGGGCGCATCAACTGGCGTTTCGACGCCGCCCACGAACCCAACGTCGGCTTCCTCGAGGCTCGGCTGGCCGGAGACACACTGTACGCCACCGGTTTGGGCGGACTGTGGGCGTTCCGGGCTCGATGAGGGTCTGCTTACACGGCTTTGCGTTTCTTCCTGCCGTCGAAGAGCTGCCGCAGATACCGACCCGTGTATGACGCGTAGACCTGCGCGACGTCCTCGGGCGTGCCGGCCGCGACGATCGAGCCGCCGCGCGTGCCACCCTCCGGGCCGAGGTCGATGATCCAGTCCGCCGTCTTGATCACGTCGAGATTGTGCTCGATCACGAGCACCGTGTTCCCGCGATCCACGAGGCGGTGCAGGACCTCGAGCAGCAGCCGCACGTCCTCGAAATGCAACCCGGTCGTCGGCTCGTCGAGGATGTAGAACGTTCGTCCCGTATCGCGCTTGGAGAGCTCGGTGGCGAGCTTCACGCGCTGCGCTTCGCCCCCGGACAGCGTCGTCGCGCTCTGACCCAGATGGATGTAGCCGAGTCCGACGTCGTTGAGTGTCTCGAGCTTCTGCCGGATGCGCGGCTGATTCTCGAAGAACGCCAGCGCATCCTCGACAGTGAGTTCGAGGACGTCGCTGATGTTGCAGCCGCGAAAGCGTACCTCGAGCGTCTCGCGGTTGTACCGCTTACCCTTGCACACCTCGCACGGGACGTACACGTCGGGCAGAAAGTGCATCTCGATCTTCACGAGACCGTCGCCCTGGCAGGCCTCGCAGCGACCGCCCTTCACGTTGAACGAGAACCGCCCCGGCCCGTAACCGCGGATCTTCGCATCGGGCAGTTCGGCGAACAGCTCGCGAATCGGCGTGAACAATCCCGTGTACGTCGCTGGATTGGAGCGCGGCGTCCGGCCGATGGGACTCTGGTCGATGTCGATCACCTTGTCGATGTGCTCGAATCCCGTGATGCGATCGTGCGCGCCCGGAATCACGCGTGCCCGGTAAAAGTGCCGCGCGAGCGAGCGGTGCAGGATGTCCTCGATGAGCGTGGACTTTCCGGACCCGGACACGCCTGTGACCGCGACGAAGACGCCGAGCGGGATGTCGACGTCGAGCTTGCGCAGGTTGTGCTCACGCGCCCCCTCGACGCGGAGCGCACGCCGCTTGTCGCGCGGGCGGCGCGAGCTCGGGACGGGTATCTGCATGTCGCCGGCGAGGTATCGGCCGGTGAGCGATCGTGGTGTGCTCACCAGCTCGGGGATCGTCCCGGTCGCGATGACCTCGCCGCCATGCTTCCCAGCGCCGGGTCCGAGATCGATCACGTGATCGGCCGCGCGGATGGTCTCCTCGTCGTGCTCGACGACGATGACGGTGTTGCCGAGGTCGCGCAGTTGCTCCAGCGTCGCCAGCAGCCGCGCGTTGTCGCGCTGGTGCAGCCCGATGGACGGTTCGTCGAGGATGTACAACACGCCGACAAGACGTGACCCGATCTGCGTGGCGAGGCGGATGCGCTGGGCCTCGCCGCCACTCAGCGATTCCGCGGCGCGGCCGAGCGTCAGGTACTCCAGACCGACGTCCGCGAGAAACTGCAGACGCTCGCGAACTTCCTTGAGGATCGGCGCGGCGATTTCCTTGTCGAGCCCCGGCTTTCCCGCGTCGCGGACGGGAACGCTCTTGAAGAACGCGAGCGCGTCATTCACCGGCAGCTCGACGAGCTCACCGATGTTCCGGTCGGCGATCGTGACGGCCAGCGCTTCGGGCTTGAGGCGCCGGCCGCCGCACGCGTCGCACGGCACGCCGATCATGTACTCCTCGTAGAGCATGCGCGCGGTGTCGGACGTCGTCTCGATGTACCGGCGCTCGATGTTCGAGAGGACGCCCTCCCAGTTGTGCGCCGGGTCGCCGTTCAGGATCGCGCGCTTCACGGACGGCGGCAGATCGCCCCATGGCGTGTTGAGGTCGAACTTGAACTGCCGCGCGAGCGCCGGCAGCACCACCTTGCGCAGATAGCCCTGCGGCTCACCCCATGGAATGATGACACCCTCGAGGAGCGAGATCCGCGGATCGCCAAGGATCAACTCTTCGCTCACGCGCTGGCGCGTGCCGAGGCCGCCGCACACCACGCACGCGCCGAAGGGCGAATTGAAGGAGAAGTGCCGCGGCTCGAGCTCCGGGAGCGAGATGCCGCACACCGGGCAGCCGTACTTCTCGGAGAACAGCTCGACAGCGTTGGAGGATGCGTCCCCGACCTGCACGAGGCCATCCGCGAGCTTCAGCGCCGTCTCGATGGAATCGACGAGACGCGCGCGATCCTCCGCGCGGACCACGAGGCGGTCGACGATGACCGAGATCGAATGGTTCTGCCGCCGGTGCAGCTTCGGCGGATTCGCGACCTCGATCAGGTCACCGTCGACGTAGGCGCGAATGAAGCCCTGCTTGCGCACCGACTCGAACAGCTCGCGGAACTCACCCTTCCGCTCCTGCACGAGCGGTGCGCGCACCTCGATCTTGGTGCCCGGCGGCCAGGTGAGCACGATCTCGGCGATCTGCGCCGCGCTCTGGCGCTGCACGGCGCGTCCGCAGTTGGGGCAGTGCGGCGTGCCCGCGCGCGCGAAGAGCAGTCGCAGATAATCGTAGATCTCCGTGACCGTGCCGACCGTGGACCGCGGATTGTGGCCGGCGGTCTTCTGCTCGATGGAGATCGCCGGCGACAGCCCCTCGATGGAATCGACGTCCGGCTTCTCCATGAGCCCGAGGAACTGGCGCGCATACGCGGACAGCGACTCGACGTACCGCCGCTGTCCTTCGGCGTAGATCGTATCGAAGGCGAGCGAGGATTTGCCGGATCCTGACAGTCCCGTGATGACAGTCAGCTTATCGCGTGGGATACTGACGTCGATGTTCTTGAGGTTGTGCTCCCGGGCGCCCCGGATAAACAGCGCGTCTTCCGCCATAGCCAGAGTAAGCTGAAAGCGGGAATGGGCTGATTCAAGCGGCTTATATTGAGGGCTGAGGACTGAGTGCTGAGGGCTGAGGAAGTGGGGACGCAGTAAGCCCTCGTTCCTCGGGTCTTTCCTCAGCCCTCCGCCCTCAGCCCTCAGTCCTCGAATGCACACCGACGCCAACGTTGTCTTGACCACAGTCTCGAGCGAGGACGAGGCGGTAAAGCTCGTGCAATCGCTGCTCGACCGCCGGCTGATCGCGTGCGGCACGCTGCTGCCCGGCGCGCGCTCGCTGTACCGCTGGCAGGGCCGGGTCGCCGACGAACGCGAGGTGCTCCTGCTCCTCAAGACGCGTTCGGCGCGCATCGAGGCGCTCCAGACGGCCTTCCAGGAGCTGCATCCTTATAAGGTGCCCGAGCTGCTCGTGCTGTCGGTCGACTCCGGGCTCGAGAAATACCTCGAGTGGATCAACGGCGAGACGTCCCTTTCGCTCACGTGACGTCGCCGCCGCCCCCGCCACGCACTGACGGCAATCACCGCGTGACCGCCATCGAGGTGCGCGTCGACGATCTCGCGTTCTACGAGGGCGAAGCGATCGCACGCCCTGTCGACGCGATGCTCGGCGCGACGACGCCGGTGATGCGCCGCCTCGAGCGGGCGGCGGGCAAGTCCTTCAGCGACAAGGTGCGGCTATCCGAGCCGCTTCCGGTCGGCGCCGCGGTCGTGACGAATGCGGGTGAGCTGTCCGTGCAGCTGCTGATCCATGGCGTCGTGTCGAGCCACGACGAACCGGTGAGTCGCGCGGGCGTGCGGCAGGCCCTGCGCAGCGTGCTGCAGCGCGCCGTGGCCTTTCAGATTCGCGAGATCGCGATGGCTCCCTTCGGGCTCGGCGCCGGCAACCTCGACATCGAGGAAAGCGCGGACGTAATGGTCGAAGTCCTCAGCGAGCACATGAAACGTGCGGCGTTTCCGGAAACAGTCGTGATCGTGGCGGAGACGGCTCTCGAGGAGCAGGTGCTGCGCGCGCGCGTGGCCGCAAGCACCAGCGGTCGCGGTGGAGAGGCGGACGCATGAAGGGGCGGGCGCTGGCAGCGATCGCGATCGTCGCCGTCTGGGTGGCGGGACTCGGCATGCTGGTGCGTCGCGAGTACTTCCGCCCCCACATCGACCGCCTCGCGGAGGCGGCGCTGCGCGTGACGCCCGGCGCCGTGTTTTTCGCGGTCATGCAGGGTGACAAGCAGGTCGGCTTCGCGTCCTCGACGCTCGACACGACGACCGCGGGAATCGAGCAGAAGGATTATCTCGTGGCCGACATTCCGCTCGGCGGCAAGGTCCATCGCGCTGAAGCCCGGACGAACGTGGTGCTGTCGCGGACGCTCCGCGTGAAAACGTTCGAGGTGGAGATCGAAGCTGACCAGGCGCCGGTCCGCATCAAGGGCGAGATCGTCGGCGACACCGTCCTGCGGTATGCGGTCGCCCCGGATACGAACACCATGCAGGACGTCCCGCTCGGCGGTCCCGTGCTGTTGCCCACCCTCGTCCCGCTCGCAGTCGCGCTCGAGGACAAGCCCAAGGTCGGGAAGAGCTACGTCCTCCCGCTGTTCGATGCTGCTTCGCTCGCGCCCAAGGACGTGCGCCTGCACATCCAGGCGGAGTCGTTGTTCGTCGTGAACGACAGCTCCGTCTTCGACTCGACGACGGGATTATGGAAGGGCGTGCTTCCCGATACGGTGCGCGCGTGGCAGATCGTTTCCGAGAACGGGAACGGCATCGGCGGCTGGGTGGACGAGCAGGGGCGCATCGTCGCGACGACGCAGCTCGGATTCCGCCTGCAGCGCATGCCGTACGAGGTGGCGTTCGAGAACTGGCGGCGCGAATCCGACGCGGCGCCCTCGTCGCCCCGACGCGCGGTGTCGCCGAACCGTGACATACTCGAGACGACGGCCATCGCGTCGAACAAGCGTCTCAGGAACGATCTGACGCAGCTTCGCCTGCAGCTGAGCGGCGTCAACCTCGCCGGCTTCGATCTGGACGGCGGGCGCCAGCGGTTCGAGAACGACACGCTCACGATCGAACGCGAGGACGCGTCGAAGCTCGCGGCGCGGTATTTCGTGATTCAGGGCATCGACCGCGCGAAATTCGGCGACTTGAAAGCGGAGCCCTTCCTCGAGGTGGATCATCGCGAGATCGTCGCGCTGGCCGAACGAATCGCCGACGCCAATCGCGACCCGCGCGTCGTCGCCCAGCGCATCAACCAGTGGGTGTACGACTCCGTGAAGAAGGAAGTCACCGTGGGCATCCCGAGCGCGCTGCACGTGCTGCACACGCGCGAAGGCGACTGCAACGAGAACACGCAGCTGTTCGTCGCCCTGGCACGCGCCGCCGGAATCCCGACGCGCATCGCCGCGGGCCTCGCATACGTGGACGGCAAGTTCTACTACCATGCCTGGCCCGAAGTCATGCTGCGGGGCTGGGTTGCAGTCGACCCCACATTCGGCCAGTTCCCGGCCGATGCTTCACATATCCGCTTCATCACGGGCGGGATCGGACGTCAGACGGAGCTGCTGCGTCTCGTCGGCTCCCTGAAGATCCACGTAATCGGCACGCGATGATCAAACTCGTTCAACTGTCCAAGAAGTACGGCGACTTCACCGCCGTCGACGGCATCGATCTCGAGGTGCCGCGCGGAGAGCTCTTCGGCTTTCTCGGCCCCAATGGCGCCGGCAAGACGACGACGCTGCGCATGATTGCCGGCATTCTGCGTCCTACCGGTGGGCGCGTGGAGATCGCCGGAATCGACATCGCCGCGGAGCCGATCGCGGCGAAGATGCGGCTCGGATTCATCCCGGACCGGCCCTTCATATATGAGAAGCTCACGGGCGCCGAGTTCCTGCGCTTCGTCGCGGGACTGTACGACCAGGAGGGGCCAACGGTGGAGCATCGCGCCCGCGAGCTCATGGCCCTCTTCGATCTCGAGGAATGGCGCGACGAGCTCGTCGAGAGCTACAGCCACGGCATGCGGCAGAAGCTCATCATCTCGAGTGCATTCGTGCATCGTCCCGAAGTCATCGTCGTGGACGAACCGATGGTGGGTCTCGACCCGAAGGCGGCACGCATCCTCAAGGATCTCTTCCGCGAGTACACGCGGCGCGGACACACAATCATGATGTCGACGCACACGCTCGAGGTCGCGGAATCGATGTGCGACCGCATCGCGATCATCCAGGCTGGCAAGCTGCGGGCGGCGGGCACGATGGCCGACCTGCGGAAGCACGCGACGACGGGCACCGAGGGTCTGGAGGAGATCTTCCTCAAGCTCACCGGCGAGAACGCGGCGCGCGAGCTCGTGGACGTGCTCGATGCTTGAGAGCCAGCAGGAGTCGCACGTCATCCTGTCGCGCACGGGCGATCAGCCCGCGGTACATCCCACCGGCCGCGGCGGACTGCCCGATCCGTCGCTCTGGCACCTGCTCTGGCCGAAGTACCTGACCGCGCGCGCGCGTTCGTTCGCGGAGGAGCGTGGCCGCGGCGCGCGCTTCGCGATCCTCGGCGTGTTCGGCTTCATCTTCTGGGCGTTCGTCTTCGGGGTGTTGTACCGGCTGCTCGCGTACTTCCGCGGCGTCCAGGAGATCGGACCGCTGCTCGCGGGCAAGCTCCTCGGCATGTTGCTCGTGGGATTCTTCTCCATCCTGCTGCTGTCGAACGTGATCACCGCGCTGTCGAGCTTTTTCCTCGCGCGGGACCTCGATCTGCTCGTCTCCGGCCCGGTGGATTGGCTCAAGCTGTACGGCGCGAAGCTGCTCGAGACGATCGTGCACTCGAGCTGGATGGTGGTGCTCATGGCCATCCCGATGTTCGCCGCCTACGGCATCGTCTACAATGGCGGCCTGTGGTTCCCGCTCATCGCGACCGCGATCATGGTGCCGCTCCTGGTGATCCCCGGGGTGATCGGCAGCTTGCTCACGCTCATTCTCGTGAACGTGTTCCCGGCTCGACGCACGCGCGACATCCTGAGCGTGATCGCGGTGCTCACGGCGGGTGGCATCGTGCTTCTCTTCCGGCTCGTGCGCCCGGAGCGTCTCGCGCGTCCCGAAGGATTCCGCTCGCTCGTGGACTTCGTCACGATCCTGCGGACACCGACGTCGCCCTTCCTGCCGAGTGAGTGGGCGCAGCACGCCACGATGAGCTGGCTCCAGTTCAAGCTCGACTATCTGCCGTTCTATCTCCTGTGGAGCACAGCCGGCGCCTTCGTCGTCTTCGGCGCGCTGCTGCACCGCTGGCTGTATCTCAAGGGCTTCAGCAAGGCGCAGGAGAGCGCCGAGCGTTGGGCCCGGAGCGGCGTGCTGTATCGGATCAACATGTTTCTTTTCCGCCCGCTCGGTATTCTGCGGCGTGAGCTGATCCTCAAGGAGCTGCGACTCTTCTTCCGCGACACGACGCAGTGGTCGCAGCTGATCCTGCTCGCCGTGCTCGTGGTCGTGTACGTGTTCAACATCAAGTTCCTGCCGTTGCGTGGTGAGGGCATGACGTTCTTCCTGTTGAACGTCGTTCCATTCCTCAATCTCGTCCTGGCCGGCTTCGTTCTGGCATCGATCGCCGCGCGCTTCATCTTCCCGGGCGTCAGTCTCGAGGGACGCACGCTGTGGCTGCTGCGGTCGAGTCCCATGGCGATGCGCGATCTGCTGTGGTCGAAGTTCTGGGTCGGCACGCTGCCGCTCCTGATGCTCGCCGTCGGCATCGTGGGACTGACGAATTATCTGCTGGACGTGAGTCCCTTCATGTTCGCGGTCTCCTTGCTCACGATCGTGTTCATGACGTTCGCCGTCGCGGGGCTGGCCATCGGATTCGGGACGATGTTCCCGCAGTTCGAGACCGAAAACGCCGCGCAGATCCCGACGTCGTTCGGCGGCCTGCTGTTCATGATGAGCGCCGTCGCGGTGATCGGCGGCGTGGTGATTCTCGAGGCGCGCCCGGTCTACTCGTATCTGGCGGCGTCCGCCTTCAGGGGGCGCGCGAGTGGCCTCGAGATGGGCGTCGGCTTCGGTCTCGCGGCGTTACTCTGCGGGGTCGCGACGCTGGTACCGATCCAGGTTGCCCAGCGGCGTCTCGAGACCTTCGAGAGGTAGGAGGGCTGCGGGCAGAGGGCTGAGGGCTGAGGACGGCTTAGTGGGCCTTGCGGCGTTTCTTAGCTCTCGTTGTCCGCTTCGCTCCTCAGCCCTCAGCCCTCGGCTCAGCCCTCAGCCCTACTCCGCACGACGAGCAAAACGCCGCGCTCGGCTCCGTGATTCGGGCGGAACACACCGGACAGGTGCCCGGCAGAAAGGCGCCGCACGTCGAGCAGTAGATCGCGTCCGGCTCCGGGCGCAGCCCACAGGTCGAGCATTCACGGTGCGTGGCGCGATAGGCACGGATGCTCGCCTCGACGGGGTCGACGCTCACGGACGCAGACGAATCGGATTGCGCGCGCATCTCGCGCAGCGCCCGCTCGCCGTACGACTTGCGCAGCTCAGCGTAGTCCGATTCGGACAGCTTGCCTGTCGCGCGATCGAACTCGATCTCACGGAGTGCGACGATGGCGCTGTCTTCCGCCGGGGCGCGCTCGCTGCGTGCGTGCGTCGCGCGCGCGTGCACGTCGAAGAACAGCGGATACATGACGTACGCCAGCGCGCCAACGGCGAGCAGCGTTCCGACGACGAGGGCCAGCAGGTCGCCGCTCATGAGTCGTCCCGGATCGCCGCCTCGAGACGCGCCAGCTCGTCGGGCGACGCGTCGAGCGACGCCGCCACCGGCGCTCGGCGCGGCTCGACGCGATTCCATCGCCGGATCAGGATTACGAGAACCACGGCGCCGACAGCGATCGCGAGGCCGGGAAGCACGTACCCGACCACGTTGAAGCCCACCTTCGGCGGCGCCATGAGCACGCGCTCTCCATACACGCTCACGAACGCGTCGAGGATCTCCTGCGCGCTGTAGCCGCCGTCGACAAGCGCCGTGATGTCGCGATGCATTGCCGGTGAGACCTGACAGCTGAAATCCGTCGTGCGACAGGTGAAGACGTCGAGGGTGCATCCGCACTGACACCGGATGCGGTGCTCCAGCGCGTCGCGGTCCTCGTTGTTCATCGCCGGTGATGCACCCGGCTTAGGCGGCAGACGCACCGAACGCGCGGCCGCCTGGTCCATCGCGAACAGATTCGACGTGTCGACCACCCCGGACGATCCCTGCTGTGCGCGCAGCTTCGCGGAAACCGCCACGCTCCCTACGCCAACCGTAAGGAGCGAGGCGCGCAGCCAATCGCGGCGCGAGATCATCCGACGGGCACGGCTTCTTCGGCCTGCGTCGCCGGCCGGAGCTGCGCCGCATAGCCGGACTGCCGGCGGCGCTCTGCCTGTGGCCACATCACGACGATGCCGCCAAGCGCCATGAGCGCGCCGCCGATCCACACCCAGATCACGAGCGGATTGAAGGTGATACGCAGCTCCGCCGAGTCATCGCGCACGCCGGCGAGCACGACGTACGTGTCGAGCCGCGCCTCCGTCTTGATGCCGACCTCCGTGGAGGGCTCGAACGTCGGACGCTCCTGCGAGTCGAAGTACTGGCGCTTCTCCGTCTTGATGAAGCCGACGGGCTTCCCATCGCGCTGCACCTCGAGCGCCACGGCAGTGACGAGTCGATTGAGCGTCTTTGCCGTCGACACGCCCTGGCTCACGAAGCGCCAGCGCCGGCCGTACGGATCCGTGGCCTCGAACGCCTGGCTCGCCGTGAGGCTGACGTCGAACTCCTTCCTGAACGCGAGCCCCGCGAACGCCGCGAACAGCATCACGATGCCCGCGTGCACGATGTAGCCGCCGTACCGCCGGCGATTGCGCGCGACGAGATGCACGAACGCGATGGGCAGCGATTCACGGTGGATCGACCGCCGCGCGCCCACGCCCTTCGCGAACTCCTGCACGATGGTCGCTGCGACGAAGGCCGCGAGCATGTACGACACGAGCGCGTACCCGTTGCGCATCCCGAGCGCGAGGAGCAGTGCCGTGAAGGCGACACCGCTGAGCGCGGGCACGAGGAACTGTCGCCGCAGATTCGAGAGCGACGCCTTGCGCCACGCGATGAGCGGCCCGACGCCGGTGAGGCCGAGCAGGAGCAGGCCGAGGGGGATGTTCACCGCGTTGAAGAACGGAGGACCGACGGTGATTTTCTCGCCGCGCACCCATTCGCTCAGAATCGGGAACAGCGTGCCCCACAGCACGGAGAAGGCGATCCCGACGAGCAGGAGGTTGTTGTACAGGAACGCGGCTTCGCGGCTCACCATGCTCTCGAGCCCTGCCTTGGTCTCGAGGTCGTGGAGCCGCGTCGCGACGAGATACGCCGTGACCGCGATGGACACAGCGAGGAACGCCGCGAACCAGCTGCCGACCGGGGATTGCGCGAAGGAATGCACGCTCTCGATGATCCCGCTGCGCGTGATGAACGTGCCCAGGATCGAGAGCAGGAACGTCACGACGACGAGCGTCACGTTCCATTTGCGCAGCATACCGCGCTTTTCCTGGATCATGATCGAGTGCAGGAACGCGGTGCCGGTGAGCCATGGCAGGAACGACGCGTTCTCGACCGGGTCCCACGCCCAGTAGCCGCCCCAGCCCAGCTCGACGTACGCCCACCACATGCCGAGCACGATGCCGATCGTGAGGAAGAACCACGACAGCAGCGACCAGCGGCGCACGGCCGCCAGCCACTCGGCGTCCAACCGGCGCGTCACCAGCGCCGCGATCGCGAATGCGAACGGGATCGCCGTGGCGACGTAGCCGAGGTAGAGATTCGGCGGATGGATGGCCATCCCGGGATTCTGGAGCTGCGGGTTCATCCCGCGTCCATCGATGGGCAGCCAGTCAAGACGCGAGTACGGGTTTGCCTTGAACGCCGTCGTCGCGAGGAAGAACACGAGCACGGCGGCCAGCGTGCCCGTGACGAAGGGCATCAGCTCGCGATTGCTCGCGCGGTTCGACCACACGGCGATCGCCGAGTACAGGGACAGGATCAGCGCCCAGAAGAGCATCGATCCGGCCTGACCGCTCCAGAACGCCGTGAAGACGTACACGTTCGGCATGTTGGCGCTGATCTGGCTGGCGACGTACGCGAGTGAGAAGTCGCGGCTCAGGAGCGCCTTCCACAGACCGATCGCGGCGAGCAGCGTGAAGGCGGACGCGGCGTACGACGCGCGCTCTCCACTTCGGATGAGATCAGCCCGGCGTCCGAGACCGCCCGCGAACGACACTGTCGCGCACCACGTCGCCATCAGCAAGGCGATCCACAGCGACAGCTCCCCGACGACGATCACGCGCGCGGCGTTGTGGCGGCCTTGTACCCCGGAGTGTTCCTGTACTTCTCCGGCGCGTTCTCATAGCGCGACGCGCATTTGGCGAGGAGCGTCGTCGCGTGGAACGTTCCGTCCTGACCCATGCGCCCTTCGACGACGACGTCCACGCCGTCGGTGAAGGTGTCCGGTGCGATGCCGCGATAGACGACCGGAACGACACGGGCTCCGTCAGTCACCTGGAACGCATATTCGCGTCCCCCAGCCGCGCGCTGGATCGTGCCCGGCACGACGCGCGCTCCCATCTTGATGCCGACGCCACGGAGCGACGGATCCTTCTCCAGCTTTGCCGCGAGCTCCGTGGGCGTCACGTAATACACGCCCGTGTCGCGGATGGAGCTGGCCATGAGGTAGCCCGCAACCATCAGGATGAGCGTCGCGCCGATGAGAAACTTGGTGCGTGGCTTCATGCGATCTCCAATATACAGCGCGTCATTCAGCGCGTCCCGTTGAGGAGCGAGGCGGCAGCGACTCCGCCGGCGGCGTCCCAGACCAGATCCTCGACGCTGAACGGTTTTCGCGATCTGCGGTCGTGTACTTCCTTAACTACGCCGAAGGTTAGAGTGGCCACCCCCGCGACGGCCTGGCCCGTACTTCTTTGGACGCCGGCCGCGCGCGCGGTGCTGTATGCCGCGCTCTGGATCATCGCGGACATCAGGAAGTGCTTCATCTTGTCCGCGCCGAACCACTGGGGTGCGATAGGCCACGTCGACACGACCACCAGGCCGAGCAGCCAGCGGGCGCGTCGCCGCGCGGCACCGTCAAGGCTCACGAAAGCTCCATGCGGCGGAGCTCCGCGTGATGAAGACCTGGTCTCCACGTGCCGCGGGCGCAGTTCTCATGAGTTCGCGGTTCAATGGCAACGTGACCGTTGTGACAAGGCGGCCATCGGCGCGATCGTGAATGGCGAGCTTGTTATCGCTCGGAATGTAGATCCGACGCGCTGTTGCCAGGAGGTCGCGGATCGCGCTGACACTTGGCACGGACCACAGTACGGCGCCGGTGTGCACGTCCAGCGCGTACAATCGCTCGTCGCCTCCGTCAACGTATACCGCGTCCTCGTAACTCGCCGGCTGCGCCTGTGTGGTGTAGACAAATTGTGCGCTTCGAAACGTCCATGCGACCCGCTGCGACGTACGGTTCACGCCGAAGACGTATCCGTCCGTCGTGGCGAAGACCACGATATCGCTGAAGACCAAGGGTGCGGCGCTCACAGAGACACCGCCGCTCGCACCCACCGGTAAAGTCACGAGCCACAATTCCCGGCCGCTGAGCCGGTCGAGCGCAATAAGTAAGGCCTCACGCGAGCCGCCGCCGTCGTTGCGGTTGTGCCACACCGCGGCGAACACTGTGTCCCCTGCAATCGTGACTCCCGTGGCGGCCGATCGAAAGACGTTTGCCGCTGTGTCCGTGCTCATGCGGCCAAGCCGCCATTTCCAGCGAGGAGACGCCGTCGCCACATCCACCGCGCTGACGGACGCGCCCCATGCGGGTATGTAGACGGTTGTCGCGTCCGCGACCGGATGCGTTGCGGCTACCACGCCTGGATTACCGTCGTATGTCGTGTCCGATGGCGCAAAGTATCGCCATCGTTCGACACCATCGGCGCGGCGCAATGCGATCGTTTCGCGAACGCTTTGTGCGATGACCACGTCGCCGCTGGTTAACAGCTCCGCGCCTTCGATCGCGCCAGCCGTTGCAATGGTGGTTCTCCATCGAGCGGTCCCGGTCGCAACATCTCGCGCAACGATGGCGCCGTCTCCGTCCGCGAAAAACACGATGTCTCCGCTGACGACGGGCCGGGAACGAGTGTCGCCGGATTGCGGCGCAAGCCACAGCTCCTCGACGGAGCCATTGGGATCTACAGGCGCTCGACACTGGCTCCCGGCCAGCACGGCGATGCTCGACAGAACGATCGTTACGGCGCGTCGATGACGACACGAGCAAGGAAGCCGCGCCGCGTATCGCGCGTGCTCTACGGCTCTCGAAAGCTCCACGCACCGAAGCTTCGCGTGATGAAGATCTGATCCCCACGCGCCGCAGCGGCGGTCGTCATGATTTCGCCATCTACTGGCAACGTTACCGTGGCGACGTTGTGCCCGTCGGCACGGTCGTGAACGAGAAGACTATGGCCGTTGGTAACGTAGACCCGCCGACTCGTCGCGAAGAGATCACGGAATGCGCCAACGCTCGCGACGGTCCAGAGTACGGCGCCGTTATGTGCATCGAGGGCGTACAACCGCTCGTCGCCGCCATCGATGTACAGCACATCACCCATCGCGGCTGGCTGGCTCAGTGTCGCGAAAACGAATTGCGCACTCCGAAACGTCCACGCAATCTCCAGTGACGTGCGGTTCACGCCGTATACGTAGCCGTAGACCGTAGCGACGACAACGACGTCCGTGAACACCAGCGGTGCCGCGCTCACCGAAACGCTTCCGTTGGTGCCACGGGGGAGCGCGACGCGCGACAGCTCGCGTCCATTCTGTCGATCAAGCGCTACCAGAAACGCGTCTCGGCCACCGCTGCTCACATCTCGGTCATGCCATACGGCGGCAAATACAGTATCGCCGGCGATTGCAACCCCGGTTGCACCTGACCGAAAGACATTTGCTGCGGTATCGCTGCTCACGCGGCCGAAATGCCATTTCCATCGTGGCGACGCCGTGGTCAGATCCACCGCGCTGACCGACGCACCCCACGCGGGTATATATGCCGTCGTTGCGTCGGCGACCGCATGCGTAGCCTGTACGACGCCTGGATTCCCGTCGTACGTCGTGTCCAGCGGCGCGGAGTAGCGCCATCGCTCCACACCATCCGAACGTCGCAGAGCAATCGTCTCGCGAATGCTCTGCGCAAGGACGACGTCACCTCCGGTGACGAGCTCAGCGCCTTCGATCGTGCCCGGTGTGGCAACCTTGGTGCTCCACCTGGCGTTGCCGGTCGCGACGTCGCGCGCAACAATTGCCCCGTCGCCATCGGCGAAGAACACGACGTCGCCAGCCACCACCGGTCGCGAGCGCGTCCGGCCGGATTGTGGCGCCAGCCATACCTCTCTGACCGTACCATCCGGGCCGGCAGGCGTGCGGCACCGACTGCCGCCCAACGCCAGAACGCTGGGCAATCCGAGCATTAGCGCGCGCTGGCAACTAGAAGAGTGGAGCATCCGAATTAATGCGGTCGGCGAAAGGCCGGAATACGCCCGCTAGACGCGTCTTCCGTGATACTCTATGGAGCGAATCTCGGATCCCCCCACGTCGTTTGAGCACAGGCATTGTTTCCTCCCGCCTCAACCTCCAAACGGAGAATCGCGGAGTTGGACGACAAAGGGATGGCTGGCGGAGTGAGCACGGTATTCCAAGTGCTGCCGCTCAATGTGCCCTGCCATCGCAAGACATTATCGACGTAGATACGTCCGACGTCGTCGTAACCGTAACAGTCGCCATTATCGTCGCGCGCATATCCGAACACCGTGACGAACGATTTTGCGCCTGCGGGAATTCGAAATTCCGCGGCTCCGATGCCTGAAGCCGGTGCGTGCATCCCAAGCGCTGCGCCCCGGTCTATACCAGCCATCCAGACCTGAGGTTGCCAGTAGACTCCTCCAAACACCAGTGTGCCATGAACGTTCCACTCGCGCAGAAACGAACTCGATTTGTTGAACGCCAGGTAATACGGATCCGGCGAGAGCCGCGTACCTGCTGCTTCCATCCCTGCGTTCACCAAGGCGTCGCGAATTAGCCCAGCGCCGATCTCCGTCTTGTAGACACTCATATGGCTTGTGCCCACCGCGGGGAGCATCTCGAAGAAGAACTGACCCGCTGTGCGAAATGGGTAGAGGGATCGCTCGTTTGGAACAACGCCATCGGTGGGAATATTTCGCGGCACGTGGATCACGCGACCGAGGATGACAACTGGCGTGGATCCGTTGGAGTACCGTTGCCATGTCTCGTCCAACCTTCCCATCACGCGTTCCGCCCAACCGCACTTCCGCCCAGCGGGCGTCCCAAGAATCGTGGCATAATAGAAAATCTTGCACCCGTGAAACCACGAACGCGCTTTTTGGAAGTTGTCAATGACGTGCTTCTCGGATTCACCGGTCGCGCCGGCCAGAACCTTGAGCGGCATGAACTTGTTGTTATCGAGCCGCGCGACGATGTTCGCACGAGGGATCGCCGCATCCGGTCCGTTCGCGTTTAGTGCCTGCACTGCGGACGACGTCGTCTGCAACGCCGGCAACACCGCGGTTCTCAGCAAGTCGGCTCCGGAGGATCCAGCTGCGGGGGGCTGCGGCCGGTTGTTGCTTGCGACCAAAATGCCAATTGTGCCGCCTACGGCAGTCGCGACAATCACAGCCGCAACCTCAAGATACGGTTTTGCGTCATCGATGCGGCGATTCAGATCGTTTATGAACGCGCCCATCTTTAGCGCACTGTCGGCCAAGATCGCGCCCTGATGCGGCGTGGCGAGTGTCACGATACCCGCAATGTTCGGCCGCGCCGCCGCATCACCGTCGGCGAAATACGCGTATCGCGCGACCATGCCACCGACACTATGCCCGACGAGCGCGTGGCGACCTCCTTTGGCGATGATGCTGGATCGAACGCTCGTCCACTCCGTTGGAAAGGTGGGTTCTATACCTGGGAAGCTCGGATGCCAGACTTCGCGCAAGTCCAGATGCTGCGACAGATAGTCGATGACTGATAGGTTGCCGAGACCGGGGAATGGCGTCGTCCAGATCGCGTCCGAACTGGCAAAACCATGCAGAAAAGCGGTGTGAGTCTGTTGCAGGCGCTGTGCACTCAGAACTTGCGTGCCTATGCTCAACACACTGGCGACCAGGAGTACGCGAAAACGCAGCGAATAGAGCGCGATGTATTTCGGCGATGTCATGGCTCCACCACCCTGATGTTGGTGAACAGGATGCTCGTACGGCCGATCAAACGATGACCATCCACCGAACGCAACTCGATGATAGTCCGATCACGTTCATAGCCTTCTGTCGTCCTTTTCCATTCGTGCTGGGCAACAGTCCGAACGTCGGCTTCGGACATTTCCTCGCCGATTAGTAGCTCGGTCTGTGGATCGATGACGTAGACATGCTCGCCATGTGTATCGGTGAGGCGGAACCTTCGAACGCCACTCGCACCGCGTGGTTCCTCGGCCGCCGAGTCTACGAGAGCTCTCACGCCGCGCCGCCGCAGGCCGTGCCGCGTGTGCTTCCCATCTTGTACAGCTCCAAACCTGCGCGCCGGTACCGTCACGGCCCTTTGTAATCCTGTACTCCCTTCCGGCAATCGCGACGGCGCTGCCTGAAGGAATTCGCAACAGCCCCCGCCCGGCGCCGATCCGCCGAGTGAGCGAATGCCATAGTACGGGTCGTCAGTGGCAGCGAGTCTCAAACTCGATTCTGTATTGAACGAGTCGAATAACGTGGGAGTCGACGTCGCGTCCGTGGCGACGACGGCTTGCTGCTGCATGACACTCATGTATCCGGCGTCGTAGGACAGGTCACGGGTCATGTCATACACGCCACTCTCGCGCTCCGACGTCCCGAGCGTCACGAACTTCCAACGGTAGTTCGACCCAGTCCACGTCTCACAAACGTCGATCGTGTCAGACTGCAACACCCACGAGTACGTACTCGCGAGCTCGTCGTCCTCAGACGTGATCATTCGAAACGTGGCCACGCACTCTCCGGGAGCGAACTCATAAGCCGTCTCCGCAACGCCACTTGAGAGATCGCGTGGAGCTTGGCGCGATTGGTCATCGCAACCTATCGCAACTACTCCGACGATGGTGCAGACCCATCGAACAATGCGCGCTCGAATGACTGGCATATGACCCCCGCGTGAAACCGCAAGAAACACAACTGGGGAGTCAAAGTGGGACATGACCTGCACATGAGCAAACGTTCAGAATTGGAACGTCATCTTTGCTCGGTGTCGCGTGCCCATTGTAGGGCCGTTTGTATGGCCCGCCTCCAACCTGCACGGACCTTGTCCACGTCGCCGCGGCTCATGCGTGGCTCGAAGACCGTGAACTTCTGCGATCCGAGAAACTGCTCCCCGCTCTTCCAGACTCCGGCAGCGATGCCCGCCAGCGCCGCCGCGCCGAGCGCCGTCGTCTCGATGTTCGACGGCCGCTCGACGCGCAGCTGCGCGACGTCGGCCTGGAACTGCATCAGCCAGTCGTTGGCCGTGGCGCCTCCATCGACGCGCAGGCGCTCGAACTCGCGCCCTGACACGCGCGTCATCGACTCGATGACGTCGTACGTCGAGTAGGCCATCGCCTCGAGCGCCGCGCGGGCGAAGTGCGCGCGCGTCGTGCCGCGTGTGACACCGACGATCGTGCCGCGTGCGTTCGGCTCCCACCACGGTGCTCCGAGCCCCACGAGCGCCGGAACGAAGTACACGCCGTCGTTGCTCGCGAGCCCGCGCGCGAGTGCCTCCGTTTCGTCGGCGCGGGTGATGATCCCGAGGCCATCCCGCAGCCACTGCACTGCCGCGCCCGCGATGAAGATCGCCGCCTCCGCGGCGTAGACCGGCTCGCCGCGCGGTCCGCAGCCGATCGTCGTGAGAATCCCGGCCGCCGGGGCCGGCCGCTGCTCGCCCGCATTCAGCAGCAGAAACGCGCCCGTACCATAGGTGTTCTTCGCCATTCCGGGCTTCCAGCATCCCTGACCGAAGAGCGCCGACTGCTGGTCGCCCGCGACACCACGGATGGGGATCGCCGCGCCGAGGTGCGTTGCGTCCACAACCCCGAAGTCTCCGCTCGACTCGCGGACCTCCGGCAGGATCTCGGGCGGCACGCGAAACAGCTCGCACAGCTCGCCGCTCCACGCACGCGCGTCGATGTCGTACAGCATCGTGCGCGACGCGTTGGTGTGATCGGTTGCGTGCGTCCTCCCGTTGGTGAGCTTCCAGATCAGCCAGGTGTCGATCGTGCCGGCGGCCAGCTCCCGCGCGTTCTCTCCGTTCGTCACGCCGCTCTCGTGCAGCAGCCACTCCAGCTTCGTCGCCGAGAAATACGGATCCGTCACGAGCCCGGTGCGCGCGCGGATCATTTCCGCCTGTGGCGCCAGTGCCGCGCAGCGCTCCGCCGTACGTCGGTCCTGCCACACGATCGCGCGATGCAATGGCCGCCCCGTCGCGCGGTCCCACAATACGATCGTCTCGCGCTGGTTCGTAATGCCGAGCGCGTCGACCGTCGCATCAGCCGCGCGCATGGCTTCGCGTGCCGCGTCGAGCGTTCGCGCGAAGATTTCCTCCGCGTCATGCTCCACCCAGCCCGGCTGCGGGAAGTGCTGCGTGATCTCGCGATACCCGCGGCCGGCGACGCGGCCGTCCCGGGCGACGACGAGGCAGGTGACGCCGGTGGTTCCGGCGTCGATGGCGAGCACTGCGCGCTGGCCCTTCACGCCGGGAAGCTTACGACCTTCCCCTCACGCGGCGCGAGCGACCACCGTCTCCGGCGTGCGGGGGCGCCGCCTGCGCTCGGGGAAGTGCCGGTCGAGAAACGCGATGAGCGCGCGCTCCTCCGGCGAGTGGGCGAATGCGTCCGCGGATGACAGCCGCTTTCGCGCGCGCGGCAGGCGGATGGTCTCGCCGTCGTCGACGTACCGCGCCAGCACCATCGGATGCACGTACGACGCGCGGCAGATCGCCGGCGTGTTGCCCAGCTCGTGCGCCACGATGCGCATCGCCAGCGCGACGTTGCGCTTGGCTTCGGTCTCCGATCGCGGCGCACCGAGCTCCGCGAGCACCGTAGCGGCGCGCAGCGTCCCGCCCCAGGTACGAAAGTCCTTCACCGCGAACGGTCCGATGTGCTCGCGCAGGTATCGAATGAGCGTGGACGCGTCGAGGTCACACCAGCCGCCGTTGTCGCGGTACCGGAAGAGGCGCTCGCCCGGCGTCCGCTTCATCCGCGCCACCAATCGCACGATCTCCGCGTTGGCGACCACCTGACGCTGCCGCTTGCTCGACTTGCCCACGTACGTAAACACCGCGCGTCCGTCCTCGATCTGCACGTGCCGTTTGCGGAGTGTCGTCATGCCGTGGCTGCGATTCTCGCGCAGGTATTTCTCGGAGCCCGGACGGAAGAGGCTCTCGCTGATGAGCCGGAGCGCGATCGCGCAGGCCGTGTCACAGTCGAGCTCCCGGCTGTGCGATTGGGCACGCAGCGCGCGGCGCACCCGCGGCAGCGATTTCGCCAGCTGTCGCACGCGGTGGTACTTGCGCAGCTCGCGCTTCTGCACCGCGCGTTCGTTGTAGCGGTACTGTTTCCGTCCGCGCACGTCGAATCCCCACGCCTGGATCGATCGCCGGGGATCGGGGGCGACATGCACGTCGCGCCACGCGGGCGGCACCCGCAGCTTGTCGATGCGCGCGAGCGTGCTCCTGTCACGCACGGCGCGTCCGTCGCGCACGTAGCGAAATCCGGATGACGCACTTCCCTTCCGCAGAATCCAGCTTTCAGCCATACGAAAGTTGCCCGGCGCAAAAAGCAGTCCGGCGGTAAATTCACGTGCCGCCGTCAGCCGAGCCAGTTGCAGTCATCCCGAGCGTAGCGAGGGATCTGCAGTTTGGCCGCGGCAATCAACTGCAGATTCCTCGCTTTGCTCGGAATGACAACTTTTCAATTCCTCCAGCTCGACGTCGCGGAGCGCATCGCGACGCTCACGGTCAACCGTCCCGACAAGCTCAATGCGCTGAACGACGCCACGATGGAGGAGCTCGGGCGCGCGATCGACGAGCTGCGCGCGGATGACGGCGTCGCCGGGATCATCCTCACCGGAGCGGGTCGCGCGTTCGTCGCCGGTGCCGACATCGGGGAGTTGCAGGCGAAGTCCCCCGCCGACGCGTACGCGCTCGCGCGGCGCGGGCAGGAGGTCTTTCGCCGCTTCGAGACGTCGCCCAAGCCCGTCATCGCCGCGGTGAACGGCTTCGCGCTCGGCGGCGGTTGCGAGCTCGCCATGGCGTGCCATGTCCGCATCGCGTCGGACGCCGCCAAATTCGGCCAGCCCGAAGTGAAGCTCGGCATCATTCCCGGCTACGGCGGCACGCAACGCCTCACGCGGCTCGTCGGACGCGGCCGCGCCCTCCAACTCCTGATGACCGGAGAAATGATCGACGCCGCGGAAGCGTACCGCATCGGCCTCGTGAACCGCGTCGTCGCGGCGGGCGAATCCGTGACCGACATCGCGCGCGCCACGCTGAAGCAGATGCTGGCGAATGGGCCGATGGCGCTGGCGCATTGCATCGACGCGGTGAATCGCGGCGCCGAGGTATCCCTCGAGGAGGCGTTGGCGCTGGAAGCCGCCGCGTTCGGGTTGCTCACGTCCACGCAGGACATGCGCGAGGGCACGACGGCCTTCCTCGAAAAGCGCGCGCCGAGCTTTCGCGGCGCCTGATCCGCGAGCTCGCCGTCGGTGGAGAACTCGCGCGCGCCGCGGGCGCAGGTCGTCTCGCTCTCGCTCAAGGATTTCCGGAACTTCGAGCGGCTCGATCTCGAATTTCCTGACGCCGGTATGGCGCTCGTCGGCGAGAATGGACAGGGAAAGACCAACCTGCTCGAGGCGTTGTCGTACCTGGGGTTGATGCGTTCCGTGCGAGGCGCGCGGGACGCCGACGTCGCCCGCTTCGGGTCTGCGGGCTTCTTCATCGACGCGAGGGTCTGCGCGCCGGACGCGCAGCAGATCTCGATCGGGTTCGAGCGCGCGAGCCGGCGCAAGCGCGCGCGACGCGACGGGGTCGTCGTCGAGCGTCTCAGCGATGCGCTCGGCGCCCTGCCGACGGTGTTGTTCTCGCCAGCCGACGTGGAGATCGTGGCGGGTAACGCCGCAGCGCGGCGTCGCTTCCTCGACATCATGCTCGCGCTCGCGTCGCGAGGATATCTGCAGGCGCTGCAGCAATACCGCGGCGCCCTCGAGCGCCGCAACGCGGCCTTGCGCGAGGCGTCTCGCGGCGGGCCGGCGCTTCGCGCGATCGAGGTGTGGGAGCTGCCGCTCGCGGAGCATGGCGCGCGCCTGGTCCGCGCGCGACGCGCATGGGTGAAACAGGTCAGCGAGCGCTTCGGGGAGCGTTGCGCCGCGATCGGTGAGCGCGGGTCGGTGGAGCTCCGCTATGCGACGACCGTGGAAGCGAACGCGGAGAGCGTGGAGGGCAGCCTGGCCGACGCGCTCGCCGCAAAGCGCGGCTCCGATCTCCGCCACGGACTCACGCAAACCGGCCCGCACCGCGATGACCTGACCCTCCTGCTCGACGGCCGCGAGCTGCGCACCTTCGGATCGGCCGGGCAGCAGCGCACCGCCGCGATCGCGCTCCGCACGCTCGAGGCGGAGACGCTGCGCGAAGCGCGTGGCGCGTCGCCCGTCTTCCTGTTCGACGATCCGTTCGCGGAGCTGGATGCGCGGCGCGCGACGCGCGTGCTGTCGCTGCTGAGGGATGTCGCCGGTGGACTTGGCCAGACCGTGCTCGCCGTTCCGCGCGACACCGACATTCCGCGCGAGCTCACCGACCTGCCGCGCCGGCGCGTGGCCGACGGCACCGTCGTCGAATGATGGAACCGAGAAAGCGAAAGCCGCGGAAGCTTGGCGACGTGATGCATGACGTGCTGAAGAAATCCGGAATCGCGGATCGCGTGGCGCAAGCGAACGTGATTCCGGAATGGCGCACGCTGGTGGGTCCGCAGATCGCGCGCGTGACCGAACCCCTGTCCGTGACGCCGCAGGGGACGCTCTTCGTCGCCGTCACGACGAACGCCTGGATGACGGAACTGTCGCTGATGGAACCGGATCTTCTGCGTCGGCTGAACCAGCGCTCGGGCAAGCTGGCGATCCGAAAAATCCGCTGGCAGCTGAAGAAATAGGCGGCCAAATATCACGTTCTTTTCCGCCGATTTCTGAATGTGTAAATCATTGGGAACGTTAGATTTATCCCAATTTCTCAGCGTTGCTTTCGCCCCCTCGCTCCGTTAGGTTAATTGGGTTGCCGAACACTCCTTCCTTCGGCATTCATTCGGTCCACAATCACGCGTTTATTCCATGGCCGTTCCAGTCAACCCGACTGAGCAAATGACTCCGAAGTACGACGCAGGACAGATCCAGGTCCTCAAGGGGCTCGACGCGGTTCGAAAGCGCCCCGGCATGTACATCGGCTCGACCTCCGAGCGCGGACTGCATCACCTCGTCTTCGAGGTCGTCGACAACTCGATCGACGAGGCGCTCGCGGGATTCGCCGACAGGATCGACGTCACGATCCATGCGGACAACTCGATCACCGTCGTCGACAACGGGCGCGGTATCCCGGTGGACATCCATCCGACGGAGAAGATTCCGGGCGTCGAGCTGGCGCTGACGGTGCTGCACGCCGGCGGCAAGTTCGACAAGAACACCTACAAGGTGTCCGGCGGCCTGCACGGCGTCGGCGTGTCGGTCGTCAACGCGCTTTCGGAGCAGCTCAAGGTCTCCGTGAAGCAGGACGGCAATGAGTGGTACATGGACTTCGCGCGCGGGAAGACGACCACGAAGCTCAAGAAGCTCAAGGCTGTCGGAAAGAAGGAGACCGGCACCACGGTGTGGTTCAAGCCGGACACGGAGATCTTCACGGATCTCATCTACCGGTGGGACACGATCGCGATGCGCCTGCGCGAGCTCTCGTTCCTCAACAAGGGCGTGTCGATCACGCTCACGGACGAGCGCGAGAAGGGCGGGAAGGAAGAGACCTTCCACGCGAAGGGCGGGCTCAAGGAGTTCGTGCAGCATCTCAACCGCGGCCGCAAGGCGCTGCACTCCGACGTCATCTACATCGAGACGACGAAAGACGACGTCGGGATCGAGCTCGCGCTGCAGTACAACGACGGCTACAACGACACGACGTTCTCGTTCGTGAACAACATCAACACGCACGAGGGCGGCACGCACCTCACGGGCTTCAAGGCCGCGCTGACGCGCGTGATCAACTCGTACGCGAACAAGGGCGGCTGGCTCAAGAAGGCGGACTTCACGCTCTCGGGCGACGACGTGCGCGAGGGGCTCACCGCGGTGCTGTCGATCAAGGTCCGCGAGCCGCAGTTCGAGGGTCAGACGAAGACGAAGCTCGGCAACTCCGAGGTCGAGTCGGCGGTGAAGACCGTCGTCGGCGAATTCCTCGGCAGCTACCTCGAGGAGCATCCTCGCTCGGCGAACATCATCGTCGAGAAGGCGGTGAGCGCCGCGCGCGCGCGCGAGGCCGCGCGAAAGGCACGCGATCTCACGCGTCGCAAGTCGGCGCTCGACGTCGGCAACCTGCCGGGCAAGCTCGCCGACTGCTCACTGAGCGATCCCGCGCTCTGCGAGCTGTATCTCGTCGAGGGAGATTCGGCCGGCGGCTCGGCCAAACAGGGTCGCAAGCGCGAGTTTCAGGCGATTCTTCCGCTGCGCGGCAAGATCATCAACGTCGAGAAGGCACGCATCGACAAGGTGCTCTCGAACGAGGAGATCCGGACGATCATCACCGCACTCGGCACCGGGATCAAGGACGAGTTTCAGCTCGACAATGCGCGGTACCACAAGATCATCATCATGACGGACGCGGACGTGGACGGCGCGCACATCCGCACGCTGCTCCTCACGTTCTTCTTCCGCCAGATGCCTGAGCTGATCGAGGCGGGGTACGTCTACATCGCGCAGCCGCCGCTGTTCCGTGTCGCGAAGGGGAAGGAAGAGTTCTACGCCTTCGACATCAAGGAACGCGACGACTACATCAAGCGACTCGGCGGCGGGAACGGCGACGGCAAAGCCAACGTCAACATCCAGCGCTACAAGGGGCTCGGCGAGATGAACGCCGGGCAGCTCTTCGAGACGACGATGGATCCGGAACGCCGTACGCTGCTGAAGGTTTCGATGGAGGACGCGGTGCTCGCCGACCAGATCTTCCAGACGCTGATGGGCGACGAGGTCGAGCCGCGCCGCATCTTCATCGAGACGAACGCGAAGTTCGCGTCGAATCTGGATATCTGAGGGTTTGCGGAAATAGGAAATCGGAAATGGAGAATGGGTCCGGGACGCATCGCATCCTGGACCCATCTCCTATTTCCTATTTCCCATTTCCTATTTCCTTCCCCTGCGCCAGCGTCAGCAGTTGCCTCCCGATCGCGACGTGCACGACGATCAGCGCGGCGATGACGCCCGCCAGCGAAATCCAGGCGACCGTTGCGTTCACGGAGTCGATCCCTCCACGCGCCGTCGGCCGCGCCAGATAGGCGATCAGGAGGTACAGCGCGAGCAGCCCCGCGCATGCGCCGAACGCGCCGAGCCCCGCCAGTCTCGCGATTTTTGGCGGCATGCGGTCAGGCGAGCCGCTATTGCGGGGGCCGGCTAGGGGGCGTCGATGTCGGCGGCTGCGAAGACCGCGGCTGCGAGGACGGCGGCTGCTGCTGGCCCGTGAGCGAGCCTGACAGCGAATTCACCGCGGTGTCGACGGTCTTCAGCACCTGGCCGAGGATGTCGGGATTCCGGTCCAGCGTGAGCACCACGCGATCCACGATGCGGGCGACGTTGTCCAGATCGACGTAGAGATACGCCTCCGCGAAGACGCCGACGATGCCGAGCTGCACCTGCTTGATGCCGACGTCGACGCCTGCCGTGAGCTGCACAAGATTCATCGCGTTGGCGTCCAGGGCGACGTGCGCCTTCACGTCCTTGACCGTCAGGCCAATCGAATCGACCGACAGCTCGGGGATCTCGAGGATGACGTCGCGGTTCGGCGTCAGTCCCGGCTGCATGCTCGGCGACAGGCGTCCACCCGGCGCGCGACGCGTCGTGTCGCGCTGCTGCGCCGACGCATGCTGGGCGACACACAGCGCGATAACCGCAACCCCCGCAACCCACAGCGTCTTTCTCATGGCAATCTCCGTTGACTCGCCGAGTCTCCAGCCGAACCGTGACCTCTGAACGATCGCACGTCCGCGCGCAGATGGACGACACCGCGAGCGCCTCGCAGCACCAGCGTGGGGTCGCGCATGCCGATGCTCACGCCGGCGCACGCGCTCCATCGCCGCGCGCGGGCCGAGTCGGGCGCAGTAGTCGTGCCAGACGCCGCGGTACCACCGAAGCCCTCAGCCCAGCCGGCGCCGATGGACGCGCCGAAGTAGGGACGCGTCCAGCGGCGCTCGGCAATGTCGAAGCGCCAGGTCGTGTCGATTGCGTGGCGTGCGTCGAGCTGGAGCAGCGGCCGGGCAGCGTTCGTGTCACGTCGAGCGCGCGTCGAATCACCGGTGAAAACGGTTGCGACCAGTCCGCTTGAGACGGGACAGCCGACGTTGGTCGGCGGCCCCTGCTGCGCGGCCGAGGAGGCTGCCACGGCGACCAGCAACACGAGCGCGGCGCGGCAACTCATGAGGGTGGCCGGCGCGCCGGAACCGCGGAGGCGGAATCCCGAATGCCGAACGACGCGCACGCCGTTGCGGCAGCGCTGTCACGGGGTGCGGTGCGCGTGATGCGCGCCGACAGGCATTCGGCGTTGAGGTGGCCCATGATCTCGACGGCGATGTAGACGTCGCGATAGGTGGCGCCGGGCTGCACGGGATCGGGCAGATTCCGGCGCTCCACCACGTGCACCGAGTCGCTCAGCGCCCCGCATAGACGCACGAGGATGCGCGGCTGCGACGCGAAGCGCACTTCGCGCGCGCTGGCGGATGCCCGGATGATTACAGTAGCCTGATCGGACGCCGCCTGGCGCTCTGTACGCGGGGCCGCACTCGTGTCGCGACGCGTCGAATCGGCGCGCACCATAGAGGTATCGCGACGCGCGCCCGTCTCGGGCGATGGTGCAGGGGCCGGGCACGCCGTCGTGCTCGCCAGCGTGTCCGTCATTCGCGTCGACACCTGCGCGCCGACCCGCGACGCCAGCAACAACGTCAGCGCAATGAGCGCAGTTCGATGGCAAGGTCGCGGCGACACGCGGCCCAGATGCGTCAACAATCGTGCCTTTCGGCACACAGTGGGCGTTGTTTTTGCAACCAGTGCGGCCCCGGCTGGGGTTGGTGATCGCGCAGGATTACATCGTCTCGAGAGCTCTGTTATGCGACGCACTTCACTGCTGCTCACCGGATTGGCAACCGTCTGCGCGCTTGCGCCGCGCATCGGCGCACAGGTGCGCCCCTCCGCGCCCGCGAATCAGCGGATGCAGGGCACGCGCGACATGCACGTGGCCTGCGTCGGGCCAGACAGCGCGCGCTCCATGCGACGCGGAATCGGCGATTCGCTGCGGGTCAGTCAGCGCATGCCGACGGACACGTCGATGCGGCAGGTGACCGGCGGGACGCCACGCTCGCACGAATACCCCGAGTACGACGTGGTGCTCGACATCCCGAACGTCTGCGTCGAGAAGATCTTCCTGAAGGTCGACAGCGTAACCGCGAAGCTGAACCTTCACGCCCAGATCTCGAATCTCGTGCAGGTGAACGCGGGCGCGGACGTGCTCATCGGGAACGTGGACCTCACGATCCAGGATGTGCGCGCCAGGGCGCTCCTGCTCGTCGATCTCGACGACGTCGTTCACATCGTGGACAACACGCTCACCTTCATCGACAACCATCCGGAGATCGTGCAGCAGCTCGGCAGCACGCTGCAGAACACCGTCGGCCAGGTTGGCAGCGCCGTCGGAGGCCTGGTGCGGGCGCTCGTGATCGGGACCACGCGCCTCGCGAACGGCAACACGCTGCAGCGCATCGTGGATCAGGCGACGGGCTCGATCATCGAGCGGACGCTGTCAGCGGCAGGGCAGCAGATCGCGCAACGGGCCGTCGGCAGCATTCTCAACCTTCCGACGATTCGCGAGACGACCAACACGGCGGGGCAGCTCGTGCGTCAGGTACGCGACCAGGCGGGTAGCCTGCTCGAGTACACGCTCGACAAGGCGACCAACAAGGTCCTCGGCGTCCGCCTGCTCGGCAGGTAGTCCCGGAGCTCCAGCTACTTCATCACCGCCGCCATCACGCGGCGGTAATCGGAGTCGGACGTCAGCGTTTCCGCCGTCTTGAAGAACGCGCGGCGCACTCGCTCGTCCGCGATGCCCTGGTAATTCAGGAACGTCATGAGCGAATTCGCCTTCTCGACGCTCGAGATCATCGGCGCTACGGCCTGGAGCAGCGCCACCTGAAGGCCGGGCGCCAGTCCGCGTTGCTTCATGAGACCACTGATGGCGCCGCTGCGCTCGATGTCGCTCGTCATGGCCACGATGGCGTAGAGGTACGCGCGCTGCACGGCCGTATCGGCGAACACCGCGGGTGAGATGCGCTTGAGCACCTGACCCTTGTTCATGTCGGACGTCATCGCAGCGGTGCTGCGCAGCACCTTCGCCACCGCGCTCAAGGGAAGTGAATCGCGATCGAGCAGGGCGATGAGTGCCTGGCTGCGCTCGTGATCCGACGTCATCGTGAACACCGCGTCGAGATAGGCATCGCGCAGGTCGTCGCTCCGCTGATAGCGTTTCGCGATCAGCGCCAGCAGCTGCCCCTTCTCGGAGTCCGACGTCATCCGCTTCGCCGCCTTCGTGACGTCGATGAGCGTCGCGAGATCGATGTAGTGGGCCGGATCGGTGTCTGGACGTATGCGCAGGAGATCGGGCATGCGGAGCGGGGACGCGAGCGCCGCCTGCGGCTTCACGCCGAGGCGGCCCGTAAGGCTCGCGAGGACGTCCGTGGCGTCGATCCGGCCGGACGGAGCCTTCGGCTGAAGTTGCGTCACCACCACCGTCGGCTCCGAATCATGGCGAATCGGCGCTGACACTGACGCCTTCAGCGCTGCGGAATCGGTGCGAACCGCGAGTGCGGACGGCTGGACGCGAACGCGCGCGGCCGGACGGAATGCCGCGAGCGGCATCGCGAACAGCAGCACCGCCAGTGCGAGCACGGCGACGCGGGCACGCTGCACCGAGCCGCGCCGCGTTGCAGGGTCGAGGATCGCGAGAAGGCGTCCCTCGAGCTCCGATTTGCGCGCCATGGCGAGCGCGGCCGCTGCCGGAGCGGTCGGACGCACGAGACGGCGCGCGAGGTTGAGGATGTCGTCCGCGTACCGGGAGGGACGCGCGCCGGTCACGAGCACGAAGTCGTCACATGCGTGCTCGCGCTCCAGGCGCATGCGACGCACCGCCAACCATGCGAGCGGATGGAACCACAGCAGCGCCAGCGCCATTTGGGCCAGGAGCTGCGTGAGCGCGTCGAAGCGCTTCACGTGCGCCAGCTCGTGCGTCAGCACGGCGATGTGCTGCTCTTCTTCCCACGCGGTCGCGGAGGCGGGCAGCAGAATGACGGGATACACGACGCCCCAGGTCACAGGAACGTCGGTCTCCTCGCTCTCGAGAAGCACCACGGGGCGCTCGATGCGATACTGGCGGCAGAGGCGTCGGAGAAGCGCAAGTGTGCGCGCGTCTTCGACGGGTTGGGAGGAGCGTTGCCAGGCGGACACGCGCGCATTCGCGATCGCGAGGCGCAGGAGGAGTAGAACGGTCACGAGAAGCCACGCCGTCGCAAACAGGACTTGCGCGCTCACTGCGTCGGTCAGAGAAGCGAGCGAGGACGTCACCCCCTGCTGCGCGTCGGCCGGCAGCGCAGTGGACTCCCGCTGCGACCGGACCATCGGCGTCGCCGCGCTCGAGGGCAGCGTGTTGGTCACCGCGGCACCCGACCCGGTCGCGGGCGCGGCGTCCGCCGGCGCGAGCGGCGCGTCTGCACTCGCCGCGATCGGGATTACGGGAACGTTCCAGGCGGGCATCGTGACGCCAAGCAGCGGCAGCGCCAGGACTCCGGCGATCGCACCGCTCCAAATGAGATGCCGGGTCGCCGCAGACCCGCGGCGCAGGAGCCACGTCGCGAGCCACGCGCCCGCCAGGAGTACCGTCGCGCGCACGGCGAACGCGAGAATGCCGAGCAGGAGCGCGTCCGCCCAGGTGGCCGCGCCCTGAGACACGAATGGAATCATCGGCCCTCCTTCTTCGCCGAGTCGATCAGCTGCGAGAGCCGCTCGAGCTCCGCGTCGCTCATGCCATTGTCGTTCTGTAGCAGGGCGGCGACCGCGTCTTCCGTCGACCCATCGAAGAAAGTCCGGACGAGATGCCGCATCGCCGACCGGCGCGCCTTGTCACGATTCACCGTCGGCAGGAAGACGTAGCGCGGACCGTCCTGCTCGTGGCGGATGTGTCCCTTTTCCTCCAGCAGGCGCAGCATGGCACGCACGGCGGAATAGCTCGGTGGATCCGGAAGCTCCGCGAGCACCTCCGCCGCGGTGACTTTTCCGTGGCGATAGACAACGTCCATGATCTGCCGCTCGCGGCGGCTCAACTGCGTGGTGAGTGCGTCTGGCATGAGAGGAGTCCTTCGAGACAAAATGCCCGGGTGCTAAGAATGCAGCATGTACCAGTGATACGCCAGAAAAAGTCGAGAAATCAGATGCGGCGGTCCTGCTCGAGCAGCGCCTGAAGCGCCCGGCGGTACTCGAAGTCCGAGCTGATCGATCGCGTCGCTTTGAGGTACAGCTCGCGCAGGTCCCCGCGCACCTGGGTGATCCCGGCGAATTCCACGAGGAGCGACGCCAGCTCGAAGTCGGAGCTGATGGACGTCGCCGCGCGCAGCACGCCGGCGAGGATCACGGGCGAGTCAGGGCGCTGCTTGAGCAGCGCGGACAGCGTGCGCCGCCGCTCATAGTCCGAGCTCAGCCGCTCGATCGCCTTGAAGTATGCGTCCGCCGACACCGAGTCGACGAGGCTGCGCCGCTGCGCGGCGATGAGCAGCTCGGCGATCTCGTAGCTCGAGCTCATCGACGATGCCGCGGTGAAAAACGCCGTGCGCGACTCGGCGCTGCTGACGGCATCGAGCCCGGCGGAGAGTGCGCGGCGCTTTTCGTAGTCGGAGCTCATGCGCTGCGCCACGCGAATGACGCCGCGCGCCAGCCGGTCGGTCATCGGGCCCTGTCCGGCCAGCGCCTTGAGCAGCTCGGCACGTTCGTAGTCGGACGACATGGAATCCGCGGCCTGGCGCAGCACGCGGTCCACCTGGTTCTCGTTCAGCTTCGCGTTCGCGAGCAGGGCGTTGAAGTACTGGCGCTTCGCGTAGTCGGAGTCCATCTGGTACGTCTCGTCGAGCACGGCGTCCACGCCGCCCTGGCGGATCAAGGCCGGCACGCGCGCCTTCGCCATCATCGCGGTGCGGCGCTCGATCGCGAGAAGCATGTCGGCAAGCCAGCGGTCCTTGTCGACGTCGAAGCCGTTCGTGCCGTCCACGCTCCAGCGATACTCCAGTCCTCCGCTGCGCTCGCTCACGCGCACCTTGCGATTGCGGTCGCCGTCCCGCTCCTCCATCTCGACATAATCGTCGACGCTCTGGAAGCCGCTGAGATCCGCGCGGATCGTGAAATCGCCGCGCGCGTCGAGACGCAACTCGCAGTCGCCGCGGCGCCAGCGCATCGTCGTCGATTTGATGCCGCCGTCGCGTTCGTTGGTCGTCCAGTTGTGGATGTTCGTCGAGCCGCGGCGCGCCGTGCGGACGCAGGCCTGGGCGGAGGCCGCCGACGCGGCGCACAGCGCGATGGCGGTGCCCCAGAGGGCAATACGTGCGATTGGTGTCAGCGTGGTCATTTCAGGCTCCGTGTGATGCTAAGAAATTAGCAGCATGCTAAACTATTAGCAGCGGACGCGCGGCCGTCAAGGGGCTGACGGCTGCCATCCTGGGTGGAACCGAAGGATCTACCGTCTGTCGAGTAGATCCTTCGTCGCTGCGCTCCTCAGGATGACAATGCAGTGTCATCCTTGGACGCAATTCCCTACGCGAGCGCTTCTACCCCGGCCTTGGTGACGCGATGCGACACGAGAGGAAGCGGGGGTTCAGCCTCGTCTCCGATGGAGATCGCCGATCGCAGCGCCGCCCGCCCGCGCTCGATCCCCGCCCGGTCGCGCGCGTATACGGACGCGAGTGGCTCCCCCGTGCCCACCCAGTCGCCGGGTTTGGCCGTGATCACGAACCCGACGGCGGGATCGATGGCGTCGGCCATCGTCGTTCTGCCTCCGCCCAGCGCGGTGATGCCACGCCCGATCGCGCGGGGCTCGACGCGCTGCACGACGCCGGCGCGCTGCGCGGTGAAGAGCTCACACTCGGCGGCCTGCGGAAGGAGCGCGGGGTCGTCGAGCACGTTCGCGTCGCCACCCTGTCGCTCGATGATGCGCCGGAACTGATCCGCCGCTTTGCCGGAGGCGATCGCTTGCTTCAGGTCCGCGCGCGCTGCGTCGAGATCGCGCGCGACGCCGGCCATGACGAGCATCTCGGCGGACAGTGCGAGCGTGACATCGAGGAGGTCAGGCGGTCCCTCTCCCTTCAGGGTCGCAATCGCCTCCTCGACCTCGAGCGCGTTCCCGCACGCGCGGCCGAGCGGCCGGTCCATCGCCGTGAACACCGCCACGACGGGACACCCGTGCGACTCGCCGAGATCGATCATCTCCTGCGCGAGCGCGACCTCCTGCTCGAACGACGTCAGGAAGGCGCCGCTCCCCCGCTTGATGTCGAGCACGAGGCCGGTGAGATCCTCCGCGAGCTTCTTGCTCATGATGCTGGACGCGATCAGGGGAATGGACTCGACGGTCGCGGTGGCGTCGCGCAGCGCGTACATCTTGCGATCGGCGGGCGCGACTTCGGCGGTCTGTCCCATGAGCGCGCAGCCGATTTCCTCCAGCTGTTCGCGCGCCTCGGCGAGCGTGAGGTCCGTGCGAAAGCCGGAGATCGACTCGAGCTTGTCGAGCGTCCCGCCGGTGTGGCCCAGCCCGCGCCCGGACACCATCGGGACGGCGACGCCAAGCACCGACACGAGCGGCGCGAGAATCAGCGACACCTTGTCGCCGACGCCGCCGATCGAGTGTTTGTCGATGCGCGGCTTGCCGAGGCTCGCGAGCTCGAAGCGCACGCCCGAGTTGAGCATCGCGTCGGTGAGCGCAGCCGTCTCGGCGCGATCGAGGCCGCGGAGAAAGCACGCCATCAGAAACGCGGACATCTGATAATCGGGGACATGGCCGGCGCTGTATGCCATCACCAGTGCGCGCCATTCGCCCGCATCGAGCTTCCCGCCGTCGCGTTTCCGTTCGATCAGCCTATGTGCGAGCATTGACGCGACTGTGGGGTAACAGCAACGTACGTCGTGCGTCAGCGTGCGTCGTGCGTCGTGCGTCAGCGTGCGTCATACGTCACAACAACTCGTGGAGAACTCGCATGAACTTGCGCACATTGGTCATCCTTGCAACCGCCTGCGCGAGCTCGCTGTCGGCACAAACCGCGGCTGAGCACATCGTACTCGGCGACAGGGATCATGAGGCGATGAACGCTGCAGGCGCCCTGCGTCACTATCAAGAAGCCATCCGCATCGACGCGAACAACGCGGAAGCGCTGTGGAAGGCATCGGTGCAGGCGATCGACCTCGGCGAGTTCAACGACGGGGGACGAGACAGCCTCTATCGTCTCGGCGAGCAGTTCGCGCGGCGCGCGGTGCAGGCCGATCCCAGATCGGCGATGGCCCACTTCGCGCTCGCGAAGGCGATCGGACGACGCGCGCTGTCACTCGGCGCGCGGGATCGCGTGAAGTACGCCGGCGAAGTGCGCAAAGAAGCGCTCGCCGCGCTCGCGATCGATTCCACGAATGCCGGCGCGCTGCACGTGATGGGCATGTGGCACGCGAACATCATGCGTCTCAGCGGGTTCACGCGGTTCCTGGCGAAGAACCTGCTGGGCGGGAAGACGTTCGACGAAGCGAACTGGAAGGACGCCCAGGGCATGCTCGAGCGCGCGGCGGCCATCGAGCCCGACCGTATCGTGCACCGTCTCGATCTCGCGGCGGTCTATCGCGATCGCGGCGACAAGGCCAAGGCGCGCGAACAGTATCACGCGGTGCTGCAGATGAAGCTCAGGGACTACAACGACCGGAGCTACCAGCAGCAGGCCGATCGTGAGCTGCGCGAAATGAAATGAGGAAGGAGGGCTGAGAAAGGAGGGCTGAGGAAGGAGGGCTGAGGAATTAGAGCGCCTCCTTCCTCCTTCCTGCTTCCTCCTTCCTCGTTGCGCGCATGAGGCTGCGCCGGGCCTGAGACAGCTCGTCCCGCAAGTCGTCCCAGGCGTCGCGACCGCGCCGACGTACGCGCTTGAGCCCGCGTCCAATCTGATACCGCGTATCGGCCCCACTCCGCGGCGCCAGCAGCAATGCAATGCCCGCCCCGATCACCACGCCGATGGCGATTCCGGTGAGCAGTGTTCCGTTATTCCTGGAGGGCTGTTCCGTCGTGGTTAAAGACCGTGGCGATGGCGACTTAGCCACCACACGAATCCCGCGAACCTCGCCCGATTTGCCGGCATAGGCCATCGTGGCCGCCTCCGCTTCACGTGGTAAGGAAATTGCTGATTCGCATGCAGTTTGTGTCCGTCCACTCCCCCGCCAAACCACCAATCTGGTGAAGCGGAACGGAATCGCTTGTCACTCCGCGCCTGACGTATGATATCCAGCGCCAATCAAGAGCAGAATTACGCCTCTGCAACGAGGGGCAGAATGAGCGCGAACGGAAAGACGGTCCTGCTGGTCGAGGACAATGAAGACAACCGCATCGTCTATTCCACGATCCTGCGGCATTTCGGCTACAAGGTGTCCGAAGCGCTGAACGGCGAAGAGGGGATCGCCAAGGCGCGCTCCGAGAAGCCGGATCTGATCCTCATGGACATCTCGATCCCGATCATCGATGGTTGGGAGGCCACGCAGGTCTTGAAGCACGATCCCGGCACGCGGGACATCCCGATCATTGCGCTCACAGCGCACGCGCTGGCGTCCGATCGCGAGAAGGCGATGGAAGTCGGCTGCGACGGGTATCTCGCCAAGCCCTGCGAGCCGCGCGCAGTCGTGGCCGAAGTCCAGAAGTTTTTGGGCCGTGATGACGCCGCATGAAAGCTCGGAGTCGACCGGCCGCATCCTGGTAGTCGACGATCACGAGGACAACATCGAGCTGCTGCGCGCGCGGCTCGAGGCGTGGGGCTATCAGGTCGAGGGCGCCCGGAACGGCATGGAGGCGCTCGATCGCGTGCACGCGGCGCCGCCGGATCTGATCCTGCTCGACGTGATGATGCCCACCGTCGACGGAAACGAGGTCGCGCGGCGCATCAAGCAGAATCCCGCGCTGCCGTTCATCCCGATCATCATGCAGACTGCCCTCGACTCGACGGAGAGCAAGGTCGAGGGCCTCGAGGCGGGCGCCGACGATTACATCACGAAACCCATCGAGTTCGCCGAGCTCAAGGCGCGGCTACGTTCGATGCTCCGCATCAAGCGCCTGCAGGAGGAGCTCGAGGAGCGCGAGCGACAGCTGCTCGAGGCGAACGAGCGGCTGCGTCACATGTCGCGCACCGACGGGCTCACGGGGCTCGACAACCGGCGCTTCATCGAGCAGCAGCTGGATCAGATGTTCGCGCACGGCGAGCGTCTGTCCGAGCCGCTGTCGTGCGTGATGTGCGACCTCGACCGCTTCAAGACGGTCAACGACACGCACGGCCACCACGCGGGCGACGCCGTGCTCAGGCAGTTCGCCGGTCTCCTCAAGCGCGAGGCGCGCGAGATCGATCGCGTCGGCCGCTACGGCGGCGAAGAGTTCATCGTGCTGCTGCCGGGCACCGTGCTCGATGCTGCCGTGACGTTCGCCGAAAGGGTGCGCAAATCGGTCGAGGGGCATACATTCGTTTTCGATGGCGGCAGCATCCGCCGCACCGCGAGCTTCGGCGTTGCAGGCTGGCCTCATCCGCGAGTGACGCATTGCGACGGTCTGGTCCGCGCGGCGGACGACGCGCTGTACGTGGCGAAAGAGACGGGACGCAATCGCGTCGTTCGATTCGACAGCGACGAGTTCAACGCGCACACATCCGCGAATGACGGACCCGAGCAGAATGTCGCCGGCGAGTCCGCCGATACAGCGCCCACGGACGGCGCAGGATTACGGCGCGCCAGCTGACGCGGCGGCCAATCCGACGGAGGAAATCGCGCGTCTGAGGATGCGCGTCGCGGAGCTCCAGCGGGAACGCGACCACATGATCGCGGTCATCGACATCCTGCAGGAGATCTCCGCGTCGCTGCACTTCGTCGACATCCTGCAATCCATCGCGCGCAAGCTCGGCGACGCATTCGGGCTGGATCGCTGTGCCATCTTCCTCAGCGGCGAGCAGCACGAGGTCCGGCTCGTCGCGAGCTACGAGGACCCGAGCATCCGGAACCTCGTCGTGGACCTGGACCGGTACCCCGAGCTCAAGCGCGCCTTCGAATCCGGCGAGACGGTGTTCATCCCGGATGCACCGAACGATCCGATGCTGCGCGCCGTGAAAACGCAGCTCGACCTGCGCAACGTGCGCTCGATCGTCGTCGTTCCCATTCAATGGCAGGAGAACGTCATCGGCGCCATCTTCCTGCGCACGGACCGGCACGCCGAGCCGTTCAGTGACGCCGACGTGCGCTTCTGCCAGGTGATTTCGTCGCTCACCGCCAAGGCGCTACGCAACGCGCACCGCTTCGAGTCGGTGATGCGCCAGCAGCAGGACGTGTCCGCGCGCCAGCGCCAGGCGGAGCTGCAGCGTATCGCGCTCATCGCTTTTCTCCGGCGTCTCATGGAGCGGTACGCGCATGCCGAGGAGCACGTCTGGGCCGAGACGCTGCTGCCGAAGGCGTCCGACGAGGAGCTCGAGCGCCTGGTGTCAGTGGCGATGCAGGTGTTCGAGGAGGAAGCGAAGGGGTGATCGAACCGCAGATGTTCCGAACTGCAGATTCCTCACGCAGCCTGCACTGAGCGCAGCGAACGTGTCGGAATGACGGCGGCAATCGATCCCGCGCTCGCGGCGCGCGCGGCGACGCTCCGCGAGCAGATCGAGCGCGCGATGCACGAGTACTATGTCCTGGACCGGCCGTCGCTGTCGGATGCGGCGTACGACAAGCTGTTCCGCGAGCTCCAGGATCTCGAGGCGAAGTATCCGGCGCTGCGAACCGCCGACTCCCCCACGCTGCGCGTGGGTGTCGAGCCGCAGACCGCGCTCGCGAAGCATCAGCATCTCGTGCCGATGCTGTCGCTGGGGAACGCGTTCAACGCCGACGAGCTCGAGGACTGGGAACAGCGCCTCGTCCGGCTCGCGGGCGAGGACGTGAAGCGCGGCGGCTACGCGTGTGAGCTCAAGATCGACGGCGCGGCCGTCAGCCTCACGTACCGGGAGGGCGTTCTCATCGCCGGTGCCACGCGCGGCAATGGAGTGATCGGCGAGAACGTCACCGTGAATCTCCGCACGATCAAGGACGTCCCGCTGCGACTGCAGGGGGAAACCGCGAAGGACATGCCATTCCAGATGGAGATCCGGGGCGAGGTGTACATGCCGTACTCCGGATTCGAGAAAATGAACGAGGAGCGAGCGCGCGCGGGCGAGCCCGTGTACGCGAACCCGAGGAATTCCGCCGCGGGGTCGCTGCGCATGCTCGATTCCGCGGTGACCAGGGCGCGGCCGCTGCGCTTCTTTGCGTACTCCGTCGCGGTCCCCGAGGGGGAGGAGCTTCCCGTCACCGAGCAGTACGCACTCCTCGACCAGCTCGCGAAATGGGGATTGCCGGTAGCGCCGCACCGCAAGCACGCGAGGACGCTCACCGAGGTCCACACGTGGGCGGAGGACGTGGAGCATCGCATCCGTCCGGGGCTCGACTTCCAGATCGACGGCGGCGTCGTGAAGGTGAACGACATGCGACTCTGGGCGGATCTCGGTGTCGTCGGGGGACGCGAGCCGCGGTACGCCATCGCGCGCAAGTTCGCGCCGGACATCGCCGAGACGAAGCTGGTCCGGATCGACGTGAACGTCGGCCGCACAGGATCCGTGAATCCGTTCGCGGTGCTGCAGCCGGTCGAGATCGGCGGCGCGACCGTCCAGCTCGCGACGCTGCACAACTTCGAGCTGATCCGGGACAAGGATCTCCGTGACGGCGACATCGTGCAGGTCAAGCGCGCCGGCGAGGTGATCCCCCAGGTGATCGGACCGGTGCCGGACCGCCGCGATCCGACGAACCCTCCGGCGCCGTACAAACCGCCCACCCGGTGTCCGTCGTGCGGCACGAAGCTCGAGGCCGGCCTCGATCGCGGGATGCTGTATTGCCCGAACTTCGAATGCCCCGCGCGCCAGCTCGAGGCGATGGTGCATTTCGCGTCGCGCGGCGCGATGGACATTCGCGGCCTGTCCTACGCGCGTCTCCGCCAACTGATCGACGCGGACCTGATCCACGACGTGGCGGACCTCTACGACCTCACGGCCGATCAGATCACGGAGCTCGAGCGCTTCGCGGACAAGAGCGCGGAGCAGCTCGTGGAGGCGATCCAGGCGTCGAAGGCCCAACCGCTCTCGCGCTTGTTGTTCGGCCTTGGCGTCGACCACGTCGGCGAGATCGCGGCCAAACAGCTCGCGCGCCACTTCGGCACGATCGACGCGCTCGCGAGCGCCACGGAGGAAGATGTGCTCGCGATCCATGGCATGGGAGAGACGATCGCGAAATCGGTCACGGAGTGGTTTCGGAACAAGCAGGCCCGGAAGCTGGTCGCGCGGCTCAAGGAGCGGGGCCTGAACGTCGAGGAGCCGCGGCAGAAGACCACCGGCGCCCTCAAGGGGATGACGTTCGTGCTGACGGGAACGCTCCCGACCCTGTCGCGGGAGCAGGCCACGGAGCTCGTCGAGGCGAACGGCGGCAAGGTGACGAGTGGCGTGTCGAAGAAAACGTCATTCGTCGTTGCAGGGACGGACCCAGGTAGTAAACTGGAGAAGGCGCGCACGCTCGGCGTGCAGGTGATCGACGAGGCGGAGCTGCAGGCGCTGATCGAGAAGTCCGCGGGGTAGTCTCCTCCCACCATCGAACGGATCGGGTTCTCTTTGCCAATCGACATGGCCGGCAACGGTATGGTAGGGCTGACGCGGGATGCGCTCGTCGCGCTGCGCAGCGTGCTGTTCCGCGACGCGGGTGCCAATGCGGCGGGATACCTGCAAGAAGCTGGATATGCCGGCGGCGCGGCGTTGTACGCGGCGTTCGCCAAGTGGAGCGCAGCGCGCGGGCTGCCGGCTCCGGAGAGCATGGCGGCGCCTGATTTCCAGGAGCGCGCCGCCGAGTTTTTCGCCGAGCTCGGGTGGGGCGACCTGGACGTGGGGATGCTGCACGAGTCGGCGGTCACGCTCGATTCCGCGAACTGGGCGGAAGCCGATCCCGCGAGCGCGATGCAGTTCCCGGGATGTTATCTGAGCGCGGGGATGCTCGCGGATTTCTTCGGTCGCCTCGCGGGAAGCGTGTCGCCCCTCGTCGTCATGGAAGTGGAGTGTCGCTCGATGGGCTCAACACGCTGCCGGTTTCTCTTGGGCAGCTCGGAGACGATTCAGCACGTGTATGATGGTATGGTGCGCGGCGAGGGTTACGACGCAGCTCTGCAGGCAATGGCTTGAGACGGGACTGTCCTACTCTTCCGCTTCAAGCGCTTCCGCGTACAGAGGGTTCGGCACGAGCTCCCCGTCGATCAGGATCTCACGATCCCACGGCAGGATGATCGTGCTCTCCGTCGCGAGGCCGTGAAAGTCGGGCGCGAAATCGCCCGTTCGGAACGCCACGGCGGTGCGCACGTCCGCCGCTCCGGCGTTGACGGCGGCGGCGATCGCAAGACGGATCGTGTCGCCGGTGTCGCACGTTTCGTCGACGATCAGGACGCGCTTGCCGCGGATATCCGCCGGCGCGGCGCTCAGCACGGCGGGCTGCTCGCGCACGGTGTCCGCGCGGAAGCGGCGGCTCACGATCACCGAGTGAAACTCGCGATTGAGGATCGCGGCGATGACCGCCCCGGGGATCACGCCCGCGGTCGCGATGCCGAGCACGACGTCGGGGTCGTATTCGCGCGAGACCTTGAGCGCGAGCCCGCGCGACAGCTCTCCGAAGAAGGGCCATTCGACGTCGATGATTCCCTTCGACTGATCGAATGACGTGCGGCGCGGGGACATGTAGGCAACCTAACCAGCGCTTTCAAACTGCGCTTGTCAGCTTGTCGGCTTGTCAAAGGCATCGCGCGCTGTTGACAAGCCGACAAGCCGACAAGCGTAGTTAGGTTAGCGTCAGTATGTTTTACCCTCCCGCGCAAATACATATGTCTTGGTGGAGCCGCCTGCTCGGCGGGAAGTCCAAGGACCAGTCCAACGCGCGCCGCGTTGATTATCTGAGCGAGGCGATCACGCTCGAACGGCTCGGCGACTACGACGCCGCGCTCACGTCGTATCGCCTCGCGCTCCGCGACCAGCCGAACGATCCGAGGATTCTCCAGAACATTGCCATCGCATACTCGCGCACGGGACGTCTCGAGGACGCCATTCGCTCGTATCGGCGCGCGCTGGAAGTCGCGCCGGAGCTCGCCGGTGCGCACTACGGTCTCGCGTTTCTGCTCCTCAAGCGCGGGGATCGGGCCGGCGCCATGACGCATCTGGATGCCTTTCTCAGCCGCCCGGTCGGGAACGGCGAAGGACAGAAGGGCGAGATGGACCGCTGGGTGCAGCACGCACAGGACACGCTGGCGTCGCTGCGCGCCGGCACCGCTGACCTGCCACCCGGGCCGCAGCCCTAAGTGCGCGGCACACTTGCCGTCGTCAGCCAGAAGGGTGGCGTAGGAAAGACGACGACCGCGATCAACCTCGCCGCGGCGCTGGCGCGGCGCGGCACGCGCACGCTGCTCGTCGACATCGATCCGCAGGGCTCCGTGCGTTACGGGCTCGGTCTCCGGAGCGAGGGCGGTGGCGTCGGCGAGTATCTCGAGGGCACGAAGGAGCTGCCCGAGATCGTGCGCGCGACCACGCTTCCCTTCCTGCGCGTGCTGCTCGCCGGCGCCGTCGCGGAGAGCGGCGATCACGCGGCGTATCAGGATCTGGTGGCGCATTCGCCGAAGCTGCGCGAGCTGTTCGCGCTCGCGACGGAGCGCGGGTACGCCGTCGTCGTGGATACGCCGCCCGGCCTGGGACCGATCGTGCAAGCCGTCCTCGGCGCGAGCGATCGCGTGCTCGTTCCGCTCCAGTGTGAACCGCTCGCGGTGCAGACCACGTCCCAGGTCCTCAAGGGCGTTCGCGATGCAGTCGCCAAACACGACGGCCTGCGCCTCGAGGGAATCGTGCTGACGCTGTACGACGAGCACAGCGAGATCTGCCGCAAGATCGCCACGCGCGTGCGCGAGCAGCTGCCGGAGGAGCTCGTCTTTCAGATGGTCGTGCCGCGCACGGAGGCGACGGTCGAAGCGTTCGCCGCCGGACAGCCCGTCGTGCTCCGCACACCCGATGATCCCGCGGCCGCGGCCTACATCGCGCTCGCCGAAACGCTGGTCGGCAGGCAGTGACATCGGAGGCACGGCCGCTGTGGATCGCGGCGGGCGCTGTCGCATGGTGGCTGGTGAGCTGCCGCGAGCTTGGCAGTCCGGCAGGCGGCGTGGCCTCGGTATCGCGCGTAGTGCTGCCGTCGCCGAGTGTCGTCGTCGGGGACACGCTGCGGGACAGCACGGGCGTCGTGGCGCCAATGCGCGTGATCGCATTCGGCGCCCACGGCGACACGATCGCGAACCCGCCGACCACGTTCGTCGTGCTCGATACCGGGGCCCATCTCGCCGGCTCGCTCCTCATCGGTGACAAGGAGGGACGCACCGTGCGCGTGGTGGGCACGGTGGCCGGACTGCAAACGCGTCCGGAGTCGGTGAAGGTGACGCTGTCGCCCGACACGCTGGTGGCGACCGACTCGATCTTTCAGCAGAAGACCTATACGGCCATCGGTGACACCGTCGTCGCCTCCGCCGAGCTGCGCACCACCGTGTCGCACACCGGTGGCGCGGGCGTCGCCGGCGTTGTCGTGCGCTATGCGCTGGAGCGGCAGCCGCCGGGCGCGCAGCAACGATTGCTCAATGGCAAAGTTTCGTCCGACCGCGACACGACGGACGCACAAGGCCACGCGTCGCGAACGCTGCAGATCCAGCGTGCCAGGAAAGTCACGGGCCAAGGCGACACGACGGAAGTCAGCGCGACCGCGTCGTACAAGGGACGCCGCCTCGGGCGCGTGATGTTCTTTCTCATCTTCGCGATGCCGTGAGGGCTGAGGGGTCGAGGGCTGGGGACTGAGGAACACCGATGCTCTCAGCCCTCAGCCCTCAGCCCTCATCCCTCACGTGACAGCCGTTCGACTCGGGCATATACTGGCTTGCGAGTGCCACATGAACGGGGAGACGCGATGCAGCAGACCAGCGGGGGACCGCGGAACTCGAAGCCGGGGACGCTGAACAAGCTGTTCTTCGACGCCATCGAGCGCTTCGACAAGCCGGACGCCCTGCAATACAAGAAGGACGGAACGTACCGCCCGATCTCGTCGCGCGAGCTCGCGGATCGGGTGCGCCAGGTCGCGCTCGGCCTGCAGGAGATCGGCGTCAGGCGCGGCGATCGCGTCGCCATCCTGTCCGAGAATCGCGCGGAGTGGGTGATTGCCGACTACGCGTGCCTCACCGCCGGCCTGACGGACGTGCCGGTGTATCCGACGCTCCCCGCGGAACAGATACCATATCTCCTCAACGATTCGGGCGCCGTCGCCATCTTCACGTCGACACCCGAGCAGGCCGCCAAGATCGCGTCCATTCGCTCGCAGGCGCGCACGCTCAAGCACGTGATCGGTTTTGGTGAGACGAAACGTCCGGGCGAGGACTTCACCATCGACGAGATCCGGTCGCGCGGTCACTCGGCGGAGAACGAGCGGCGCGTCGCGGAATATCGACAGCAGGCGCTGGCCGTGCAGCCGGACGAGATCGCGACGCTGATCTACACCTCCGGCACGACCGGCGAGCCGAAGGGCGTGATGCTCACGCACGACAATCTGTACTCGAACGTCATGGCGAGCGCGGTCGCGATCCCCTTCGGCGGCGGCGACACGACGCTGAGCTTCCTGCCACTCTCGCACAGCTTCGCGCGCATGGCCGACTACTACCTCATGCTGCACACGGGAACGTCGATCGCGTACGCGGAGTCGATGGACACCATCGCGGCGAACCTCGCCGAGGTGCGGCCGACGCTGGTGCTGTCGGTGCCGCGCGTGTTCGAGAAGCTGTACGCGCGCGTGCTCGACAATGCGCTCTCCGGCAGCGGGGTGAAGAAGCGCATCTTTTTCTGGGCGCGCGGGGTGGGCGAGCGCTGGTCGAAGGAGAAGCTGGCGGGACGGCGACCCGGCGGATTTCTCAACTGGCAATACGGAATCGCCCAGAAGCTCGTCTTCTCGAAGCTCAAGGCGCGCGTCGGCGGGCGGATGCGGTACTTCGTGTCCGGCGGCGCGCCGCTGGCCCCGGAGATCAACAACTTTTTCTATGCCGCGGGCCTGGTGATCCTCGAAGGATACGGGCTGACGGAGACGTCTCCCGTCATCTCCGTGAACACGCCGAAGGACTTCAAGATCGGGAGCGTCGGCAAGCCCATCGCCGGCGTCGAGGTGAAGATCGCGGAGGACGGCGAGATCCTCACGCGGGGCCCGCACGTCATGAAGGGCTACTACAACAAACCGGATGCGACGCGTGAAGCCATCGACGACCAGCAGTGGTTTCACACCGGCGACATCGGCGTGCTCGAGGACGGTTTCATCCGCATCACCGACCGGAAGAAGGACATCATCGTCACGGCCGGCGGGAAGAACATCGCGCCGCAGCCGATCGAGAACAAAGTCAAGACAAACAAATACGTCAGTCAGGCGGTGATGATCGGCGACAAGCGCAAGTTCCCGGTCATGCTCATCGTGCCGAACTGGGACAATCTCGAGAAGTGGGCCAAGCTGCAGAACATCCTGTGGACCGATCGCGCGCAGCTGCTGGCGATGACCACGATCCAGAAGAAGATGGAGAAGGAAGTACTGGGCGAGCTCACGCATCTCGCGCACTTCGAGGCGCCGAAGAAGATCGGCCTGCTGGAGCACGACTTCTCCATCGAGCGTGGCGAGCTGACGCCGAAGCTGTCCGTGAAACGTCGCGTCGTCGACAAGAGCTACAAGGACGTCATTGACCGGTTGTACCAGGAAGAGCGGGAGCCAGTACCGGTCTAACGGCTGACGGCGGACGTAAGAGCGGACGTAAGAGCGGACGTAAGGGCGGACGTAAGGGCGGACGTAAGGGCGTGGTCACGTCCGCCGTTACGTCGTTCTTCTGTCAGGATCTCGACGATCGCTTGAGTGAGACCAGGCCCGGCGGATACCGGTCCGGCACGGCGTTCCGTTCCGCAATCCACATCTCCGCGTCGCGCGTCAGCTCCGTGACGGTCGCGGGCATGGCGAGCGATGCGGCGCCCACGACGCGACCGCCGGCGCGCACCGCCTGCACGGCGGAGTCCACGAGCAGAGCGGACGTCGTGTGGAGCGCGACGCCCTGCGCCGATCCGGGCGCGAACGGCACGACGTCGCGCGTCCGGATCACAGCCGCCGCGACGTCGGGCGGAACGTCCGCCGGCGGATTGACGAGCACCAGGCGAACGTCCGCGAGACGCAGGATGCCGTCCGCCTGTGCACCCCAGCGGCCGCAGAGGATCGTGAAGCCATGGGGGGTGGTGAGGTCGAGGAACGCGGCGAGACGCACCTGAGTCTCGGCATTCGGGGCGTCCCGTTGCGTGGGCGCCGCCGGCTCCGCGAAGTGCGCAACGCCGTTCTCGATACCGAATTCCGCGCCGCACACCGGACAGCCGAGCAGGCCGTCGACGATGTGCCGCTCCCGCGTGCGTGACGCGGTCGCGATGAGCGACGACTCGTCGTGCGGGCGCGGGCAGCGCAGGTGCTCGATCAGCTCGACGAACACGCGATCACGCTCAGCTGCGGGACAGGCGCAGCTCGTCGACGTTGACGTCGTCCGGCCGCGTGACGACGTAGCGGACCGCGTCCGCCACCGCCGTCGCCGCGAGCATCTGCGCGCGCGGCGTGAATCCGGGTCGCTCGTCGGGATTCACGTCGTCCCACAGCGCGGTATCCACGGGGCCGGGCGACACGAGCGTCGCGCGCACGCCGCTGCCGCGCAGCTCCTCGCGCAGCACCTCGTGCATGCCGCGCGCGCCGTACTTGCTCGCCGCGTACGCCGCGTTTTCCGGAAAGGCCCGGTGATCGGCGATCGATCCGATCGTGACGATGTGTCCGCGTTTGCGCGCCCGCATGTCCGACACGAACTCGCGCACGAAGGCGAACTGCGACGTCAGATTCACCACGAGCGTGCGATCGAAATCCCGGACCGACGTCCGCTCGATCGGCGCGAGAAAGAACTGTCCGGCGTTGTTGACGAGAATGTCCGGCGAGCCCGCAAGCTCGCGACGCACGTCCTGCAGCGCGCGCTGGACCGAATCGGGGTCGGACATGTCGCACACGACGTGCGCGGCCTTCCGTCCGATGTCGTCCACGGCCCGCGCCAGGGCGTCGGCGCCGCGGGCGACGAGCACGACGCGCGCGCCCGCCGTGGCCAGTCCGCGGGCGCACTCGAGACCGATGCCGCGAGACGCGCCGGTGACGACCGCGGACCGTCCGTCGAGCGTCGGGCTAGCGCCCGTCGTACTCGACATAGTTGTTGACCGTCTCCCACAGCACGAGACGCGTCAACTGCGCCGGCTTGAGCGCGGGCTCGAGCTCGCGCCAGAACGCGACGACCACGTTCTCCGTCGTCGGAATGACGCCATGCATGAAGTCGACCTCGAGGTTGAGATTACGGTGATCGACCTTCGAGACGACGCGCTCCTCGACGATCTGCTTCACGCGCGAGAGATCGATCACGTACCCGGTGCGTTCGTCGACCACGCCACGCACGGACACGTCGAGGATGTAGTTGTGTCCATGCCAATTCGGGTTGTTGCACTTCCCGAAGGTGCGGCGGTTCTCCTCGTCGGACATCGCGGGGTTGTGCACCCGGTGCGCCGCGTTGAAGTGCAGCCGCCGGGTTACGATAACGTTGGGGGGCGCCATGCGGGTCGCGTGCAAAAGAACGAGCCCCGTGGTTGCCCACGGGGCCCGATAGAATGGAACGAAGAGGGTTTTATCAAGCCCAAAAGAAAGATTGAGGCCCTCACCACACCTTCCGCCTTCCCCCGCACTGGGGGCATGGCGTCAGCATAGATTGTCGAACCCGCCAATTGGACTTATCGGCTGAAAAACGGAGCTCTCCGTCCATAACCAACTTGGAGCGCGTAATTTACGCGGCGCCCGAGACGAGGTCAACGAAAAAAATGGACGTTGGAATCATCGCCGCGATCGTGATGCTCGTCGTGTGGGCGATCATCACGTTCATCGTGAATGACGCGCCCGGCATCACGCACGCGCTGCTCACGGCGGGCGTATCGCTGCTGATCTGGCGCATCGTGTCGCGAGGCGAACCCAGGCGTAGTAGTCATTCCGAACGAAGTGAGGAATCTGCAGTTCGCTGACTGCAGGTCCCTCGCTATGCTCGGGATGACTGCGCTTTGGCAAGCAACTGTGTCAGCGCGCGGGAGGCTTCGTCGGCGGGGATGTCGGCAACGTTGTCGGTGACACTCTCCACCACCGTACCGTCCGTCTGATACGGACCCCAGATCGCCGCGTTGCCGCGCGGATGCAGCACCACGGCGGGCTTCTCGAACGCGCTGCACATGTGCGAGATGCTCGTGTCCGGCGTGAACACGAGGTCGGACTGCGCGACGATCGCCATCGCGTCGCGAATGCCTTCGTCCTCCACCAGCCGCGCGCCGCTTTCCGCGGCGATCACCGCAGCGCGTGCGCGATCGCCCGGCGAGCTGACCAGGACGATCTCGGCGCCCGGCGCGTGCTGGCGCGCGGCGCGAATGACCTGCGTGAAACTGGTGTCCGGCCAGGCGTGATGGCCGCGCCCTGCGGAAATGTTCACGAGTAGTCGGAGGCCGGTCGGCGGCCGATGCTCGGTCTCGCCCATCCAGACGCGCTCGCCGCGTTCGCGCTCCGCGGTGGAGAGCTGCAAGCGCGGACGCAGATCCAGGCTTGACGGCTCGAGCCCGAACGCGGTGACCAGCGCCCCGAGGTGATCGACGATGTGCCTCGCGGTCTCCCGCGGCGGAACGGGGAGCGTGTACGCGATGTCGTTGCCGCGCTTCGCGACCCCGATGCGATATCGCGCGCCGCTCGCGAGCATGAGAAGCAGCGTCGTCAGCGACGGCGCGGTCACCATACAATCGATCACGGCGTCGTACCGTCGGCGGCGCAGCGCCGCGAACGTGCCTGGAAACGACGCCGCCGCCTTGCGATCGAAATGAATGACTTCGTGGAGATAGCGCTCGTTGCGCAGCACCGGCGCGTTGGTTGTCGACGCGAGCACGTCGAGCTGGATCGTGTGCGGATATGCCTGCGCGATCGCGCGCAGGATCCCGGTCGACAGGATCATGTCCCCGATGCGGTCGTGCCGCAGAAAGAGCACGCGGTACGTGCGGTCGCGCCAATCGGGCCGCATACCGCGCGCCGACCGCCCCATGAGCGATGTGATTCCGCTCGTGATTACGCGCTTGAAACCGCGTTCGAGCGGCTTGAGAAATGGTACGTCTTGCGTCTTACGTCTCATTCATCAGCCGAGAACTGACGTCAGGACGCTTGAGACGCACGTCGTACGACGCACGCTGACGCACGACGTACGAGCAGTCAGATCTCCCAGTTGGACAGCACCAGCCCGCGTTCCGCACGCTTCTCCGGATACCCGCCGAGCGTCATCCGGAGATCCGACCAGCGTACGCGTCCGCGCAGCGCGATGAGACGCTGGTACGCGGCCTCGTATTCGCTCTGCATGCGGATCGACACGCGCCGCGTCCCGCTGCGCCGAGCGAGATCGCTGAGCAGGCGTACCATCTCGTCGAGCGAGGAAAGGTCGAACAGCGCGAGCTTGAGGACGCGCAGATCTTCCCGCGCGCGTCCCTCCACCAGCGGCGCCGTGTGACACAGCGCGAAGCCGAGCAGCTGGTCCCGCCGCATCAGCAGGAGCGTCTCGCCGAGCGCGAGCTCGTCCGTCAGCTGGATCTCGCGGCTGTGGTCGTAGCCGGGGATGAGGGAGCCGACGAGGTCGCGGCACTGCGCGAGCACGTCGTCCTTGTCATGGCTCGAGAGTCGGCCATACAGCGTGCCCGGCTTGTCGGCGTAGGACGCGTCGACGGTGGTCGTGAGGGTGAGACGTCCCGGCACGAAGCCGATCGCCGAGTAGAAGCCGATGTTGTCCATCGTCCGCGGCATGGTCTCGAGGCCGATGATCGACGCGCCGTGGACCTTGAGCCAATCGACGCCGCGGCGGACGATCTCCTTCCCCGCGCCCACGCCCTGATGCTCGCTGCGCACCGCGATCGGGCCCATCCATCCCTCGACGCCGGATCGGTGCACGACGTTGAACGCGACGATCTCGCCGCGCTCCCCGCGCCACACCATCGCGCCGTCGGCCGCGTCGCGAATCGCGTAGCGCCACACGGCCGGATTGAGAAACGGCACCCGCACGCCCACCATGCCGTCGCGGCGATAACGCTCCGTGAACGCTTCGCTGAACACCTGGTTCAGCTCTTCGATCTCGTCGAGACGCGCGGGATACGGTCCGTCGAGAACGTGGGACGGGCGCCACGACCGCGAGGTGGCCATCAGCCCTCCGCCCCCGCGCCCGCGGCGGCGTACTCGTCGTCGCCGGCGTCCGCGTCGAGCGACAGCGCCGTCTGTGAGTCCTGCTCGACGCGCGACCGGCGCGACTCCTCGTCGTATCGCACCGTGAGCACGCGGTCTAGCCCCTCGCGCACGGACTCGATGTGCGTGATGACGATCACCTGCTCGAAGCGGTCGTGCAGGCGACGCAGCAGCTCGACGACGTTGTGGCGCCGCGTCTCGTCGAGGGAGCCGAACACCTCGTCGAGGATGAGCAGCGAGAACGCCTGACCGGCGCGTTCGGCGATCATCTGCGAGATCGCGAGCCGCAACACGAGGTGCGCAAGATCCTCCTCACCGCCGGAGATGACCGGTTTCGGGATGTCATCCTCCTTGACGATGATATTGTACTCCTCGTCGAGCTCCAAATCGGTGTAGCGGCCATCGGTGAGGTCGGAGAGAAAGCCGCTCGCGATCTCCGACAGCTCCGGGCGCAGATGCTCGTTGAGCGTCGCGCGGATGTCGGTGAAGGCGAGATCGAGCTCGTCGTGCAACCGGCGGTCCACGGTGAGCGCGCGCAACCGCTCGAGCGCGCGCTCCAGCTCCTGCCGCTGCGTCTCCGCCGCGGCGCGCGCGGCGCGAGCGGCGTTGAGCTCCGAGTCGGCGCGCGCGCCCTCGATCTGCAGCGCATGAAAGTCGGCGACCGCGGCATCGTAGCTCGCCTGCAGCTTGGTGAACGCCTGCTCGGAGAACTTCGATTTCCCTTGCTTGTCGCGCAGCTCCTTGATGTGCTTGCGCAGCTTCGCGAGCTCCTTCTTCACACGCTCGCCTTCCCCGCGCACCTTTGGCTCCCGCTCGACCAGCGCGGCGAGGCGCGTCGATCGCTCGACGATGGGCGCGAGCTGCGCGCGCTGCTGCCGCAGTTGCGCGTGGCGTGTCTCGTGATAGCCCGCGGGGATGCTCTCCAGCTCGGCGACGATCGCCGCGAGGCGCTGCTCCTTGTCCGCGACGTCCCGAACGAGCTGCGCATATGCCTGTTGGCGCAGCTGAGCGTCCACCGCCGCCCTGTCCGCGACCGCGATCTCGGCCTCGAGCTGCGCGACGCGAGTCTCCAGGTCACGGAGGGGCGCCGGCATCTCCTTCAGCTGGGCGACGCGATTGCGGAAGTATTTCCCGTTCACGGCGATCTCGGTGAGCTTGCCATCGAGCTCGTCGAGCACTTCGCGGAAGTGGTCCCCCAGCGGCCGCGTGCAGATGGGACAGGGGCTGTCGGGTCCGAGGTTGACGATCTCGTCGCGCTGACGTTTGACGTCGTCGCGCTGCGCGCGATAGTCCTGCAGCTTCGTCTCGGCTTCCTGGCGGTCGCGCACCCAGTCGGTGCGCAGCGCTTCGCGTTGCCCTGACGTCTCCTCGAGCTCGCCGCGCAGCCGGCGCCGCTGCTCCTCCGCCGCTCGGAGAGCGTCGCCGACGGACGCGTCGCTCGTGACACGCTCGCGCGCGGTGTGGAGGAGCTTCTCGAGGGCGATCCGGTCCTTCTGCAGCTGCTTCCGCTTTCCCTCCTCCTTGAGCAGACGCTCGAGCTCGACGAGCTGCGCCGCGACTTCCTTCTCGACCTTGAGCTCCTCGCTGAGCCGGTCGACTTCCCTGCGCGCCTCGACGATCTCCGCCAGCTCCTGCTCCAGGCGCTCGGCATCGCGCGCAAGGCCGGCTTCCTCGCTCTCGCGCACGCGCAGCTCGGAGAGGATCTGTTGCGCGACCTCGCGCTCCTTCTTTGCCGCCTGCCACTTGGGCTCCAGCGCCGTCTTGGCCTCGACGGCTTTCTGCAGCCGTTTCAGCGCGGCGCGCGCGCGCGACTCGGCTTCCTTGAGTCGGAGGTCCGCCTCGTTGAGCAGCCGCGTCACGACGTCGCTCTCCGGCATCGCCGATTGGAGACCGGTGAGCTCGCCCTTGATGATGTTGCGGCGTTCGCGCACGAGCGACCGCGCGCTGGTGAGCTTCTCGTAGCCGAGGACGCGCGAGAGAAACTGCGACCGCTCCGCGGCGCCCATCGCGGCCATCACGCCGAGCTCTTTCTGTCCGGTGAAGTAGGTGTGAAAGAACTCCTGCTGGCTCATGCCGAGCCGTCGGCGCAGCAGGTCCGTCACGGCGGACGTGCTGTTGGCGATCGGCGCCGTGGCTCCGTCGAGGTACAGCTCCGCGGTGTTCAGGGTGCGGACGACGCGATGGCGGTGGCCAGCGAGATCGAAGTCCAGCTCCACGCGGACGCCCGAGCGCGCGGACGCGTTCAGCGACCGAATGTCCTGACGCTTCCCGCGCACCGCGGACATTCCATACAGCGCCCACGCGATCGCCTCGAGAATCGTCGTCTTGCCCGAGCCGTTCGGACCGATGATGCCGGTGAGACCGGCCTCGAAGTCGATGCTCGTGTCCGTATGGAGCCGAAAGTTCGTCAGCTGGAGACGGTTCAGCTTCATCGGCTCAGCTCTCCGTCTCGCCCGCGACGCCGACCACCGCGGCGGGCGGGAATGCGTCGGCTTCCGACAGGTACTTCATCCCGAGCTCGACGAGACGTCCGCGATCCAGGTCCTGCGCGATGTCGCGATGCGTGAGATGCTCGCGCACGACGTCGACCACCGACGGCCGGCGCGCCGGCGCGCCGGACGCGTCGCGGCGCGTCGTCTCGGGCTTGCGCGCGTCGAGATGAAAGCTCAGCGCGCGCTTCTTGTAGTCGCGCAACGCGCGATGATCGAGCTCGCGCGACACCTGGCGCGGAATCTCGCGGAGCACGACGCGTACGACCTTGTCGTCGATGCCGCCCTTCACGCGGTCGACGGCTCTGCGAATGGCCGCGTCCACCTCGGCGGGGGTCAGGCCGCGCGCGTCGATGTCGAGCGGCACGAATTCCCGCGACGCGGGGACGGCCTCGAAGCCCTGCTCGCCGCTGTGGAGATCGAAGAGGATGAATCCCTTCCCCGGCAAGCGACGGTCGCGCTCCTCGGAGTTGTCGAACCACACGTTCAGGCTCGTGTAGTCGAGGGAGCCGGAGTAGAACGCGTTTTCCGCGACGCGATGGTAGACGTGATAGTGGCCCAGCGCGACGTAGCTCCAGCGCGTGACGCCGAGGTCGCTCGTCGAGATGCGGACCGTCGCGCGGTCGAGATCCGCGTAGTAGCGGGGGACGACGTCGTCGACGTCCGCGTGAATCAGGAGGATGTTATGCCGCGCATCGCGGTCCGGCGTGAGCGCGACGGCGCCTGCGCCGTCCGGCACCGCGAGGATGGAGACGTCGTGCTCGGGCAGGGAGAATCGCTTCGCCTCGTGCGAGGCCACGTGCACGTTCGGGATCGCCTCGAAGAGACCCATGATGCTGCCGCTCTCCGTGGTGCGCGGCGTGTCGTGATCCCCGGCCGCCATGACGATCGCGGTCTCGGGAAGCTCGGCGTGCAGTCGCGCGAATTGCTTGAACGCATGGAGAATGGCGGCGTTGCTGGGGCGCGACGTGTGAAAGATGTCGCCCGCCACGAGGACGAGGTCCGGCCGCAGCTCGATGATCCGCTCGACCGCGCGCGAAAAGGTGCGCGCGACGTCCGCCTCACGCTGATTGATCCCAGTCGGAGTGAGACGCTGGTACTGCCGGTATCCGAGGTGGAGGTCGGAGAGGTGGACGAGGCGCACGCCTGCGCCCAATCTAGCGCCGCGTCCGGCCTATCGCCTGTCGAAGATGCGCATCCGCTGGGTGATCCGCGTGCGAAACTTCGCGGGTGCGCGCGACTCTCCCAACGTCGGCACCGTCGTATTCATCTCGACCTCGAAACGCGACTCGGAGAGCCACCCGCGGCGCCGGTTCACCACGATCGCGCCGTCGATGCTTCCCGTCATCGCCTGCTCGCCGCCCACCTGACTCGGCGGGACGACGCTGCCGCGCATGCTGATGAACGCGAGATCGCCGCCGCGCGAGATGGAGTCGAGGCGGAAGTTGGCCCGCACCACGCCACCGATCGGCGCGCCGAACGCCGAGCCGGACGCGATGGGCATCTCGCGCACCCAGCTCTCCCCGATGCTGACCGGATCGCGCGGAAACGAACCCGGCATCACCGACACGAGATCGTTGACCTCCTTGGGCACGTCGGGCTGCTCGGCGATGCCGACGGTACCGTCCGGCGAGAGACGCAACCGCATCTGACGCCCGCGCAGCTGCCGCTCGGTCTCCGCGGTGAGCGCGCGGGCATGCTCGTCGTTCGACGACACGTCCACGGAATCCGTGATCGCGAGAATGAGCGCCGACGCCGGCGCGCTGCTCTGCACGATCGCGCGCGAGAACATGCGCAGCGTCGTGATCACCGGCTTCATCGCCGCGCCCTGGCGTCCGCCGCTGATCTCTGTGACCTGGTCGAGGCGCATGCGCAGCGTATCGCCGACCCGGGGCCGGAGCTCCAGCTGCATGCGCTGCGCATACGCGTCCGCCGCGAACAGCAGCAACGCAAAGGATCGGGCCGCGAAACTCATTCAGAACCCGTACGGATCGTCGTCGGGTAGCGCCTTGATCGGGACCGACACCGGGCGTTCCGCCGCGGGCACCGCCGCCGGAACGATGCGCCGGAACTGCGCCTCGAAGAACGCCTGGACGCGCTCGGGACGCGTCTGCATCGTGAGCGTGCGCGCGCGCAGCACGACGCTCTCCTCGTGCCCGGCGATCGTGCGCTTGACCCAGTCGAGGGAGATGCCGGGATCGAGCGAGCGCAGCGCCCGCATGACGGCGGCCTCGAGACTGACCTCGGGGGCCGCCGGAAAACGCTCGGCGCCGTCACGCCCGCGCATGACGGCAGGGCGTGGAAAGCGAACGAATATCGGTTGAGCGAAGTGCGGATGTCGCACCATCAATTGTCCCTTCTCCAGCGTCGCCAGCTTCGTCTTCGTCGCCGGCGACAGCAGCATGTATCCGGGCGTCGCCAGCTCGTCCATGTCCATCCGTCCGTAGAGCGCGGTGCCCGAGTTGCCCACCACGCGCCGGTGCACCTGCGACCGGAACTGCTGCGCGCTGAACAACACCAACCCGAGGTATCTGCCCCGCTCGGAGATGTCGAGCAGCATCTTGCGCACGTACGTGTCCTGTCCGTCCCCCGGCGCGTACTTGTTCAGCTCGTCCACGAACACGACGACGTGGCTGACCCCGAGGTCGCGCCGCTCGAGATGCTCGCGGAGCTTGGAGACGACGCGCGCGAAGATCAGGTCCTGCGCGTCCTCCTCGAGCGAGGCGACGTCGACTACATACACCGTGCGATCCTGGAAGCTCCCGAAGGGCAGATCGCTCACGGTGCCTTCGTCGGTGACGAGACCGGCGCAGCGCGTCGAGATGTTCGAGAGCCGGTTTCTCACCTTGCGGATCGTCGCCACGTGGTGCGTGCGCCAGTATTCGCCGCTCGAGCGGTCCTCGACGCCGCGCAGCAGGTCGCGGAAGAACGCCTCGAGCTCGCCGAAGGAGCGCACGCGATGCGTCGTGGAGAGCATGGGATCGCTGAACTCGCGTCCGATGACGCGCTCCTGGAGAAAATCGATGAACGCGTCCGCCTTGGCGTCGACGTCGTCCTTGTTCAACAGCACTTCGGCGAACTGCATGACCTCGTTCAGCCCCCACGTGAGCGGGCTGACGTTGTCCTCCAGCGCCTCGTTGGTGCGCAGGGTGTTCAGCGTGAAGCCCTTCGCGGTGTACGGCGCGAAATAGTGGACGCGGTCGAAGGGCCGCGCGGGCACTTCGAGCTTCGCGTACATGGCGCGATCGGCGTCGTCGAGCTGCCCCGCCTGGTCGAGGAAGAGCAGGTCCGGACCCTTCACGTTGAAGCAGATCGCGGCGACCGAGCCCTTCTGCTCGGGAAAGTGCGCGAAGATCGACGCCAGCAACCACTCGACTGCGCTGGTCTTCGTCGCGAGGCCGGACACGCCAGTGATGTTCAGATGCGCTGCCTCGGGCCCGAGCAGGAAGTCCGCGTCGAGATAGATCGGCGCTTCCATGGCCCCCGCTTTGTAGATCCCGATCGGAATGCCGGTCCGATTCCCGGGTTGGAGGTAGGCATCCATTCGCAGCGCGACGGCGACGTCCTCGTCCGACGCGAGCGTCACACGACCCATGGGCACGGGCTGCAGAGGCTCCTCCGGGATCTGCCGCAGCACGTGCGCCGTGTACAGGCGAATCTCGGCGCGATGCGTCGGCGCTGCCTCGGCGCTCTGCGGCAGACCGTCATGGCCGCGCACGTCGTCGATGGCCGCCTGGAGATCCGTATAGCTGAACCCCTCGACGACGACGCCAAACACTCGCGGCAGCTGGCCGGCGATCGGTGTGTCGCCGTCGACGCGGACGATCGTGCCGATGCCGATGGGTGAATCGAGCGACGTCCAGAAGTGAAATTCGTGCGCCGTGTTCGGACGCCGCTCGGTCGCGACGACGCGGCCGACGGAGCTCGCCCGCGCGCTCATGCTCGCGTCGCTCGCAGGAATTCTTCGCAATCGCGAATGCCGTACACCATGTTGTCCCAGCGCGAATCCGGCGCGGACAAGGGCAGCGTCTCGGCGAGAATCCAGCTCGAGATGCGATCGGCGCGCGCCGCGAGCTGCGCGACGTCCAGCGCCGGCGCGAGCGCGATCTCGACGCGTACGAGTCCCCAGAGCGGATCCTGTCCCGTGCTGTCGCGCAGCCGCAGATACCAGCTCGCGACCGCGGTGCGCTTCGTCGCCGCGATGCGCACGACGCTCGATCGCTCGCGCGGCCGAAGCGCCATGATCACGGCCACGTCACTGTCGTTCGCGTGCAGCGTTTGGTGGCTTTTCACCACGCCGACGACGCACTTGGCGCGCGCCATCGCGGCGCTCCCCGAGATGCCACCGTCGACGAACAGCGTCGCGTCGCTCTGCTCGCACCATTGTGCGCCCAGGGACTGCTCCAGCCGTTCGCGCGCGGCGAGGACAGCGCGATATGCGAGCTCCTGCAGCGCGAAGGGATGCGTCGATTCGGCTTTGCGCGCGTCGAGCGTGTCGACCAGCCGCAACCCGGTCGCGTCGATCGCAGCTCGCGCTTCGGCGGACACAAGGGGGACGGGCACATACAGCGCGCGTTCCACCATCGGCGAGCGCCAGGTCACGAGGCGCCGCTCGCGGCGTTCCCGGATCACGGCCGCGACGGTGCCATGCACGACCGGGACGCTGCCGACCCATGCGGCCGGAAGACTCCACTGGGCGCCGTCGAGGAAGGCGGCAAATCCCGTCTCACGGATGTCCTGGATCGGCCGCGCGCGCATGGGAGCCTCGATGACCTCCGCGGCGCGCATCGTCGGCGGATCCTGCACACCGCGAGATGCAACCTCCAGCGGCTGCGGCTCACTGACGACGGGCACACCGGGTGTCAGGAGCGCGGCCAGTCGTCGGCGCACGACATCGAAACCTTCGTTCACTGTCACCGTCGAGCTCACCCGAACATCCTAACGCTTTTCACGGGCTCTACCAACGTCGAAAACCTTTTCACGGATCTCACGGATCGAACGGATCGGACGTTGCCGGAATACGGCGAAATGGTGTTCGATCGCGCGGGTTGTTGCTGTCTCGGGGAGAGGTCGGATCCGTTCGATCCGCGGCATCCGTGATACGTCAGTCCACTCCGATATCCCAGGCCTGCTGCAGGTCCTTCTTTGAGTAAGCTCGGAACGCCGTGAGCGTGTGCGTCCGCTGCAGGCCGGGGACCTTGGGAAAGACCTCCGTGACGACGCGAGCGATGTCCTCGTACTGCGGGACGCGGACGATCGCGACCAGATCCCATTCGCCGGAGACTGAGTACACCTCGTCCACGCCATCGACGCCGGCGAGAACGCGCGCCGCCTTCGGGATCTCGCTCGGCTGCACGCGGCACAGCACGATCGTCGTGATCACGACGTCGAGGGAAAAGGTGGGACGTTCAGCAGCCACAGACCCGCGAGATGATTCGAGCCGTCGACGTCGAGCAGGAGATCGCGCGCGCATCGGATCGTGCGCGTCTGTCGCCGCTTCCCGAGCACGAAATGGAACACACGCTCCGACTCGTCCGCCTCGGCGAGGAGTGCCGTCTCGAATTCGAGCGACGCGACGTTCGGCTGCGAACGACGCGACGGCACCGTCACCAACGCGTCCTCGATCTTCAGTGGGGGCGCGAGGGAGTTGCGCTTCTGCACGTCGGGCCACACCGCGATCTCGATCCCGTTGATACGACCCTCGGAGACGTCGAGGATCAGCCAGGAGCCGTCGGCGCCCTCGAGGCCAACCGAGCCGGACATCCCATTGCCCTTGGCGCGCGGTGTGAGCTGCGCGGAGAGGATCTCCGTGTCCGGATCCCAGCGATACTCGACCGATGGCGCGGCCCCATCCGCGGCGGGTTTCACTTCGATCGGGATCTTCACGCGTCGCTCCGTACCCGGCTGGGTGTTTGGGCGCGGTAACAATACAGGGTGATACAGGGAACAACCAGACGGCGCGGCAGTGCTATACTTTCAGTCCCTCTGACGGCGCGGTCGCGCCGCGTCACAGCATCCTGAGGATGTGGCAGTGGAAACCGAACAGGACAGGACCGGCGTCACCCGCGGACAGAATCAGCTGCACGTCCTGCCGGAGGACTCGCGTGCCGCCGCCGCGGTCATCGCGCAACTCCTCGATCGCGTGCAATCCGACGCCGGCGGAGCGCAGCTGCTGATTCTCACGAGCGATGCCGAGTCCGCGGCCAGCATTGCGGCGCGCATCGAACCGGAGACGACGCGACGCGGCAGCCGCCTCCTCGCCGTGACGGATGCCGCGCGGTCCTTGCGGGTGCAGCGCGCGTCCGCGGCACAGGTGGTCGTGGGACCTCCAGCGGGCATCGTCGAGCTCGTGCAGGCGACGGCGCTCAAGCTCGACGCGTTGCGCGCCGTGGTGTTCGCTTGGCTGGAGAATCTCGACGCGCGGTCCACGGCCGCGCTCGAGACCGTGATGGGCGAGGCGTCGAAGGATTCGGCACGCGTCGTTCTCGCCAGTGTCGTGTCGCCCGACGTCGAGCAGCTCGTGGAGCGCCACGCGCGCCGCGCGCGCCGGGTGCAGCCCGTCGCGTCGGAGAGTCGCGCGCCGGCCTCGCTCTCGTACGTCACCGCCGCGGAATCCGCGCGGCCGTCGGCGCTGCGGCGCGTGCTCGACACACTCGATCCGGCGTCCGCGTTCGTCGTCGCGCGCGCGCCCGACTCGCAGTCCACCGTCGCGTCGCTGCTCCGATCGCTCGGCTACGATCCGGACGCCGGGCCGATCCACGTGGGGGACGCGCCGGCAGGTGCGACTGACCTCGTGATCCTGTACGACGTTCTTGCCACCGAAGACGATTTGCGCACGCTCGCCGGCGAGCGGGGCGCGGCGCGCGTGGTCGCGATCGTCACGCCGCGGCAGATCGCTTCCTTGCGGCGCCTCGCCGGAGGGACGGTGACGCCACTGGCGCTGCCGGACGCGGCGTCGCGCGCGCGCACCGCCGAGGACCGCATGCGGGACGAGCTGCGCCACGTGCTGTCCACGGGACAGGTCTCGCGCGAGCTGCTGGCGCTGGAGCCGCTGCTGGCGGACTACGACGGCTCCGAGGTCGCAGCCGCCGCCCTGCGCCTGCTCGAGGCGGAGCGCGTGCGCGCACAGGCGCCGGTGACCGCGGCCGCGCCGCAGGCGTTCACGCGTCTTTACGTGAACGTCGGCGCCACGGACAACGTGCGGCCGGGCGATCTCGTCGGAGCGATCACGAACGAGGCGGGTATCTCCAAGTCCGAGCTCGGGCGTGTCGACGTGCGCGACCGGCACTCGACCGTCGAAGTCGCGACACCGGTGGCCAATACGGTTGTATCCAAGCTCACGGGCGTTTCGATACGGGGCCGCCGCGTGATCGCGCGCGTCGACGAGGAGCGACGCGGCAGCGCCGAGCGCCGGCACACCGGCGAGCGGCGCGACCGGGGTGATCGCGGCGACCGCCCCCGCCGTGAGCGGCCGACGCGCAGAGAGCAGCGGTGAACTCCGATCCACACCTTCCATCGCAGGGCGGATGGATCGAGGTGATCAGCGGGGTGATGTTCAGCGGCAAGAGCGAGGAGCTGATTCGCCGCATCCGCCGCGCCGTGATCGCGCGGAAGCGCGTGCAGGTGTTCAAGTCGCACCTCGACGCACGGTACGCCGGCATCTACAAGGTGTCGACGCACGACGGCCGGACCGTCGAGGCTGTTCCCGTCGACACCACCGACCAGATCGCCGCCGCGATTCAATCGAAGACCGAGGTCGTCGGGATCGACGAGGCTCAGTTTCTCGATGCGGGGATCATCGAGCTCGCGACGGCGCTGGCGCATCGCGGCATGCGTGTGATCATCGCCGGCACGGACATGGATTTTCGCGGCGAGCCCTTCGGCTGTATGCCGCAGCTCATGGCGATCGCCGAGCTCGTGGACAAGCTGCACGCGATCTGCGTCGTGTGCGGCGGTCCCGCGAGCCGCAATCAGCGGTTGATCGAGGGCCGACCCGCGCGCTACGACTCGCCGACGATCATGATCGGCGGGGAGGAGTCATACGAAGCCCGTTGCCGCGCGTGTCATCAGGTGCCGCGCCGAGACGAGGATCAGGTGGCGCTTCTGTAGACAGCCATCGGATCGGTGCAGCGGGAACGGGGAACAGGAGCCGGGAACCGCACCCGGGAACCGCACCCGGGAACAGGACCACACTCGGCCTCCATTCCCGTTCTCTGTTCCCCGTTCCCGCCTTTGTCCACTCCGTTCCCGCAGTCTTGGTTCTCCCTATTCCCCGTTCCCTATTCCCTGTTCCCGCAGTCTTGGTTCTCCCTGTTCCCGCAGTCTTTAGCTGCTCTTCGCGTATGCCAGGTGCAGGAATTCCTCGCGCGTCTTCGAGTCGGCCCTGAACGCCCCGCGCAGCGCGCTGGTGATGGTGCGCGAATTCTGCTTCTCCACCCCGCGCATCATCATGCAAAGATGAAACGCCTCGATCACGACGCCGACGCCCGTCGGCTTGAGGACGTCGTCGATGGCGCTCGCGATCTCCTCCGTGAGGCGTTCCTGCACTTGTAACCGCCGCGCGAAGACGTCGACAATGCGCGGGATCTTCGACAGTCCGACGATCCGGCCGTTCGGGATGTAAGCGACATGAGCTTTCCCGAAGAACGGCAGCATGTGGTGCTCGCACAGCGAGTACAGCTCGATGTCGCGCACCATCACCATGTTGCGGTGGCCCTCCGCCTCGAAGATGCCGGTACCGACCACGTCCTCGACGCATGTGCGATAGCCCTGGGTCAGCCACTTGAGGCTCTTCGCGACCCGGCGCGGCGTGTCGACGAGCCCCTCCCGTTCGGGCGACTCACCGATCAGAGCGAGCTGCCTGCGGACGAGGTTCTCCAGCTCGGGGCTGCTTGCCGTGAGGGCATCCCCTGACGCCAGCGGTCCCGATTCGCTTTCACGGTCCAGCGCGTCTCCGCCCTGGATGCGATGCACTCTGTCGGTTCGCTGCAGCGCGCGCCGTCCGTTCCCGCCATCCTTGCGCTTCATAATCATCCGTTTCCCGAAAATCGTTTGACGCTCTCCTGCCACTCTCATACCTTGGCGACCCCGGACCACAAGTCAACTCGAAGGCCAGCGCATGCGACGGTACTGCCGCACGCGCCGCCCAATGCTCGCGAGGTCGCCATGCTCCTCGTCGGTCTGACGGGAAATATCGCCAGCGGTAAATCGACGGTCGCGCAGCTTCTCTCCGAGCGGGGAGCGACGATCATCGACGCGGACGTGCTTGCGCGCCGCGCCGTGGAGCGTGGCACGCAGGCGTTCGACGCGATCGTGCGCCGCTGGGGGACCTCCGTCCTCGCGCCCGATGGACATCTGGATCGCGCCGCGCTTCGGCGCGTCGTGTTCGGCAACCCTCGCGAGCTCGATGCGTTGAACGACATCGTGCATCCGGAGGTGGAACGCCTCCGCGACGAACGCATCGCGGAGGCACGCGCGCGCGGCGATCGCGTGGTGGTCTGCGACATTCCGCTGCTCTTCGAGAAGAAGATGGCCGACGGTTTCGAGCGGATCATCCTGGTGGACGCGCCGCGCCCGTTGCGCCTGGAGCGCCTCGTCCAGGACCGCGGGCTGCGCGAGACCGAGGCCATGGATATGATCGCGGCGCAGATGCCCGCCGAGCTGAAGCGGGCGCGCGCGGACTTCGTCATCGACAACGCGGGCACGCTCACGGAGCTCGAGCGGCGCGTCAACGACATCTGGGCGTCGCTGATGGAAGCCGCGGCGTCGAACGAAGCCGCCGGAGTTTCCTGAGGGCTTCAAGCTCCCGGTTGTGGGCGTTACGCTTCATGGCGCTGACACAGACGCATGACGCACGCGCCTCACACTCATGCCCAGAACCGACGATGGCCGACATCCCGAAGGACCTGCGCTACACCGAAGACCACGAGTACGTGAAGGCGACGAAGGACCCCAACGTCGTTGCCGTCGGAATCACGGACTATGCGCAGGGTGAGCTCGGCGACATCGTGTACCTCGAGCTTCCCGCCGTCGGCACCAAGTTCAAGAAGCACGACGTCTTCGGAACCATCGAGGCAGTGAAGGCTGTCTCCGAGCTCTTTTCGCCGCTCACGGGCGAGGTGGTCGAGGTGAACTCACGACTCGAGAAGGAACCGCAGCTGGTGAATAGCGCGCCGTATGAGGATGGGTGGATGGTGAAATTGAAGCTTTCGAACGCCGCAGAGCGTGATGCGCTGATGGACGCTGGGGCCTATGGCGCACATATAGGGCAGTAAAGACTGCGGGAACGGGGAACGGGGAACGGGGAACGGGGATAACCAAGACGGCGGGAACAGAACTACACGGCGGGAACGGGGAACAGGTGAAGCTCACCCGCTTTAGTAGACACCTGGGTTAACTGACTTTCAGAAGCGCCGCTTCGAACTGTGCTGGTGAGCGGTAGCCTAACGACGAGTGACGGCGCTGACGGTTGTACCAAATCTCGATGAACTCGTAGAGGGCGGCTGCAGCGGTCGACCGCGAGTGGAAGACGTGGTGCGCGAGCAGCTCTTTCGTCAGTGTCGCGAAGAAGCTTTCCACGACGGCATTGTCCCAGCAATCGCCGACGCGACTCATGCTCGGCGTGAATTGGGCAGCGGCCAAAAGCTGGCGGTAGGCGGCGCTGGCGTACTGGACGCCGCGATCGGAATGATGAAGCCCTCCCTGCGCCCGCCGCTGACGTAAGGCCATGCGGAGCGCACTCAGAGCGAGCTCCTGATCCAGGCGCGCCCGCACGCTCCAGCCCACGACGCGGCGGGAGGCGAGATCGAGAATGACGGCGAGATAGAGCCAGCCGTCCCAGATCGGGATGTAGGTGATATCCGCGACCCACGCGGCGTTGAGTCCCGCCTGCGCGGGCACGCCAAAACGCCGCGCCAGGCGATTCGCGGCGACGGGCTCGCGATGCCCCGACTGCGTCGTCACCCGATACCGCCTCGGCGCGAGGGCGCGAATGCCCTCGTGCCGCATCACGCGCGCGACACGCTTCTGCCCACACCGGATGCCGGCGTCGCGGAGCTCGCGATGGACCCGCGGGCTTCCGTACACCCGGCGCCGACCCGTATGGGTCGCCCGGATCCCGGCGGCCAACACCAGATCGGCTTTCACCCGCTCCGAGAGCGGTTGTGCGCGCCACTTGTAGAACCCGGCCCTCGACACCTCGAGCACTCGGCACATCGTGGTGACGTGCCAGATCCGCTCGTGCGCGCGGATGAACACGAATCTCATCGTGCACCCTTGGCGAAAAAGGCCGTGGCTTTTTTTAGGATCTCGCGCTCCTCCTGCAGCCGCTCATTCTCCCGGCGCAGGCGGCGATTCTCTTCCTCCAACGCGAGCAAACGGCCGCGCCCCTTCGTCGCCTCCGCGGGACCACACTGTTGGTCCCATGCCCGCAACGTCGTCGCGTCGATCCCTAACTCCGCTGCGACCTCCGGCGCCGTCCGACCGCTCTCACGCAGCAGGCGCACCGCCTCGTGTCGAAACCCCTCGCTATATCCCTTCGGTCCTCGCTTGCCCATTCCACACCTCCTGCCTTGAATCTCGATCGAGGTATTGGAGGTGTCTACCAAAGCGGGTGAACTTCACTGTTCCCTGTTCCCGCTGTGTCGTTCTGTTCCCGCTGTCTTAGTTGTCCCCGTTCCCAGTTCCCCGTTCCCTGTTCCCGCTGTCTTAGTTGTCCCCGTTCCCAGTTCCCTGTTCCCGCAGTTGTTAGTCGGCCCCTACCACAGCCTCTGCGTACGCGTCAGTAGGCAAGCAAGAGCACACGAGATTTCGATCACCATAAGCACTCTCCACTCTCCCGACGGCCGGCCAGAACTTCTGCTCTCTCACCCAAGGCACGGGGAACGCGGCCTGCTCACGCCCATACGCGTGCGGCCAGGCATCGCTCACCACGCGGCGCACGGGATGGGGCGCGTTCTTGAGAACGTTGTCCTTGCGATCCGCCGTCCCTGACTCGACCTCGCGGATCTCTTCGCGGATCTGAATCAGCGCGTCGCAGAACCGATCGAGCTCCTCCTTCGACTCGCTCTCGGTCGGCTCGATCATGAGCGTGCCCGCGACGGGGAACGAGACCGTCGGTGCATGGAAGCCGTAATCCATCAGCCGCTTCGCGATGTCCTCGACCTCGACGCCCGCGGACGCCTTGAACGCGCGGGGATCGACGATGCACTCGTGGGCGACGAGCCCGCTCACGCCCTTGTACAGGACGGGGTACGCACCCTCGAGCCGCTTGGCGACGTAGTTCGCGTTCAGGATCGCGTACTTCGTCGCGAGCGTGAGCCCTTCGCCTCCCATCATGTCGATGTACATCATCGAGATCGGGAGGATGCTCGCGCTCCCCCACGGCGCCGCCGACACCGCGCCAGTGCGCTCGCCGCCGAGCTTGACGACCGCGTGACCCGGGAGGAAGGGGACCAGATGCTTCGCCACGCCGATCGGTCCCATCCCCGGACCGCCGCCTCCGTGCGGGATGCAGAACGTCTTGTGGAGGTTCAGGTGGCAGACGTCGCCGCCGATATCGCCGGGGCGCGACAGCCCGACCATCGCGTTCATGTTCGCGCCGTCGAGATACACCTGTCCGCCATGCTCGTGGACGGTCTTGCAGATGTCGACGATCGCCTCCTCGAACACGCCGTGCGTGGAGGGATACGTCACCATCAGCGCGCCGAGGTTCTTCGAGTGCTCCTGTGCCTTCGCGCGCAGATCGCCGACGTCGATGTTGCCATGCCGGTCCGTCTTCACGACGACGACGCGCATCCCCGCCATCACGGCGCTGGCCGGATTGGTGCCATGCGCGGACTGCGGGATGAGACACACGTCGCGGTGCGATTCCTTCCGCGATTCGTGGTACGCGCGAATCACGAGCAGGCCGGCGTACTCTCCCTGCGACCCAGCGTTCGGCTGGAGTGACACACCCGCGAAGCCGGTGATCTCCGCGAGTGCCTTCTCGAGATTCGAGAAGAGCTCCTGGTATCCCTTGAGCTGGTCGAGAGGCGCAAAGGGGTGTGGCTTCGCGAACTCCGGCCACGTCACGGGGAACATCTCCGCCGTGGCGTTGAGCTTCATCGTGCAGGAGCCGAGCGGGATCATCGAGTGCGTGAGGGACAGATCGCGCGCCTCGAGCCGTCGCATGTAGCGCAGCATCTCCGTCTCGGAGTGGTGTGTATTGAAGACGGGATGCGTGAGAAACTGGCTCGTGCGCGCGAAGCGCTCGTCGTAGCGCGTGTCGATTTCGTTCAGCAGGCCATCAAGGGGCGGGGCCTCGCGCTTGCCGCCGGCAAACACCGAAAGCAGGTCGCCGACGTCGCCCTCCGTCACCGTCTCGTCCAGCGCGACGCACACCGCGTTTTCGCCCACCTGTCTCAGGTTGATCTTCTGCGCCCGGGCACGCCCCACGATCGAAGCGGCCAGTCCCTGCCCTACCTCGACGCAGATCGTGTCGAAGAAGACGTCGTGCGCGAGGGTGTATCCGAGCCTCTCGACGCCGCGCGCGAGCGCCTCCGCGTAGCGATGCACGCGCGCCGCGATCGCGGTGATGCCGTCCGGGCCGTGGTACACCGCGTACATGCTGGCGATCACCGCGAGCAGCACCTGCGCGGTGCACACATTGCTCGTCGCCTTTTCACGCCGGATGTGCTGCTCCCGCGTCTGCAGCGCCATGCGTAGCGCCGGGCGTCCGTCCGCATCGCGGGACACGCCGATGATGCGACCGGGCAGCTGCCGCTTGTACTCGTCGCGCGTCGCGAAAAACGCGGCGTGCGGGCCGCCGAAGCCCATCGGCACGCCGAACCGCTGCGAGTTGCCGACGACGACGTCGGCACCCCACTCGCCCGGCGGCGTGAGCAACGCGAGGCTCAGCAGGTCCGCCGCGACGGTGACGAGCACACCGGATGCGTGGGCGCGCTCGCAAAACTCCCGATAGTCGGCGACGGCGCCGTGCGTCGTCGGATACTGAATCAGCGCGCCGAAGGTGCGATCGTCCAACGACACCTCGCGCCAGTCGCCGACGTCCACGTCCCACCCGCGCGCCCTGGCGCGCGTGCGAACGACGTCGATCGTCTGCGGATGACATTCGTCGGACACGAAGAAGCGCGTGCGATCCTCTCCCTTCACGGCATGCGACAGGTGCATGGCTTCCGCGGCTGCCGTCGCCTCGTCCAGCAGCGAGGCGTTGGCGATCTCCATCGCCGTCAGGTCCATGACCATCGTCTGAAAGTTGAGCAGGGCCTCGAGTCGTCCCTGCGCGATTTCGGCCTGATACGGCGTGTATGCCGTGTACCAACCCGGGTTCTCCAGGATGTTGCGCTGCACCACGGGCGGTGTGATGCAGTCGGAGTACCCCATACCCAGGTACGACCGGTACAGCTCGTTCTTGGCGGCGCTCAGCCTCATGAGGCGGAGTGCGTCGTATTCGCTGCGCGCACCGTGGATCGCGAGCGGCTTCGTCATGCGGATGCGCTTCGGGACGGCCGCGTCGATCAACGCGTCGAGGCTGTCGTAGCCAAGGAGCTCGAGCATTGCCGCGGTGTCGTCGGCGCTCGGTCCGATGTGCCGCGGGATGAAGCTGTCGGGGGCACGAAGGGACGCGGGGGTGGTAGCAGTCATGGTGTGAAAGCTATGCTTTTCGTCAATGCGCTGGCTGTTTTTCCGGACACCGCCCGCGGACGGTGCGTCGAACATGGCAGTGGACGAAGCGTTGATGCTGCGCGCCGCACGGTCAGGCGATGCCGTCTTCCGCGTGTACGGTTTTTCCGTACCGACGCTCTCCCTCGGGCGAAACCAGCGCGCACGGGGCTGTTATGACCTGCCCGCCGCCAGATCGCACGGTGTGACGTTCGTCCGACGTCCAACCGGAGGGCGAGCGCTGCTGCATCACCGCGAGGTCACGTACAGCGTCACCTTGCCGGCAGCGTCACCCGCGGACGCGAGCGCCGCGTACGACTTCATTAATACGGTATTGCTCGACGCGCTCACCCGCCTCGGCGTGCCGGCGGTGCGGGCGGCCGCGCAGCCGGCCATTCCCCCAGGATTGCGGCCGTGCTTCGACGTGCCCTCGGCACACGAGATCGCGGTCGACGGCCGCAAGCTCGTCGGGAGCGCGCAGTGGCGTCACGGCGGCGCCCTGCTGCAGCACGGATCCATCCTCGTGCGTGACGACCAGGCGACGATCGAGCGGCTGCTCCTGATGCCGTCGCCCGCCACCCCGCGAGCGGCGACGCTCGCGGACGCCCTGGGCTTCGAGCCATCCATCGAACAGGTTGCGCAACCGATACTCGAATCGTTGGAAAGAACGACGGGGTCGCCGGCCGCGGAGTTCTCGATGACGGCGGATGTCGAACAGAGTGTCGAGCGTCTGCGCGCGAGCTACCTCGGCGACGCGTGGACCTGGCGTCGCTGACTCGCTTGACGATGCACCACGTCTTGGTATCCTAGTCGCACTCCGGATCGCTCGGCCGCAACCACGCCCTCCATCGATTCCATAATGCGTTCTTCAGCGCTGCTCGGGTGCCTTCTCCTCTTGTCCATCGCGGCGTGTTCGGATCGCCCCGCGGCATCGAGCGCTGGCGGGGGCGACGTGGGTGGCACGATGGTGATCGTGTATCCGGGGAACGAGCCGATGCCGCTGATTCCATCGCTCGCGAACGAGCAGCTCTCGCGGAACGTCACTGACCTCGTGTACGAGCGGCTCGCCGAGATCGGAATGAAGATGAACACGATCGGCGATGCGGGCTTCACCCCGCGCCTCGCGAAGAGCTGGACATGGTCGCGGGATTCGATGTCGATCGCGTTTTCGATCGATCCGCGCGCGCGGTGGCACGACGGACAGCCCGTCCGCGCCAGCGACGTCGTGTACACGTTCGGGGTCAACAAGGACCCGAAGACGGGAAGCCTGATCACGTCGGTGATCACCAACATCGATTCCGTCACAGCGCGCGACTCGCTCACCGCGGTCGCCTGGTTTCACCGCCGCACGCCCGAGCAGTTCTACGACATCGCGTATCAGAACTTCATCATCCCCGAGCACGTCTTCAGGAACATCCCGCACGACAAGTTGGGCACGTCAGACGCGGTCAAGCATCCCATCGGCTCCGGCCAGTTCCGGTTCGTCCGCTGGGAGCCCGGCGTACGCGTCGAGCTCATCGCGGACACGGCGCATTATCGCGGGCGGCCAAAGCTCGATCGCATCATCATCTCGCTGGTGACGGACGTCCCGACGTCCATCACGCAGCTCCTCACCGGTCAGGCGGATTTCGTCGACGTAGTTCCGCCAGACCTCATTCCTCGCATCGACAGCTCCGGACAGGCCGAGCTGTTCAAGTACCCGGGCAACGCATTCGCGTACATGGGACTGCAGACGCGCGATCCGAAGCGTCCCGGCCAACCGCACCCGATCTTCGGCGACCGCATGGTTCGTCGCGCCATCTCCATGGCGCTCGATCGCCAAGCGATGCTGCGCAACGTCTTCGATACGCTCGGGACGCTCGGTTCGGGACCGTTCACGAGGCCGTTCGCCGACACCACGATCACGCTGCTCCCGTTCGACCGCGCTCACGCGGCAGCGTTGCTCGATTCCGCCGGATGGCGCGTGGGGGCTGACGGCATTCGCAGCAAGAATGGACGGCCGCTCGCCTTCAGCGTCCTCGTGCCGATTTCCAGCGCGCCGCGGCAGCGCTACGCCGTTCTGATCCAGGAGCAGCTCAAGGGCGTCGGCGCGCGCGTCAACGTCGAATCGGCGGATTTCAGCAACTTCGTTGCCCGAATGGACACGCGAAACTTCGACGCGATCATCAACGCCGGCGGAGCGGATCCTTCGCCGAGCGGCATCAAGCAGAACTGGACGAGCGAGAGCCTGGCACGCGGAGGGCAGAACTACACCAACTATTCGAACCCCCTGTTCGACGCGCTCGTCGATTCAGCCAGCCGGACGCTCGACCCAGAGCGCGCGCGCGGATATTACCACCGCGCCTATCAGACCATCGTCGATGACGCCCCGGCCGTGTGGCTGTACGACATCCTGTCGGTTGGCGGCAAACACAAGCGCATCAGGCCCGTCGGAATTCGCGCCGACACGTGGTGGGCGAACCTCCCGGAGTGGTGGATTCCCGCGAACGAGCGCATCGATCGCGACCGCATCGGGCTGCGCGCCCCGCAGCCGTAACGAGTGCGGCGCTTCGTCGCCGTTCGGCTGGGACATGCGATCGTCGTGCTGTTCATCGTCGCGACGATCGCATTTTTTCTGACGCATCTCGCCCCCGGCGATCCCTTCGCGCTCGGCAATCCGTCGATTTCCCCCGCCATTCGCGACGTCTGGCGCAAGCAGTTCGGATACGACCGTCCGCTGGCGGAGCAGTACGTCCGCTACATCGGCAGCGTCGCGCAGGGAAAGCTCGGCTACTCGCACTATGCCCACGCACCCGTCGCGGAAGCGCTGGGGCGATACGTGCCGCGCACACTGCTGCTGATGGGCGTCTCGCTCGCGCTCAGCTTTCTCGTCGCCGTCAAGCTGGGCGTATACGAGGTGAGACACGCGCGCACGCGGCGGGCACGCGCGACCAACGCGGCATCGCTGCTCGTGTATTCGCTGCCGGATTTCTGGCTCGCGCTGATGATGCTGCTCATCTTCGCCGACTGGCTGCCCGTGCTGCCTGCGGGTGGGATGATCGATCCGGTGATGCACGACTACATGAGCCTCGCCGGACGCGCGTGGGATCGCCTCAAGCACATGATTCTGCCGGTGACGACGCTCGTGCTGCTGCTGAGCGCCTTTCTCGTACGGTTTCAGCGTGCGGCGCTGCTGGAGGTTCTGCCGTCGGATTACGTACGCTCCGCGCGGGCCAAGGGGCTCGACGAGCGCACCGTCGTCGGCCGGCATGCGCTGCGAAACGCCCTCCTGCCGATGATCACCCTCGCCGGCCTGATCTTCCCCGCACTGCTCGGCGGCGCCGTCTTCGTGGAGAAGGTGTTCTCCTGGCCTGGGATGGGGCTCGCCGTCGTCAACGCGATCAACACGCGCGACTATCCCCTGGTCGTGGCGACCGTTGTCGTCGGCGGCGCGATGGTGGTGCTGGGAAACTTCCTTGCCGACGTCGCCTACGCGCTGGCAGATCCGCGCATCCGTGTTCGCTGAGTCGGTCCCCGGTGTCGCGATGTTTCGGCGCTCCAGCAGGAGCACGCGCGTCGCCTTCGCCATTCTCATCGGCTTCTATGTCGTGGCGTTCCTCGCGCCGCTCATCGCTCCGTACGGCGTGGGCGAGCAGGTGAACATCGTCACGATGAAAAATCGGCCGCCGAGCGCCGCCCATTGGTTCGGAACCGACAACTACAGCCGCGACATTCTGACGCGCGTGCTGTACGGCGGTCGCGTCTCCCTATCCATCGCGACGCTCGCGATGCTTGTGGCTGCGTTCGTCGGAACGTTCTATGGCCTGGTGGCCGCGGTCGCCGGCGGATGGATCGACACCCTGATGATGCGGGTACTCGACGCCTTTCTCGCGATCCCCCGCGTGCTGCTGTTGATCGCGATTCTCGCCCTGTGGAATCCCGTGCCGCTCTGGGGTCTCGTGATGCTGCTCGGACTGACGGGCTGGTTCGAGGTATCGCGGCTCGTACGCGCGGAGGCGCTGTCCGTCCGCGAGCGCGAGTTCGTCACGGCGGCACGTTCGCTTGGCGCCAGCCGGCGGCGCATCATGTTCTGGCACCTCCTCCCCAACGTGCTCGTCCCCGTCATCGTGTCGGTGACCACGGGCATCGGCAACGTCATCGTCCTCGAGGCCGCGTTGTCGTTCATCGGCATCGGCGTGCGAGAACCGCAATCGAGCTGGGGCACCATGTTCTACGAGGGGTCGAATGCCTACGCGGGCACATGGTGGTGGGCCCTGTTCCCCGGCCTCGCGATCGTGATCACCGTCATGTGCTTCAACATTCTCGGTGACGCCTTGCGAGCGCTGCTCGACCCGCGGCACCTTCCCCGCGCCGCGCTCGGCACGCGTGGTGCAGCAGTGGCGTCCGCAGAGTAACCTTCGCCTACCGCATGGCTGAATCGCTGCTGTCCCTCGAGAATCTGCGCACGTACTTCTACTCCGACGTGGGAGTGGCGCGCGCGGTGGACGGCGTGTCCTTCCACATCGACGCGGGTGAGACCGTCGGCATCGTCGGCGAGTCGGGCTGCGGCAAATCGGTGACCGCGCTGTCGATCCTCCGTCTGATCGCGCCGCCGGGACGAATCGAGCCGGACAGCCGGATCGTGTTCGAGGGCCGCGATCTCGTGACGCTGCGTGAGAACGAGATGCGGCGCATTCGCGGCAACCGCATCGCGATGATCTTCCAGGAACCGATGACGGCGCTGAATCCGGTCTTCACGGTCGGAGATCAGATCGCCGAGGTCGCGCGCGTGCACGAGCGCGCCGCGAAGAAGGCGGCGTGGAGCCGCGCGGTCGAGATGCTGGAGCTCGTCGGGATCCCCGCGCCGGCGGAGCGCGCGCGCGAGTACCCGCACCAGCTCTCCGGCGGTATGCGCCAGCGCGTCGTCATCGCCATGGCGCTCGTGATGAAGCCCGCGCTCGTGATCGCGGACGAGCCTACGACGGCGCTCGACGTGACGATCCAGGCGCAGATCCTGGATCTGCTCAAGGACCTGCAGCAGCGCTTCGGCACATCCATCCTGCTCATCACGCACGACATGGGCGTCGTGGCCGAGACCGCGTCGCGTGTCATCGTCATGTATGGCGGCGAAATCGTCGAGGAAGCGCCCGTGAGTCGCATCTTTGCGCAACCGCATCACCCTTACACCGCCGGGTTGCTCGGGGCGATGCCGCGGGTGGGCGAGACGCGCGAGCGTCTCCAGACGATTCCCGGAACCGTTCCGCCGCCAACGAACTGGCCGAAGGGGTGTCGTTTCCACGACCGGTGTCAGTTCGCGTGGGAGCGGACGCTGCACGAGCACCCGCCGCTCTACGACATCGGTCCCGGCCACCGGTCGCGCTGTCACCTCGCGGTCGAGCCCGAACGTCGCCAGCAGCCGCACGAGCCGCTCGTCGTGCAGCAGGGCGCCGCATCGTGACCACGCCGCTGCTGTCGGTCCGCAACCTCAAGAAGCACTACGCGCGCAAGGCGGGCGTGTTCGGCGGAGAGAAGGGCGTCGTGCGCGCGGTGGACGGCGTGACGTTCGACCTCTTCCCCGGTGAGACGCTCGGCCTCGTCGGAGAATCCGGGTGTGGCAAGACGACGACGGGACGCGCCATCCTCCGCCTCATCGAACCGACCTCGGGCGAGGTGATCTTCGACGGCGAAAACGTGTTGTCGCTCGACGCCAGGCGCATGCGGCGCCTGCGCCGGCGGATGCAGATCATCTTCCAGGACCCGTTCTCATCCCTGAATCCGCGCATGACCATCGGTTCGATCGTGCGCGAAGGCATGACGATTCACGAGATCGCTGAGGGCGCGGAAGCGGAGCGGCGCGTCAGGCAGCTGCTCGAGGAAGTCGGGCTGCGCCCGGAGTATGCGAAGCGCTACCCGCACGAGTTCTCGGGTGGCCAGCGCCAGCGCGTCGGGATCGCGCGCGCGTTGTCGGTCGAGCCGCAGTTCATCGTGTGCGACGAGCCCGTGTCCGCCCTCGATGTGTCCGTGCAGGCGCAGGTGATCAACCTGCTCCAGGATCTGCAGCGGGATCGCAAGCTCTCGTATCTGTTCATCGCGCACGACCTGTCGGTGGTGGAGCACATCGCCGATCGCGTCGCCGTCATGTACCTCGGCAAGATCGTCGAGCTCGCGAAGGGCGCGGACCTGTACCGCGAGCCGCTGATGCCGTACACGCAGGCGCTGCTGTCGGCGGTGCCGGTGCCCGAGCCCGCGGCGAAGCGCGAGCGCATTGTGCTCGAGGGCGACGTTCCCTCGCCGGCAAATCCGCCATCCGGGTGCGTCTTTCATCCGCGCTGCCATCATCCGCGGCGGGACGCCGCGTGCGCGCGCATTGTTCCGCCCCTCGAGGAGAAGGCGCCCGGACACTTCGTCGCGTGCATCAAGCAGCCGCCCACGATCGAATCCTGGGAGACGCAGAAAGCCAACGGCGCGACGAAGGAGCCCGAGCGGTACATTCCGCCCGCGGCCATCAGCCGCAACATCGCGTGACTGCGTCGCGGTCGTCGAAGGTTCACCTGGTCATGCATCTCGGAGGCACACCATGAGCACGGTCGCGAAGGCGCCGTCGGACAATTACGCCCCGACGCCCGGAGGACGTCCCGGCCCACCCGAGTTCACGCAGACGCTGGGGCATCCGTCGCCGCTCTGGATGCTCTTCATGTCCGAGTTCTGGGAGCGCTTCGCGTTCTACGGTATTCGGTGGGCGCTGGTCCTGTACATCGTGGCGCAGTTCCACGGCGGCTCCGCGACCGGCCAGTCGGACGCGAACCTGACTTATGGTTCGTACCTCGCGCTCGTGTACGCCTCCGCGATCTTCGGCGGGTACGTCGCGGACAAGTTCATCGGATACCAGCGCTCGATCCTCACCGGCGCGGTGATCATGGCCGCGGGGCTATTCATGATCTCCATCCCCGACCCGCGAATCTTCAAGCTCGGCCTGGCGACCATCGTCGTCGGCAACGGGATGTTCAAGCCGATCATCTCGACGCTGGTCGGCAAGCTGTACGCACCCGGTGACGAGCGCCGCGACAGCGGCTTCACGATTTTCTACATGGGGATCAACGCGGGGGCGTTCATCGCCCCGCTGATCACCGGCTGGCTCGCCAACCGCGTGTTCGGAACGCCGGATACGCCGCTGTACAAGGTGGTCTTCATCGCCTCCGGCGTCGGCATGCTGGTCAGCCTCGTGTGGTTCTACATCGGCCGCAAGCAGCTCAAGGGCATCGGCGCTCCCCCGGCCAACGCGCAGGGCATGCAGCGCGTCGCGCTGGTCGTCGTCGGCGCGCTGATCGCGATTCCCATCTTCTACACGCTGCTGGCCGTCGGGGCGAAGGTGCTGCAGTCAGTGCTCACCGTGATGTTCCTGGCGCTGGCGATCACCTTGCTCGTGGAAGGCATCCGCGAGGGCAAGGAGTCACGCGACAAGACGATCGCGATGCTCCTCATCTTCGCGTTCAACATCATGTTCTGGATGTTCTTCGAGCAGGCGGGGAGCTCGTTCACCTTCCTCGCCGAGCAGATCGTCAACCGCAACCTCGGTGGCTTCGTCTTCCCCGTCGCGTGGTTCCAGAGCGTGAACGCCATCGCGATCATCACACTGGCCCCGCTCGTTGCATGGGTATGGGTCGCACTCTCGCGCAGGAGCATGAACCCGTCGATCCCTCGCAAGTTCGGGCTTGGCCTGATGTTCAACGGGCTGGCGTTTCTGCTGCTCATGTTCGCGCTGTCCAAACTCGTGAGCGACGCGGGCAAGATCCCGTTCTGGACGCTGGTCGCCGTGTACTTCATTCAGTCCGTTGGCGAGCTGTGTCTGTCGCCGATCGGATTGTCGATGGTGACCAAGCTGGCGCCCACACGTCTCGTGGGCTTCGGCATGGGCGGCTGGTTCCTGAGCACCGGCATCGGGAACAATCTCTCCGGCATCTTCGCCAGCTCGGTCAGCGGCGAGAGCGGCATGACGACTGCGTCGGCCTTGAGCGGTTACACTTTTGGCTTTTACGCGCTGATGGCGGCGGGGGTTGTGCTTTTCTTTGCCGCTCCTCTCATTCAGCGACTGATGCATGGGGTGAAGTAGCGAGCGGCGGCCGCTGCTGCGCAGCGATTGGCCGCCGTTCGGCGGATGGGCCGCCGCTTCGCGGCGGAATTGCAGCAGACTGCTGTCATCCGCGCGCTAGCGCGGCCAATCCGCGCCGTCAGGCGCGGCCCATCCGTGCCGAAGGCGCGGCCCATCCGCCCGAAGGGCGGCCCATCCGTGCCGAAGGCGTGGCCCATCCGCCCGAAGGGCGGCCCATCCGTGCCGAAGGCGCGGCCCATCCGCCCGAAGGGCGGCCCATCCGCCGCAGGCGGCCTTTCCGCGCCGAAGGCGCGGCCGTCTCTACGGCCAATTGTAAATCGACGCCGGCACCGCCCTCGCACGGGCTGCATCGACGTCGGACGGCTCGCGCCAGAAAAATGAGGTGCGATCCGCGTGCGACAGCCGCATCTCCCAGCGGTGCCCGCCGGGTATCGGGGTCATCGGAACCGCGAGCTCCAGCCGCCACATCCGCGTCGACCGGCGCGGAATCGCGAGTAGAATGCTCGCCCCGGCGGCGCCGCGGATCGGCGTAGTCTCTCCATACGGAAGATCCCCCGCCCACAACCTGCCCGCGTCCGCGAACAGGCCAAGGCCGAGGTCACCGAAGGAGAAGGGCGAGCCGAGGTACTGCTGCTCGTCCATCCGAACGATGGCACGCCGCGCCGCGACTTCGGGGGCGTCGCGGAAGCCGCGCATGCCGCCCTCCGGCACGCTCAGGGATAGTGCGTGCGGCACGCGTACACGGTGCGTCCCGCTCCACTCGGTGGAGATGATGCGCGTCCTGTTGTCGGTCGGGCGCGAGTATCGCGCGATTCGACCGCTCGCGACCATGCCCTCCCACTGCTTGCCGCCGATGACACGCCGCCCCTCGCCCTGCATCTGCAGCCGGTAGACGCGCCGCGGCGACCCCATCCCGATGTAGAGATCGGATGCGACGAAGAGATCGTTCGAGTTCGCGCCGAACGCGTTGACACCGCGACCGACGAGAGCGCCGATCTGGAGCCCGACCGGCACGTCCTGCGTCGCCCGCAGCGCGTCGAAGCCACGAGCGCGGATGAATCGGATGCCGCGGAGACCGACGAGCGCATTGACGCGCGCCGCCCGGGTCTCCACAAATCGCCCCGCGAACGCTGCGGCCGTGTCCGGGTGCAGGCCGTCCTCATCGAGCACCTCCGCCATGGAATCCGGGTGCGAGCGCTCATTCGACATCGAGAGACCGAAGAGACTCAGTTTTCCAGGCGGACCCAAGCGGCCGATGCCTCCGGCCTCGGCGTACTCGCGGCCGAATGCGAGCGTGAGGACGCCGCTGTCGCGAGGCATGAAGCGCGCGTGGCCGCGGCTCTCGCCGATGAGCGTACGCCACGCGAAGCGCTGCACGTCCGTGCGGAACGGCAGCGTCATCTCGATGTGATCGTCGCGGCCGAGGGGATCGCGAATCGCCGTCAACGACAGCACGTACGGACGCCCCGCGAACTGATAATCCGACGCGCGCAGCTCGAGCTTGTCGTCGAGCGCGCGCTCGTATCGCCACGATGCCGTCGTCGACACGCCCAGCCCCGCGAGATTTGCGCTGCCGATCTTGACGCCGCGTAGGGCGGGTGACTGCCCCGCCACCGCGCCGCTCAGCACCAGCGACGCTTCATCGATCGTCTTGACGTCGAGATCGACCCCCCCGCGGTCGTTGCCGAGGACGTCGATCGTCGCGTCCGCGAGGAACGGCTGTGCGCGCAGGATACGCTCGGACTCCGCCCGACGAAGCTCGGAGCAGCGCTGCCCGACGTGCAACAGGAGAAAACCGCGGATCACCTCGTCGCGCGTGATGACGTGCGTTTGGCGCACGACGTCGCCGATGACGGGCACGCGCCGCAACCCGGTGACCGTCGGCGCCTGCGCGTCGATCGTGATGGAATCGATCCGTTGTCCGCGGCACGGCACCAGACCGGCGATCCGCTGCGCGGAGACTGTCGCCGCGGCGCCGCACAGCAGCGCCGACGCAAGGAAACAGCGCACGGTGGCCTACTGACCCATCTTCCGTTTGAGCTCTTCGAGGCGCCGGTCGGCGTCGGCGTCACGCTCCGCGCGCGCACGTTGACGCGCGAGCGCGTCGATCTCCTCGCGAACACGCCGGTTGTTCGCGGCGTCCTCCTCGAGGGGATCATTCAGCGACTCGGCCGAGGCGGAGCCGGACACACCACCCACGCCCGGCGAGGCACCGATGCCGGTCACCGCCTGCCGCAGCTCCGCCTTCATCTCCTCGTATTCGCGCTCCGCCAGCTCCAGCTCGCGCGATTGCACGGCAACCTTCTCCTCGAGGATGCGGGCACGCTCCTCGTGCTGCCGCTCGAAGCGCTCGGCGACGCTCACGGTTTCCGCATCCTTGATTCCGGCGGCCATCTCCTTGCGGCGCCGAACGGTCCCGAGCTCGCGCTGCTCGCTCTCGAGCTTGCGACGCGTCTGCTGCAAGGCGGCGCGCAGATCGTCGACGCCGAGCTTCGCCTGCACGAGCGTGCCTTTCATGCGCGCGATGACCATGTGCCGTTCCTCCGGCTTCGTCGCACGCTCGAGCAATTCGTTCAGGGATCGTCTCAGCTGTTCGAACACGATGACCTATACGCGGAGAAAAAGAGGCGGGTGCCAGCGCGAGGGGTTACCATATGCTGTCGCGCAACAGCCTCGCAACCATGAATACGCCCGTCGTCGCGCTCACGTCGACCACGAAGGAGATCGGCGGCATGATGCGCGTGCGCCTCAACGAGGCATACGTCAATGCAGCTCGGGCCGCGGGGCTCATACCCCTGGTGCTACCCCCGATAGAGCCGGATGCTCTCGGTGCGGTACTGGACAGCGTCTCTGGCGTGATCCTGACCGGCGGCGAGGACGTCGACCCCGCCGAGTACGGCGCCGCACCCGGCCCGAAGACAGACCCCGCGCACCGCGCACGCGACGCCTGCGAGCTCGCGCTCGCGCGGCTCGCGCACGATCGGCGCGTTCCCACGCTCGCCATTTGCCGCGGCATCCAGGTCGTGAACGTCGCCTTCGGCGGCACGCTCATTCAGGACATCGCGTCGGAATGCAACACGCCGATCGACCACGATCAGTCGGAGGAGCGGGAGATGCGCGTCCACAAGGTGCGCATCGACGAGTCCTCGGGTCTCGCATCGGCCGTCGGGGCCGAGGAGATCAGCGTCAACTCCTCACACCATCAGGCCATCGCGCGTCCCGCCGAGGGTCTGCGCGTCACCGCGCGCGCGCCGGACGGAATCATCGAGGGCGCCGAGTGGCGGGCCGATGACTGGTGGATGCTGGCCGTGCAGTGGCATCCCGAAGAGCTCGTGCGCGACGCCGCCGACTGGGATCGCGGGCTGTTTCGCGCGTTCGCGTCGCGACTGGCGCAGCGCTGAGGGTTCTCGGCCCCGCATGCTTCGCACGCGGGTGCGCGCCTGCGGCGCTGTTCTCGGCGGCGCCGCCATGCGGCGCCGGTGACGTTCGCGGCTTATCGAATCGAGCGCGTCCCGGACGCCGAGTACAGCGGCGAAGCCGCACACCCGCGGCCTACGGCCGCGGGGCCGAGAACGGCTGTCAGCCGGCCAGCTTCCAGCGCGCCTCGTCCTCGACCTGACGCATCAGCCGCTCAGGTGAGTGCACGTTCGGAAAGAGCAGGCGGTCCGAGAGCGAATTGAGAGCGATGCGCAGGAGGCCGAAGCGGGCCGCCACGCTCGTATACAGCTCCGTCATGCCGTACTGCTCGGCGATGCGATGCTCCGCGGCGAGCTCGAAGCCGCGCTTGCCCAGCTCCTCGAAGTAGCCGAGGTCGGGGCCGCCGCGCCGCCATTTCCGCTGCTCGATGTAATCCGGAAAGAGGCCGGAGATCCACAGCGCCTGATTGCCGAGGTGCACGCGCACGAGAAAGGCGCGGCGCGGGTCGCGATCGTTCACGTCCTCGAGCAGCGACGCGAGCGTGTCGTACAGCTGATCGTCCGCTTCGCTGAGCCGCGACGACCGACCCTTCGCGCCGAAGGCGAGGAGCACGGCCGCCAGATAGTCGCTGATGCTGCGATCGCGCTCACCGGCCTGCAGCAGCGCGTGCCGCACCATCACGTAGAGAAACAATGGCAGCGACGCATACGCGCCGTAGCGCGAGCGAAGCAATGCGAGGGGCAGGCGCTCGTCATCGAGGAGCGCGTCCAATCCCTCGTCCGCGAGCCGCTGCTGCACTCGCTCGAGCTCTTCGACGGAATCGTGTGCAACGAGTCGAACGGCGAGTTGCGCGTCTTCGCGCGAGAGCCGCTGTCGTGCGTTGGCCAGAATCATCTGCTGCGCTCCTCCTAAGAAACCGTACCCGAGGCAGGTTCAAAGGGTTGCGATAACAGGTTCTGTACCTGTAGACGGCTCAGCCCGCTCGCCGCAAAATCTTTGGCACTCGCTAGTTAGTAGTGCTAACGGGGCCGCGTCACACGGTTGGCGACGGTCACCCCCAGCTCGAGCAGCAGCGATCCGACGCGCGCCATCTTGTCGAAGTCGATCTTGCGCACGTCGTCCGAGACCTTGTGATAGTCCTCGTGCAGACCGGTCGTGAAGAAGAGAATCGGGATGCCTTTCCTGGCGTAGTTATAGTGGTCGCTGCGCTCGTAGATCTTCTCCGGATGCGTCGTCGTGTCCCACTCGTGATCGAGCTGGAAGGGACGCACCTGCCTCGCGTTGACGCTGTCCAACATCACGCCGAGCACGCGGCTCTGACCGTTCGGAGCGGCGTTCGGTCCCACGACGAACAGGCGATTCACAGCGCTCGCGCCACTGACACGGGAATCGAACGACGCTTCCGCGCCGGCATTGCGTCCGATCATGTCCGCGTTCAGCTGCGCGACGATCGAGTCGATCGGCACCGTCGGGTGCTCCGTGAAGTACGCCGAACCGAGCAGCCCCTTTTCCTCGCCGACGTGCCAGACGAAGAGCGCCGAGCGTCGTGGCCGCGCGGCCATCATCGATTTCGCGACGGCGAGCAGCGTCACGCTCCCCGAGCCGTCGTCGTCGGCGCCGTTGGCGATCGAGTCCGGCGACATGCCCGCCTGAATGCCGACGTGGTCGTAGTGCGCGCCGAACGCGACGTACGTCTTGTTCAACCGCGGATCGGAACCGCGCACGATGCCGGCGACGTTGTACGCGGTGAATGGCTGCAGCTGCACGTCCAGGTGCGCGATGAAACGCCGACCGGTCAACGTCTGCGGGCCGTCGTCGGTCGGCCAGTTGGGCGGCAGCAGCAGCGAGCCGGGACGCGCGAGACCCAGCAGGATCATCGGAAGCGGACGTTGCGCGTCGGACGTGCTCTGATCGCCGGGCGCCTGGCTCACCGACCGCAGGAGCTCCGGCGTGATCATCGAGTAGAAGTCGCTCGTGCCCCCCGTCATCAGCAGAATGATTGCGACCGGCTGCATCTGGAGGGCGCGCACCAGACGCTGATTCAGCTCGTCCTGCGACTCGAGCCGCTTTCGCGTCGCCGAGTCCGTGATGGACGGCGGCGCCGCGTGCAGCATGACGATGACCTTGCCCGCGGTCGTGAGGCCTTTGAAGTCCTCGCGGCCGAGCATATTCATCCCGTAGCCCGCGAAAAAGATGTCGCCCTCGGCGTTCCGCCTGGGGAGCGGAACTCCTGCGCCGAGGTTTACCCACGGCGCGATGTCGTTGCCCAGGCGGAGCGGACTGGTGCTTTGCCCCTGGCTGACCGCCACGCGCGTCGCAGGACCAAAGCCCTGCTTCACGAGGGGCACGCGCTGCAGGTACAGGCTGTCGCCCGCGGGCTCGAGGCCGAGCGACGTAATCCGATCGACGAGAAAGCGAGCCGCACGCGTAGCCGCGGGTGTGCCGGTCTCGCGTCCTGCGAAGGAATCAGAAGCGAACACGGCCAGATCGCGCCGCAACTCGTCGGCGCGCACCGGCAGCAACGCGGGAGATGGACCGGCGGGAGGCGCGGAGCCGGCACATGAGGCGAGAAGGACGAGTCCAGCGACCCCCAGCGTCGAGCGGTGCTGCATTTCACGCCTCCAGTGTTGATTTCATCACAGCGAAAGTACCGCAGCCTAGTCGTTACCGGCTCAGCGACGCAAGCAGTGAAGCATCAGTCCATCAAGCAGTTGCGCGAACAACCATGAAGCAGTCCGTGTAATACCCAGGTGCAGCCGCGTTTCGACTGCGGCGCCCGGTTTTCCCCTCCGAGAGATTCCTTGCTCTATATCTGCATTCCCGCATACAACGAAGCTCCCACCGTTGGCCTGCTCCTGTGGCGGCTGCGCAGCGTCATGCAGGACTTCGCGCGCGAATACGAGATCCTCGTCTACAACGACGGGAGCACTGACGCGACCGCGGAAACGCTGAAGTCGTACACAGAAGTGCTCCCGTTGACCGTGCTGGGTGAGTCGCGCCACGTGGGCTACGCCCGTGCGCTCGACCAGCTCTTTCGCGCCGTATCCAAGCGGACGCGCTATCCGCGTCGCGACGCCGCGATCACGATGCAGGCGGACTTCACCGATCGCCCCGAGGACCTCCCCGAGCTCATCAAACGCTTCGAGGGTGGCGCCGACGTCGTGGTCGGCGAGCGCCAGCTGTCGTCGTCGTGGCCGGGCCCCGCGCGTCTTCTGCGCCGGGTCGCGCCATTCATCACGCGGGCGTTCGTGCAGCTGCCGGCTCCGGAGCTCAAGGATCCCTTCGGCACGCTGCGCGTGTACCGCATCTCGGTGCTGCGCGATCTTCTCAAGGACGCCGGTGATCAGCCGGTGGTGCGGTCGGACGGATGGTTCGCGAACGCAGAGCTCCTGATCCGCGTCAGCCGCTACGCGCGGCGCACGGAGTCGATCTCCTTCACGCCGCGCTACGAGCTGCGGCCGCGCGCCACGCGGATCCGGCCGTGGCGTCACGCGCTGGCGATGTACCGCTCGGCGCGTGAGCTGCGCGCGAGGCCGTCGGCAACATGATGGCGCTCGTGCACCGTCTCGCTCTGATGGTCATCGCGCTGTCGATTCCCGTCGACGCGCAGGACAGCAGCGCGAACGGGGGCGGGGGCAGCCCGTCGCGGGCACCGGTGCCCTTTGGCGTCGGCGAGCGCGCGGACTACTCGGTCAAGTACGGTCCGTTCTCCGTCGGCTCTGGAGTGATGGAGGTGTCGGGTCTCGACACGGTCCGCAGCCAGGAGACGTGGCATACGATCTTCCGGATTCGCGGCGGGGTTCCCGGCTTCCGCGTCAACGATCGTATGGAAAGCTGGATGCATACGGGCACGCTGGCGTCGCTGCGGCACCGGCAGGAGCTCAGCGAGGGGAGCCGCGAGCGTGAGCGCCAGTTCGAGATCTATCCGGACAAGGGACAGTACGTGGAAGAGGGCCAGGAACCGAAGCGGACGGTCTCCCTGCCGCTCGACGACGGCTCGTTCCTCTACTTCATCCGTACGATCCCGCTCGAGATCGGAAAGGAATACAGCTTTGACCGCTACTTCCGGCCGGACCGCAACCCCGTTCGCATCAGGGTGCTGCGCCGCGAACGGATCTCCGTGCCCGCCGGCACTTTCGAAACGGTAGTCGTACAGCCCATCATCAACGCGCGCGGCGTCTTCTCGGAGAACGGGCGCGCGGAAGTGTGGCTCACGGACGACAGCCGCCGTCTCATGGTTCAGATGAAATCACACCTGAAATTCGGCTCCCTCAATCTCTACCTGAAGTCCTATCGTCCGGCGGTACCCACGCCGGACTCGGCGTCGCTCGCGAAGCAATGACGCGTCGCTCGCGGGACGCGGGCGGGGACGATACGCGCGACGCGAAGCGAGCCAAATCAGGGGAAGTCGATCTCGGGCGGGTGCGCACCGTTCCCGTGACGCGCCGCGAAAACAAGGTGGCCGCGAACGAATTCGCGAAGCCGCCGGCGAAGGATCGCTCCTTCCATGCGTTCGTCGAATCGCTCCCGGACATCCTCGTGGCGCGCGACTTTCGCCGCGTGGTCGACGCGATCGTCGACGCGGCGAAGCGGAAGCGCGGCGTTGTCGTGATGCTCGGTGGACACGTCGTGAAGACCGGTCTCTCGCCGCTGCTCGTGGATCTCATCGCGCGCGGCGTGATCACGCACGTGGCGATGAATGGCTCGGCGGCGATTCACGACTACGAGATCACACGCTTCGGAGCCACGTCAGAGGATGTCGCCAAGGGTCTCAAGGACGGCACCTTCGGCATGGCGGACGAAACCGGCCGCGAGATGAATTTCGCGTTCTTCGCTGGCAGCAAGGCCGGTATCGGCATGGGCGAAGCGCTCGGAGTTACGCTCGCGGGCGAAGACAACGCTCATCCAGAGCTGTCAATTCTGCTCACGGCGTTCCGGCATGAGGTTCCCGTGACCGTGCACGCGGCGATCGGCGCGGAGATCATCCACCAGCATCCGGCGGCGGACGGCGCTGCCATCGGCGACACGAGCCACCGCGATTTTCGGCGGCTCGCCGCGAGTCTCGACTCCATCGACGACGGCGGCGTCGTTCTGAACCTCGGCAGCGCGGTCATCATGCCGGAGGTCTTTCTCAAGGCGCTCACGATCGCCCGGAATCTCAATCAGGGACGGCCGCAGAACTTCGTCACGTGCGACCTCGACATGATGCGCCACTACCGGCCGCGGATGAACGTGGTCCAGCGACCCACACTGCACAGCGGAAAGGGCTACGAGATCACGGGACATCACGAGCTGATGGTGCCGCTGCTCGTGTGGGCAGTTCTCGACCGCCTTCACTGATCGGCTTCGTCTCGGCGTCGAAGAGACTTCTCACTGATCCGGCGGATCGGACGGAGAGCACTACAACAAACCAAGGCTCCTCTCGCGCGCGAGTGAGCCGAGCTTGGGGTCTCGTAGTCCCATCAGTCAGATCCGTGAGATCCGCGAACAGGTTGCTGATCCGCGAAAGTCCGTGAAAGCGAAAGGCCGCTCATTTGAGCGGCCTTGTCTTGTTGTGCTACCTCTGACTACGGGCCGGTCCAGCGCGACCTCAATCTGTGCGCGGTATCGGGACTGACCACGCGGATGACCAGATAGATCAGCAGACCGACGATCGCGATCTTGATCCCGATCCACAGCAAGACCCAGAGGATGCTGAACAGAAAGCCGAAAACTCCAAAGACGAGCTTCAGCGCGAAGAGTCCCAGCAGCGCGAACAGCCCGATCATGAATACGGTGCGAATCATTGCTCGTGTTCCCCTATCAGTTACTGGCCCGTACGCCGCGTCCGTCGATCGAGTTTCACTGATTTACACTCGAAACCCGCGCATCGCCATGGCGGACTAAGGGATAACCCGCTAACCGGCTACCGGTTCCAAGTTGGGTTACCTTACGCTACCGGCCCATACCGGGCCCGGTAGATTACGCGGTCCGTGACCGAGACACTCTATCAGATAATGGGGCGCCACCGCGCCCAGCCGCTGCCGGATCGGAAGCCGAGCTGGCTCAAGGTCAAAGCGCCGGGTGGGCCGAATTACCTGCGTCTCAAGCAGATGATGCGGTCGCTGGAGCTCCATACGGTGTGCGAGGAGGCCCACTGCCCGAACGTCGGCGAGTGCTGGGAGCACGGCGCGGCGACGTTCATGATCCTCGGGGACGTCTGCACGCGGAACTGCGCCTACTGCGCCGTTGCGCACGGCCGTCCGCCCAAATTCGACGCCGCTGAGCCCGAGCGCGTGGGCGCGGCGGTCGCGGAGATGCAGCTCCGCCACGCGGTGATCACGTCCGTCGACCGCGACGACCTGCCCGACTTCGGCGCGTGGGCATTCGCGGAGACCATCCGGCAGATCCACCAGCGCGTCCCGGAGTGCTCCGTCGAGGTGCTCGTCCCCGATTTTCAGGGCGACGAGGACGCGATTCGGACGGTGCTGGATGCCCGCCCCGAGATCTACAATCACAACACCGAGACCGTACCGCGCCTGTACAAGAAGTGCCGTCCCGGCGGCCGGTACGAGCGCGTCATGAACATCTTCCGCTTCGTCAAGGCGACGGCGCCTGACATTCCGACGAAAACCGGAATCATCCTGGGCATGGGCGAGACGAACGAGGAGGTCATCGCCGTCATGCGCGAGCTGCGCGCCGTCGACGTCGACATCCTCACGCTGGGACAGTATCTGCGTCCGTCTCAGGCGCACATCGAGCTGGATCGCTACGTGACGCCGCAGGAGTTCCACGACCTGCGCGACGCCGGCATGGCGATGGGCTTCCGCCACGTCGAGTCCGGCCCACTGGTTCGCTCGAGCTATCACGCATGGGAACAAGTACAGGCGGCGGGCGTGTGAAGCCGACCACGCAGAAGCGGGACGCTGAAAGGCGGGAGGCGGGAGGCGGGAGCCGCGACGCGGGAGCCGGGAGGCGGGAAGCGGGCAACGAGAACACCGCCGGCGCCAACAAGGCGAGCGAGAGCGGCGACCCGAAGCTCAACATGGAGCTGCTGCGCTCGATGCTGCTGCAGCGGCGCTTCGAGGAGCGGTGCGCCGAAGCGTACGCGCTCGGCAAGATCGGCGGGTTCTGCCACCTGTACATCGGCCAGGAAGCCGTGAGCACAGGAACGCTCAGTGTGCTGCGCCCCGATGATTACGTCATCACCACGTATCGCGACCACGGACAGGCCATCGCGCGCGGAATCTCGCCGCGCGCGGTCATGGCGGAGCTGTTCGGAAAGGTCGACGGCTGCTCGCGGGGCAAGGGCGGCTCGATGCACCTGTTCGACCGCAACGTGAACTTCCTGGGCGGCCACGGCATCGTCGGCGCGCACGTGCCGGTCGCCACGGGCGTCGGCTTCGCGATCAAGTATCGCGGCGGCGATCAGGTGTGCCTGTGCTACATGGGCGAGTCCGTCGTGAACACCGGCGCGTTCCACGAAGCGCTGAACATGGCAGGACTCTGGAAGCTCCCCGTCGTGTACGTCATCGAGAACAACAGATACGGGATGGGAACGGCGCTCGAGCGCGCGTCGGCGATTCACGACATCTACGAGCGCGGCGCCGCGTACAACATGCCCCGCGCGCAGTGCGACGGGCAGGACGTGTTCGCCGTGCGCGAGTGCATGCAGCAGGCCGTCGATCGGGCACGCAAGGAGTCGACGCCCACGCTGCTCGAGGTGCGCACGTATCGGTTCATGGGCCACTCGATGTCCGACGCGGTGAGCGGGACGTATCGCACGAAGGCGGAGCTCGAGGAATGGCAGCAGCGCGATCCCATCGTGCTGCTCCGCATGCACATGCAGGAGAAGGGTCAGCTCACCGAGGACGCGTTGCGCAAGCTCGACGAGGAGATCAAGGCGGAAGTGCAGGACTGTCTCGATTTCGCCGAGAAGAGCCCGGAGCCGCCACCCGAGGCGTTGTTCGAGGACGTCCTCGTCGACACGACCAGCGATTCCACCGCCGAATCCGTCGGCACCGACTAACATCACGCACAGCCGAACAGCATGGACCGCAGGGGACGCAGAGGGACGCTGAGGAATTCTGAAATGTGGACCTTCGATTATCGGTCCTCTGCGGCCCTCCGCGTCCTCTGCGGTTCGAGTGGTTTCACTAGATGGCCGTAATCACTTACCGGGACGCGCTGAACCAGGCGCTGCGCGAAGAGATGCAGCGCGACGATCGCGTCTTCCTCATGGGCGAGGAGGTCGCGGTCTATCAGGGCGCGTACAAGGTGTCGAAGGGGCTGCTCCAGGAATTCGGCGAGATGCGTGTCGTCGACACGCCGATCACGGAGCTCGGCTTCGCCGGCGTGGGCGTCGGGGCCGCGATGGTCGGGTTGCGGCCCGTGATCGAGTTCATGACGTGGAACTTCGCGGTCCTCGCGCTCGATCAGATCATCAACGCCGCGTCGAAGATGCTGTACATGTCGGGCGGCCAGTATCCCATGCCGCTCGTGTTTCGCGGACCGAACGGCGCGGCGCTCCAGCTCTCGGCGCAGCACTCGCAGGCCTTCGAGTCGTGGCTCGCGCACATGCCGGGGGTGAAGGTCGTGACCCCCGGGACACCGTACGACGCGAAGGGCCTGCTGAAGAGCGCGATCCGCGACGACAACCCCGTGCTCGTGCTCGAGGGCGAGATGCTGTACAACACCAAGGGTGAGGTGCCCGAGGACGACTACGTCATCCCGATCGGGCAGGCGGAGCTCAAGCGCGAGGGCGATCACTGCTCGATCGTCACGAACGGGAAGATGGCGCTCGTCGCGATGCAGGCGGCTGACCAACTCGCCAAGCAGGACATCCGCGTCGACGTCGTGGATCTGCGTACCGTACGCCCCATGGACGTCGAGGCAATCAAGGCGTCGGTGCAGAAGACCAACCGCGCGGTCGTCCTCGAGGAAGGTTGGGAGCTCGCGGGCATCGGCGCGCAGGTCGTCGACTATATCCAGCGCGAGTGCTTCGACGACCTCGACGCGCCGGTCATCCGAGTGCACCAGGCGGACGTGCCGATGCCGTACGCGAAGAACCTCGAGAAGCTCGCGAAGCCGGACGCCGCGAAGACGATCGCGGCGGTGAAGAAAGTCATGTACATCGAGTAGAGCAGCCTATGGCGACCAAGATCTTCATGGAGGCGCTGTCCCCCACGATGGAGGAGGGGCGTCTCGTCAAATGGCTGAAGAACGAAGGCGACGCCGTGAAGAGCGGTGAGCCGCTCGCCGAGGTGGAAACGGACAAGGCGATCATGGAGCTCGTCGCGCGCGGCGACGGCGTGCTCCGCAAGCGGTTGATCGGCGAGGGCGAATCGCGGCCAGTCGGACAGCTGGTCGGCGTGATTGCCGGAAAGGACGAGAACATTGACGCGCTCCTGGAGGAAGGAGGGCAGAGGAAGGAGGAAGGAGGAAAGGCGCCCGAGAAGGTCGTCGCGCAGACAGAAGAGACGGCTGGCGCGTCATCGGTGCCACGCGCTCCTCAACAAGCGCAGGGCGAATCATCCACGCCGCCACAGGAGAAGGTGGCTGCGAAATCGTCGCCTCCTCCTTCCTCGGCCCCACTTCCTCCTTCCTCTCAAGGCAACGGCGGCCGCACAAAGAGCTCCCCCCTCGCGCGACGAATCGCATCCGAGCGTGGGCTGGACATCTCCGGAGTGCAGGGAAGCGGTCCCGGGGGTCGGATCATCAAGCGCGACATCGAGGCGGCAGCGTCGAGTGGGGCCGCGGCGTCCCGTCCGCCGAGGACCGACCGCGCCGCAGGCGCGGGCCGAGAACAGGAATACGAGGATCTGCCGCTAACGCAGATCCGGAAAACCATCGCGCGCCGTCTATCCGAATCCATCGGCCCGATCCCGACCTTCTACCTCACCGCGGAGTTCGATCTCACGCGCGCGATCGAGATGCGCGAGGCGATGCTCGAGTTGGGCGACGAATTCAAGGTGTCGATCAACGACGTGCTCCTGAAGGCGGTCGCGACAGCGCTCGCCCAGCACCCCGAAGTGAACGCGCACTGGCTGGGTGACCGGATCCGTCTCCACAACCGCGTGCATCTCGGCATGGCCGTCGCCACCGATGACGGCCTGATCGTCCCCGTCATCTTCAACGCCGACCGCAAACGACTCAGCGAGATCTCACAGGAGTCGCGGCAGCTCGCCAAGCTCGCGCGCGAACGCAAGCTCAAGCCCGAGCAATACACAGGCTCTACCTTCTCGGTCAGCAACCTCGGGATGATGCAGATCGATCAGTTCACGGCGATCATCAATCCGCCCGAGGTGGGCATCCTCGCCGTCGGGACCGCGGAGGACGTGCCGGTGTTCGTCAACGGCGAGCTCACGTCCCGCAAGCGCGTCCGCGTCACGATGAGCTGCGATCACCGCGCGGTGGACGGCGCGGTCGGCGCGCGGTTTCTGCAGACGCTGCGGCGGTTGGTAGAGAATCCTTTAATGCTGGTTTACTAGGAAGGAGGAAGGAGGAAAGAGGAAGGAGGCTGTAACTCCGACCGGTGTTTCTCCTTCCCCCTTCCTCCTTCCTCCTTCCTTCACATGGCAACGTTTGACGTCATTTTCCTGGGGGGTGGTCCGGCGGGTTACGTCGGCGCCATCCGCTGCGCGCAACTCGGCCTCAACACCGCGGTCATCGAACGCGAAGGGCTCGGCGGCACGTGCGTCCTGTGGGGATGCATTCCGGCCAAGGCGCTGCTCGAGGCCGCGGCGTTCGCCGAGAAGATGAAGAAGGCGCCGGAGTTCGGTGTAAGACCGTCCGACGTCAAACTCGATTTCGGAGTAGCAGTAAAACGATCTCGCGCGGTGAGCACGCAAAATTCGAAAGGAGTCGAGTTCCTCTTCAAGAAAAACAAGGTCACGTGGATCAAGGGCACCGGTAAGCTCACCGGAAAGAATGCCGTCTCCGTGAAGAACGCGGACGGCAAGGACGAAAAACACGAGGCGAAAAAGGCGATCGTCGTGTCCACAGGCTCGCGCGTGAAGGGGCTGCCGCAAATCGGGCTCGAGCTGAACAAGAAAACCGTGATCTCGTCCGACGAAGCCCTGACACTCGAGAAGGCGCCGAAGTCGATCATCATCGTCGGCGCGGGTGCGGTGGGCAGCGAGTTCGCGGACGTGTTTGCCGCGTTCGGCTCTCAGGTCACGCTCGTCGAGGTCATGCCGAACATCCTCCCCGTCGAGGACGCGGATTCCTCCAAAGAGGTCGAGCGCGCGTTCAAGAAGCGCAAGATCGAGGTGCTCACCGGCGCCAAGGTGTCGAACGTGAAGGTCGGCAAGGACGGCGTGTCGATGAGCATCGAGGCCGGCGGCGCGAAGAAGGACGCCAAGGCGGACGTGGTGCTCGTCGCCGCGGGACGCGCGCCGAACGTGGAGGACATCGGCCTCAAGGAGCAAGGCGTGCAGATGACCGACCGCGGCTTCATCAAGATCAACGAGAAGATGGAGACGTCGGTGAAGGGCATTTACGCGATTGGTGACGTGGCGGGGCCTCCGATGCTGGCGCACAAGGGCGAGCGCGAGGGCGTCATCGTGGCGGAGGTGATCGCGGGACATCACGCGCAGGTGCTGGACTACACCAACGTTCCGGGCGCGACCTACTGCCATCCGGAAGTCGCCTCCGTCGGGCTCACGGAACAGCAGTGCAAGGAGAAGAAGATCGATTACAAGGTCGGCAAGTTTCCCTTCTCCGCGAACGGGCGCGCGCGCACCTCGGGCGAGACCGAGGGTTTCGTCAAGATCATTCGCGGCGCCAAGTACGGCGAGATCCTCGGCGCGCACATCGTCGGCGCGCACGCGACCGAGATGATCCACGAGCTCGTCGTGGCTCGCACGAACGAGTACACGGTCGAGGAAGTGGACCTCGCCATTCACGCCCACCCCACGCTGTCCGAAGCCGTCGCCGAGGCGTCGTTGGATTCGCTCGGGAAGATGATACACGCATGAGTGAGGGCAGAGGGCTGAGGGCTGAGGGCAGAGGAACTGCGGAGCAGGGCCACGGCTCTCCTCATCCCTCAGCCCTCAGCCCTCAGATCTGGGTCGTCGATCTCGGCACTCGACCCTACGCCGAGGTTCTCGACCTCCAGCGCTCCGTCGCGCGCGCGCGCATCAGCGGCGAGATCGATCAGGACGTGCTGCTGCTCGTCGAGCATCCGCCGGTCATCACGCTCGGACGCTCGTCGAAGGACGCGCATCTCCTCGCCAATCCCGCGCAGCTCACGGCGCGCGGTGTCGAGGTGTTCGAGGTGGAGCGCGGCGGGGACGTCACCTTCCACGGGCCGGGGCAGCTCGTCGGCTATCCGATCGTCGACCTCAAGCGCCATAGGCAAGACCTGCATTGGTACCTGCGCCAGGTCGAGGAGCTGCTCATTCGAGCGCTCGCGCGTTTCGGCATTCCGGGGGAACGCGTCCCGAAATACACGGGGGTGTGGACGCGCGACCGGAAGATCGCGTCCATCGGTGTGCATGCGCGCGACTGGGTGACCTGGCACGGCTTCGCGCTCAACGTCAGCACCGAGCTGTCCTACTTCGACCTCATCGTGCCGTGCGGGATCCCCGAAGTACGCATGACGAGCGTGGAGCGCGAGCTCGTCGAGCGCGCCGAGGGTGCATGTCTCGCGACGTCACCGTCCCTCGCGGACGACGTGCGCGACGCGGTGTCTGCCGCGGCCGCCGAGGTCTTCGATCTTACGATGCGTCGAACCACGCCCGGGACGCTGACAGCCATGCTCGGATCCCCTCTCGATCCGATCGCGCCAGCGCAGCTCTGAGCGCGGCGAGGTCCTCCTCGATCGCACGGATCGCGGGCTCGATCTCGCTCGCGTTGTCCTGAACGATCGAGGTCCACAGCTCCGGCGCCGCTCCCGCGAGTCGCGTGACGTCGCGGCCGCCGGGACCGAGCTCGCGGCGCGGAAGCCCGCCGCGGGACAGCGCACGGCCGAGGGCGCTCGACACCACGTGTGGGACATGACTCGTCCACGCGACGCGGCGATCGTGCTCATCGGCGTCGATGGCGACGGGACGAGCGCCGAGATCGCGCCAGAACTCCGTGGCGTACTGCAACGTGGTGCGGGAAGCAGCCGGCGGCGCGCACAGGTACACCACGGCGTCGCGGAACAGCCCCATGCGGGAGACGCTCCACCCCGAGCGGTGATCGCCGGCCATCGGGTGCGAGCCGACGAAGCGCGAGGCGAGCGACAGCGCGTTCGCCGCGTCGACGATACCGCGCTTCGTGCTCCCGACATCGGTAATGAGACGCGCGCGGAGCGGCAGCGCCGCGAGCCGCGCAAGGACGCCGGCGGCTGCGTCGACGGGCACCGCCAGCACGATGACGTCGACGTCTCGCGCGCCATCGAGTGACGCGTCGAGCGACTCGGTGACAGCGCCGGCGCGCATCGCGCTGCGCACCGACTCCGCGTTTGCGTCGTACGCGAGCACGCGGACGCCGCGCGCCGACAGGTCCCGCGCCAGGGAGCCTCCGATCAGGCCAAGTCCGACCACCGCGACGCTCTCGATCGCGCTCACGGCGCGGATTCTTCCTGGGCATGCCGCGACATCCCGACGATCTGCCAGAACACCTCGCGGATCGGCTCGGGCGCGATCCCCGCGTCGCGGGCGGCGGCGGTGATCCGCCGAATGACGGCGGCTTCGCGCGTGGGATCGAGAATCGGAAGGCCCGCTGCGCGCTTCAGTGCAGCCGTCCTCTTGCCGAGTGCGACGCGTCGGGCGAGCAGGCGGACGATCTCGTCGTCGATCCGCTCGATCTCCTCGCGGCAGCGCGCCAGCTCCGCGGCGGCGTCGCTCGTGCCGTCCGCGCTCATGCCGCGGCGCGCGCCGACGCGCTCGAGAGCGAGCGACCCGCGGCGACGGCGAACCCTTCCAGCTGGCGCATCATCGCCGCGAATGCCTCCGGCGTAAGCGACTGGTCGCCATCGGAGAGCGCCCGCTCGGGATCGGGATGCACCTCGACGATGAGACCATCCGCCCCCGCGGCGATCGCGGCGCACGACAGTGGCGCGACCAGCGCCGCGTCGCCGCCGGCGTGGCTTGGGTCGACGATCACGGGCAGATGCGTCTCGCGCTTCAGTACCGGGATCGCCGCGACGTCGAGCGTGTTGCGCGTCGCGGTCTCGTAGGTGCGGATGCCGCGCTCGCACAGCACGACCTCGCTGTTCCCGTTCGACATGATGTATTCGGCGGCCATGAGCAGTTCCTTCACCGTCGCGGAGATGCCGCGTTTGAGGAGCACGGGCCGACGGACGCGTCCCAGCTCCGCGAGCAGCGAGAAGTTCTGCATGTTGCGCGCGCCGACCTGGAGCATGTCCGCGTGCTCCGCGATGAGGTCGACGTGGCGCGTATCCATGACTTCCGTGACCACCGGAAGGCCCGTACTCGCGCGGACCTCGGCCAGCAGCGCCAGTGCCTCGCGTCCGAGCCCCTGGAACGCGTAGGGCGACGTGCGCGGCTTGAATGCGCCGCCGCGCAGCACCGTCCCGCCGGCGGCGAGAACCGCCTTGGCTGTCCGCTCGAGCATGTCGCGCCCTTCGACGGAGCACGGACCGGCGGCGACGGTTATGGCGGTGCCGCCGAATGCCGCGGTGGCTTCGCGTCCGCCGACGCGCACCACCGTGCGATCCGCGGCGAATTCACGCGACGCGAGCTTGTACGGCTTGAGGACGGGCGTGACCGACTCCACGCCCGGCAGCGAACGGAGAGGCAGCTCGGCCAGCAGCGCTTCGTCGCCGATGCACCCGATGATGGTGCGCTGGACGCCGCGGGAGAGATGCGTGCGCATGCCCGCTGCTTCGATGCGCTCGCGGATATGGTCGATTTCGGCGTCGGTGACGTTCGGGCGAGTGATAATGATCATGGAGACTGAAGGGCTGAGGGCTGAGGGCTGAGCGGAGAGGAAAAAAAAACGACCCGTGGATTCACGGGTCGTTGGTTTCGCGATTGCGTCAGACGATCAGCGCGCGCGGCTCCAGCTTCGCCCCGTGAGGTGCGTAGGGACATAGTAGTAATACGAAGCCTGAAGGGCGCGGCGGATCATAGGCCGACGATACGGCAGCGTCCCGGGGCTGTCAAGCGTCAGCCGACGCGCGGCGCCGCGTACTTCGGCGCGGCGACCAGCGCGATGGCGCCGAGCGTTCTGTATTCGCCGGGCGCGCTGTCGGGGAGCACAGGCGTCTCGCGCGCCGCGGCCGTCAGCGTCCCCTCGGCGAGCGCCTGCCGCAGCGGCTTCTCGACCAGATCCCACGCCGCGGTCACCTCCCCCGCCACGTAGATGCGCTTCGGGTTGAGCGCGCTCACGACGGCGGCCAGGCCACGTCCGATTTCGCGCCCGGTGGCCGCGAGCGCGACCTCGGCGGCGCGCTCGCCGCGCTTCCAGCGACGCACGATCTCCTCCACGGGGGGTATCGGCGCACGGCGACCGCCAGTCACGCGACGCGTCTGCCGCCCGGAGACTTCGGCGACGTAGCGCATGCTCGTCGCCGTGTTACAGGCGAAGGCCTCCCAGCATCCGCGTCTGCCACAGGCGCAGAGCGGGCCGTACGGGTCCAGCGAAACGTGGCCGAATTCGCCCGCGGTATGCGCGTCGCCGCGAAGCACCTCGCCGCTCACGACGATCGCGACGCCGATACCGTCCGACACGCTGACGTACGCGAAGTTGTTGACCGCGCGCGAGTCGCCGGTATAGGACCAGAGTCGCGCCAGCGCACACGCGATCGGCGCGCTCTCGACGTGCACGGGCAGGCCGGTCGAGCGCGACAGCTCGTCCCGGAGATCCACCTCGCGCCAGTCGAGTCGCGGCGCGTACAGCACTCGTCCGCTGCGCCGGTCCACCATGCCGGGCACCACGACGCCGATCCCCTGACACGCCGCCCGGCGTCCATCTGTGTCGAGCAGACGCGTGATGCGCGCGCCCGCCTCGCGCACGAGGGTCTCGGGACGCGACGGCGTCGGAAACGCATCCCGCGCCAGAACGCTCCCCCCGAAGTCGGCGACGGCGATGGTCGTACGCACCGGACGCACGTCGAGGGCGACCGCCAGACGGCCGCTCGTCTGAATTCGCAGCAGCGTCGGGCGGCGGCCGCGCACGGCGAGCGCGGTGCCGGTTTCGACGACTTCATTCTCGGCGAGCAGCTCGCGCACGAGACGCGTCAGCATCGCCGGCCCCACCTTCATCCGCCTCGCCAGCTCTGCGCGGGAGATCGGCTGATACTCGCGGATGAGGTTCAGCACGATCAGCCGGTTGATGTCATGCGGGCTGGATCGCGTCGCGACGCGAAAGCTGCGGGTGTTGATCTTTCGCACGATTGGCCATCATGCGACGGACCTCGCGCGCGGGTCAAGCGGAGCCGAGGTCACCAAAGCACGCGGGGAGCCTGTTAGCTGCTCGCTAGCGCGAAACAACCACAGACTGCCCCGGGCTTTTTGGAGAGGGTCCTTCGATGTTCGGCACCAGGAGCCGGACAGGAACGCATGTTTGCATAATCCATGCTAGTTCGCGTGAGCTGGCGGCACGCGCCCTTGCTGGACGAGCACCAGGCGCCGTGTAACTGAGGGGACATTTCCAATGGTGCCTTGAGTCGCAAATCGGGCTTTACTCGGCGCCGCCGCCGAGCTTATGCTCGACCATGCGCTTGCGAGCGCTTTTTGGTTCGCCACGCGCCCGATTGATGATGGTGTCGCATGCTTGCCTTTCTACCGTAACGCGATGCCATCGCCACATCTTCACCACAAACTCAAACAAGCGCTCGGAGATGACGCAGGCGAGGAATTCGCAGCCGTGATCGACCGCATCGATCCGATTCGCGCTGACATCGCCGAGTTGCGGCACGCCATGGAAGCTGCGCTAGACAAGTCCGCCAAAGAGCAACTGCGCTTCTTCTTCTTGGCTTGGGGAGTTCAGCTCGCCGCGATCGTCGGGCTGTACGGAACCCTGATCGCACTCACGCGCTGACCGGGCTCACATTTCGACGAGCGCGCGGATTTCCAACAAACGCAGGCTTTCGTGCTTGCGTGGAAAATTTGGGTGCGACCCTGCTGTACGGACTTGTACCTTGTATCGGTGACCGACGAGCTCCGTATCTATCCCCGACGCGAACGCGTCGTCGCGCCGGCGGCCGGACGCGACTTCAGCGCGGAGCTCAATCCCGAACAGCTCGCCGCCGCCACGCATGGTGATGGCCCCCTGCTCATCATCGCCGGCGCGGGCACCGGCAAGACGCGCACGCTGATCTATCGCGTGGCCCACCTGATCGACCGCGGCGTGCCGCCTGAGCGGATGCTCCTGCTGACGTTCACGCGGCGCGCCGCGCAGGAGATGCTGTCGCGCGCGGAGCGGCTCGTCGGCACCGCCAGCGCGCGCGTTCACGGGGGGACATTCCACGCCACGGGGCACCGGCTCCTGCGGCAGTACGGCAAACGCGCCGGCATGCCCACCGAATTCTCGATCATGGACCAGGGCGACGCCGTCGATCTCATGGGCATCGCGCGCGCGAACCTGGGCGTCGGGAAGAAGGAGAAGCGCTTTCCGAAGAAAGAGACGCTGCACTGGCTGTACTCGCGCCACATCAACACGGAGATGCCGCTCGAGGACATCCTGCACTCGGAGGTGCCGCAGTTCCTCGATTACACGCAGGACATCGTTCGCATCTTCGCCGAGTACATCAGCCGGAAACAGGAGCGCACACTCGTCGACTACGACGACCTGCTGCTCTGCTGGGCGTTGATGTTGGAAGGAGGAAGGGGGAAGGAGGAAGGAGAGGGCACGACTGGCGTCTCTCAGCTCGGACAGAGGATTGCCGCGCTATACGACCACGTCCTCGTCGACGAGTACCAGGACACCAATCAGCTCCAGAGCCGCGTGCTCCAGGGGATGTGCGCGAAGCATCGCAACATCACCGTGGTCGGGGACGACGCGCAGAGCATCTACTCGTTCCGTGGCGCGACGCAGCGCAACATCCTCGATTTTCCGAAGCGCTTCCCCGGCGCACGGCTCGTCACGCTCGAGCAGAATTACCGGTCGACGCAGCCGATCCTCGACATGACGAACACCCTGATCTCGCGCGCGACGGAGCGCTTCACCAAGAATCTGTGGACGAAGCGCGCGGGGAGCGAAAAGCCGTGGCTCGTGACGGTGCACGACGAGCACGAGCAGACGCGGTTCGTCGTCGATCGCATCCTGGAGCTGCACGAGGAAGGCATTCCCCTTCGTGAGATGGCGGTGTTGTTCCGCGCAGGTTACATGTCCGCCGATCTCGAGATCGAGCTCGCCAACCGCAACGTTCCCTTCGAGAAATGGGGCGGGCTCAAGTTTCTCGAGGCTGCGCACGTCAAGGACGTAGTCGCCTTTCTCCGCATCATCGACAATCCGCGCGACGAAGTGAGCTGGTACCGCGTGCTCATGCTCATGCCGGGCATCGGCGACACGACCGCGCGCGCGATCATGGCGTCGATGGCCGAGCGCGGCTGGGACGCCGATGCGTTGACGCACTGGACGCCACCCTCGCGCGCCCGCGACGCCCATCGTGCGCTCACCCAGCTGCTGCGTCGTCTGCGAGGCAGCGCTCGCGCGGACGGGCCGGCGCCGGAGCACAACGTCGGCACGGAGATCGACGTCATCCGCCAGATGTACGACGACATGCTGCGCGACAAGTACGACCGGCCCGAGCCGCGTCTTGCCGACCTCGATCAGCTGCGCACCATCGCCGGCGGGTTTCCGAGCCGCGCGAGCTTCCTCTCGACCATCGCGCTCGAGCCGCCGCAGAGCACGCAGGACCTCGCGGAGGGGGGCAGCGAAAAGGAAGACGACGCGCTCATCCTCAGCACGGCGCACAGCGCGAAGGGCAAGGAGTGGGACGTCGTGTTCGTCATCTGGGCCGTCGATGGCTGGTTCCCGATGGCGCGCGCGACGGAGCAGGAGGAGGAGCTCGAGGAGGAGCGTCGCCTCATGTACGTGGGGCTCACGCGCGCCCGGAATCAGCTGGCGGTCACGTATCCGCTGAACGTGTATTCATCGCGTCGCGGCGCGGACTATTCGATGGACCAGCTCTCGCGCTTTTTCGACTACGGCGTGCGCGAGAAGATGCAGCGCGTCGTCATCGAGTCGCCCAACGAGGTGCCCCCGCCCGTGCGCGAGCCGTCCGCGGAGCCGACGGAGAAAATCGATCTCTTCGCGTTGCTGCGTGGACGCTTCGGCGGCAACCAGGACGTCCGCGACCGCGCTCCCTAGCGCGGCAGGCCGTAGCCGATCGGGTACAGCGGGCGCGCCGTGTCGTGCGGCCGGTCGGAGCGCTGGGCTTCCACCTGGGCCATCGATGACGGGAGCTCGAAGGGCAGGCGTCCCTCGAATCGTGTGCGTCCGGCGATCGCGTCGAGCAGCGCGGCGTCGCTCACGCCGAAGTTGGCGATCAGCGCGGCGACGCGATTCTTCACGTCGGTGAGAATCGCGGGCCGATCGAGATACACCGTCAGGATCGTCGGCACTACCGCGCTCACGCGCTTGATGGCCTCGAAGTCCGGGTCGCCCTCACGGAATGCGAGGCTGCCCTCGTGCAGGAACTGCCCGAAAACGTACTGCGGGTGCAGCTGCTCGAACGGCGCCGTCGCTCGTATGATCGCGAGATCGGCGCGTGCCGGATCTTCGACGGCGGTGAAGCCGTGACGCGCCGCCAGGCGCGCATCGATGCCGTGCAGATACACGCGCTTTCCGGAGAGGAGAGCGGGCAGCGTCGCGTTCCGGTTCTCGAGCAGCACGAGGGCACGCTGCTGCGCGCGCGTCGCTTCCTGCTGCCAGGCGTCGCGCCCCACGACCGCGGCGGCGGTTGCAGGATCCACGTATGGGTTCTCGAAGAGGCCAAGCTGGAACTTCGGGATCAGGACACGCAAGGCGGACTCGTCAAGCCGCGCTTCGCTGATCGCGCCGCCGCGCACCAGACGCACGACCGTCGCCGTCTCCTCGCTCCCGCCGAACTGATCGACACCAGCAAGTATCGCCCGCCGAAAGCGTACGTCAGACGCCGAGTCCTCGAGCCCCCAGGGCATGCCGAGATCGGCGAATGACGGCCGCGTACCCGCCGGCGCGCCCTCGCGGCATCGTGCACCGCAGTCGTTCGTGATCGCCCAGTCCGTGATCACCATGCCGCGAAAGCCGTGCTGGCCGCGGAGCAAATCGGAGAGGAGCTGCGCATTGAAGCCCGCACCCACCTGTTCCACGGGCCGACCGTCCAGCATCGCGCCGCGCAGAATCGAGTACGTCGGCATCACGCCCGCCACCCTGACCTGGAACGCGCCGAGAAATGGCGCGATGTGCTCGGTGAGCGTGCCGGATATGTCTGCGTAGCGCCCGTAATAGCTGTGGCTATCGAAGCCGTCGGCGGCGGCGCCGTATCCGACCCAATGTTTGACGACGGCGAGCACCCCTGTCGGAGTGACACCGGTGTCGCTCCCCTGAAATCCGGCGACATAGGCTCTCACGAGCGCTCCCGCGCGCGCCGCATCCTCGCCGAACGTTCCGCTGATGCGTCCCCAGCGAGGCTCGGTCGCGAGATCTGCCTGCGGCGAGAGCGTCATGTGAATGCCGACCGCGCGGTATTCCTGCCGCGCGACGTCGGCGAAGCGGCGCACCAGCGCGGTGTCGCCAAGGGCCGCGAAGCCCAGCGTCTCCGGCCACTGCGTAAAGCCGCCGCTCTCCACGCTTGCGCCGGGCAGATACTGAAAGTGATTGCGCGGGTCGGTGCTGATCGTGAGCGGAATGCCGAGGCGCGTGTCCTCGGCGATCGACTGCAGTCGGTTGTTCTCGGCGGCGATCGTCGCGGCGCCGCCACGCAAGCGCGTGATGAGGCTGGATACGTGCGCATCGCGAATGAGCGTGGCGTTGGCGGCCGAGTCGTATCGCGTGCCCATGCCGGCGCCACCCATCGGGCCGTCGCTCCGCGCCGTCCCGTGCATCGTGAGCCCGGCCTTCTCCTCGAGCGTGAGTCGGCCGACGAGATCGCGCGCGCGCACCTCGGGCGGTTGCCGCCAGTCCTCGTACGGGTCGAGGCGTCCGTTTTGGTTCAGGTCCTTGAAGCGCAGTTCGTCCACCACGAGGACACGCGCGGAACGCACGCCGAGCGGCGGCTGGCGTGGTGTCTGCGCGGCGAGGGACGCGCACGCGATGGCGAGGAGCAGGAGTGGGAGCAGCATGCCGCGAGTCTCGCCGCCGCGCGCGCGACGGTCAAGGCACCTTGGCTTTGGCCACCCAGCGCCGCAGGGCGTCGTACGGCTTGGCCGGGTCTGTCTTCGCCAGCTCGATGATGCGCTGGACGCTGCGACGCGGGTTTCGTCCCTCGCGAACGTACACGGAATCGAAGAGATCCAGATCCGTCAGGTAGATACGCCGCGCGAGCAGCGCCGCGTTGTCGAGTCGCACCCGCTCGACGTACGTCGGAGAGACCGTCAGCAGCCGCGGTCCGATGCGAAACACGAGCTGCTCGCGCGCCGCGCGGTATACGCTGTCCCGCAGTGCCAGGCGCACGCGCATGTTCCGGGGTCCAGGGTGCGCCTTGAATGCCGAATCGATATCGCGCTGCAGCCTTTTCCAGAAGCGGGCGAGCACTTTCTCGTCGGACCAGCGCGCTTCCGTCTCGATCACCGCCTTTGGCTGGCCGCGCGACTTGAAGAAATCGGCGGAGCCGCGCGCACCGACGAAGTTCGCGAACGACTCGTTGAACACCGCCTGTCCGCTCGCATAGTACGTGTTGTGGGTCAGCTCGTGGATGACGGTGTTCGCGAGATTGAGCGTGTCGGCGCGCAGCGTCGAGGATACCAGGGGGTCGTTGAACCAGCCCAGCGTACTGAACGCCGACGCCGGACGCAGATACGTGTCGAAGCCGCGATCCTGAAAGCGTCGCTCCTCCGCACGCGCTCTGCCGAAATCGAAGTAGCCCTTGTAGGGCACGCTTCCGACGACGGGAAACCACCAGTGATAGTTCTCGAGCCGGTCGCGATACGCCGTAGAGAGGACGAGGACCAGCGTGTCCGACGTGAGCTGGGAGAACGTCGTGAAGCTCTTCCCCACCTTCAGCCCCAGCGAGTCGGCGGCGTATGCGCGCGCATCGAGGACGAGCCGCAGCTTCGCGCGCGTCGCGCGCGACACCGCCGTGTCGGCGACCAGCTCGGTGATCGGCCGCCGGCGTTTCAGGATTTTCGCCTCTTCCCAGGCCGCGCGGACGACGTATCTGCCGGTAGCGGTGAACGCGAGATACGCGGCGACGAGCAACGCGAGCACGCCGGTACCCACGAAGATCCAGCGAGTAACACGATGACGCAGCACGCGTCTCACGTGCTGATACATCGCTCGTGATACGTGCTGACGAGGTGCGGTCCCAGCGCTATCTTCCGTCGCGTGAGCTTTGTCCATCTCCACTGCCACAGTGAGTACTCCCTCCTCGATGGCGCCAACCGGGTCGACGACCTGATCAGCCGCGCGCGAGAGCTCGAGCAGCCCGCCCTCGCGATCACGGACCACGGCAATCTGCACGCGGCGTGGGAGTTTCAGGAGAAGGCGAAGAAAGCAGGGATCAAGCCCATCATCGGGATGGAAGCCTACGTGGCGCCGGGGGACCGCCGCCAGAAGGCACGCTCGGCCACGGGCGGGAAACCGTACTACCATCTGATCCTGCTCGCGCGCGATGCCGTCGGTTACCGGAATCTCATCCGCCTGTCATCGCTCGCGTTCACCGAGGGCTTCTACACCAAGCCGCGCGTCGATCGCGAGCTCCTGCAGCACTACAGCGAGGGAATCATCGTCTCATCCGCGTGCATGGCGGGCGAGATCGCGTCGCACCTGCTGTCGGACGACTTCGAGGGCGCGCGCGAGGTCGCGGCGTGGTACGCGGACGTCTTCCGCGATCGGTACTACCTGGAGGTGCAGGCGCATGCGTCGGAGGGACAGTCGCAGCTGAACGAGCGCGTCTTCCGGCTCGCGAAGCAAGTTGGGCTGCCCGTCATCGCGACGAACGACGCGCACTTCCTCAATCGCACGGACCACGACGCGCATGACGTCCTGCTCTGCATCGGCCTCGGAAAAGACCGCGCGGACCGCGATCGCATGCGGTATGACAACGGGCTGTACTTCAAGTCGCGAGACGAGATCGCGGCGACGTTCCGCGACCGCTCGGATGTCATCGAGAACACCCTCGCGATCGCCGACCAGGTCGACGTCGCGTTCGAGAAAAAGTATTACCTGCCGTCGTTCCCCCTCCCGCCGAACGTATCGAGCGAGAACGAGCTGCTGACGACACTGGCGACGGCGGGCGCGAAGCAGCGCTACGGAGATCCGCTGCCCGCGCACGTGAAGGAGCGGCTGGACTACGAGCTGTCCGTCATCACGAACACGGGATACGCCGGCTACTTCCTCATCGTCGGCGACTTCATCCGCGCCGCGCGGGACAAGGGAATTCCGGTCGGGCCGGGACGCGGGTCGGCGGCGGGCTCGCTGGTCGCGTACGCCCTGCAGATCACGAACGTCGATCCGCTCACCTTCGATCTCCTCTTCGAGCGCTTCCTGAACCCGGAGCGCGTCTCGATGCCGGACGTCGACGTCGATTTCTGCTTCGAGCGGCGCGGGGAAGTGCTCGAGTACGTGCGCGAGAAGTACGGCCGCGACTCCGTCTGTCAGATCGTGACCTTCGGGACGCTCAAATCGCGGGCGGCGATCAAGGACGTGGGACGCGTGCTCGGCTTCACCCCGGCGGAGACGGACGCGCTCGCGAAGCTCATCCCGAATCAGCCGAACTACTTCCTGACCGTCCGCGAGGCGGTCGAGCAGATCACCGAGGTTCGCAAGCTCTACGAGCAGGACGAGCGCTACCGGCAGCTGCTCGACTACGCGATCGCGCTCGAAGGCCTCAGCCGCCACACGGGCGTGCATGCGGCGGGCGTCGTCATCGCGCCGGGACCCGTGCAGGAATACGTGCCCATCTGCACGCAGACCTCCAAGGGCGCGGGGTCGGACGACGAGCTGGTGGTCGTCAGTCAGTACGACATGAACTGCCTCGAGAAGGCAGGCATGCTCAAGATGGATTTCCTCGGCCTCACGACGCTCACCGTCATCCACGACGCGCTCACGATGATCGCGGAGCGGCGCGGCGAGCAGATCGATCTCGACGCGATCACGCTCGAGGACGAGAAAGTGTACCAGATGCTCCGCGCCGGCCGCACCGTCGGCGTGTTCCAGTTCGAGTCTCCGCTGGCCACGGACATGCTGCGCGGCATGCGCTGCGACCGCTTCGACGATCTCGTCGCCTCCAATGCGCTGATGCGTCCCGGACCGCTCGACGCGGGAATGCACCGCGTCTATCAGCGCCGCAAGAAGGGCGAGGAGGCGGTCTCGTACGCGCTCCCCGAGCTGCAGACCATCCTCGAGCCGACGTACGGCGTCATCACCTATCAGGAGCAGGTGATGCGCATCGCGCAGCAGCTCGCCGGCATCTCGCTCGCCGAAGCCGACGTGCTGCGCAAGGCCGTGGGCAAGAAGGACGCGGAGCTCATCCGACAGGAGCTCGGCAAATTCGTGGAGAAGTCGGTCGCGCGCGGCTACGACCGGCGCGTCATCGAGGAGCTCGCAGGCCAGATCGAGACGTTCGGCCGGTACGGCTTCAACAAGTCGCACTCCGTCGCCTACTCGGTGATCTCCTACCACACAGCTTGGCTAAAAACTCATTTCGCCCCTGAGTTCATGGCCGCGCTGCTCTCGTCGGCGATCGGCGACACGGACAACGTGGTGAAGTACATCGCCGAAGCGCGCGAGCTCGGCCTCGAGGTGCTGCCGCCGGACGTCAACGAGTCGGGCTACAAGTTCACCGTCGTCGGCGACAAGCGCCTGCGCTTCGGGCTCGGCGCCATCCGCAACGTGGGACACTCGGCGATCGACTCGATTCTCGCGGCGCGCGCCGAGCGTCCCTTCACGGATCTCTTCGATCTGTGCGAGCGCGTGGACCTGCGCCTGTGCAACAAGCGCGTGTTCGAAGCACTGATCGCGTCCGGGGCCCTCGATTCGCTCGGCGCCGAGCGCTCGCAGAACTGGGCCGTGCTGGACACGGCGTTGCACGAAGCGTCGCTGCGTCAGGCGGAGAAGGAGAGCGGCCAGGTCTCGCTCTTCGGCGACGACTTTCTCGCGAGCTCGACTCCCAGCCCTGCCGGTGGCGTCCCGTACGCCGAGAACGGACCGGGCGCGCTTGGCGCGCCCGCCGAGAACAGGTCGCAGGCGCGATATCCCAATCTGGCGGCATGGACGGAATCCGAGCGACTGGCCCGTGAAAAGGAGATCCTCGGCTTCTATATCTCGGGCCACCCGCTGGAGCCGTATCAGCTCGAGTGCGAGCTCTTTGCGTCGCACCAGGTCGCGCAGCTCGGCACGTGGACCCCGGATCCGATGGCACTCGGAGTCGTGATCACGGCAGTGAAAAAGCAGATCAGCAAGCGGTCGGGGTCCGAGTTCGCCCGTCTCATCGTCGAGGATTTCTCCGGCTCCGCCGAGGTGTTGATCTTCCCCGAGAAGTGGGCGGCGATCGCCGACCGCATCAAGACCGACGTCCCGGTGCTCCTCAAGGGCGGATACTCCAAGCGCGATCGCGACGCCGAGTCCCCGACCTTCATCATCGAGTCGGTCACGCCCTTCGCCGAGCTGGCGTTCTCGGGACAGATCGGCGTCGCGATCACGATCGACGACGCCAGGGACGTCAGCTCCGACGTGCTTCGAGACGTCCGCGCCGTGATCGAAACGCACTCCACCGGCAGCACCGTCGCACCCGCCCTCGAGGTCCGCTGGCGCAACGGGAACGGCGGGACGCGCCTGCGGTCGCGCTCGCTGCGCCTGCCTGCGTCGCACGCCGCCCTGACCGAGCTACGGGCTTTGCTCGGTCCAGACCGGGTGCATCTCGTCCGATCTGGGTAGGCTGCCTAACATATCGTATGGCCACGGCCACCCTGGACTTCGAGAAACCGATCCTGGAGCTGGAGAAACAGATCGACGAGCTGAAGCGGCTCGCCGGGGATCGCCAGCTCGATGTTGCCGAGGAGATCGCGCCCCTGGAGCGAAAGCTCTCGGAGCTGCGCGAGGAGATCTACAAGAATCTCACGCCCCTCCAGCGGGTCCAGGTGGCGCGGTCCAACAAGCGGCCGCTGAGCGATGATTACTTCCGGCTCGTTTTCACGGACTTCATCGAGCTGCACGGGGACCGCCTCTATCGCGAAGATGCCGCGATCATGGGCGGATGGGCGCGACTGGACGGCGAGACCGTGATGGTCATCGGGCATCAGCGCGGCCGCGACACCAAGGAGAATCTCAAGCGCAACTTCGGGATGCCGCACCCCGAGGGATACCGCAAAGCCCTCCGGTTAATGAAGTTGGCCGAGAAGTTCCACGTCCCCGTCCTCACCTTCATCGATACGCCCGGGGCGTGGGCTGGCCTGGGCGCGGAGGAGCGCGGTCAATCCGAGGCGATCGCCCACAACCTGTTCGAGATGAGTCGGCTGGAAGTGCCGATCATCGCCACGGTGATCGGCGAGGGTGGATCGGGCGGCGCCCTCGCGATGGGTGTCGCTGACCGGGTGCTCATGCTCGAGAACGCGGTGTATTCGGTGATCACGGTCGAGGGCTGCGCCGCCATTTTATGGAAGGACGGCAAGAGCCCCGAAATGCGCGAGAAGGCCGCTACCGCGCTGCGCATCACCGCTCCCGACCTCTACGAGCTGAAGGTCGTCGACGAGATCATCCCGGAGCCCGCGGGCGGCGCGCACGCGGACCATCAGGCGATGGCGACCGCGGTGCACGACGCCGTCTGCCGGCACCTGGACGAGCTGCGGCGGTACAAGCCCGACAAGCTCGTGCGGCGGCGGCGGGATAAGTTCCTGCGAATGGGGCAGTACCTGGAATAGGAGGCGGGAGGCTGGGGGCGGGAGGGGGGAGGGCGTTACTCCAGCCTCCAGCCGCAGCCTCCAGCCTCCGGCCTCCCGTCTCCCGCCTATGCATCTCATCGAAGTCGCCTTCAAGGGCAATAGAAAAGAGTTCTATCTCTGGGAGGCTGACGACGTGCCGGCGGTCAACACCGCCGTCATCGTGGAAGCGGATCGCGGGGAGGACCTCGGTCGCGTGCACGCGACGGGCGAGCTTGCGCTGAAGCGCAAGGAGGGCACGCCGCACGGTATGGCGAGCGAGGAATGCCGCAAAGCGCGCCGCATCGCCTCCGGCGACGACGTTCGCAAGCATGACGAGCTCCGCTCACAGGACGAGGACGCGCGGCGCAAGGCGATGGAGCGCGTGCGTGCCAACGCCCTCGTGATGAAGGTCTCGGACGCCGAATGGCAGTGGGACCGGAAGAAGCTGACCTTTTATTTCACCGCCGAAAAGCGCGTCGATTTCCGCACGCTCGTGCGCGAGCTGGCCGCGACGTTCAGAACGCGCATCGAGCTGAAGCAGATCGGCGTGCGCGACGAGGCGCGGCGACTCGACGGCATCGGCAGATGCGGCCGGCAATATTGCTCGGCGTCCTGGCTCCCAGAGCTGCGGCCGGTGAGTCTCGGCGTCGCCAAGGATCAGCGGCTGTCGCTCAACCCCACGCAGATCTCCGGCGCCTGCGGGCGTCTGATGTGCTCTCTGCGCTACGAGCACGACTTCTACGTGCAGGCGCGGCGCCGCTTTCCCAAGGAAGGCAAGACGGTGCGCACCTCGGTCGGCGAGGAGCGCGTGATCTCCAACGACATCTTTCGCGAGCGCGTCGTCCTGCGCAGCAGCGAGGGCGAGGTGCGTACGATCCCGCTCGCGCAGCTGCTGGCCGAGACGGAAGCGACGGGAGGCACCTTCACCCCGGCGATGTCCGAGCGGCGCGCGCAGTCGTTCAGCCCGGCGGCGAACGAACGCATCGTCGAGGAACCCGAAGGCGTGATGGACACCGAGGACGAAGTGCTGGACGACGAACCCGCCATCGAAGCCGAGCAGCCGCCAGCGACGCAGTCGGCATCGGAGCTCGCGGCCGCCGAGCGGCGTCCGCATCGCAGACGTGGACGCCGCGGAGGCCGGCGCAATCGCGGTCGCCGCGACGGCGGCGCCGGGGGTGGGCCGTCGAAGGAAGGCGGCGGCGATTCGAAGCCGGGGGGCGCGCCCGCGTGAGTCGCTTCTATCTCACCACGGCGATCGACTACTCGAATGGTGAGCCCCACATCGGACATGCATACGAGAAGATCGGCGCGGACGCGATCGCCCGGTACCGTCGACTCCGTGGCGACGACGTTCATTTCCTGATCGGGATGGACGAACACGGCCAGAAGGTCGCGCGCGCCGCCGCGGAGCGCGGCATGACGCCGCAGCAGCAGGTGGACGAGATCGCCGACCGCTTCCAGAGCATGTGGCGGAAGCTGGAGATCTCGAACGATCAGTTCGTGCGCACGACCGGCGACGCGCACAAGAACGGCGTGCGCGCGCTGATGAAGCGCATCTTCGACAACAACCCCGACGACTTCTACGAGAAATCGTACAGCGGCTGGTACTGCGTCGGGTGCGAGGCGTTCAAGCAGGACGCCGAGATCGAGGACGGCAAGTGCGTGCTGCATCCGACGCTCAAGCTCGAGTGGGTCGAGGAGCGCAACTGGTTCTTCCGCCTGAGCAAGTACGAGGGCTTCCTCAAGCGTCTGCTCACCGAGCGTCCGCAGTTCCTTCAGCCCGAGACGCGCCGCAACGAGATGCTCGCCCTCCTCGAGTACGGGCTGGAGGACCTGTCCGCCAGCCGTTCGCGCTTCGCGTGGGGCGTGCCCTTCCCCGCGCCGCTGTCCACGGGCGAGACGCAGACGACCTACGTGTGGTTCGACGCGCTCCCCAACTATCTCACGGCAACCGGTTTCCCGGAGAAGGGCTACAAGGAGCGCTGGCCGGCGCAGCTGCACATCGTGGGCAAGGACATCAACCGTTTCCACACCATCCTCTGGCCGGCGATGCTGCAGGCGGCGGAGCTGCCGATCCCGGATCGTGTGTGGGTGCACGGCTTCGTGCTCCTCGCCGGCGAGCGATTCAGCAAGTCAGCCGGCGTCCGGCTGGATCTCAACGAGGCGATCGATCGCTTCGGTCCGGACGCGTTCAGGTATTTCCTGCTGCGCGAGGTGCCCTTCGACACCGATGGGAACTTCTCGTGGGAGCGCTTCGAGCAGGTGTACACCTCCGAGCTCGCGAACACGTGGGGCAATCTCGGGAGTCGCGTGATCGCGATGATCGAGAAGTATTTCGACGGCGTCGTGCCGCCGGCCGCGCAGACGGAGCTGGATCTGGCCGACGCCGCGGAGCGCGAGGAGTATCACGCGGCGATGGACGGCTCGCGCGGCTTCCTGCTGCACGAGGGGATCAAGCGAGCGCTCGCGAGCGTCGCACGCGGGAACGAGTACGTGCAGATGACGCAGCCGTGGTCGCTGGCGAAGTCGCCCGAGAATCGCCGGGAGCTGGAGCGCGCGCTGGGCACGCTCGTGCGTGCCGTGGCGCGGCACGCCGTGCTGCTGTATCCGTTCGTGCCCGGCAAAGCCGCGGAGCTGTGGAGACAGCTCGGAGCTCCGGGCCGCATCGAGGATCAGCGCTTCGAGGGGCTGAGCGCGCTCGATGCGGCCGGCTGGAAGGTGCAGAAGGGCGACCCGCTCTTCCCCAAGCCTACGCCTACGGCCTCTTAGCCGGCGGCGGCGGCGTCTTCGAGAAGTCGACCGTGGGCGCCGCTTCCGTGCCCGGCGCGGCCTGGTAGTATTTCCTCGGCTTGGCGCCGGTCACCTTCGCCGTGACCACCGCGGGGAATTGACGGATGTAGGCGTTGTACGCGTTCACGGCGGCGTTGTAGTCGTTGCGTGAGACCGCGATGCGGTTCTCCGTGCCCGCGAGCTCGTCCTGCAGGCGAATGAAGCTCTGATCGGCCTTGAGGTTCGGGTACGCCTCGGCGACGGCGATGAGGCGACCGAGCGCGCCGGTGAGCTGCGCGTTGGCGGCGGCCATCTGCTCCGCGTCGCCCGATTTCACCGCGCCGAGCAAGCCGGCGCGCGCGTTCGCGACCTGCGTGAACACGGCCTCTTCGTGCGCTGCATATCCCTTGACCGTATTCACGAGATTGGGAATGAGGTCCGCGCGGCGCTGCAGCTGCACCTCGATCTGCCCCTGATACGCCTGCGCGCTCTCGTCCAGCTGCTGGATCCTGTTGTAACCGCATCCGGTTGTCACTGCGGCGAGCGTCACCACGAGCCAGCGGCGAATCATGTCAGAGCTCCTGTTTGAGGTAATGTCATGTCTATGCCTTGCCTCCGGCGTAGCGGTCGAGAAACTGGACGAGCGACTGCATCCCGGAGAGATACCCCTGCATCACGCGCGGGACGTCGGCCGCGCGAATCGGCGTCTGCCCGCGCTTGTGCCACACGACCTGCGCGAAGGCCGAGGGATCCAGCGATGCCGCGGACGCGACCTTCTGCGACAGCTCGACGTAATCGCGCGGCGGCGTCTCGCCCATGAGACGGACGAGCGCGCGAAACACGACCATGACAGTGCTCGACGCCGACTCGAGCAGCTTGAGCTGCTCCTTCGCGTCGTTGCCGGCGGCGAGCGCGCCGCGCCTCAATTGCAGCAACGTGGCCATGGCTTCGTGCTCGAGCTGGAGACGCAGATGGGCCGGCGCCACGCGCACGTCCGTCGTCAGATCGCCGTACAGCACGCGATGGCGGTCGAGGATGTCGGAGTACTCGATCGGAAAGATGTCGGCCGAGCCGTGCCATTCGTCGATGGTGAGCGTCATCGGCGGCGGATTCCCGGAATCGACCCATGCCTTCACCGCCGCGGACGCGGCGGTGAGTCGCTCCGCCGGGAGCGACTGTACGAGCACGAGGACGTTGTAATCCGATTTCTGCGGGAGATGCTCTCCCGCAGCCGCCGATCCGTACAGCACGACGGCGCGCAGCTCGTCGGCAAAGGCCGCGCGCAGTTGAACGACGAAGTCCTCGAGCCTCATTTTCGCCATGGAAGAATCTCTATGTCATTCCGAGCACAGCGGGATCTCCAGGTGCGAAACTGCAGATCCCTCACTGCGTTCGGGATGACAACGCTGGTGTTCGAATGCAGATCCCTCACTGCGTTCGGGATGACAACGCTGGTGTTCGACTGCAGATCCCTCACTTCGTTCGGGATGACAGCTTTGGTTACCAACTTCGTCCCGAGCCACCCCCACCGAATCCGCCCCCGCCCCCGAAGCCGCCAAATCCGCCGCCACCGCCACCGCCAAAGCCTCCGCCCCCCCAGCCACCGCCGCCCCAACCGCTGCGTCCCGTCGGAAAGGGGACAAAGATCGGGATGCACCCTCCGCACCCCCCGGCCCGCCCACGACGCCTGCGACGTCCCAGTCCGTTCAGGATCGAGATGATGACGAAGATGATGATGAAGACGACGACGGGATTGATGTCGACGTCGCCGCTGGAGCGGCCACGTGCGCTCCCGACTTCCCGATACGTGGCGAGCGTTGTATCGAGCGTGAACTGGAACTCGCCGGCAAAGCGCTGCGCGACGCGCGCGGTCATGCGTTCGAGAGCTGCGCCGTAGTTACGATCGCGGAGCAAGGGCAGCGCTTCGTCCTGTATCTCCCCGGTCGTGGCGTCGGTGATGAACCCTTCCGCGCCGAAGCCAGGCATGATGAAGGAGTGGCCGCGCCCGTCCGAGCTCGTCTCCTTCGGCACCAGCAGGATGATCACGCCGGTGTTCCTGGCGCGGTCGCCAGGCCCACCCTTCATCCCCACGCCCCACTGCCGTCCGATCTGCAGCGCCACGTCCGCCGCGTCGCGCCCTTTCAGGTCGGCGAGCGTGACGACGACGATCTCGCCGCCGGACTTCACCTTCACGTCCTCGATCAGGGCGTTGATCCGCGCGACGGAGATCGCGGGGATCACGTGGGCGAAGTCGTTCACGTAACCGACGGGCTGCGGCAGCTGGATCTGTCCAAGCTGCGTCGCAACCATCAAGGCGAGGAGATGGGCGCCCGGCACGCCCGGAGTCTAGCGGACCCGCCAAATCGTGTCATGTTGCGAACGGTTCGCGTTTGGTGCCGCGCGATGGGCGCCTGGTCCCAATTGCGCTGCGTCGGTCCCGCGCCGCCCTTATTGACCATGTGATGAATCCCGAGTTTCCTCGCGTGCTCACCCGCCGCGAAGCGATCGCCGCCGGCATCGCGGCGACTGCGGCCATGCTCGGTTGCACCGTCGAGAGTCTCACCGGCGTCCCGGCGACTCCCCGCCTCACGGCACGTCCGGGCTCGCCGCGGTTCGTGTCCGCGCCGGGACTCGTCACGCTCGACCTGCACACGGATCGACGCGCGCTGCTGTACGTGCCCAGCGGCTACACCCCATCGGTGCCCGCGCCGTTCGTGTTGATGTTTCACGGTGCGGGCGGCAGCGCGAACGGACCCATCGAGCTGTTCCGCGCCCGCGCCGACGAGCTCGGGCTCCTGCTGCTCGCGTGCGACGCGCACGACGAGACGTGGGACCGCCTCCTCGGGCGATACGGGATCGACACGCGCTTCGTCGATCGCGCGCTCGCCGCGGCATTCGACCGGTGCAACGTCGACGCGAGCCGTGTCACCGTCGAGGGGTTCTCGGATGGTGCGACCTACGCGATCGGCATCGGTCGCGCGAACGGCGATCTGTTCTCCCGCGTCGCCGCGTTCTCGGCCGGCTTTCTGCTGCCGACCAAGCCGCGCGGCAAGCCCGACTTCTTCATCTCGCACGGCGTGAGCGATCAAGTGCTGTCGGTGGAAAACGCGCGCGCGTTCGTCGCCGTCCTGGAGCAGGAATACAACGTCACGTACAAGGAATTCGCCGGCGGCCATGGCGTGCCGGCGTCGATCGTCACCGAGGCTACGGCATGGATGACGCAACCACGATAATTTCGGTCATCCCGAGCGCAGCTCGCGACGACAACCTGCTCCTCGCGATTCTTATCGCCTGCCTGTGGTCGACCAGTGCCGTCGGACAGGAAGCGCCGCGACCACAGCGCGACGCCAACGGGACGCGCTTCGTCATGCGCGCGCTGACCGGCGGCGCAGGGCTGGCGCTTGGCACAGGCGCTGGAGTTCTCGTCTCCAGAGCGTTCGGACCTTACGAGTGCGACTGCCAGTACCCGGGACTCAAGCAGACCATGACCGCCGTCGGCATCGGCGCGGTGGTCGGCAGCGCCCTCGGCGCGTCATGGTTCGGCTCCCATGACGCGTGCACGCGAAAGGAAGGCTTCAAGCGCGCGCTGCGCGGGGCGATCGTGACCGGAGTCGTCGGCCTGCCCTGGTTCGTCAGCGAAAAGAACATGACGCTCACCGTGTGGTCCTTCGCGATTCCGATGAGCTCCGCGTACGCGATGCGCCGCTGTTGACGCTGCGCTCGTCCTACGCGCGTTTTTCAGCGCGGTGACCGAGCCGCACGTCCGGCCGATCCAGCAGCGCGTTCACGAGGCGCGCTGAAAACTCCTCGAGACGCGCGAGCGTCTTCTGCGATTCGTGGCTGAGATAGGCGTGTCCGAGCACAAGGGGCACCGCGGTGAACACGCCAACACCGAGCGGCGGCACTCCGCGCGACACTCCGGCCCACGGATTCGCGTCGCCGAAGCGCGACCACGCGACGAGAGCGCCGAGCACGCCTACGAGCAACGCAGCCTTGGTGAGCGCCGGCAGCCACGACAGCCGTCGCGTGAGGGGCTGCCGCGCCGTGAGCAATGCAGCGCGCGCGATGTTCAGCAACTCGTCCTCCTCGCGCGAGCGGCTGCGCAGGAGAACCAGCCCCAGATCCGGGAGCGCGGACTGGTGGTCGGCGCACAGCTTGAGCGCCTCTTCGACCTTGCCCGCGCGCACGAGGGAAAGCACGCGCTCCATGAACGGCCGCGCGTTGATCCTCGATGCCAGTACGATCGCGACGAAGCGGTCGATCAGAACGCCGAGCGCGGCGATGTCGATGAGGATCAGCAGGACGATGAAGGGACCGCCGCTCTGGTACCAATTCAGGATGGTGCCCATGCGGCGCGTCGCTAGCGCAGAAGCTGTGCCTGCTTGGTGGCGCGGGCGCGGCAATGGTCCGTATGTTTCTGCCAATGCGCCGCACATTTGCCATTCTTCTGCTCGCAGCCGCATGTCGCTCGTCTGACGGCAAGCCGACGAACACGCCGAACGCGAGCGCCACAGCGCCCGCACGTGGTGGCTCGGCGCCGGCCGCCCCCGCGGCGCAAGCGCCGGCAGACTCCGCGCGCGAGGACGCCCTGCTCGAGCGGGCAGACAAGGCACGCATCCAGGGGGATACCGCAGCTCCGGTCTGGATCGTCGAGATCAGCGACTTCCAGTGCCCATACTGCAAGCAATGGCACGATCAGGTCTATCCGCAGATCGTGCGCGAATACGTGCGCCAGGGCACGGTGCGGTTGGCGTACGTCAACTTCCCCCTCGGGATGCATCAGAATGCCCTGCCCGCATCGGAAGCCGCGATGTGCGCGGCCGTGCAGGATCGCTTCTGGCAGATGCACGACACGCTTTTCAGCACCCAGACCAGATGGGCGGCGCTGCAGGAGCCGCTGCCGCTGTACGATTCCCTCGCGACCGCGATCGGCGTGCAGGCCACGGAGTGGCGGTCGTGCATGTCGTCGCATGTGATGCGACGTCTGATCAACGCCGATCGTACGCGCGGGCTGAGCGCGGGCGTCAACTCCACACCGACGTTCTTCGTGGGCGACGAGCCGATTCGAGGTGCAGCGCCCATGGACGAATTCCGCGCAGCCATCGGGCGCGCTCGCGCGAAGGCCGCCGGCCGCACACCGAGATAAGTGCGCTGGCTCGTGCGGGCGCTGTACGCTGCGACCGCACGGCTCGCGGTGGTCGCGTCCGTCATCGCGCCACCGAACAGCGGCAAGGCGGCGATCGCGCTGCGCGCGCGCCGCGGCATCCGCGGGCGCTATGCAGCGTGGGCGCGCGAGCATCGCGATCCTTCGCGGTCGCTGCTGTGGGTGCATGCACCGTCGGTCGGTGAAGGGCTGCAGGCGCGCCCCGTCCTGACGCTGCTCCGATCGCAGCACCCGGAGCTGCAGCTCGCGTACACGTTCTTTTCGCCCAGTGCGGAAGAATTCTCGCGCACGCTCGACGTCGATTTTCGCGACTACCTCCCCTTCGACACTGGCGGCGACATGCGCGCGGCTCTCGACGCCCTGCGGCCCAAGGCGCTCGTGTTCAGCAAGCTGGACGTCTGGCCCGAGCTCGTGCGGCAGGCCAAAGCGCGCGGTGTTCGTGTCGGGATGATTTCCGCGACCCTCGGCTCCGCGTCGGCACGCACAGGCGTGGCGGCCAGCCTGCTTCTGGGCAATGCGTATCAGGCCCTCGATGCGGTAGGTGCGGTGGACGCGGACGACGCCGCGCGTCTCGTGCAGCTCGGCGTACGAGAGGCCGTCGTCGAGGTCACGGGCGACACACGCTTCGATCAGGTCATCCAGCGCGCGGAGCACGTGGACCGGGACTCCCGGCTGCATACGAACCTCGCGTCCGAACGGCCCACGCTCGTCGCGGGCTCCACGTGGCCGTCGGACGAGCGCCATCTGCTCGAGGGTTTCGCGCGCGCACGGTCCGTCGTCCCCGCGCTCCGACTGATCATCGCGCCACACGAGATGACGGGCGCGCACCTGCACGCGATCGAGGAGTGGGCCGGCGCGCGTGAGCTGAGCTTTGCGCGCGTCGACATGGCGGACGCGGATACCGACGTCCTCATCGTGGACCGCTTCGGAATCCTCGGCGATCTGTACGCGCTCGCGAACGTCGCCTTCGTCGGCGGCGGGTTCCACGCCGCGGGATTGCATTCCGTGCTCGAACCAGCGGCGTTCGGCGTGCCGGTGCTCTTCGGGCCGAGACACGACCGCAGCCGCGACGCTCTCATGCTCCTACGCGTCGGCGGCGGCGCGGCGGTGCGCAGTGCCGCTGACATCGAGCGCCGCCTGCGGGACTGGTTCGACAAACCGGAGGTGCGGCGCGACGCCGGGTCCAACGCACGCGCGGCCGTCGAGCGGGGGCGCGGCGCCGCGGCGGCGTCGCTGAAGGTGGTCGAGCGGCTGCTCGCCTAGGCGGACGCCGCGGTCTTCGCCGCGGCCGGGTAGGGACTGGGCCGCCGGCCGGCGATCGGCTTGTGCAGGAAGAAGCCCTGCACCAGATGTACGCCGAGGTTGCGAACGGTCATGAACTCCTCGGCGCGCTCCACGCCCTCGGCGATGACCATCGCGCCGTGATCGTTCGCGAATTTCACCATCGTCTCGACGAGGTTCTGCTTGATGAAGTTCGTGTCGATGGCGTTGATGAGCGAGATGTCCAGCTTGATGAAGTCCGGCTCGAGGTTCGCGATGGAGCCGAGGCCGGCGTACCCGCTCCCCGCGTCATCCACCGCGAAGCGGAACCCCATCTGGCGGAACGCGCGCAGCTTCTCGCGGAACTTGGGGTAGTCCTTGATCGCGGTGCGCTCCGTGATCTCGATGACCACGCGCTCCGGGTGGGCGATCTCGTGCGCGTTGAAGTCCGGATCGCTGAAGTCGTGCGGGTCGACGTTGATGAAGAGTGACTCACCGGGCTGCAGGTGGCTGTCGATCCCCTCCAGCGCGCGCGAGCGACACAGCCGGCTCAGCTCCCAGATGAGGTCCGCCTCTTCGGCGACCTCGAACATCACCTCGGGGCTGCGCAGGCTGCGCATGACGCCGCGCGCGAGCGCTTCGTAGCCGAAGATCTCCTCGGTATCGGCGTAGACGATCGGATGATAGTCGACGTACACGCCGCGCTCGCGCAGGCTGCTCCGCAGGTCCGCGACCTTTCGCGCCCGTTCCCGCTGCTCGATACTGCGGGCGGCCTGCGCGGCCTCCCGAATGCCGCGGTAGATCAGCCGCTCGAGGCGGATCTTCGGGTTGTAGTACACGTGGGCGCGCCCCACGTAGATGTCGAACAGCGCGGCGATCTCCTCCCCGTGCTGCGCTTCGATGCGCGACTGGACGTGTCGCTCGAGACGTGAGGCCATCTCGGTGATCTCGCCCTCCGACGCCGCCGCCACGCCCATCGGCGGCACGTGGAAGAAGATGAAGTCGTCGTCGTTCATGAAGCTCACCATGAGACGCGACGGATTCGGCGATTCGTCGTCCAGGAATTCGCGCACCGCGCCCGCGGTCGTCTCGAGCACCGCGTCGAGCTTTTCCCAGCCGTAGATCTCCTCGATCTTCGAGTATCGGACGAAGTTGAAGTACAGCACTACCAGCTCGCCGCGGTCCTTGAAGCGCTGGCGCGATCGCTCGATCATGACCGGCAGCGTCGGCAGTCCCGTGAGCGAATCGTGCAGCATTCGCTCGTACTCGACCTTCTCCGCGCGGTCGGTGATGCCGCCGACGGTCGCCGCGCCGCGCGCCAGCGCCGCGTGGATGCGCGCCGCGATCTCGTCCGCGGTCGCGCCGCGGAGTACCCACTCCTCGGCGCGCAGCTCGACGGCACGGCGGCGAGCCGTTTCGTCCTCGCATTCGACGACCACGGGGATGCTCGCCGCGTGGGCGCGTTCGACCGCGGAACGCAGTTTTCCAGGGTCGTTCGTGCTCACGTACACCACGCGCGTTCCCGCCACGGTGCCAATCGCCGCGGCGAGCTCCGCCGGCTCGCGACGCTCCACCTGCCACGACTCGAGTCGTTCCGCGGCGTGAGCGATCAACTCGTCATGCGAGTCGGTGAGAATGATCGATTGCGGATGCACGCTGACTTGCTGGTCTTTCAGGACGCGAGCGCCGTCTTCTGCATCGCGAGGTTGCGCTGGACCGTGGACGCCAGCGTCGCGAGATCGAAGGGCTTCTCGACGTAGTCGTCGGCGCCCGTCTGCAGCGCCTCGCGCTTGTCGTCCATCTCGTTCAGCGCCGTCACCATGATGACGCGCACCGCCTTCCCGAGCGTCGGATGCTGCTTCATCACGCGACACACCTCCCAGCCGTCGCGGCCAGGCATCATGATGTCGAGAAGCACCAGCGCGGGTCTGACGGTCTCGAAGAGCGCCAGCGCTTCCTCGCCACTCGTCGCCACGGTGATCGGATAGCCGCGCACCTCGAGGTACTGCCGGATGATTTCCGCGTTGTCCTGGTTGTCGTCGACCACGAGGATCGGCGGCAGCGTCTCCTGTTTCTTCGCCATCGCTCAGCGCCTCCCGGGCACGAACGTCACGCCCCCACCAAAGGTGCTCGACGTGGACGACTTTCCGCCACCACTTTGCCCGAGCTCCGTGCCCACGGTGAGCCCCAGCGAAGTCGAAAAAGCGAAGTCCAGACCGAGCGACACTCTCACGTCGCCCGTCGAGGTGACGGTGGTTCCGTTGTCGACGCGACTCCACCGATAGAACGGCGCCGCGTACACGGACATTCCGCGCGAGCTACCCATCGCGCGCCGATAGCCGACGGAGCCACCGACGGGGATAGTCATCGTCGCCGGATTGCTCAGGATGCCCGCGGAATCGCTCCTCGGAGCGCCGCCGACGCCTGCGAACCCGCTGACGCCAAGCGACCCACCCGACGCAGACCAGAGGGCAGCAGCGACGCGCGCACCATAGGCCCCACGAGTCGATCCATGCCCGCGCTGCGCACCCGCTGCCCCGCTCAGCTGAAGCTTGCCAGATCCCATGCCCCAGGCCGCTGCCGCGCCGAAGAAGCTCGTTCCGCTTCCACTGCCGAAGTTCGCCGCGACCGCGAGACCTGGGTTGGCGAAGGCATTCTGAAGCACCGGCGTGCCCGGTACCTGCCCGGCCGCGCTCGCTGTCGCGATCGCCAGGGCGATCAACACTCGTGGGAACATCTGTCTATTTCTCCTAGGGATGCCGACTTACGAAGCAAGCTCCGTGCGCTCGGCTGATCCCTATGGTATGGCTAGGCCGTTTTCCGACCCGTATTTTGCCCGTCGAGAGCGTTTTGGGCGGCCGGAGGGTAGGACGGGTATGGGTCTTCGCGCTTCGCGTCGAGTCGAGTCTTTCGCCGTGTGTCTGCTGCTGACTGCGCTTGCGACCGCGCCGGTGTCGGCACAGCAGGGCCGGCTCCGAGGGCTCGTAACCGACTCGAGCGGCACGCCAATCAAGGACGCGACGGTCGGCATCGTGGCGCTCCGACAGCTGGTGCGTACGGACGACCGCGGCGCATTCAGTATCGACAACCTTCCACGCGGCGAGCACCAGTTGTCCGTCCGCCACCTCGGCTACGATCCCCAGGACGTGGTCGTTGCGGTCTCCGCGGTGCTCGTGGATAGCGTCCGCTTCGTTCTCGTCCCGCGTCCCGCCGTGCTCGACGCGATCGCCGTGAGCTCGACGGAGCGTATGCGGCGCCAGGGCATCGAGGAGTTCTACCAGCGGCGGACCCGCGGCGTGGGTACGTACTTCACGCACGACGAGATCGTGGCACGCCGTCCGCGCGTTCCGAGCGACGTATTGCGGACGACTCCGGGGCTCAGCGTCAGTCGTGGGAGAGTTCGTTTCGGAAACACGACGTCGATCACGCGGCGCGACTGCATGCCGATGATCTGGGTGGACGGCCAGCGCGCGCCGGGCCTCGAGGTGGACGAGCTCAACGTACACGACATCGAGGGCATCGAGCTGTACTCGGGGCCATCGACCACTCCGATGCAGTTCTCGCCATCAAGCAGCATGTTCAGCTGCGGCACGATCGTCGTCTGGACGCGGCCGCCGGGATGACGGAGGAAGGAGGAGGGAGGAAGGAGGAAGGAGGAAGGAAACCGCTATGACTTATCCTCCTTCCCCCTTCCTCCCTCCTCCTTCCTCAACGATCGTCACCTCGCGCGCTCCGGGCCGCAGACGAACTATCGATTCCTTCCCTCCCGGCCAGCGAACCCACACCGCCGCCGGCGTCCCGTTGAGGCCGAACACCTGCACGCTCGAGTTCTGCGACCAGTAGCCGGAGCCCGCGTGCACCTCGCGCACCGGCCCCGCCCGGCTCGCGTACATGATTCTCAGCTGCGCGCCCACCGCGGACGGGTTGTTCGGCGATCCCTGCAGCCGCACGCGAAGTCCTGGCTTGGCGCCGCGATTGTGCAGCAGCCGTGTTGCAGCGCCGTTCTGCGAGATCGCGACGTCGATGCGGCCGTCCGCATCGTAGTCGCTGTACGCCGCGCCGCGCTGGTCGCCGTACACGAGAATGCCGGACGTGGCGCCCTGAACGGGCCGGAGTCGACCCATACCATCGCCGGCCAACAGCAGACCGCGCCCCGCGTCGAAACGGGGTAGACCCATCGCCGTCGGGAAGAAGTTCTGGGTGAGCAGTATGTCCTCGTTTCCGTCGCCGTCGAAATCGGCGATCCCCGCGTAAAACGCCGGTGCGAGCTGCGCCTCGGCGGGGAGCGGCACCGCAGTGAAGTGGTCGCCGCGATTGAGAAAGAGCATGTGGTCCAGCGTCACGATCTCGCGGCGCTGCGCGCGCGCCATGTCCGCGCCCAGGACGGCGCTCACGGGGGCGTCCGCGTACGCGGCGAACGACCCGATTCGCGCGGCGAGGTCCCGAAGCGCAACACGCACGCGGCCGTAGCCGTTCAGCGGCGCCAGATCGTGCAAGCGCGCGTCCATTCGCGCGAGGAGCATCTCCTCCTCCCCCGCGGAGCCGAACGGCCCGTGCAGCATCACGAGCGGCTGTGCGGTGTCGGCGGTCGCGATCGTGTTGCGTCCCCAACTCGTGGCGACGAGATCCAGCAGGCCGTCTCCGTCGAGATCGCCGGCTGCCAATCCGTTCCACCGGCTCGTCCATCGTGCCAGGCCGGACGCTGGCGCCGCGGGAGTGTACTTCCCGCCGTTGTTGACGAGGAGGAGGATGGAGTCCCACTCGCGTGCGAGAATGAGCTCGGGACGACCGTCACCGTTCATGTCCGCAAAGAGCGCGGCGGAAACGAGGCCGACGTCGCTGAGTGGACCGGCGTTGCTCGAGTCCAGCACGAATGTACCGCCGTCGTTGCGGTACAACGCGGACGCCGTGGCGACCGGATATCGGCCCGGGACGACACGCCCACCGACGAAGAGATCGAGGTCGCCGTCCCCGTCGTAGTCGCCGAGCGCGATGGGACCCGTGGATGACCCACGCGACGCAACCACGGGCGTCAGCGCGTTGCCGGCGCGAGATCCCCCCCCCAGCTCCAGAGAGGACACGGCGGGGGTCGACTCGCCTTCCCAGCTTGACTGGCCGATGAGAAGTCGGCGTCGTCCGCTCTCGACGAGAGCGGCGAGACCGGTGAAGTCCGCGCCGGCCGCCGGCCCCTCAGGCCGCGCCGGTACGAGTCGGCCGCGTTCGTTGCGAAAGACACCGAGATGTCCACCGCGTCCCGCTCCGACAATGAGATCGTCGTCGCCATCGCCGTCGACGTCGAACCAGACGACGCCCGGGCCGAGCTGACTCAGCGCGTTCGGCAGGAGGTACTGCCTCCCCCAGTCGTCGAAGGGCGACTCCACGTGCGTGTGCCCGCCGAGCTGCGCGCTCGCGTCCTCGAAAAGTGGCGCCGGCGCTGATCTCGGCGCGGAGTCGACGCGCGCGACAGCCGCCGTCGCCGGCTCGGTGATCTCGTACAGTCGATTCGGGCGCACGTCGGCGATCGCCGTTCTGCGGCCATCGCGCCATTCGATCTCGAGCGTCGCACGCGTCGCCGCGCCCATCGCGAACGACGCGAGATAGTCGCTGTGCGACATGTAGATGCCGCCCGCCTGAACCTCCTGTAGCTGCAACGGCACCGCACCGCCGAGCAGCTTGATCTTCGCGCCGACCGCGTGCGTATTCGGCGCCGCGCCGACGAGTCGCACGGCGACGCGAGCCGCCGGCGAATCGTTGCGCAGCAGCAGCGCGGGAGCGCCGAGTCGGTTCACGACCACGTCGAGATCGCCGTCGCCGTCGAGATCAGCGGCGGCCATCGTGTGCGAGATGTCGTCCTCTGTGCCAAAGCGCCATGCGGCGCCTGCGTCCTCGAAGGTGAGGTTGCCGCGATTGCGGAACGCGACGTTTTTGAGCTTGAGCGGCGGGAACTGCCAGCGCAGCCGCTGCCAGGAGAAATCCGGCGGACGACTCTGCAGCCGCTCCTGCGTGTCCGCATCCATGATGTCCCACGGATGTCCGTTCGCGACGAGGATGTCACGACGCCCGTCCAGGTCGACGTCCAGCAGCAGGGTGGACCAGGACCATCCGCTGGCCTGAACACCCGCGTACGTCGCGACCTCCGCGAACGTTTCGTCACCGCGATTGAGGAAGAGCGAGTTCCGTTGCTGCTGCAGCTGCGTCTCGATGTCGCCGGCGCGCTTGGGCAGCGGCGTATGGGTCGGGATCTCCGTCTTCAGGCGATGCGAGTCGTTCGCCAGCATGTCGACTTCGAAGATGTCCGGGAGACCGTCGCCGTTCACGTCGGCGGCGTCGATCCCCATCGTCGAGTTGCTCGTCTGCCGCTGCGCGGTCCACGGCGCGAGGCGGAACGCTCCGTGGCCATCGTTGAACCACAGCTGGTTGGGATCCTCGAAGTCGTTGGCGACGTACAGGTCGGGCGACCCGTCCGCGTTCAGGTCCACGAACTTGGCGCTCAGCGTGAACGACTCGGGGTCAGCGGCCATGGGCGCGCCGCTCGCATCGCGAAAGGCGGAGGCAAAGGACACCGGGCGAAAGCGTCCGCCTTCGTTGACGTACAGCTCGTCGGCTTCGCCCCGTGCGCTGAGCCGCAGGCCGCCCATGTCCGGCCGATTCACGATCCTGTACTCGCGGCGGAACTCGGGGACGATCTCGAAGCGTCCCGGCACGACCTCGCGCACCATGCGGTTGAACGGACGCTGTTGCGGCGGCACGCTATCGTCGAAGTTGTACGCCTTGTAGTTCGCGACGTACATGTCGAGACGCCCGTCGCCGTTCACGTCGGCGAGCGTGAGCGTGGTGCCGCCATGTCCGGTGCTGTCGAGGCCAAGGTCGCGGTGCTCGGTGAATTTTCCGGTGCCGTCGTTGAGGAACACGGCGTTCGGGCCACGCGTAGCGAGAACGATGAGATCCAGATCGCCGTCGCCATCGACGTCAGCGAATGCGGCGGCGGTCGTATTCCGGTCGCACAGCGTCGTCCCCGCGCGTTCGGCGACGTTCTCGAAGCGCCAGTTGCCGAGGTTGCGAAACAGCGCGCTGCAGCCCTGCGTCCGTCCGATGAAGACGTCGACCAGGCCGTCGCCGTCGACGTCGCCCAGCGCGACGCCGGCGCCCTGGCCGAGAAAGCGATTGCCGAGCAGGAGGGAATCCGACACCTCATTCTGAAAGCGAAAACCGCTTCGCCACCCCTCCATCCGTGTGAAACCCGCAGCGCTGCCCGACACGACCAGGTCGCGCCAGCGCATGCCGGGCGCCACATGCCATGGCGGGGGCGCAGCATCGCCACATGCGCAGAGGACGATGCCCAGAAGCGTGCGTCGTACGACGTGCGTCATCGTGCGTCGTGCGACGTGCGTCATCGTGCGTCGTGCGACGTGCGTCAGCGTACGTCGTGCGTGGTGCGTCTCATACGTCACGCGTGAGACGCACGACGTACCACGCACGCTGACGTACGACGCACGACGCAGGTGACTCACGACGGCTCAGCGGCGGGCCGGCTTCACGTGCGCAAATAGATCTGCCCGTACCTCGGCGTCGCTGATGTGCCAGATCACGCCGTCCGTGAAGTAGTGGTGGATGTTGATGAACATCAGGAGGAGGATCGGCGCCGAGCGGCTGGGCTGTTCGCCGAAGATGTTTCCCACGATGCTCATCGCGGCGCCCGGCACGACCTGGGCGACGATCCAGCTCACCACCAGCAGCCCCACGCCGTAGAGCACCATGTGCCAGGCCAGCCGCGACGCGCTGTGCTGCCGTGCGGTGTGATTGATCTCGACGCGAATCGGAAACGCGAGGTATTGCAGCGCGTGCGCGATCTGAATCCAGAAGATCGCCTTCGGGTCGCGCGCCATCACCGCATACCACACGAACAGCGAGAGCCACGCGATGAGCGCCTTCGCCGGCGGAAGCTTCCCCGTGCGCCGCCGCATCTTCGCCAGACCCGCGACGCCGAGCGCGAACGCGATGATCGTCGCGCCGCTCAGGAGCACATAAGCGGGGCGCACCTTCGATGGATCGCGCAGCTGCGTGTAGAGAAACCAGCTGATGTGCCACACGAGCAGGATGCGCAGCCCCGTGCGGATCAGAAAACGTTCGTCCTTCTCGAACCGCCGGCCGTCGAGGTACGCGTACGACGCCATCATCCCCCATACCTGGCCGGTGTAGTGCCACGCGAGGTACGCGCTCCCGATGCTGAGGAGGACGATCAGCAGCACGGTCGAGGTCTGCGCTTCCCAGAGGGCGGCGACGATGTAGAGAAAGAGGATGATCGGGATGTAGATGGACGCCCACCTGTGCCGCAGGATCGTCGCGCGATCGCGGTACACGAGGCGGTACGACGCCATGAAGTGCGGCATGTTGATCAGCGTCCCCACCCACGCCTGGGCGCCGGCGCCGATGAGCACGAGGTCCGATCGCCCGCTCAACAGCAACGGCACGAAGACGATGAGCGACAGCCCGCCGACGCAGAGATAATCCAGGATCGGCGAGAGAAGCGCGGGACGCGGCGCGGCTGGAGCGGCGGACGAGCTGGCGGTCGCGGTCAATGCTTCAGGCTACGAGACCACGCGGAAAAGACAAAGGGCCGCGGAGCGTTGCCCGGCGGCCCTTGGTCTCGACCACGCAGCAATCAGGTGCCCGGGACCCGCGGCGGCCGCCGATCCCAGATGAACGAAATTGCGGGCGTCGTGAACTGTCTCGCCTTGCTTCCGGCCACGGAGCGCGGGAAGATCAGCGCCGTCACCGCCGAACCGGCGATGGTGGTGCCGGGGAGCGCCGCTATGTCACACTTCGGCTGGCCGGTGCCGCCGCAGGGCGTATTCGTGAGACTCAACGACGGCGGAGCACCGATCAGCGCTCTCGCATCAGCGAAGAGCGCCGCTCCGCCACCTGCCGGCTGCACGTTGAACCGGAACGAATCCGGGCTGACGAGCACATATGACGTGATCGACTGAGGCGCGACGTTGGCCCAGGTGGGAGCCGCGGGCGGTGTACCAGTCTCCGCACCCGAGGCATTCAGTCGGCTGACGTAGTGTCTCACGTCGATCGCGCTGCCGGTGGTGTTGATGACGCGCAGCGCGACCTGCGCGCCGGGATCGGGCACGGTCTCGTCGATGAACTCCAGCTTCATCGCCGGCGTTGCGCCTGTGCGCGCGAAGCCGTACAAGAGCACCGTGTAGTTGTGGTCGGCCACGATGTTAACCGTGGTGTCCTTCAGCACGGTCTGCGCGATTGTCTGGACCGAGTCGTTCAGGAAGATCCTGAAATGGCGCTGTCCGGCGCGCGCCGGCTTGTACTGCACCTGCGTCGACGCGGGCACAGGGCCAGTCGTGACGATGTTGTTCCGAAAGCCGATCCGGAACTGCACGTTGTTCTCGACAAAGTCGACGAAGCGCATGTCCATCTGGTTCGTGTCCGGTACGGCGTTGATGAACCGTACGCCCGCCGTCGGGATGTTCTCGGTCGTCACGACTTCGTCCGGCTTGCAGGCGCCGGCCGCGCCGACGGCAAGGGACAGCACCGAGAGTTGAAGAAAGCGTCGCATGAAGGGAAAGGCTCCGTGGGAGGTTGTGCGAGTGACCGTGATCAGGGACGGATGCGCGTGAGGGTCGTGCCCCCGCCCGACGGGTCTACTGAAATGTCTTCTCCGGCCGCGATCAGGGACCGCGTCAGAATGAACGCGGCGACCCCGCCGACGCCGACTGCCGCGAGGGCCATCGTGCGCCCGCGCGAGAATTGGCGTTCGTAGATCGCGGCGACGTGCTCGGTCTTGACCGGCACCTTCTCGCCGCTCCAGACCTGCTCCATCCCGCGAATGGTGCGAATCGATTGGACGGCGAGCAGGTACTCGTCGTTCTCCCTGCTCACCAGCCGGCCCTCGATCTGATCGATCTCCGGCCCGACCGCACCACCCAGCGCGACGCGCCCCGCGTCATTCACCTTGAGTGCGACCATGGTCCCCGGCTCCGGAACGGCGCCGAAGGTGGGCTTGAGCGTATAGCAGCCCACCGTGGCGCATCCCAGCGCAGCGAGTGTGATGACACGGAGCGGTCGTCCACCTCTTACCATCCGTACGTGCCTTTCGGCGCCGCAGAATTCGCCGCCGTCCCGGCACCGACACCCGTGCCATAGATCGGCGCGGTGCGAACCTGTAGGTCCTGATACGGCACCGCCCAGAAGAGCGGCGTGCCCTCGGCCAGGTCGCCCCAGCCACGGGCGTCGAGGAACCACTGCCCGAATCCCGTATACGCGGTCTCGATGCGCTTCTCGTACTTGATCGCCTCGAGCAGGTTGCCACAGGCGACCGTGTTGAATGCCGGCCCGACCGGCACCTTCGGGACGCAATCCGCACCGCCCGGAACTGGCGTCGTAGCATTCGCGGCCGTAATGGCGGGCAAACCATTCGCCGTTCTCGTCACGTTCACGAGCGGGACGGCCGCGGCGAAGTTGTTCAGACGATACTGTCCTTCGGCCTCGAGCAACCGTATCTCCGCGCGCGTCATGAAGACGAGCTTGCCGTTCTGGCCGGAGTTCGCGTCGCCCGACACGCGCCACGAGTGCCAGCGAACGAAGTCATAGTTGGACCAGCCCCATCCATCACCGACGTTCTGGTCACCGCCGGCAGGGCGATTCACGAAGTAGCGCTTGCACACCGTGCCGGACGCCTGGCACGACGTGATCGCGAAGTCCGCCTGCTGCGCGGCCCGCGTCCCGCCCTGCGGGAAGCGCAGGTCCGGCGTGGTCATGAAGAACGCGCCGCTGGAGCCGCGCTGCCCGAGTGGCGTCGCGATATACGTGGCGTAGCTGCCCGAGTTGTCCGCCATGCCGATGTAGAACGGCGGCATCTGGTGCCACAACCCATACGTGTCGTATTGCGCGACCCACGTGTTGAAGGGGCCGGTCGTGGTGTTCGTGATGTTGTCGTGGTCCGCCGTGATGCCGGCCTGCGCATCGGCGATCACCTGCGTCCAGTCGACTGCCGCGCGCTCCGCCGGCGTGCGCGCGACGTTGGCGCGGAAGCGCGCCTTGTAGCTGCGCACGAGCCTGATGAATTCAGCCGAGGTGAACGTCGTCGTGGACGGAATCCACGTCGCCGGCAGCGGGAAGCCACCCGTGGCGGAAGCGGCCGCCAGGCTCGCCGTATCGATCGAGCGCTGCAATGCCACGAGCGCCGAATCCATGACCTCCGTGTACGGACGCAAGGCGCCCACACAAGCGCCGGACAACGGATCCGGCAGACAGTCCGCCGCGTTCGCGCTCATGTTCTGCGATATGACGGCCGAAGAGTCATAGAAGAGCGCGAGGTAGCCGAGCGACACGCCGCGGAGAAACTCGCCGAACGCCTTGAACCGAAGAAGCTGCGCTCGGCTTCCCAGGACAAATTGCGGATCCTCGGCTCTCGCGAGCAGGTTCGATGCGACACGCGCAACCTCGTTCTCGACGAAGTACACGCGCTGCTGCTCGCCGCTGCACGTGTTGCCGATGGAATTGTCGTTGCCCGGACGCGGAATCGGCGCCCGCGAGTTCTGGCAGTTGTTCGCAAGACTGGAGTAGTTCTCGAACGACTGCACGTTCGCCATGCCGCGCACGTTGCCGAGGTTGCGCCAGATGCCGTCGTGCCAGCGCTTGTAGTACGCAGCGAGGAGCGCCTCGGCGTCATTCGGCGTCGCCAGCACTTCTTGCGTGGCCGGCTGGTTCGGATTCTTCACGGGCAGGTCGCAGGCGCCAAGCGCCACGACGCCCGCAAGTCCGCCGTAACGGAGGAGAGTACGAATCATGTCAGGCGGCTCCTAGAAGCGCGTGGAAAGTGTCAGTGTGAAGCTGCGAAGCGTCGGGAAGTCGAACGCGTCCACCTGGTTGATGAGTCCCGAACCGGTGCCGTTTGTCGTGCTTCCGCCGCCACCGCATCCGGTCGTGCCGTTCTGCTGCAGGCCGCAGCCGACTTCCGGATCGTAGCCCGAGTACTTCGTGAACGTCGCGAGGTTGCGACCGACCAGTCCGACGGTCCAGTCGCCGCCGACGCCGCGAATCGCGCCGACGCGGTAGCTCACTGTCAGCTCCCGAATCTTGGCGTACGACGCGTCCTCGACGACGTAATTGTTCGGTCCGAGCACGTCGTAGAAGCCGCCGATGCCCACGCCTTCGCTCGGTCCGACGCGCCAGCCGTAGCCGACGGGCTTCGCGAGCTCTACGGACTTCTTGGCCTGGTCGAACTGCGCCGAGCTGAAGTCGAGCAGACCCCAACCTTCGCCCTGGTTGTACACGTCGTTTCCGATCGTGCCGTCGAGCAACGCATAGAAGCTCAGCCGCTTGTAATCGAGGCTGTTGCTCCACGTGAATCGGAAATCCGGGAACACGTTGCCGATCGGCATGCTCGTGCCGACGCCCTCACCCGGCTGGCCGCGCAGCGGACGCTGGAGAATCGGCATGCCGAAGTACAGCGGTACGCGGTCACCCCACGGCGACTGCGAGCCGGGAAGCCACGTGGACCAGAGATTCTTCGTGATGCCGTCCGTGTAGCTGTTGCCGGCACCAACCCAGACCAGCCACCCCTCGTCATTGATCTGATACGATTTGCCTGGTCCGCAATCCGCCTGGAGCGCAGCGCTCGGGAGCTCCGTGCACTTCTTGTAGAACTTGCGGCCCCAGATGTTGCCGAAGCGGTTGATGCGGAAGCCGTTGCTGTCTCCCTTCGCCGCCGTGACGTGGAAGAAGCTGCCCGTGCCCTGCAGGGTATTTGCGTCGGACACGTACTCGGGGGTGAACAGCTCCGTGATGTACGTGCGCGTGCGGTCCCACGTGCCGCGCATGCTCCAGTTGAAGTCGCGCCGGTTGAGCACGGGGAGGTTCAAGCCGAGCTCCCACGTCTTGTTCTGCAGCGTCCCCGCATTCTGCCACTGGTTCGAGAAGCCGAGCGACGCCGGTGTGTTCACGAAGAGGATCTGGTCCCTCGTGTTGGCCAGCGCGTGCGTCACCTCGACGCCCAGGCGATCCAAGACGGTGAAGTCGGTCCCGATCTCCGTCTCCGTCGTGGTTTCAGGCTTGAGCTTCGAGTTACCAGCCTGGCCGAGCTGAATGCCCGTCGCCGTCACGGTGTACGTCTCGTACTGGGCATTGAAGCGCGGCGTCGAGCCGGCCGTTCCGCGGGAAGCGCGGATGCGCAGGTCTCTCATCCAGGAGGAGTTCACGTTCCACCAGGGTTCCTGGGAGATGCGCCACACCATGGAGACCCGGCCGAACGGCGCCCAGCGGTTCCCCGGACCGAAGCGCGAGCTGCCGTCGTAGCGGAACGTCGCGCCGAGGATGTAGCGATCCTTGAAGTCGATGTCCGTGCCCGCGAAGTAACCCAGGTCCTTCGTCGTCTCGTCGGACGACAGCGCGTTCTTGTTGATGCTCGTGTTCGTGGACGTGTAGATGTCCTTCACGAGGAACGCGTCGCCGCGGCTGGAGTCGCGCACGAGGCGATCTTCGTCGTACAGCGCGCGGAGCTGCAGCTTGGCGTTGAGGTCGGGGCGGAACTGCCGGCGGAAGGTGCTCGTGATGCTGGTGTTCAACGCCTCTTCGCTCCGATGTCCGAAGCGGATGTTGCCGTTGTTCTCGTCCGTCGACGCCGTGAAGGTCCGATACCCCTTCACCTCGTACGACTTGTCGCGCTGGTGGCGGTTGTCGTACGCGAACGTTCCCTCGAGGGTCACCCAGTCCGCCGGGAAATAGCTCGTCGTGACGTTGCCGAGGAAGCGCTGCGAGCCGCGATCGGAGAAGTAGTTCTCCATGTCGTACAGGAAGGTGCCCCCGCCGTTACCGGTGCCGCGGAAGCTGCCGCCGCCACCGCGCACGATCGGGCGGCCCAGCGTATCGCGGGCGAGGTAGTTCGTGCCCGCCGGCGCGCCGCGCAGCAGCTGGCCGAAGACCGAGCCGTTCGACGATCCGCCAGTGCGGAGATCGATGTAGCCGTTGTCGTACAGCGACGAGACCTGGAGCAGCACGTCCTTGCGGACGTCGTAGTCCAGGTTCACGCGGGCGCGGCGCTGCTGGGCGCCGTTCAGGTTCTTGATCGCGCCCTGCTCGTTCTGGAACGAGCCGCTGACGTAGAAGCGCACGCCGCCGACCTTGCCGGAAGCGTCGACGGCGTTCAGCGTGACGGGATTCGGCGTCACCACCTGCGCGAAGCCGTTGTAGTACTGGCCGGGCCAGATGTTCGCCTGGAAGACGTTCTGCAGGTCGCCCGAGCTGGCACCCGGCGTGTTGAACTGCACGTTCTGACCGGTGCGCACCGTGTCCGCGTTCACGTTGTTGATGCGCAGCACCTCGGTCATCCAGTCGAAGGAGCGCGAGCAGGGCGCGACGTTGCCGGAACCGGCGACGCAGAAGCGCTTGCCCGTCTCATCCAGCGGAAGGTGATGGTTCACCGGCATGCCGTAGTCGAAGCTGTTCACGTCACTCACGCCATACTCGGTGCGGACGTTGAACTTGATGCCCTCGGTGTTGGCGCCGCGCTTCGTCTTGATCGTGATGACGCCGTTCGCCGCGCGCGTTCCGTACAGCGACGCGCCGGCCGCGCCCTTCACGACCTCGACGGACTCGATGTCCATCGCGCCCAGCTCCTCGAGGCTGCCGACGTTCATGATCACGTTGTCGACGATGATCAGCGGGCCCTGGCCGCGGCCGGTGCCGTTGATCGACGTCGGACCGCGCATCATGACCTCAGGCGAGCTGCCGGGGCGGCCGCCGGTCTGCGCGATGCGTACGCCCGCGACCTTGCCGGCGAGCTGCCGCAGCGGATCGAGCGCGGGAACCGGCAGGTCCTCCTGCGAGAGACGCGCGACCGAGAACGGTACCTTGGCTCGCTCCGTTCCCTCGGTCGTTCCCGTCACGACGATCTCGTCGAGGCGGTTGACGTCCTGCTTCATCGAGAAGTTCACCGTCTGCGTTCCGGCGGTGAGGCGGATGAGACGCACACCCGGCGCGAAGCCAAGGGCGCGCGCGCGCAGATTCACCTGCTGCCCCATCACGCGCGCTGCCGGAATCGTGATCGTGTAATCACCCTGCTCGGTGGTCGGCACCGAGATGTTCAGGTCGTTGATGTACACGTGTGCCCGATCGATCGGCTGACCGACCTCACTCGTAACCTTCCCCGTGATCACCGCGTTTTGTGCCAACGCGGCCCTCGGGGTAGCGAGCGCGAAGAGCGCTGTGACCAAAGCCAGCAGCGCCGCTCGGGCGGTGGTAGTGTGTCTCATATCAGTCCCGTTGGGAAAAAGGGGTGAGAACCACGGACAACGTCCGCAAAAAAAAACGCGCCCGCGTGCGACGTGTCTCGTCACACGCAGTGAAACAACCAGGAAAAGATTTCGTCTCGGGTGGAACGTCGACAGCAGATTCCGTCTGGCGGTAGGTTACAACTTCAACAACTACGGCATCCCCAAGCCGGGTCACCACTAAACCCGTGACGGCGCCGGCTGGCACCAGGCGAGAAGGCGGCTGCGAACGTATGTTCGGGGCCGGCACGGTGCAAGAGGACCTGGTCTCCTTCGAATTGGAGCGCATGACCTTTCCCCATGTCGACGCCTAATTGCATGCGGCACATACAGTTGGCAGTCTGCGCAGCGCTCCTCGCGTGTGCGCCGGCGGCGCAGCGCCGGGGCGAGACGGCCGTGGGGGACCAATACCTTATATTGGCCGCCGACCTCGAGGCGACGAACCAGCCCAACTTGTACGACGCCGTGCGGCAAGTGCGCCCGTCCTGGTTCACCCGAAAAGTGCCCGGCCGGTCAGGAGACGACGCCATTGCCGTCTACGTCGAGGACCACCTGCTCGGCCCCCTCGGGTCGCTCCGCCGTCTGACCGTCTTCGGAACGGACAAGGTGCGCTACCTCGGCCCCACCGAGGCGCAGATTCGCTTTGGGCAGCAGAACAACGGGCGCGCCGCGATCGTTGTCGAACGCACGCGCGAGCGGTAGTCACACTCCCGGGCAGGCGCAGGTCTGGCGCGGCGCCTGCGTCGTCGCCCTCCTCACGCTCGTCGTTTTCCTGCCGGCTCTCCAGGGCGAATTCGTCTCGTGGGACGACAACCTGAACTTCGTCGAGAACGCCAGCTATCGTGGCCTGGGCGTCGCGCAGCTGAGATGGATGTGGACCACGTTCCACCTGGGCCACTACACGCCGCTCACGTGGATGTCGCTCGGCCTCGATTACCTGCTGTGGGGGATGAACCCGCGGGGCTATCACGCGACGAGCATCGCGCTGCACGCGATGAACGCGACGCTCCTGTACTTCATCGCGCTCCGCGTGTACGCCGCCGCGTCGGGCCGGCCGGCCCGCGTTGCATCTGCCGCGGTCGCGGCGCTGTTCTTCGCGCTCCACCCATTGCGCGTCGAATCCGTTGCATGGATTACCGAGCGCAGGGACGTGCTGTCTCTCTTCTTCGCGCTCGCGACCGTTCTTTGCTACCTGCGATATGCGCAGCACGCGGCGGCGACGAGGAGATGGTATGCGCTGGCAATCATTGCCTTCGCCGCGGCGCTGCTCTCCAAGGCCACCGCGGTGACGATTCCGGGCGCACTGCTCGTGCTGAACGTGTATCCGCTGCGGCGTCTCGGAGGCCCCGGCGGCTGGTGGACCGAGGAAGCGAGGCGCGTCTGGCTGGAGCTGATTCCCTTCGCGGTCCTCGCGGCGGCGACCGCCGCCCTCTCGCTCGTCGCGCTGCAACCGATCAGGCAGCTGACGCCCGCCGGAAAGGTCGTCGTGAGCGCGTACAGCCTCATGTTCTATCTGATCAAGACCCTCCTGCCGCTGGATCTCGCACCTCTGTACGAGATGCATCTCGTGCGGCCTGCCTCGGCGGTATACGTGGCGAGCTGCGCCGCGGTCGCCGCGCTGGCGATCGCGATTTGGCGAGCGCGCATGCGCTACCCGGCAGTTACCGCGGCGACCGTCGCGTTTGTGCTCATCGTGTTGCCTCTTCTTGGCGTCGTGCAGAACGGACCGCAGATCGTCGCCGATCGATACACGTATCACGCCTCGCCCGCGCTGGCGCTGCTCGCCGGGACCTTCATCCCGGACGACGGCCGAGCGCGCGCTCGTCTTGGCTGGGCGTCGCTCGTTCTCGTTGCGATCAGCGCGCTCACCTGGATGCAGATACGCGTGTGGCGGACGTCCCAGACTGTATGGTCGCGCGTTCTCCGCATCGATAGCACGTCGTCCATCGGCAACAACAACTACGGCGCAGTCCTCGCGCAGCAAGGGCGGTCGGCCGACGCCATCGAGTATTACCGCCGCGCTATCGCGGCGCGTCCGTCATACGCCGACGCGCACAACAATCTCGGACTCGAGCTCGCCCTGCAGGAGAAGCCCGACGAAGCGATCGCGCACTACCGCCGCGCGCTCGAGATCAAGTCTGATTACGTCGAGGCGGAGATCAACTGGGCGAATGCGTTGCTCCTGCAGCAGCGATTCGATTCCGCCGTCGCACACTATCGCCACGCCGCGCAGCTCGGTCCCAACCATGCGGGCGTGTATCTGAATTGGGGTGTTGCCATGGCGCGGCAGAACAGGTTGCGCGAGGCGGTGCAACTGTTCGAGCGTGCCGCCGACCTCGATCCCTCGCTGCCGGAAGCGCGGATGTACCTCGGCCAGGCGCTGGAAGATCTGCGCCGGCAGGGCCCCAATCCGCCATCGCGATAACCGGTACCGGCGGGCGTTATTTGCCGCGACGCAAGTGAATGACGACGACGCCGCATGGTGAGTTGCGGCGCGTGTACTTGAGTGGCGTCTCCGCGGCGCTGCGATAGAACTCGATTCCCTCGACCTCGCCCGGGAGCAAGCTATTGATATCGAAGAGGGGTTCGCCGGGTTCACCCGCATAGGCAATGGCGTTGTTGACCCACACCTGGCTGTAACAGAACGACTCTCGAACACTGACCGCGCTCATGCTGACCGCGCCCTTCCGACGCGTTGATATGTACGCGTACCGTCCGCTCGTTACGATACGCATTCCCGGAAGTTGGGCGACGACGTCGGACATGGGTCGTCCCTCCGCTTTGCGGATCTCGGCCCGGGTGATGAACGATCCAAGCCCCGCTTTGCGATGCTCCTCGAAATCCGGCGGCAGTGTAGACGTGCTCACAGCCACCGTATCCAGCGTCACGACACGCGCAACTACGAATTCGCGCTCGACCGTCTTGTCCGGAGTAAATGCGATTTCCGCGCGCGTTGCCCTGTAACCGACACGACGGAGCTCGACGGTCTGCGTGCCAGGCGGAATGTCGTTGAGACGGAACTGCCCCTGCGCGTTCGTGAACGTACTCCGCGAGAGCGCCGGGATTACGACCTCGACGTCCGCGAGCGGCTGGAGATTCGCGTCGTGCCGCACCACACCCGCCAGGACCGCGTTGCCCTTTACGGTCGCGCGGCGATCCAGCATCAGGTCCACGACCGCGATGCGCTGCCCGGCCGGCATGACGAGCGGCAGCGGTTCCATCGCACCGCTGTCCGCCTCGACGCGGAGCGTTACCGTTCCTGTCGTCGGCACGCCGCACAGGCGGAAGGTACCCCGTGCGTCGGTGCGGGCTTCCACCCAGCGGTCCCGCTTCTGCACGTCGCCTTCACGCCATTCACCGACGACACGCACGTTCGCCTTCGGCGCAGAATCGGCACGCGCACGCACGGTGCCGGCCACGAGCCCCGCGGACGTCACCGCGGCGCATTGCATCGCGGCCAGCTGCTCGGCGTTCGGCACGCGGATCGTCATCCTGTTCGCGCTGTCGGCGAAGGTGACCGACAGGCTGCGCGTGATTCCGAAGGCCGCGGTGGTACGCGTGCTCACGTCGACGGTGTACTCGCCGGGCAGGACGTCGGGGATGCGAAACTGACCGGAGGGATCGGTCTTCCCCTCGAGCGACGTCCCGCGCACGACCACACGGGCGCCAGCCACCGGCGAGCCGGACGCCGAATCCAGCACGGTGCCCTTGAGCGCCAGCGGCGGCCGCGACCAGAGCGTATCGCGTCCGCGTGTGACCATGGCCAGCTCCCCGCCCTCTTCCCGCACGCTCATGACGCGCGACTCGAGCGTCGTCGCGCCGGAGCGCCGCGCGGCGCTGACGGCAACCTCCTTCGCCTCGACGACCGGCATGCGGATGCTCCATCGCGAGATCACCCACGCCCCGTTGCCCATGCGCGCGAACTGCATCGTGCCGCCGGCGTGCACGTCCATGAGCGCGCGTCCGAGGTTGACGTATCGAAACTCCATGCGCCGCAGCTCGGACGTGCGCCGGTCCAGCCACATCGTTCCGGCGATCTCCGGGACCTTGCCGCGATCGCGCGTGGGCTCGAAGTCGATGCCGAGGTCGGTCGTGTCGCTGCGCTGCGAGAGGCGCAGGCAATGGTCTTCGATGAACGGATCGGACACGAGCACGGCCAGGTCAGGCGCGTAGTACGTCAGCGATCCGTCGTATTCAGTCACGACGTAGCCGGCCTTGCGCAGGCTGTCCACGGGGAGGCTGTTCCATGCGCCGCTGGTGAGCCCCGACGTCACTCGCGACTGCTGCTGGAGCACGACTTCTCGGCTGGGATGCAGCTTCCGCTCGAAGGTGACGATGCGCGCGCCGATCGTGCGCGTGCGCGCGGTGAGCTGCGCGGCCGTGAGCGCGGCGCGCGCCTGATCCCACACCGCGAACGTCGCCGCGGCCGCCTCCGGCCGCACCTCGCAGTTGTTCCTGCCGGCGACGCGCACCGTATCGAGGGCAAAGGGCACGTCCGTGAGCACCAGCCTGTGGCTGACGTCCGCCTCACCCACCGTGACCGGCTCCGTGGTCATGGGACGGAATCCGATGCGCAGGGTCCGGACGCGATAGGTGCCGGCGCGCGGCGCGACGAGACGGAATTCGCCGTTCTCGTTGCTCAACGCGCGGCCGGTCACGCTTCGGGTGCTGTCCAGGAGCAGGATGACGACGCCGCGCACCGGCGTGTCACTCGCGTCGACGACAACGCCGCGGATCGCCTGCGCGCCTGCCGCCGGCGCGAAGCATGTGAGCATCGTCAGTACCTTGATGGCGCGAACCATACACGCTCCGTCGATATCCATGGGGCGGGGAGCTTCACGATGACGGGATGGAACGCCTGACGCCAGTGCGATCGCGCGAGGCGATTGGTCACGCCGGCCTGCGCGTCGCCCCGCCGGTGATGTCATAGCGGCGCCGCGTGCGCGGTGTTGCGGGCATGTATCCACGCGTGGCCCTCGTCTGCCTGTTCGCTTCCGCCTGCCTCGGCTCCGCCACCGCCGGCGGCATCAGCGATCCGAAAGTCGATGGACACGGCATGCGCATCCTGTTCATCGGCAACAGCCACACGTACGTCAACGACGTCCCCGGCATTCTCCAGGCGCTGGCCGACTCCGCGGGCGGCGAGACGCTCGCCGTGGAGACCTTCGCGAAGGCGGACTACGCCGTCATCGATCACTGGTATGCGGGGGACGCAAGTCAGGAGATCGCGAAGGGCTGGGCGTACGTGGTGCTGCAGCAGGGGTGGACGCCGGCCGGTGTGTGCCGCGACACGCTGCGTCTCGCGGCCAAGCTTTTCGCCCCCGGAATCGTGAAAGCGGGCGGACGCCCGGCGCTCTTTCAGACCTGGCCACCGGAGACGCGACCCGCGGAGTACCAGGGTACGATCGAATCGTACCGCCTCGCAGCCGCGGACGTGGACGGACTTCTCTTCCCCGTCGCGGAAGCGTGGCAGGCGCTGCGAACCACCGCGCCGACGCTGCAGCTGTATGCGGATGGCCTGCACGCGAATCTCACGGGGTCGTATCTCACGGCGCTCGTCATGTACGCTCGCATCTTCCAGAAGACACCGGTCGGGCTGCCACGCCAGCTGCGCCTGCACTCCGGGACGCTGATCATCGTGGAGGCCGGCACCGCGAGGCTTCTTCAGGAGACGGCGGCGAAGATCGGCCTCGCGCCTACGCCGGCAACCGAGCCGACGGCACCACCCATCATCACGAACCGCTGCTGACACTCTTGCGCGCGTCCCGCACGCTCACTAACGAGATGAGCGATGCTACGCCCGCTGCCACGCACCTACCGGCCCTGGCGCGCGGCCGTGCTGCTCGGCACGGCCGCCTTATGCGTCGCATGCAATAACGATTCAGGGCCAGCGCCCGCTGTCGCAATCAGCGCGCATGCGGGGGCCGCGCAGCAGGTCGTGGCCGGCAGCGCGGTCGCCGTAAAGCCCGCGGTGAAAGTGACGGATGCCTCGGGCAAGGGCGTGGCGAACGTGTCCGTCACCTTCGCAGTCGCGTCGGGCGGTGGGAGCGTGACCGGTGAGACCCAGACGACGGACGCCGAGGGCATTGCGACCGTCGGCGGCTGGACGCTCGGTACCGCCGCCGGAACGAACACGCTGACCGCGACTTCGAACGGGCTCACGGGCAGCCCGGTGACCTTCACGGCGACGGGTGTCGCCGGCGCTCCGAGCGTCGTCGCAATTCAGGCGGGTGACGCGCAGACGACGATCGCGCGCGGACCTGTGGCCGTTCGGCCCGCGGTCAAGGTGACTGACGCGAACGGCAACAATGCGTCGGGAACGGTCGTGACGTTCGCCGTGACATCCGGTGGCGGTACCGTCACGGGCGCGACGCCGACGACGGACATCAATGGCGTGGCGACCGTCGGCGCGTGGAACGTCGGCGTGGGCGCGAACACGCTCACAGCGACGGTCGCGAATCTGCCCAGCGCCAGCGTCACCTTCACCGCGACGGGCACGATCGGACCGGCGTTCCGCATCTCGCCGCGTGCCGGGAATTCGCAGACTGCCGTCGCGGGCACCGACGTGCCCACGAGACCGTCGATCACCGTGACGGACGTGAACGGGAATGCGGTAGCGTCCGTGGCAGTACAGTTCGCCGTCGCGAGCGGCGGCGGAAGCGTCACGGGCGCGTCGCAGGTCACGGACGCCAACGGCGTCGCCACAGTCGGCAGCTGGACGCTTGGCACCACGGCAGGCACGAACACGTTGAGCGTTACCGCGCCCGGAACCTCCCTGTCGCCGGCGACCATCGTTGCGAGCGGGACGGCGGGGGCGCCGGCGTCGTTCACCATCGTGTCCGGCAACAACCAATCCGCGACCGCCGGCACACTGGTACCGCTGAACCCGGCCGTGAGGATCGCCGACGCGAATGGAAATGGAGTGCCCAACCTCACCGTCACGTTCGCTGTCGCCTCCGGCGGCGGTACGATCTCGGGAGCGTCCCCCGTCACGGGGACCAACGGCGTCGCGACGGTTGGATCGTGGACGCTGGGCTCGACCTCCGGAACGAACACTCTCACGGCGACCGCGTCCGGAGTACGCGGGAGTCCCGCGACGTTCTCGGCCACGGGACTGGCTGCGTCGCTCGTCGGGCTGTTCAACGCCGGGGGCGGCGGGGGCGGCGTGTGGCAGTTCGTGCGCGTGAACTCGGAGACTGGCGCGCAGACCGTGATCGCTACGGTTCCCAATCTCGCATCGGTGCAGGACGGGGAGTCCGCGATCGACGCAGGAGCGCTGCGCTACTACTTCATCGGCACCGACAACACCGGCGCAAAGCGCATCTACACGCTGAACGCCACGACGGGCGCCGTCATCGCCTCGCCCGTGCTGACGTCCACCGGCGTCGTCGGCATCGAATTCGACTTCGGCAGCCGACAGATCATGAGCCTGGCGCAGGTGGGCGGAGTGCTGCAGTTCGCACGCACCGATCCGGCCACCGGCAACGTCAGCTTCGGGGGCGCGGTTCAGGGCCTGTCCAGCGTGCAGGCGGGCGACGTCACCTCCGATCCGCCGAACAGCCGCTACATCTTCGTCGGCCTCGACGCCGCGGGGACGAAACGACTCTACAGTGTCAATTCGTCGAGCTTCGCGATCGTGACGCAGCCGGCGTTGGGAAACACGCCGATCGCCGGGATCCAGCTCGACCCGCGGTCCGGAGCGGTACTGGGCATCTCGCTTACCGGCTCGACGGCGGACTTCGTGCGTGTCGACGTGACGACCGGCGCCATCACCTCATTCGGCGTCGTTTCCGGCGTGACGTCCATCGACAACAACGCGACGCTCGGGCCGGCGAACTTCCGCTACTTCATCACGGGCAACGATCCGGCGCACCGCCTGATCAGCATCGATCCGCAGCGCGGCACCGTGCTGGGACGTCCCGCTGTCGGGTCAGTCGTGCTGCTGCAAGGGCTGCCGTAACCGCTACTGCACGCAGGGACGGTCGAGCGGTGGCTTGGGCGCGTCGAGCCTCGGGCGGCCACGGCCGATCATGTCCTCGTCGATCTCCGCGACGATGGAGTCGGTCGGGACGGTCGCGTGGTCGGTGAACCAGCGCGAGCCAACGAGACCGTCTTCTTCGCCGGTGTGACTGACGAAGAGAATCGAGCGCCGCGGCCGCGGGCCGGCGGCGAGCCGCTCGGCGATCTCGAGCAGCGCGACCGTGCCCGAGCCGTCGTCGTCGGCGCCGTTGCGGATGGAATCGAGACGCGGCGGATTCACGCGGCGCAGACTATCGAGGATGCGGCGGATGCGCGTCCATTCCTCGCTCGTCGGCGCGCGCGGCGGCGAGTCCGCACCCAGCGGGCGAATCACGCGATTGAAGGCGCGCACGGAATCGTGATCGATGGGCGAGCGGTCGAATCCAACGTGATCGTTGTGCGCGGTGAGCGACACGTACTGTCCGCGCAGCGCGGGATCGCCCCCGCGCAGCACCGCCACCACGTTGCGCGCGGGATACGGCAGCGCCGTGCGCTGGAAGTCGAAGCTCCCCGTCACGTTCTTGCCGAACGCGCCCGGCCTCACCGCGGCCGGATCGCCGCCGAGCATGATCGCAGCGGCGCGCCGACTCACGGCGAGCACGGGCATCGCCTGTGAGAAGCGCGAGGTGTCGGGCACCGGGCGACCGTCGCGCAGGCGGGCGACATTCTCCGCGCCGAGCTGCTCGAGGTAGACGCGCGCGATGCCGAGGGCGCCGCGCCAGCGCGCGTTGAAGGCGGCGAGCGTGCGCAGGTTCGAGCCCGCCGGCACCTCGAGCACGACGAGATTGCCGGCGGCGGCGTCAGCGGTGATCAAGCGACTCGTGTCGCCGACGCTGCCGCCGAAGATGACCGGTGCGTTCGCCAGGGTGACCGGCGGAGTCGCCGAGTTCATCGGCATGAAGTCGCGAAAGAGCACCAGTCGCTCGCCGCCAACCTCGAGCGTCGAGCGGCGATCGACGGCGACGCGCCAGAATGGAACGGTCTGGAAGTAGCTGCCGTTTTCCCCTGCGGGCTCGAGGCCCAGCCGCCTGAACTCCGCCGCGATGTACTCCGCCGCCTTGTAATCGCCCTCGCTTCCGCTCGCGCGTCCCATCATGGAGTCGTGCGCGAGGAGAAACAGGCGGTGGCGGAGATCCGACGCCGAGATGTTTGCGCTGGTGGCGGTAGGCGCAGGACCGCGAGCTGCGCTACAGCCGAGGCTCAGGCAGCAGGCAACGGTGATGAGCAGCGACCGAGGAGGCATGTTCCAAAGATGCATGTAGAATGATCGCCATGCGACTTCGCGCCGCGGTCTTCGTGATCCTCGTCTTTGGATGTCGCGAGAGAGCCGCCCAGACGCCGCGCGGCGAATCACGCCAGACCGTGGACAGCGCGTTCAGCGCCGGACCGACGGACACGCCGATGTTCGCGCGCGGCGCGGGACCCCGTGTTGTCATCGATCAGGCGCACGCGAATTTTCATACGGCGTCGGGCCGATATGCCCCGTTCAAGCGGCTGCTCGAGCAGGATGGGTTTGTCGTTGATTCGAACGTCAGGCCCTTCGACCCGGCGGTTTTGTCGCGCGTGCGGATACTGGTGATCTCGAACGCTGTGCATCCGTCGCAGCGCGACGTGAAGGACTGGCATCTGCCGACGCCATCAGCCTTCACCGACGCGGAGATCGACGCCGTGCGACGCTGGGTGAACGGCGGTGGCGCGCTGTTGCTCATCGCGGATCACATGCCCTTCGCCGGCGCCGCGAGCCAGCTTGGAAGCGCGCTCGGCATCCGCTTCTTCAATGGCTTTGCGCTCGCGGACAGCGTTTACGATCAGGCAACCGGCGACTATCCGCTCACCTTCCGGCGCGCCGATGGCGGGCTGGCGGACCATCCCATCACGAACGGCACGTCGCCGCGCGCGCGGATCGATTCGGTCACGTCGTTCACCGGGTCGGCATTCGCCCTGTCGGGCGCACACAGACCGGGCGCGCTGCTGCGGCTTGCGCCCAACATTCGCGTCCGACTGCCGCAGCGGGCCTGGGTGTTCTCCGATAGCGCGCCGGTGGTTTCGGAGCGCGATCTGCTTCAGGGCGCAGCATTCACGATCGGGACGGGACGCGTCGCCGTGTTCGGAGAGGCCGCGATGTTCACCGCGCAGCGGAAAGGCGTATCGCGATCGCCGATGGGGATGAACGCTCCCGCGGCGGGACAGAACGCGCAGTTCGTGCTCAACACGATGCGGTGGCTCGCCGGCGCGTTGACGCGACCGTCTATTCGCTGAGTTTCATCCGTGTGACTGACCGCGCCTTCGTCGTCGCGCTGCTCCTTGGAGCGTGCGGAAATCCGCAGGGCCCTGTGCCCCCACAGGTGGAAGAACGGCGCATATCTCCGGTGCTGGCGAACGCGCGCGTGACCGAGTTCACCGACGATCACTACGTCTGGGTGCCGCGCGGCGCGTTGAGCCGCGCTTCCCGCATCATGCTGCTGCTGCCCGGCACGAATGGTCGGCCGGCGAACGCGCGGCTCATCGGTCGCGTCGCCGCTGAGCAGGGATATCGCGCCATCGGATTGATGTACCCGGATGATCGCGCCGTCGTCTTCGAGTGCAGCGGGAATCCCGATGCGGCGTGCATGGCCAACATGCGCGAAGAGGTCGTCGAGGGCGTGGATCTCTCGACCCACGTCACGGTGGACCGCGACAACAGCATCGCCGGACGGCTGGCGGATCTCCTGCGTGATCTCGCGCGAGAGCACCCCGACGAGCGTTGGGGGGATTTCCTACAAACGGACGGCTCCGTGCGCTGGGACGCGGTCGCCGTGAGCGGATTGTCGCAGGGCGGCGGCCACGCCGCATACATCGCGAAGCTGCACTCGTTCGACAACGCTCATCCGAGCATGTTTGGCGACGGCGCGACGCCCAAGAGAGCAAACGGGACACCGGTATTCGATGCGGCGTGGCGCTATCTCCTAGGCATGCGCTGACGAGCGATCAGGGACGCTGGCCTTTCGGCCCCCAGTTGACCTTCGACAGCTGCTCGAGCAGCTGCGCGATTCCCGGCGCGAGCGACTGCACGGCAGCCGCTATCGGTACACGCGTGTCGATGCTCTGGTAACTCTGGTCCTCGGACAGATCACGCAGCGCCAGACGCACGGTGATCGAGTCGTTGCGCGATCGCGAGATGCTGCCCGCCACGAGGACGCCCGCGCCGAGACGCTGCGCCACCTCGCGCCGCTCCGCGACGTCCGTCGTCGCGCGCGCGGCCGAATCCGTGACGATGCGGGCCTGCGCGGCCCGCGCCACCGCGTCGCGCACGGCGGCCGTGATCGTTCGCGCCAGCGCCGCGAGGGAATCTTCGCCGGTTTGATTGTCGAAGTCGAACACGATCGCGAGCCGCGGGTCTTCGGTCCTGCGCCAGCTCACGCGATCCAGCGACCGCGTGACGTTGCGCACGACACCGAGCGCCTCGAGCGGCTTGTCGAGATCCGCCGACTCGCTCGCGGAGAGCGACGTGTTGCGCCAGATGTCCTGCACGATGGCCTGCGCCCGGACCTCACCGCTGCGGATCGCGAGCTCACCGTACACGATCGCGCCGATGTGCGCACCTTGCGCCGCTGTTCGCTGCGACGACCCACCCTGCGCCGCAAGCAGGTCTACGAGCTCGGCGTCGGTCGCCAGGTCGTAGCCGGCGGCCGTGAATGACTTGCGCAATGAGTCGGCGAGCGCGCGAGCCGTCGGCACGAGATCCGGACGCCCGACTCGAAACGGAAGCAGTGCGACACGCCTTGGTGTCGCGAAGCGTCGCGCCGGCGCGGGCGATCCCGGCCGCGACGCTGCGGTCTTCGCGGCGGTTGGCGTCTTCGTGGACGACGCAGCTTTCGTCGCCACCGGCGCGGTAGCGTTCTTCGTCTGAACGGGCGGCCTCGTCGCCGTGACTGCCGGGGCCGCCGAGGCCACTGTGCCACTCGCCGTCGCTGCCGCGCGGGCGGCCGCGCCGCCGGTCAGGCTCGCCGCTGCTTGCGACTTCGTGGAGTCGCTCACCCGCGTCATGCGGGTGGAATCGTTCGCGGCGCGCGTGGAATCGACACGCTGGTACGCGACCGGGATCTTGCCACGTGAGCCGCTGCGCGTGAGACCGAACGCGATCACGGCACCGGCCGCCAGTACCGCTGCGCCGGTCAACAGGACGGTGCGACGACGCGGCCGCCAGCGCGTCGCACGCACGCCGGTCCAGACACGCGAAGCCGTGGCATCCGCAGGCGTGGTGAGCGCATCGAGCTCCGCGAGCGCGTCCGCCGCCGAGCGCGGTCGGTCGTTCGGATTTTTTGCCAGCAGCCGGGTGATCAATGCCGACAGTGGCGGCGGGAGGTCGGGACGCACCTGGGTGAGCGGCGTCGGCATACGCGTCAGCTGCGCCGCGAGCGTCTCCTGCGGCGAGCTTGCCGCGAAGGGCTGCGTCCCCGTGAGCAGCTCGTAGGCGAGCAGCCCGACCGCGTACAGATCGACGCGATGGTCCGCGCTGGGATCCGCCGCGAGCTGTTCGGGCGCCATGTAGGCCGGCGTGCCGATCGCCATCCCCGCGGACGTGGTGCCGGAATGCGGCATCGCCGCCGACAGCGCCTTCGCCACGCCGAAGTCCGTCACGAGCGAGTGCGATCGCTGCCGCAGGATGTTCCCCGGCTTGACGTCGCGATGTATGACGCCGCGCGTGTGCGCGAAGTCGAGGGCGTCGAGCACGTCGTGCAGGACGCGCGTCACCTCTCGCGTGGAGAACGGACGTCCGGAGCGCAGCTCCTCGCGCAGCGACTCTCCTTCGACGAAGGGCATCGTGTACCACAACAGATCGCCGTGCTGGCCCGCGCTGAGCACCGGCACGATGTGCGGGTGATGCAGCTGCGCCACGAGCATGATCTCGCGGCGGAACCGCTCGCGGTTCACGTCGGCGGCCAGGTCCGGCTTGAGCACCTTCACCACGACCTTGCGATTCAGCGCCCGCTCGACCGCGACGAACACGCGGCTCATCCCGCCGCCGGTGAGCTCGCGTTCTATGGCATACTGCTGCTCCAGCGCGCGGCTGAGCTCAGCGCTGAACGCGTAGGTCACGTTGCCGGTCGATCATCCACGAATACTATGGCCGGCTTTGGGCCTCCGCATCAATCCCGGAGTGTCGTGCGGCGCGACGCGGTCAATGCAGCGACACACGAACCACGAGCGCCATTCACGGTCGCAGTTGTTCGCGAAGCGCTGGCCAGTCGACCGGCTTCACGTGCTGCCCGCCCACGAGCGCGGGATCGAGCCCGAGGTGTCGGATGGTTCGGATGACATCCCTCACGTAGGGTGAAGTCGGCGTGCCCTGCACGTAGTCGCCGGCCCAGAAGAAACGATCTGACCGCAGCCACGCTCCGATCGCGCCCTCCGTCGTCGTTCCGCGTAAAGCGTGAAGCACCATGCCCCCTTTCGCGAGTCGCAGCGAATCGCGAAAGAAACGGCCGCGCAGCGTCGCGCGCGGCCTCGTCGCCTCCAGCGCATCAGGCGATCGTGTCCACCGCCGGTTGATGACGCGCTGCAGAAAGTCGCGCGAATCCGCGTGCGAATACACCACGCCGCCCCGCGCCACCCAGAAGCGCACGCCGGAGATGTGCGGCCATGCCAGGTCTGTAACGACCACGGCGACCGGATGCCGGCCGGGAAACAGGCGCGAAATCCACGTCGAATCCTGACGCGCACGCTCCTCGGACGTCGTGGCGTCGAGCAGAAAAACGGTGTCGGCTTGCAACGTCATGACTTCGTTGTAGACCGGGTTTGTCAGCAGAAACGTGCGCTCGCCCACGCGCAGCGTATCAGGCATCGGCGACGCGATGAGCAGGCGATCATTCATCGCCGCGACCGTTGGCACCGCGACGCTCGGAGCCGAATCCGCAACAACGAGCGCCGGAGACTGGAAGTCGACGCCGACGCGATCGTAGGTGACGCCATCCATCACTCGGAAAGCCGCGAGAGGATAGAAGCCGTCGACCTTGCCCGCCGCGGCCACACCCCACCACGTATTCCACAGATACTCGGCTTTCAGCTGCCCCCAGAGATAATGCGGCTCGATGCGCTCGAGCTTGACCGGCATCGCGTCGGCTTCGCTGAGATAGAGGCGTTCTCCGGCGCGCTCCAGCACCACGCGAGACGCGTCGCGAAAGAAACAGCGCTCCCGCACGCGCACGGCCGCCGCGCCGTCGCGCCACTCGCGCAGCACCATCCACGGATTGAGTCGGGCATACACGGCCGCGAACGGCATGAATCCGGGCACAGGCCGAAAACCGCTGTCCGCACCGACGAACGCGGCCGTGCTCGAATACGCTTGTTGCGCGCGACGCCCGGGGGTCCGCGTACCAGCGGGTGACTGGCGGCCCTCGATCCCCGACGCAGGGTCATACCAGCGCACCGTTTCCCGAGCGTTCGGGATGAAGGGCTCGTACATGCGATCGCTCTGCTCCCAGAGCGGCTGATCGTGCGTCGCCCGATAGGTGAGGACGCGTCCCTCGGGCGAGGACGGCAGCACGAGCGCCGCAGCCCTGTCGAGCCATGCGCGCGCATCTGGCGACCGAGACATCGCCGAACAACGTTCCGGCGGAGCGTCGGGCAGGAGTTGCGCCGGAAGGGCGGCGGCTGCGAGAGCCACCATTGGCAATACTTGCAACAGGAGACGCCACGGCCGGCCCGCGATCATGTGCTTCTCCAGAAGATTCGCATGTCTCAATATCGCGTGAAGGGTAAGATGAGGTGGGCTGACACTTCTCACGCCGTCATCACGTCGTACCATGAAGGGGATTCTTGCCGATGATGTCTTCGCCTCGATGCCCACGAGCAGCGTGACCACGACTCAGACGCACGCACCGAGACTCACGCCGGCGCCGGTCAGCGTCAGCCCGAGAAGCACGCCGCGCGGCTGGTACGTGATGGCCATCGGCGCGTTCGCCGTCGCCGGATACGCGCTCAGCTTTTACGTCCGCGGCCGGCACGCCTTTCCTCCCCCGCTGCGCGAGGGATTGTCCCCTCGACCATGGGGGATTTACTCCCACGTGTTGTTCGGTTCGGTCGCCCTGTTGACCGGTCCATTCCAGTTCCGCCGGGGCATTCTCCGCCGCCGGCGCTCTCTTCATCGCAGGCTTGGGGTCGCATACGTCGCTGCCGCGGCCCTCACGGGCGCCGTCGGCCTTTACATGGCGCCCTACTCCTTCGGCGGGCTGAACACGCATCTCGGATTCGGAATACTTGGCGCGTTCACGCTCGTCACGACGATGGTCGCGTATCGCCGCATTCGCGCCTTCGACGTCGTCAGCCACCGCCAATGGATGATCCGCAGCTTCGCCTTGATCTTCGCCGCGGTGACGCTGCGCCTCGAGCTTCCTCTCCTCATCGTGTCCCTGCAAGACTTCGCGCCGGCGTACGCGATCGTCGCGTGGCTCTGCTGGATTCCCAATCTCCTGATCGCCGAGTGGTATATCCGGCGATCGCGCCACGGCCCGGCGTCCCACGTGCCGACGCACTCGCGCGCGCGAGGATGAGCGACGAGACTGCTCGCATTTTGCAATATGCTGGGCGGCGTTACATGCAACCGACCTAAGGGCCGAGGCGCTGCACGACGCGGGCGAGCACGTGCTCAGCGATCAGTGACTTTCCGTGCCTGGCGCGGGGTATAATGGTCGGGAGGTCACGCATGTCACGAATCCTGATGCGACTCGCGTCTGCTGCCGCGATTGCGGTCGCCTGTCGCTCCGCGACGGCGCCGGAGCCGTGCAGCGGCCCAATCGCCCTGAGCGTGGTCAGCGGGACGCAACCGTCCTTTGCCTGGTCGCCCGGGTGCGGAATCACAATGCTCACGGTGGAGGCACTCAGAGACGATCCTGCTCTAGCAGGAAGGGTCGTCTGGACATTCACGATGCCGCAACAGACGCCCGCGGGTCCGCGCATAGTGTACGGGCGTCCACCGAGCGGCGCCGTGCATTCCACACAGTCCGAGCCACTCGTCGTCGGACAGCGCTATCGCGTCCGAGTCATGTACGTGCCGGACGGCCGCGACGCTGCGCTTGCAAGCGGCGAAGTGTCGTTCACATGGTTTCCGCCTGACTAGGCCGCGTCAGATCGGAAGCGTTTCGATTCAGAGCGTTTTGCCGCGCTCCGTGACGACCCGCACCTGGTTGTTCACTACCTGGAGGAACCCGCCCTCGATCGTGAACTTCGTCGCGTCGATACGCAGCTCGCCCTTGCCGAGCAGCGTCATCATCGGCGCGTGATTGGTGAGAATGCCCACCTGCCCGTCGTACGCCGGCGCCACGACCGACGTGGCGTCGCCCTCGTAGAGCGACGCCTCCGGCGAGATCACCTTCACGTGCAGCGTCATCAGCGTCAGCCCTGCAGCCGCTTGGCGTTCTCGATCACTTCGTCCACCGCGCCGGCCATGAAGAACGCCTGCTCCGGATACTGATCGAACTCGCCCTGCACCAGCCGCTCGAACGACGAGATCGTCTCCTCGAGCTTCACGTACTTGCCCTTGATGCCCGTGAACTGCTCCGCGACCGAGAACGGCTGCGACATGAAGCGCTGCAGCCGGCGCGCGCGTCCCACGATCTTCTTGTCGTCCTCGGACAGCTCGTCCATCCCCAGGATCGCGATGATGTCCTGCAGCTCCTTGTAGCGCTGCAGGATCTTCTGCACGTCCGTGGCGACCTTGTAGTGTCGCGCGCCGATGAACTGCGCGTCGAGAATTCGTGAGCCGGACGCCAGCGGATCCACCGCCGGGTAGATGCCGAGCTCCGTGATCGCGCGCGACAGCACGACCGTCGCGTCGAGGTGCGCGAACGCGGTCGCCGGCGCGGGATCCGTGATGTCGTCCGCGGGAACGTAGATCGCCTGCACAGAGGTGATCGAGCCGTTTTTCGTGGACGTGATCCGTTCCTGCAGATCGCCCATCTCCGTCGCCAGTGTCGGCTGATAGCCCACCGCGCTCGGCATGCGACCGAGAAGCGCGGAGACCTCGGACCCCGCCTGCGTGAAGCGGAAGATGTTGTCGATGAAGACGAGGACGTCCGCGTTCTCCTTGTCGCGGAAGTACTCGGCGACCGTCAGACCCGAGAGACCGACGCGGAGACGCGCGCCCGGCGGCTCGTTCATCTGGCCGTAGATCAGCGCGCACGACCCGATGACGCCGCTCTCCTTCATCTCGAGATAAAGGTCGTTGCCCTCGCGCGTACGCTCGCCCACGCCGCAGAACACGGACTTTCCGCCGTGACCCTTCGCGACGTTGTTGATCAGCTCCATGATCACGACCGTCTTGCCGACGCCCGCGCCGCCGAAGAGGCCGATCTTTCCGCCCTTCACGAACGGCGCGAGCAGGTCGATGACCTTGATGCCCGTCTCGAAGATCTCCGTCTTCGGCTCGAGCGCGGTGAACTCCGGCCGCTTGCGGTGGATCGGCCAGCGCGTCGCGTTCTTCGGGATCGGCGCGCCGTTGTCCACCGGCTCGCCGAGCACGTTGAGGATGCGGCCGAGCGCGGGCTCGCCGACCGGCACGGTGATCGGGCCGCCGGTGTCGATCGCGTCCATGCCGCGCACGACGCCGTCGGTGGAGGACATCCCCACCGCGCGCACCTGGTTCCGGCCGATGTGCTGTTGCACTTCGACGGTGACGCTGATGTCGTCCCCCGCCTCGGACTTCGCCGTGATCTCGAGCGCGTTGTAGAGCTCCGGCAGGTTCTCCGACTCGAACTCGATGTCGAGCACGTTGCCGATGACCTGTACCACTCTACCGACGTTTTCTTTCGTTGCCGTAGCCATGTGTCCCTTATAGTTGTGTCATCCTGACCCCGAGCGAAGCGAGGGGGAAGGATCTAGCCTGCTTCGAGAAGATCCTTCGTCGCTCCACTCCTCAGGATGACACGTTGATGTCACTCCAGAGCCGCCGCTCCACCGACGATCTCTGAAATCTCCTGCGTGATCTGCGCCTGGCGCGCGCGGTTGTACGTGCGGCGCAGAACGTTGAGCATCTCACCCGCGTTGTCCGTCGCGTTCTTCATCGCGGTGCGCTGCGCCGAGTAGAAGCCGGCGATCGTCTCGACGAGCGCGCGATACACCGAGTTCCGCACGTACGACGGCAGCAGTTTCTCGAGGATCGCTTCGGCCGACGGGAACAGCAGGTAATCGGGCACCGCGCCCCCGCTCTTCGTGTCGCCGCTCTTCCGCTCAGGTGGGGACACGGGGAGCACTTGCTCGCTCGTCGCGGGCGCCGACAGCGCCGAGACGAATCGGGCGTAGACGACGTACACGGCGTCGAGCGTGCCGGCGACGAACTCGTTCATCAGCCCATCCACCAGCTCCGCTGCCGTCTTGCCGGTGGGCTGGTCGCCGACGTCGGTCTTGCTCGATGCCACCGCACGATTCATGTAGCGGAAATAGCCGAGGCCCTTCTTGCCCACGGCGTGGATCGCGACCTCGGTGCCCTCGCTCTCCAGGCGCGAGATGAGCGTGCGCGCTTCCTTGATGAGATTCGAGTTGAACGCGCCGGCGAGGCCGCGGTTGCCCGTGATCAGGATGACGGCCGCGCGCTTCGCGGTGCCCGAGGGCTGCCGCAGGAGCGGGAAGCGCTCGGCCAGCTCCGGCGAATAGAGGCTCGAGATCACCTCCGCGAGCGCGGTCGCGTACGGGCGAGCGGCAATGACGCGGTCCTGCGCACGCTTCATCTTGGACGTGGCCACCATCTCCATCGTCCGCGTGATCTTGCGCGTGTTCTCGACGGATTTGATCCGGCCTTTGAGCTCTCTGCCTTTAGCCATTTGTCAGCGTTGTCATGCTGAGGGCGAAGCCCGAAGCATCTACTCCATGGTTAGTAGATCCTTCGCTTCGCTCAGGATGACATGAACTCGCTCCGGTTGACCTGAATTCGCTCAGGATGACATCGATTTCTTGTACGCCTCGATGCCGCGACGCAGCTCGGGCTCGAGATCCTTCGTCAGCTCGCGCTTTGTGCGGATGCCGTCACCGACCTGCGGGAACTGCGCCTTCATGAACTCGTGGAAGCCGCGCTCCCACTCGCGGATCTTCGTCACCTCGACGTCGTCGAGGAATCCGTTGGTAACCGCGAAGATGACCATCACCTGCTGCTCCACGGTCATCGGCGCGTACTGCGGCTGCTTCAGCACCTCGACCGTGCGCGCGCCGCGCTCCAGCTGCCGTTTCGTGGCGGCATCGAGGTCCGACGCGAACGACGAGAACGCCTCGAGCTCGCGGTACTGCGCGAGGTCGAGACGCAGGCGCCCGGCGACCTGACGCATCGCCTTCACCTGCGCCGAACCGCCGACGCGTGACACCGAGATGCCGACGTTGATGGCGGGGCGGACGCCCGCGAAGAACAGGTCCGCCTCCAGGAAGATCTGGCCGTCGGTGATCGAGATGACGTTCGTGGGAATGTACGCCGAGACGTCGCCCGCCTGGGTCTCGATGATCGGCAGCGCGGTCAGCGAGCCGCCGGGCTTGAAGATCGTCTTCCCGTCGACGACGGACGAATCATTGCTCAGCTTCGCCGCGCGCTCGAGCAGGCGCGAGTGGAGATAGAACACGTCGCCCGGATACGCCTCGCGACCCGGCGGCCGCCGCAGCACGAGAGACAGCTGACGATACGCCGCCGCCTGCTTCGAGAGATCGTCGTACACGCACAGCGTCGGCTTGCCCTCGTTGTACATGAAGTACTCGGCCATCGCGCAGCCGGAGTACGGCGCGATGTACTGCATCGGCGCGGGGTCGGAGGCCGACGCGACGACGACGATCGAATACTCCATCGCGCCCGCCTGCTTGAGGCGCTCGACGACGGATGCCACGGTGGACGCCTTCTGTCCGATCGCGATGTAGACGCAGACGACGCCCTGCCCCTTCTGATTGATGATCGTGTCGATGGCGATCGCCGTTTTTCCGGTCCCGCGGTCGCCGATGATCAGTTCGCGCTGGCCGCGGCCGATCGGAATCATCGAGTCGATCGCCTTGAGCCCCGTCTGCAGCGGCTCCTTCACGGGCTGGCGGACGATGATACCGGGCGCGGTCGATTCCACCTTTCGCGTCTGCTTCGCGTTGATGTCGCCCAGGCCGTCGAGCGGGCGGCCGAGGGCGTCGACGACGCGCCCGATGAGCTCGGGTCCGACGGGGACGTCGAGCACGCGCGCGGTGCGGCGGACATCGTCCCCTTCCTTGAGCTGGAGATAGTCGCCCAGGATGACCGCGCCGATGTTGTCCTCTTCGAGATTGAGGCACAGCCCGGTGATGACGTTGCCCGTCTCCGACGACGTGATCTCGAGCATCTCGCCCGCCATGGCCTTCTTCAGGCCGTAAATGCGGGCAATACCGTCCTTCACCTCGAGCACGGTGCCGACTTCTTCGACGTCGAGCTCGTGGAGGTCGGCGGCCTCGATCTCACGGAGCAGAATGTCCTTGATTTCGCCGGGGCGGAGTGTGGTCTCGGTTGCCATAGGGACTTTGGTTGTCTTCCCGAGCGCGAGCGAGGGATCTGCAGTTCCGGAACGAACTTCCAGGCTCCTCACTTCGCTCGGAATTCAGCTTGTGAAAAATATCACAAAGTCAGGAATCGCTCAAGCGGAGCATGGAACTATCGCTGGTGAGGGATCACAACACCATTGGCGCTCGTATGGTTGCGAGTGCGGGTCGCAGTCGCGGCAGATTCCGCACCATGGGGCTGGGACTGCGGGACCTTCGCGTGTGGCAGGAGGCGGTCGGGCTTGGGGCCGACGTCATCCGTGCCTTGCGGCAGACCAACAGGCGGGAGATCAAGGCGTTCGCCGAGCGCACGATGATCACCGCCGTGCAGGTCGGTGAACATGTGGCGGAGGGTTACGGGCGGTACGCACCCGGCGAGCAGCGGCAACTATACCGTGCGGCCAAGCGCGAGCTCCTGCGGCTCGAGACGTCACTCGCCGTGGCACGCCAGGCGGACCTCATCACCGCGGCGAGCCACGCTCAGCTCTGCTCGCGGATCCAGTCCGTGAATCGGCTGCTGTCAGGCTTCCTGGTGTACCTGGACCGGCAGCTCACCGACAGCTCAGCCGGAGCCACGTCGCGGCCGGCCTGAAGCGGCCGGGTCCGCATCGGCGTCGCCCGTTCAAGCGTGCACTAGCCCGCGCGCTGCACCGTTCATAGTGTTGACGCGCGCGCATCCCGCAGCGCTCCCGCGCCTCTCGACTCTCCGCGCGTGGCGACCGCGATCCATCCCATCACCATGGTTCTTACGGAAGTCGATTTTCGTGGAACCGAACGCTTCGTCATCCGTCGTCGTCTGGGCGCCGGCACGTTCGGCGTCGTCTACGAGGCGGAAGACCGCGAGCGCGGCGAAGTCATCGCGCTCAAGGCGCTGCGTTTCTCCGAGCCGGGCGAGATCTATCGCCTCAAGAAAGAGTTTCGGACGCTCGCCGACGTCGCGCATCCGAACCTGGTCTCGCTGTACGAGCTCGTGGCGACCGACGACGCGTGGTTTTTCACCATGGAGCTCGTGGACGGTTACGATTTCCTCACGTACGTCCGCGGCCCCGAGAGCGGCGGCGAGGACACGCGCGAGGAGCGGCTCCGCTCCGCGCTGAGCCAGCTGGTGCGTGGGGTCGCGGCGCTGCACCGCGCCGGACGACTGCATCGGGACCTCAAGCCGTCGAACGTGCTCACCACGCGCGACGGGCGCGTCGTGATCCTGGACTTCGGCATCTCGGCGGAACTGCAGCAGAGCCACGATCCGCGCACGCGCACCGTCGAGGAGCGCGGGATTCTGGGGTCGCCAAGCTACATGGCGCCGGAACAGTTCTTCGGTTCCGAAGAAGTCACCGAGGCGAGCGACTGGTACGCCGTCGGCACGATGCTGTACGAGGCGCTCACCGGCCAACTGCCCTTCACCGGCAAGCTGGGACAGTTGATGACGGCGAAAAACACGCTCACGCCCGTCCCGCCGAACATGCTGGTGCCAGGCTGCCCGCCGGATCTCGCCGCACTCGCGATGTCGCTCATGGAACGCGAGCCGGCGCTGCGCTGCAAGGGCCACGAGGTGCTGCGGCGCGTGAGCGGCGAAACGGCGGCGGCGACCCTGACCGACACCGACTTCCACCCATCGCTGCAGCTCGTCGGGCGAGAAGCACACCTCGCGGCGCTCGAATCGGCATTTGCCGCGATGCGGGCAACCGGGCCGGTCACCGTGTACGTGAGCGGGGCGTCCGGCATCGGCAAGAGTGCGCTGGTGCAGTCCTTCACGGAGGAGCTCACGCGCCGCGAGGGCGCCGTCGTGCTGGGCGGCCGATGCTACGTACGCGAGTCGGTGCCGCACAAGGCACTCGACGGCATCGTGGACAGCCTGTCGCGCTACCTGCGCGCGCTCCGCCCCGGCGAGATCGCGCCCCTGATGCCCTCGCACGTCGGCCCGCTGCTGCGGACCTTCCCGGTGCTCGAGCGCGTGGAGGCGCTGGCGACCGCCGAGCAGAAGGAGTCGCATCCATATGATGCGATCGATCTGCGCCGCCACGCGTTTCGCTCGCTGCGCGAGCTGCTGGCGAAGCTCGCGGCAGCGCATCCGCTGGTCCTCGCCATCGACGACCTCCAGTGGGCGGACGAATCGAGCGTCCGCGTGCTCGAAGACCTGCTCCGCGGGCCCGACGCGCCGCGAGCGCTGCTCCTCGCGACGTTTCGCAGCGAGGAGGTTCGGGCCCATCGCTTTCTCCAGGCCGCGGTCGCGCGCGGCAATACGGCGGAGACACGGCAGCTCGCCATCGACGCGCTCACGCGCGAGCAGACGATTACGCTCGTCGAGCAGCTGTTCGAGGCGGAAGCCGCCGACGTGCCGCGGCACATCATCGAGCAGGTCGCCACGGAAGCCGCGGGCAGCCCGTTTCTCGCCGAGCAGCTCGCCAGGCACGTGCAGGCGGCGGGCTCGGAACCGATGCGCGGCGTGAGTCTCCCCAAAATGCTCGACGCCCGCATCCGGCTGCAGCCGCCGGAGGCGCGCGTCTTTCTGTCCACCCTCGCGGTAGCGGGCCGCCCACTGGATCCCGACCTCGTGCGCGACGCGGCGGATCTCAAGGCGTCCACGAGAGCGCTCGTCGTCGCGCTCGAGACCGGTCATCTGCTCCGCAGCAGCACCTCGGCGAATCACGTCGAGCTGTATCACGATCGCATCCGCGAGGCGCTCGTCGCGCAGATCCCCGACGACGACCGGCGCGCCATTCATCTCAAGCTCGCCCACACGTTCGAGCGCATGCGGCCGGACGACGCGGAAGCGCTCTTCGAGCACTGCCTGCTCGCCGGGCTGACCATCGAAGCCGCGAAGCATGCGGCGCGGGCGGCGCGTCAGGCGGCGGCCACGCTCGGATTCGATCGGGCGGTGCTCTTCTACAAACGCGCGCTCGAGCTCATCGGACCGGCCTCGGAGGCGCGCGGCCCGCTCCAGGCCGAGCTGGCGGAGGCGCTCACGAACAGCGGACGCATGGCGGAGGCCGCGCACGCCTTCCAGATCGCGGCGTCGCTCACGAGGTCCGTGCGGGCGCTCGAATATCAGCGGCGGGCGGCTGAGCAATTCCTCATGGGCGGGCACACGGACAGCGGCCTCGAGGTGCTGCGCCGCGTGCTCTCCGACGTCGGCATCCGGATGCCCTCCGGCCCGAAAAAGGCGATCGTGCTCTTTCTGCTGCGGCGCATTCAGCTGGCGATCCGCGGAACGAAATTCGTCGAGCGCAAGGCCTCCGAGATCCCGGAAGCCGTCCTGCGACAGATCGACATCTGCTGGGCGGGCTCGGCCGGCCTGGGTCTCACCGAGACCGTCCGCGCGTCGTACTTCCAGAGCCTGCACATGCTGCTCGCGCTTCGCGCGGGCGAGCCGCACCGCATCGCGCGCGCATTCGCGGTCGAGACGAGCTTCTCGGCGACGCCGGGCAAGGCACGGGCCCGCGTGGACTACTGGCGCAACCGCACGTGGGACCTCGCGTCGCGGCTCGCCGATCCCCAGGCGATGGCGCGCGCGCAGATGACCGACGGGCTCGCGTCGTTCCTCAGTGGAGATTTTCGCCGCGCGAATACACTGTGCGAGGACGCCGAAGCCGCGCTGCTCGCGCATCCGACGGGGATGACGTGGGAGCTCGCGGCGGCGCGGAATTTCTGGGTCAGCTCCGCGGCGTATCTCGGCGACGTCACCGCCCTCGCGCAGCGCGTGCCGGCGCTGCTGCGCGATGCGCGCGACCGCGGCAACCTGTACATCTCCACACAGGTGCGTCTCCGCGGCATTCTCTTCTGGCTGGCGCAGGACGATCCCGAGGGCGGTCGTGCCGGGGTGGACGATGCGATCGCCGGCTGGTCCACGTCACACTACTACGTGCAGCATGCCAATGGCATGAACGCGCGCGTCCAGCTCGACCTGTACACCGGAGACGCCTATGCCGCCTGGCGGCGCATCACGGAGGGGTGGGCTCCGATGAAGAAGTCCCTGCTCATGCGCGTGAAACTGCTCTATGTCGAGGCGTATTTCCTGCGCGCCCGCGCGGCGCTGCTGCGTGCCACCGAGCGCATCGACAGGGAAGACATGCTGCGCGAAGCCGAACGTGCGGCGCACAGGATCGAACGGACCGGGATGCCGTGGACCAGGCCGATCGTCGCGCTCGTGCGCGCGGCGCTGAATGCCCAGCGCGGTGACGACGCAGCCGCACGAACCCTCCTCGCCGACGCCGCACAGGGCTTCGACGCACACGAGATGTCGCTGCTCGCCGCCGCCGCTCGCCGCCGGTACGGCGAGCTGACGGGCGGCACGGAAGGCGCGGCGGCGGTCGCCGCGGCGGATGCGCGTCTCCGGCAACAGCTGGTCGCAAACCCCGCCCGGCTCGTCGCGATGTACGCCCCCGGCTTCGCGAGCGCGTGAGCGCCGAGCCGCGCGCCGCGGAGCGCACCTTTGTCGACGTCCTCGATCGCTGTGTCAGCGACGCGGCGATCGAGCTGGACGTCTCGGGGCGCCGCATCGTGGCCGGCCGCCGGGACCTCGCCGACAGCGGGCACGTCGCGGTCGGCGTTCGCGACGCGCGCTTTTTCGACCGGGTTCTGTGTTACGGCAACCTCGGCATGGGCGAGTCGTACATGGACGGCGACTTCGACGTCGAGCGCGGCGAGCTGCACGACCTGCTCACCGTGTTGCTGCGCAACCGCCTGCCCGAGAAGCTGCGCCGCGATCCGAGAATGGTCGCGCGCGTCGCGGCCACGCGCCTCAGAAACGCGCTGCGCGGCGGCGCGCGCAGCGTTCGCGCGCACTACGACATCGGCGACGACCTCTTCGAGTGCTTTCTCGATTCGACGCTGACGTACTCGTGTGGATACGCCGCGCAGCCGCATCACGATCTCGAGCAGCTGCAGCGCGACAAGCTCGATCGCATCTGCCGGAAGCTGCGCCTGCAACCCGGCCAGGAGCTGCTCGACATCGGGTGCGGCTATGGCGGGCTCCTGCTGCATGCCGTGGAGCATTACGGTGTTCGCGGCGTCGGCGCGACGATCAGCCGGCGGCACTTCGAGAAGGCGACGGAGCGCGTCGCCGAGCGCGGGCTCGGCGACCGCATCGCCATTCATTTTGCCGACTACCGCGACGTCGGTGGAACGTTCGACAGAGTCGTCAGCGTCGGCATGATGGAGCACGTGCCGTATACGCAGTACTCACGCTTCGTCGGCGCCATCGATCGCCTGCTCGCACCTCACGGCATCGGTCTGATCCACACGATCGGACGGACCCGGGACATGCACGACCACGATCCTTTCATTCAGCGATACATCTTTCCCCACTCGGATTCGCCCCGGCTGTCCGAGATCGCCGAACAGCTCGAGCGCCGCGGCATGGCCATCCTCGACGTCGAGAACATGGTGCGACATTACGGATTCACGGTCCTCGGATGGCTGCAACGCTATCGCGCGAATCGCGCGCGGCTCAACGGACGGTACGACGCGCGCTTCCACCGGATGTGGGAGTATTATTTCGCGTGCGGCATCGCCGCGTCGCGCGCTGGACACTCGGCGCTCTGGCAGGTCTTGTTCACGAAGGATCACACGGCGGACATTCCACTCCAGCGAGTCTGACGATGCGAGATCGCGAGCTGCTGGCAGCATTGCGGGCGGAGATGAAGCGAGAGGGGTTCCTCGAGCGGGCCACCGCGCGCATCGTGTTCGAGCTGGTCGTGTACGCCGCGCTCGGCGTCGCGTTCGCGGTCCTCGCCCTGACCGCCGACAGCTTCCTGATGCGCGCGGGCGCCGCGTTCGCCTCGGCCGTGTTCTCGCTCGCGGTCGGAACGAACACCCACTCGGCTTCCCACAACGCCGCGGCCCGCAAACGCGGCACGAACGAGGCGCTGACCTTCTTCGGTTACCCGCTCTTCCTGGGGCTCTCGGCGACATGGTGGTGGCACAAGCACGTCGCCGTGCATCATCCGGCGCCGAACGTCGTCGGCATCGACGGCGACGCGGACCTGGCGCCCTGGTTCGCCATCACCGCCGAGGATGCGCGCGACGGCGGTCCGGTGCGGCGCTTCTACTACCGCCGGCTCCAGTGGCTGCTCTTCCCGGTGATCCTCGGTATCACGGGATTCAGGATGCAGATGTTCGGCTGGCAGTACATCGTGTCGACGCTTCGCGCCAGCGGCGTGTCCGGCGGCAGCGATCGCACGCGCAAGGCGCGGATCGACCTGGCCTGTGTCGTCGTGCACTACGCGCTGTGGTTCGGCGTGCCGCTGCTGTTTTTCCCGGCGTCTGACGTGATCGGGGTATATGCGACGCGCGTGGTACTGATCGGCTACGGCATGTTCGCCGTGCTCGGTCCGGGCCACTTCCCGCTCGATGCCGCTGCCGTGGCCGGAGAGCATCACAAGGGCGACTACATCCTGCTACAGACCGCGAGCACGGTGAACTTTCGCACGGGGTTCGTGGGCCGCATGGTGTGCGGCGGTCTCGAGTACCAGATCGAGCATCACCTCTTCCCCGACATCAGTCACCCGCACTACCCCGCGGCCGCGCCGCACATCGAGCAGTTCTGCCGCGCGCATGGCTATCCCTATCGGTCGTACTCGTGGACGCGCGCGGTGTGGGAGGCGCTGCGCGTCTTCCGCTCCCCGAAGCCGGTGAGCTACGAGCTGCAGTCGCTGCGCGTCTCCCCCGCGGCCGACGGCGCCGGTATCGCATCGACGTGAGCATCGGCGCCGCCGGCGAGCTGCTGCGCGGCGCGACCACGCTGGGATATTTCTTCGGTGCGTCGCCGGTAGTCGGGCTGGCCATCCGCACGCGCGCCCGCGATCGCGAGCAGGCACGCGCGCTGGCCGTCGCGCATCTGCGTCGCACGCGCGAGCTGGGCGGCATTCGCTTCACGGTCGAGGGCGAATCACACGTCCCGCGGGGGCGTGGCTGCGTCATCGTCTACAACGAGACGTCGCTGGCTGACCTGTTCGTCACCTCGGAAGTGCTGTGGCGCTTCACCGATCAGAACGTCATCGCCGCGGAGTTCGCGCGCGTGCCGCTCATGTCCGCGACGGCGGAGCGCGCGGGGCTGACGTTCATGCCGCGCGGCGACCGCGCCGCCACCGACCGCGTGCTCGCGACGCTTGCTGTATCGGTATCACAGGGCGCGTGTGTGTCCTTCGCCGCTCAGGGTGGCGTCGCGCGAGCGCCCGGCGTCGCGCACTTCAAGCGCGGCGCGTTTCTCGTCGCGATACGCGCAGCCGTGCCGGTGGTCCCGATGGCCGTGCGCGGCGGGCGCGAGATCCTGCCACCGTACTCGCTGCGGATGCGCCCTGGAGTGATTCGCTGCCGATACGGACCACCGCTCACGACGGCGGGCCTACAGGACGACGACGCACCGGCACTCGCGGAGCGAACGCGCCGGATCGTCGAGGCGATGTTCAGCGCGGCGTGAAGTTCACCTGGAGTTTGACGAGCTCACACGTGGGCTTGTTGTCAGACCGCGAACGCCGCCAGCTATGAGCGCGACCTGCCGTGCCCGCGGCAGAAACGCTGGATGAGGTCCGTCGCCCGCAGCCGCGCAAGCGACGCCGGCTTCGCCCCGACGACCCGCTGTGCCGTGCTCGACAGATGCGACGACGACGCGAAGTCGAGCACCGTGGCGACGTCGCGGACGTCATAGCCCGGATTCTTCGCGAGCTCTGCTGCCGCGAGCAGGCGAACCAGGTCGATCACGCGCTTGAGGTTCGGCGCGTTGTCCGCCGAGAACGTTCGGCTCAGGTGCTCTCGCGTGACGCCGAGTCGCCGCGCGAGGTTCACCGTGCGGACACGGCGCCCCGCGTGCGCAACGATATACTCCCACGCGCGTTGCTGCACGTCCGTCGTGAGCGCCAGCGCAGCCGGCGGCGTGCGCAACGCGTCGCTGAACCGCGCCGAGAATCCCTGACGCGACACGAGGTCCCGGGCACACGCCTCGTCGATCCCCTCGACGATGACGTCCGCGAACTCGAGCTCGGCGCATTGCGCCACCGCCGGACCCTCCGCCGCGCGCAGCGACGCGAGGCCGAAGAAGGGAGCGCTGGGAAACTCGCGCGCGAGCGCCGCTGCGGCCCAGGTGTCTTCGTGCGGAGAGCCGAGATCGACGATGGCTGCGTCGACGAGCTCCTTGCGAAACGCAGCCGCGAAGTCGGCAGCGGTGCGCGCGAGAACGAGACGGCATTTCCGCCGTGGAAAGGCGGCCCTGAACAGCGCGCGCGACCGCTCCCGCGGCGCGAACGCCACGAAGCAGGGGAGCAGTTCCGAGAGCGTCACGCTAACCGGCACGGGCTGGCCGGACCGATGCGGGAGGGGCGGCGCGCGACGTGCGGCCGATCTCCGCGGTGATCATGTCGTGCGCCCGGCGCAGGACGGTACGCGCGTTCTCGTACGCGATGAGGCGCGATGCCTCGGCGAGCGTCGCCCACCTGCACGCCGTGATTCCCTCGGAGCGCTGCGGCTTCGTGTTCTGCCGATCTGTCTCCATGAGGAAAAACTGACAGTTCTTGTGAATCAGCGCGCCGCGGAAGCGAAAGAACCAGTCGATCGTCGCGATCGTGCCTCGCACCGCCGCCTCGCGCAATCCGGTCTCCTCCCGCACTTCGCGCAGGGCCGCGGCCTCTGCTCCCTCGCCGCGTTCGACGTGTCCCTTCGGGAATCCCCAGTGACCGTAGCTGTCGCGGATGAGGAGAAAGCGCGGCCCGTCGTGCCCGGTGCGATACACGACGCCGCCCGCGGACGTCTCGCGTTTCGTGCCCCGCGTGCGCTTGCGCCTGCCGCCGCGCGACTTCTTTCCGGCGGAACTCATACCTTGAGCTCGACCTCGGTGATCGACGGGCGCCCTTCGATGAACTGGCGCACGACCGGGTCGCGCGTGTGCTTGATCTCGTCGACGCTGCCGACCTGGCGCACCTGCCCCTCGTACAGCATCGCGATCCGCGTCCCGACCGTATAGGCGCTGCGCATGTCATGCGTGATGACGACGCTCGTCACGCCGAGGACATCCCGCATCTTGATCATCAGCTGGTCCATCGTCGATGACGTGACCGGATCGAGGCCCGTCGTGGGCTCGTCGTAGAGCATGTACTTCGGACGGAGCGCGACCGCCCGCGCGATCCCGACGCGCTTGCGCATGCCACCGGAGAGCTCCGCGGGAAACCGATCGGCGACGTTCTCGAGGTCCACGAGGTCGAGCGCCTCGTGGACGCGGAGCTCGATCTCGTCCGGGCGCAGCAGTCCCTGCTTGCGCAGCCCCATCGCGACGTTCTCGCGAATCGTGAAGGAATCGAACAGCGCGGCGAACTGGAAGACGTATCCGATGTGCGAACGCAGCTCGTACAGCTCGCGACGCGGCAGCTTGGGCACCTCGAGGCCGTCCACGAACACCGTCCCGTCGTCCGGCTCGAGCAGGCCGACGATGTGCTTGATCGCCACCGACTTTCCGGTCCCGGAGTAGCCGATGATGACCATGGTCTCCCCCTCGCTGATGTCGAGGGTGAAGCCTTGGAGCACGACCTTCTCGCCGAAGGATTTGTGGACGTTGCGCAGTGATATCAACGGCGGAAATCGGAAATGGGAAATAGGAAATCGGCCGGCATTCGAAATGTGATGTGGCCGCTCCACACCGGCTAGTAAGAAAAAAGGTGGGGCGATCTCTCGCCCCACCCATTTCCTATTTTCTATTTCCCCTTTCCGCCGTCGCAGTCTACGCGGCGAAGCTCCCGAGCGCGCGGCCGACGTCGCCCTCGCGCAGCCGCTTCAGCGCGCGATCGCGCAGCTGGCGCACACGCTCGCGCGTGACGCCGAGCATGGAGCCGATCTCCTCGAGCGTGTGCTCGCGTCCACCCTCGAGACCGAAGTACAGGCGCAGCACCTTCGCGTCGCGCGGCGGGAGCGTGCTGAGCGCCTGCTCGATCTCGTCGTTGAGGAAGCGGTTCATCGCCTCTTCCTCGGTGTCCGGCATCTCGTCGGCGACGAAGCGCTCGATGAGTGAACGGTCGCCCTCCGGATCCATCGGGGCGTCGAGACGCACGTCGCTCGTGTTCAGAGCGGCGAGCGACTGCACGACTTCCACCGACAGTCCCGTGAGATGCGAGAGCTCTTCCGGCGTCGGCTCGCGATTGAGCTTCTGCCGCAGGATCTCCGACGCCTTGATGATGCGCGACAGATCGGCCGTGCGGTTCAGCGGCACGCGCACGGTGCGGCCCTGGCGCGCGAGCGCGGACAGGATCGCCTGGCGGATCCACCACACCGCGTACGAGATGAACTTCACGCCCTGATCCGGATCGAACTTCCGCGCGGCCGTGAGCAAGCCGACGTTGCCCTCGCCGATGAGATCGATGAGCGGCAGACCACGGTTCTGATATTTCTTCGCGACCGAGATGACGAAGCGCAGATTGCGCTTCACCAGCTCCTGGAGGGAATCCTGATCGCCAGCGCGAATCTTACGGGCGAGCTGGATCTCCTCGTCTCCCTTGAGCAGGGGATACGTGCTTACCTCATAGAGGTACTGATCGAGAATGTCGCGCTCCGGCTCGTTCGGAGCGATGCCGGCAGGCGCGGTGCGCCGGCGACGGCGCTTGACGTCTGTCATTTCGGAATTGCCTCGGTGACTACGAGTTGAGGTAGTCATCTATTAGCGGTAACGCATCGGAGCGTCACATCGCTGATGATTGCGAGCCCGCGCCAAAAAGGCTGATTTGCGGGCTCCTTCTGCATAGAGAAGGCGCTGCAAAATATCGGCCTCGGACTTTTGCGCCAGCCCTCTTTGCTTGACTTCGTATATACGCCCGGATAGGTTTCGCGGTTCCCGGCGGAAACGCCTGTATGTAGTGTTGCCGCATGGACTTCGGTGGCCCGGGTGGTTCCTGGGGGCGTAGCTCAGTTGGGAGAGCGCGTGAATGGCATTCACGAGGTCAGGGGTTCGATCCCCCTCGCCTCCATCGCGGGACGCGGAGCGCGGGACGCGGGAGACGGGAGGCGAGGCAGGCTCGGCCTGAGGGTGGTACCCTGCTGACCAAGTTTGGTTCGCTTCCCGCGCCCCGCACCCCGCGAACCGACAGGGCGGTTAGCTCAGTTGGTTAGAGCGCCACGTTGACATCGTGGAGGTCACAAGTTCGAGTCTTGTACCGCCCATAGTTAGTTTTCGCAGTCCCCGCAGTTGCCCGTTGCGCCCATAGCTCAATTGGATAGAGCATCTGACTACGGATCAGAAGGTTGGAGGTTCGAGTCCTTCTGGGCGCGTTTTCCGACCGATGCCCATGCATCCGGATCGGGGCGTAGCTTAGCCCGGTAAAGCGCCTGGTTCGGGACCAGGAGATCGGTGGTTCAAATCCACTCGCCCCGACCATCTTCCCGCTCGTCAGCATCGGCCGACACAGAACGTTGCGCGCGTAGCTCAGCTGGATAGAGCGTCAGCCTCCGGAGCTGAAGGTCACAGGTTCGAATCCTGTCGCGCGCGCTGCTGAAGCCGGAAGTCGGGAGGCTGGAGCCGGGAGACTCCAGCCTCCAGCCTCCAGCCTCCAGCCTCCAGCCTCCCGCGCCTCCAGCCTCCAGTCTCCAGGCTCCAGCCTCGGGTACGGCATTTGCCGACCTGCGCTGTAGTTCCCACCCGTCCCGCATGCCCACTCGGCTCTCCTGGAGCCATCTCCTACCCGGCCTCGTCGCTCTCGCCGTCATCCTGCTGCTCGCGGGCGGCGTGCTGATGTTCGCAGGAGTGGGACGGGTACGCGGCGAGAAGATGCGGCTCTACGTCCTGACCAATCAGGCGCGCGGCGTCATGCGTGGCTCCCAGGTGTGGGTCGGCGGTCAGAAGGTCGGCACCGTGGAGGGCATCGATTTCCGCGCGCCGAGCAACGACAGCTCGGGACGGTTGGTCATCGCGATCGGCGTGAGAAAGCGCGACGCCGCACAGATCCGGCGCGACTCGCGTGTCCAGGTGCGCGCGGGCGCGAACATCATCGGGCCGATCGTCGTGTATCTCGATGCGGGCTCGGCGCAGAGTCCCGCCGTGAAGAGCGGCGACACGTTGCGCGGCGTCGCGCAGTCGGACCTCGAGGTCGCGGGTACGAAGCTCAACGCCGCCACTGAAGACGTCGGACCGACCTTGGCGGACGCACGGAAGATCGTCGCACGCGTCCACGACCGCAGCGGCACGATCGGCGCGGTGATGACCGAAGGTCTCGGTGGCAACGTGACATCGCTGCGCCGGCGGATCACGCGCATTCGTTCGCAGTTCGCCGAGCGCACCTCCGCCACGCGCGGCCCGCCGTTGATGGCGCGTGCGAGTGCGGCCATGGCGCGCGTCGACTCCGTGCGCACGCTGCTCGCGTCGCCGCAGGTGGCGTTCGGGCGGTTCCGGCGGGATTCGACGCTCATGAAAACCGTGGAAGATCTTCGCGACGAGCTCGAGGAGGTGCGTGCCGCGCTCGCGAACGAGGATGGAACCGTCGGACGTTTCAAGATCGATTCTGCCCTCGTGCGCTCGCTGGCGAGCGCGCGCACGGAGATGTCCGAGTTGTTCGCCGACATGCGTCGCCGCCCGCTGCGATACGTGAACTTCTGATCGTCTTGACCCGCCCGTCCGGGATTCTTAGCATCCGTCCTCCCCTCCCCTCCATCGATTGCTGTCGCCGCGGCGTTGCGCGCCTTGCGCATCGCCGCCGCCGTGCGCGCAACCTCCTCCCGTGAACATCGTCGAGCTGAAGCGCAAAGACTCGTCCGAGCTCCAGGCGATCGCGAGCGAGCTGGTTCCCGATTCTCCCTCCGAGCTCACGAAGCAGGAGCTCATCTTTCGCGTCGAGCAGGCGCTTCTCGACCGCGGCGAGCTGCTCACGGGCGAAGGTGTCCTCGAGGTGTTGCCGGAGGGCTACGGCTTTCTGCGCAGTGAAGACTGGAATTATCTGTACAGCCCGGACGACATCTACGTCTCGCCGTCGCAGATCAAGCGCTTCGATCTGAAGACCGGAGACACGGTGCGCGGACAGGTCCGGCCACCGAAGGAATGGGAGCGCTACCTCGCCCTGCTCAAGGTGGAGTCGATCAACGGCGACGATCCGGACACGGCGAAACAGCGGATCACGTTCGACAACCTGCGCCCGCGCTATCCGGATGGACGGCTGCGACTCGAGCGCCAGAACGGCGACGTCAGCATGCGGGTAATGGATCTCATCGCGCCGATCGGCAAGGGACAGCGTGGCCTCATCGTCGCGCCGCCTCGCGCGGGAAAGACGATCCTCCTCCAGAAGATCGCCAACGCGATCAGCGAGAACCATCCGGAGGTGCATCTCATCGTGCTGCTCATCGACGAGCGGCCCGAAGAGGTGACCGACATGAAAAAGAACGTGAAGGGCGAGGTCATCGCCTCGACCTTCGACGAGCAGGCGGATCGCCACGTCCAGGTCGCCGACATGGTGATCGAGAAGGCGAAGCGGCTGGTGGAGCACAAGCGCGACGTGGTGATCCTCCTCGACTCGATCACGCGGCTGGCGCGCGCGCACAACACCGTGGCGCGCGACTCCGGCAAGATCATGACGGGCGGTCTCGACTCGAAGGCGCTCGAGCGCCCGAAGAAGTTCTTCGGCGCCGCGCGCAACGTCACGGAGGGCGGATCGCTGACCATCGTCGGCACGGCGCTCATCGAGACCGGATCGCGCATGGACGAGGTGATCTTCGAGGAGTTCAAGGGCACGGGCAACATGGAGCTGGTGCTCGCGCGCAAGATCGCCGACCAGCGCATCTTCCCCGCGATCGACGTGAACAAGTCCGGAACCCGCCGCGAGGAGCTGCTGTTCGACGAAGAGGAGCGCAACCGGGTCTTCCTGCTGCGCAACTTCCTCGGCGACATGCCGGAAGTCGAAGCAGTCCAGTTTCTCCTCAAGCAGATGGGCCGCTCGAAGACGAATAAGGAATTCTTTCAACAGATGGTGAGCGGCGGGTAACGGCCGTGAGTGCTGCGTCAGGTCGTGTCCTCGCGATCGATTGGGGAGAGCGGCGTGTCGGGCTCGCCGTCAGCGACCCGCTGCGCATGATCGCTTCACCCGCGGGATTCATCGTGCGACGCGCGGGGAAACGGCCGCCGATCGCCAAGATCATCGCGCGCGCGAAGGAGCTGGACGTCGCGGAGTTCGTGGTGGGATTGCCGCTCGACGGTGACGGCAACGATACCCCGCGCGCCGCCGAGGCGCGCTACGTCGCGGCCGAAATCGGCAAGCGTACGGGCATGCCGGTGGAGCTCGTCGACGAACGCTACACCACCTCCGCCGCCCGGCGCGCCGTGCGCGAGATCGGCGGCAAGCCCGAGGAGCGTCCCGGCGACCTCGATGCGCTCGCGGCGACGGTGCTGCTTCAGCATGCGCTGGGTCGCGCGCGTTAGCGCAGCCGCCGCCCTCGTGGCCTGCGCGTCGGGCAATGACGCGCCGGCGCGCGTGACCATCCCGCCGGGCGCCACGATGCGCGCCGCCGCGGACTCGTTGCGCGTCGCGGGCGTCGTAGGATCTCCGCGCGTCTTTCGATTGTACGCAAAGCTTCGGCGCTCCGACCGCGGCATCAAGGCGGGCACCTACCTCATCGAGCCGCATGCGAGCTGGGGCTCGATTCTGTCGTCGCTGCGCGAGGGGCGCGGCGTCGTGAACGTGCTCACGATTCCGGAGGGATTCACGCTCGCGCAGATCGAGGATCTGCTCGTGACCAAGCTGGAGCTGCACGGGGACTCGGCGCGTGCCGCCCTGACCGACACCGCGCTGCTGCACCGCCTCGATGTTCCGACGCCGACGCTCGAGGGCTATCTCTTCCCCGACACGTATTTTTTCCCTCCCGGCACGACGGCGCGCGCAGCCGTGCTCGCGATGGTGCGCCGCTTCGAGCAGCGCTGGCGCCCCGAGTGGACCGCGCGTCTCGATTCGCTGACCGTATCACGCCACGACGTGCTGACGCTGGCGTCGATCGTCGAGCGCGAGGCGAAGCGGCCGGAGGAACGGCCGGTCATCGCCGCGGTGTACTGGAACCGGCTCCGCAAAGGCATGCTGCTGCAGGCGGATCCCACCGTGCAGTACGCGCTGCCGCAGTATCAGAGCCGGCTGCTGAACAAGCATCTCACGGTGAAGTCGCCGTACAACACGTACAAGTATCCCGGGCTGCCGCCCGGACCGATCGCCGCGCCTGGAACGGCGAGTATTCAGGCGACGCTGTATCCCGCTGACGTTCCCTTCCTGTATTTCGTCGCGCACCCGGACGGGCACCACGAATTCCGCGCCAGGCTGGAGCAGCATCAGGAGGCGGTACGCATCGCGCGCCGCGCGTGGGACGCGGTCCGCCGGCAGCAGCGCGCCGAGTCTTTGCAGGCGCGTCAGCGCGCGCGCTCGGCGCGCTGAACGGTCTCCGGGGCCTCGCTGTGGGTGCGCCACCGGATACGTACGTTCGGCGGACTCTCGGTCGCCTTCGCTTCGCGGCGTTTCGGCAGGTCCTCGAGGTGCAGCGTCGACTTGCGGTGCGCGCGCGCGAGCCGATCGAACACGGGTGGCAGGAGCATGAGATCCACGAGCTCGGGGTCGAACTGCCTTCCGCGACCCTCGAGGATGATCTCGGCGGCCTCGCGCGCCGTGCGACCGTCGCGATAGCGGCGGCGGTGCGTGATCGCGTCGAACGTGTCGGCGAGCATGACGACGCGAGCCGCGAGCGGGATCCGTCTGCCGCGCAGGCCGCGCGGATACCCTGACCCGTCCCACCGCTCGTGGTGTGTGAACACCGCGTCCGCGAGCTCGGGATAGAAGTTCGCGATCGGCGCAAGCACGTCCGCGCCGCGGGCGGGGTGCGTCGCGATCGCGCGCCGGTCGGCCGTGGTGAGCTTGTGGTGGTCGTGCACGATGTCGAAAAGCGCTTCGTGAATCTTTCCGACGTCGTGAAAGAGGGCGGCAAGCTCGATCGTGCGGCGATCCTCGTCGGAGACGCCGCGCGCGTCGGCGATGATCAGCGCGTACTGCGCGACGCGACGCACGTGCGCGCCGGTCTGCGAGTCGTTGGCGTCGATGGCGCGGAGGAGGCTCTCCAGCCCCGCTGCCGCGAAGCGCTCGGCGCGGTCGCGCGCGCGGCGCATGTGGATGATCGTGGCACCGGCGGCGATGCCGGCGAGCAGGGGCCAGGGACGCATGGCCCGATTTAGGGCAAGAATTGGGGAAACTGTGACCGCGGGAGCGGGAAGTGGGCACCGCCGTCTGCAAACGAAAAAGCCCCAGTGCGAGGCACTGAGGCTCTTTCACAGGGAAGCCGGCGACGGCCTACTCTCCCGCGCCCTCTCGGGCGGAGTACCATCGGCGCTGCAGGGCTTAACGGCCGTGTTCGGAATGGGAACGGGTGTGGCCCCTGCGCTCTAGTCGCCAGCAAAATGTGTGAACTGCGGAAATGGGAAACGGGAAATGGAGAATGGGTTCGGGATGCATCCCGGCCCATGTCCTGTTTTCCAGTTTCCTATTTCCGCCGTTGGAAAAGGATCAGGCAGATCGTAGGAACGTTGCGTTTCTGATTACGTGCTTTGCCTACTTCTTTGGGAAGTAGTCAAGCCGCACGGGCGATTAGGATCGCTACGCTCGAAGCGCGTTGCCGCGCGTCCACGGGCGACCTATCGACGTGATGGTCTCTCACGGCCCTTCAGGAGGCTCGAGGCCTCGGGAGAGTTCATCTTGGGGCGTGCTTCCCACTTAGATGCATTCAGCGGTTATCACAGCCGATCATCGCTACCCGGCGTTGCAGCTGGCGCCACAGCCGGGACACGAGCGGATCGTCCGACTCGGTCCTCTCGTACTAGAGTCCGCTCCCCTCAACTCTCCAACGCCCACAGTGGATACAGACCGAACTGTCTCACGACGTTCTGAACCCAGCTCATGTACCACTTTAACCGGCGAACAGCCGGACCCTTGGGACCTTCTCCAGCCCCAGGATGTGATAAGCCGACAT